>Ga0302324_100004421_pt1 | contig 31124 bp, 28 predicted proteins | sample Palsa_T0_1_FD_201949 | JGI IMG/M metagenome (GOLD analysis project Ga0302324, IMG submission 201949) | Peat permafrost microbial communities from Stordalen Mire near Abisko, Sweden - Palsa_T0_1 | ecosystem: Environmental > Terrestrial > Soil > Palsa > Peat permafrost | place: Sweden: Abisko... | reverse complement strand
CGAGCACGGCCAGCAGCCACAGTTTTGCCGAATTAGCGACCTTTTCTTCTTTTTCCCACCGAAACAGTTTCACTCCCAGAAACGTGGTGAGCACCGTGGTAAGGATCAGGGCCCCGGAACCCAATGTGTTTTGTGCCAGCGTCTCGTCCTTCCCCACGATTGCTTGCATTCCATTCACCAGGTACGTCGACGGGATAAACTGCGCCACCAACTGCAGCCAATTGGGGAAGAGGCTGAGGGGAATCGTCAAACCGCTCAGGAACAGCATCGGAAAATACAGGATTTGAATAACGATCTGGCTTTCCTGCGCCGAGTTCACCACCGAGGCGATCATCAGCCCCAGTCCGCGAAACGCCAGCACTCCCAGCGCGATGAACAGCAGCAGCGAGATCCAACGCTCGGGAAACTCCATGCCGTAGATGAAGTGCGACAGCAGAATCATCAGCACCGCCGACGGAAGAAAATTCAGCACGCCGGTGAGCAACGACGCCACCAGCATGGGCGCGGCCGATATGGGCGCCACTTTGAAGCGGCGCAGGATGTTCGCCTCGCGATCCTGTACCGCGCGGATTCCAGCGCCAAAGAAACCGATGCCCAGAATACCGATGCTCAGCACCATGGTGAGCACTTGAACGATCGCGCCGCCCTGCTCCGCGTGGAACATCTGCGCGAAGATGAAAAAGAAAATCAACGGGAACATGTAGTTGAAGAAGATGACAGTCCTGTCCCGGTAGGTCAGCTTGAGATTGATCTCGGCCTGAGCCAGAAAGACCTTCGTCATGTGCCCCAGCATCATTCGCGCAGCCTTTTGCCGGTCAGCTCGATGAACACGTCTTCAAGCGTCGGCCTCTTCAAGTGAATATCGGACAGCCCGATGCCCAGTTGATCGATCCACTTCACCAATTCGACGATGGTCCTGGCCGGATGCTCGGTATGCACGGTCAGCGTTTTCCGGTCGTCTGAAAAGGCGTGCTTCTCCGCGCTAAGAAACGCGGGCAGTGCGTCGGGCGCCGGCTGTTCGCACTCGATCTCGATGCGGCTTTGCCCCAGCGTGCGCTGCTGGATTTCGCGCGGCGTTCCAATTTCGATGATGCGTCCTTCGTCGATGATGGCCACGCGGTCGCACAGCCGCTCGGCCTCTTCGATATAGTGCGTGGTGAGGAGAATGGTGCGCTTGGCATCGCGCAGCTCCTCAATCAGCCCGTGAATTTCCAGACGAATTTGGGGGTCGAGCCCACTGGTTGGCTCATCCAGAAAGAGCAGCTGCGGGTCGTTTACCATCGCCAGCGCCAGCGCCACGCGCTGCTTTTGTCCGCCTGAGAGCTTGGAGTAATACTCGTCGCGCTTGTCGCTCAACTGCAGCCGCTCCAGCAGCTTGTTGCGATCCACCTGATGCGAATAGAAGGACGCGAACAGCGCCAGCGCCTCGTGCACCTTGATCTTTTCCGGCAGGTTGGTGGCCTGCAGGCAAACGCCGATGCGGTCCTTGATTTCACGCGCCTGCGTGCCCGGGTCCAGACCCAGCACCAGCGCCTCTCCGGAGCTGCGCGGCCGCAGGCCTTCCAGAATCTCGATGGTGGTGGTCTTGCCGGCCCCGTTCGGTCCAAGCAGTCCGAAGACTTCTCCGGCACGCACCTCGAAATCGACGCCGCGCACCGCTTCGAAAGTTCCGTAAGACTTGCGAAGTCCTCGCACGGAGATGGGAGAGCCGTTGCCGTTCAAGCAGTACTCAGTCTAGCAGCCGCTCCCGCACGGCGTTGTATTCGCAGCCGAATAGCGAAATAACCGACAGTACGTACATCCAAACCACCAAGGCGATCACCGCGCCGATGCTGCCATACAGCACGTTGTAATTGGCGATGTGCCGCACGTACAACGCGAACAGCGACGTCGCCAGCAGCCATAGCACTGTGGCCAGAATCGCGCCCGGCAATACGCTTCGGAACTTCATTGGGCGGTTCGGACCGGTGTGGTACATCAAGCCAGTGACCAGTACGATGGCCGTCAGCGCCACTACATAACGCAGCAGCCCGAAAGCGAGGGTGACGGAGGTCCTTAAATCTTGCTCCGGCCCCAGGCCCATGGTTTGTAGCATCCACTGCTCCACGCGCGCGCCGAAGACGATCAGCACCGAGGAGCCGACCGCCGGCAGCGCCGCGATGAACACCAGCAGGATCGCCACCGCGCGTTGCTTCAGGAATGGACGGCCCGACGGAAGCCGGTAGGCCGCGTCGAATCCTTCCATGAGCGTCATCATCGCGCCCGAAGCCGCGAACGTCGAGAGCAGCGTGGCCGACAGGATCAGCCACACCGACTCATTCTTGGCCGTGAAGTGCGACCGCACCAGCTCCTCGGTGCCGGGCGGTATCACCTGGAACAAGAGCCGTGCAAACACGCGCGCCACTGCGTTGGCGTTGACGCTAGCCAGGATCGCGGCCAGAGACGCCAGTACCGGGAAGAACGCCAGCAGCGAGGAATAGGCCGCGCCCTTAGCGATGCCGAAACAATTGTCCTCGTAGGCGGCGATGAAAGCCTGACGGAACAACCCCCAAAAGCGCAGGACCGGGCCCGGGCGCTCCAGATAGAGGCTGGGGGGAGTCGAGATCATTACGTTGCTCAGGCCATCACCGGCGCCGCTCTGGCCGCGCGGAATCTCTCGATCTCCGCGATCTCTTCGGCGCTCAGCCGGAACTGGGCCGCTCCAATTACGCCGTCCACTTGCTTGGCCGAGCGCATCCCAACGATCGCGCCCGTGACCGCCGGATGCCGCAGCGCCCACGCGATGGCCACTTCACCCGCCGTTCTCCCGTGCCGTTTGCCGATGGACGCCAGCAGGTCCGCCAATTCCAGATTCCGCGAAAGCAGCGGCTCCTTGAAATTGGGAGTGCGCTTGCGATAGTCGTCGTCCGGCAGCGTGGCTACGCGGGCGCGCGTCATGGCGCCAGTGAGCAGCCCGGATTTCATCGGTGAATAAACAATTACCCCGATATTGTTCTTGAGGGTATACGGCAGAATCTCCACTTCGATCTCGGGCGAAATAATCGAATAGGGGGGCTGCAGCGAGGTGATGGGCGCAATCGCTTGCGCGCGCTCCATCTGCCTGACCTTGAAATTCGAAACTCCAATGTGCCGCACTTTGCCCTGCTCTTTCAGCTTGGCCAGCATGGTCCACGCCGCCTCCACCAGGTCGTCCGGCTCCGGCCAATGGATCTGATATAAATCGATGACGTCTAGTTTGAGCCGCTGCAAGCTCTGCTCCACTTCCTTGCGGATCGATTCCGGCTCGATGGTCCTTTTGGCCTCGCGCCGCTCGTCCCAAACGATGCCGCATTTGGTGAACACCAGCGGTTTGTCGGCGCGGCCTTGGATCGCGCGCGCTACCACTTCTTCGGAGTGCCCCAGCCCATAGATTGCGGCGGTATCGATCCAATTCATGCCCTGGTCCAACGCAGCGTGGATCGCGGCAATGGATTCGTTGTCATCCTGCGGGCCCCAGCCGAACTGCCATCCGGCGCCGCCAATGGCCCACGCGCCCACGCCGATGGGAGTGATTTCCAGATCGCTCGCACCCAGCTTCTTCTTCTGCATGCTCTTATTTTCGCAGCTTTTGAACGGTGCTCCGCTCGATTCAATCCCCGCGGGCAGCGTCTTTCTCGTCGTCGCCCCACCGCTCGACGATGCCCCGCAGGGCTCGGCCGAACGCTGCAATGTCGGTGGGCTTCTCGATAAATTCGCGGGCGCCGAGGGCTAGCACGCGCGCCTTCTCGGCCGCAATCTGCGACGAAGTGAAGACCACTACTGGAATATCACTGGCTCGCCACCGCTCCAGCAGCGCGGAACCTGGAATCCGTGGAATATTCAGATCCAGAATGATCAGCGTTGGACAAAAATCAACGCTTTCCAGCATGGCTAGAGCCTGCTCGCCATCGCGGGCGATATGCAAGTTTACTGGTACGGAGCCTTCCGCCAAGACTTGGCGAATTAACACCGCGTCACCTGCGCTGTCTTCAACCAAAAGTATTTCCATACCGCACGCCTGTCCACAAGCTGGACGCCGCTGGGCGACTCCTGTTTCTACGGTCTTTTGTCCAGGGTGCTCAAGAGAATTTAGTCTGTCACGCGCACTAACCTGCATAAAGAAATCTTTATGCGCGCCACTGACGTAAAGAACCCCTTGTGCGCGCCGCTGGTGGCCCTGGCTGCGGGCATTGCCGTCTCCCGATTCGTCCCCTTCACCCATCACGACTTCCTCTGGAGCTTGCCGCTTCTGGCCGGCCTCACCTTTCTCGCCTGGAAGATCTGCTCTCGGACGCTGTGGCTTTGCGGCGCTCTGATGCTCTTACTGGGTGGGGCTTTGCTCGAAACCCTGCACCGTCCCGGGCTTCCGCCCGAAATCGACGCCGGCGCGCATGAAACCGTAATTCTCGACGGCTGCGTCGTCTCCCCGCCCGCATTCTATGAAGGCCGCGATCAATTCCTGCTCGAACTGGCGCCCAACGCGCGCGCCCGGGTCAGCTTGTCCATGAAGGATGGAGAAACCCCGCCCGGCCTGCGCTACGGCCAACTGGTGGAGCTGGAAGCACGCGTGCGACGCATCCGCAATTTTCAAAATCCAGGCGCTTTCGATTACGCAGGCTTTTCGGCGCGCAGTTCTATTTACTGGACCGCGTTTACTTCGGCGGGAAGCCCGGTCACCGTCAAACCAGGCCGCTGCGGGTCGCGCTTCCAGGCAGCCGTTTTCCGCCTGCGCACGGCGGCGCTCCAGCGTATCGAGCGGCTCTACCCCGGCAATCCCTACGCCACCGCGATGATGGAAGCTACGCTTATCGGCGAATCTACGCGCATGGAGCGCATCTGGACCGATACCTTCCGCCGCACCGGCACCTATCACATGCTGGTGATCGACGGCCTGCACATCACCGTTCTGGCGGCGTTCCTGTTGTTTCTGCTGCGGCTGTGCTTTCTTCCCGAGATGCCGGCGCTCGCAATTACGGCCTCGGGCGCGTGGCTCTACGCTCTGGTTTCCGGTATGAATGCTCCCTCCATCCGCGCCGCTGGAGGCTTCATGCTGTATGTCGTGGCGCGCTATTTCTACCGGCGTGGCCGGTTGATGAATCTGCTGGCTGCCATCGCGATCGTGTACCTACTGTGGGATCCGAGTCAGCTTTTCGATGCAGGGTTTCAGCTGTCTTTCCTGGCGGTCGCGGCCATCGGCTTGCTCGCTACGCCAATTTTGGAAGCCACTTCCCTGCCGTACATCCACTCGCTCAACGGGATCAATCAACCGGCCCGCGATCCTCGCCTACCGCCGCGCGCCGCTCAATTTCGCCTCGAATTGCGGCTGCTGGCGGAGACTTTGAGTTACTACACTCCAATTTCCAAGGCCTTGGCCGCGCGCGCCCTGGTTGTCGCGGTACGCGTTGCCCTCTTCGCCTACGATCTCGCAGTGATTTCGACCGCCATTCAGATCGGTCTTGCTCTGCCCATGGCCATCTACTTTCACCGCATCTCGCTCACCGGGCTCTCGGCGAACATTCTTGTGGTCCCGCTACTCGCCCTGGTGGTTCCTCTGGGCTTCATGGCCGTTTTCACGATGTGGCGAGTTCCCGCCGCCTTGGCCGCATTGCTCTTGCGCGCGGGCGAAGCGGCCGCCGGATGGCATACGCGTCTGGAACCCGATTGGCGGGTTCTGGCTCCGCCGCTGTGGTTGGGCATGCTCTTTTGCGCCGCGCTGCTTCTATTGGCATTCGCGATCCGCCAACCAAGGCCGTGGTCCTGGGCCGCGCTCACCCTCGTCCTGGCCCTTTTTGCGCTGATCTTCTGGCATCCGTTCCCGCCCGCTCTGCACCCGGGCGAGCTCGAACTCACGGCCATCGACGTCGGACAAGGCGACAGTCTGCTGGTTTGTTTCCCCGATTCCAAAGTGCTGCTCATCGATGGCGGCGGCGTACTTTCGTTCGGACGCCACACAACCTCGCGCATCGATATCGGCGAAGATGTGGTCTCTCCCTATTTGTGGAGCCGCTCCATCCGGAAAATCGACGTCGTTGCGCTCACCCACGCACACGATGACCACGCCGGCGGCCTGCCCGCCGTTATCGAAAACTTCCATCCTTCCCAGCTTTGGACCGGCGCCATGGCCCCCAGCGCCGCCTGGTCGGCCGTACGCCAAAAGGCCTTCGCCGAAAACGTCAAAATCCTCGCGCTGCCCGCCGGCCGCAGCTTCGATTTTGGAGGCGCGCGCATCGATGTTCTATCGCCGCCCGCGGGCTACGTCCCAGGCGCCAGTCCCACCAACAACGATTCCCTGGCGCTGCGCGTCACCTACGGGCATCGCTCGTTGCTCCTCACCGGAGACATGGAAAAGCCCATGGAGCGCAGCGCGCTGTCCGCCGCGGAACCTCTGCGCGCCGACGTTCTCAAAGTAGGGCACCATGGAAGCAACACGTCCAGCATCGATCCATTTCTGGACGCCGTGTCGCCGGAGTTCGCCGTCATCTCCGACGGATACGAAAATAGTTTCCACCACCCCCATGCCAAGGTCCTCGATCGCCTGGCGGCCCATCACGCCAGGGTCTTGCGCACCGACCTGGACGGTCTCATCACGCTGCGCACCGACGGCCGGCGCATTTCGGTGGAAACTTTTCGTTTGGAACAGGCATCCGAACGAATGTATCTGCTGCCGACGACCTGGATGCCGTTATTTTAGGTGACAGGCCGCGTGTCGCGGTCAAAGTCTTGCTACTTTGCTACTATAAAAGCGCCCGAGGTCGAACCACTTATGTCATTATCCCCCTGGCTGGTGGGCTGTGTTCTTTTCTTTACCGCTAGTTCTGCTTTTGTCTCGGCCCAGTCGGAAGCGGACATCAATGCGAGCCTTAAAAAGTTCACGCAGGTATACGAAGCGGTGGAGAGCAACTTCGCCGATAAGCCGGATGCCGACGCCACCGTCTTCAAGGGCGCTATCCCGAACATGCTGCGCGCCTTGGATCCGCACTCGAACTTTTTCGATCCCAAGGCATACCAACTGATGCGGGAAGGCCAGTCCGGCCACTACTTCGGAGTCGGCATGTACGTTGGCGCGCCCGAAGGCAAGGTGATTGTGATGTATCCGTTCTTAAATTCTCCGGCTTACCGCGCCGGCCTGCGCCCAGGCGATCGGATTGTCGCCGTCGACGACACGAACCTGGAACGCTCCACGGTTGCCCAGGTCTCCAGCCTGCTCAAGGGCCCCAAAGGAACGCCGGTGACCATCACGGTGCGCCGCGCCGGCCATCCCGAGCCGATGCACTTCTCGCTGGTACGCGACAACGTGCCCCGCGGCACCGTAAACTACGCCTTCTGGCTGCATCCCGGAATCGCGTACATGCGCGTGGAAGCATTCAACGAAACCACCAGCCATGAAGTCGACCAGGCACTGGCGCACTTTCCTGAAAGCTCCATCGAGGGACTGGTTTTGGACCTGCGCGACAATCCCGGCGGCCTGGTGCAGGAGGCTGTGAATGTGGCCGATCGTTTTCTGCGCAAGGGCCAACTCATCGTGTCGCATCACGGCCGCGCCTCGGCGGAGACCAAGTTCGTCGCCAAGCACGGCGAGCGCGGGCGCGAATATCCCATTGTTGTGTTGGTAAATCGCGGCACCGCCTCGGCCGCTGAAATCCTGACCGGCGCGCTTCAGGATCACGATCGCGCGTGGGTGGTCGGCGAAGGCACCTTCGGCAAAGGCCTGGTGCAAGCGCCCTTCCCTCTCTCCGGCAACAGCGCCCTGCTGCTCACCATCGCGAAATACTACACTCCCAGCGGCCGCTTGATCCAGCGCGACTATGAACATCAAGGGCTGTTCGAATACCTGAGCCGCAGCGAAGACGGCAAGGTCAACGCGAGCGACATGCGCAAGACCGATGCGGGGCGAATCGTTTACGGCGGCGACGGCATCCGGCCGGACGAAAAATATGAAACGCCCAAGCTGACGCCGCTGGAAGCCTCGCTCAGCGACGACCTGGTCTTCTTCTTCTACGCTCCCGAGTTTTTTGCCGGCCGCACCGGGCCGCCTCTTGCGAAAGAGTGGACGCCCGATGCCAAAGTGCTTGAGGACTTCCGCAACTTCGCCGCCACGCGTGGCGTGGTGTTCCCTCCCGCCGACTTCACCCACGATGAATCCTGGATCCGCGAGCGCCTTCGCGAGGAACTCTTCATCACTGCCTTCAGCAAGGAAGACTCCGATCGCCTGACGTTCCAGAACGATCCTGAAGTAGCCAAAGGCGCCGGTTCGCTGCCCGCCTCCAAGGCCATGCTCGATCACGCGCACGAGGCCGTCGGTTCGAAGAAGGTCGCCTCCAACGCACCCGTGCAATAAATCCGCGCGCCCCGTCGGAACCGCGCGCCAGCGACCGAGCCGCGCGTGAGCGAGCGGTTTTTGGTCTAAAGTGAAGAAGCGGCCGGAGGTGAACGCATGAACAGACTTGCACTGGCGCTACTGGCGGCCGTTCTTCCCTTGCTGGGCGCGGACGCGCTTCCCAGCGTTCAAACCGTCATGGACCACTGGATCGCCGCCACCGGCGGGCGCGCCGCGTGGGAAGCCCGGCACAACCTGGTAGAGCACGCTACGCTGGACTTCGCGAAACAGGGGCTCAAAGGCACCCTCACGGTCTACGAAGCTGCTCCCGACAAATACCTGGGTATCACCGAGCTTCCCGGTATCGGAAAAATTTCAAGTGGGAGCAACGGCGAAGTCGCGTGGGAGAATTCGGCTCTCCAAGGCCCTCGCGTCAAGCAGGGCGCCGAGAAAGCCGACGCATTTCGCGACGGCGCCTTCAATCCAGCCCTCAATTGGCAGAAGCTGTACGCGAAAGGCGAGACGGCTGGAATCGAAACCGTGGAGGGTCACGAGTGTTACAAGATCGTCCTCACGCCCGCCGAAGGCAAGCCGTTGACCGAGTTCTACGACAAGACCTCCGGCCTGCTGGTGAAGACCATGACCACTGTTAACTCGCAATTGGGCGAAATTTCAGCCGAAATCCTCTATAGCGACTATCAAAACGACGGCGGGATCCTGTCTCCTCACCATATGGTCAACCGCGCGGTCCAGCAGGAATTCGTGATTCAAATTCAGAGCGTCGAAACCAATGCCGACCTGCCCAAGGATCGCTTCGATCTGCCGCCGGAAATTCAAGCTTTGGTGAATAAAGCGGCGCCGGCGGAAACCAAACCCGCTGCCCCTGCCGCGAATCACGCTTCCAACGCCGTGGGGGACGGTGGCAAGCTGACCATCTACATGGCCGGTAATCCCGTTGCCACGGAAAACTATACCGTGCAGAAATCCGCCGGGGGCGGCATCGACATCGACGGTTCCGGATCGGCCAGTCTCGGCACAATCAAGATCGATATCGAAAAATTCGAAGTGCGCACGAACGCGCAGTATGAGCCGCTGGAAGCAACAGCCAAAGCCAAGATGGGCAGCATTCCGATGAACGTGCACGCTACTTTCGCTGGCGGCCAGGCCAAGAACGAAATCGATACCGGCCAAGGTCCGCAAACCAAGGAACTCCCCGTGCACGCCGGCGCCGTGGTCGTCAACGCCAATCTGCCGCTCTATCCGTGGACCCTGCTCGCCCTGCGAGCCAGTTTCGACAACCAGCAGCCGCAGCAGTTTCCGGTCTACGTGATCGGGCAGGCCGAGGTGAACGCAACGGTCATATTCAAGGGCCGGGAACGAGTCGATTTTGCCAGCAAGACCGCGGAGTTGAATCATCTGGCCGTCACCGGGACCACGCCGCAAGGCCAGCCCATCAGTCTCGATTTTTGGGTGGACGACAACCGCAAGCTCATCAAGATCGCGGTGCCGTCGCAGGGCGTGGAAGCGTTTCAAGACGGTTTCGAGCCCAAAGTTCCCGCCGCTGTTTCCGAACAGGCGGCGCCGAAAGGCTAGTCCGATTGAGCTCTCCGCAGAATCCTTCATCGCCCGACGTGGCCACCGCCGCCGCGGTGGAGTGCTATCTATCCGCGATTCTCGATATCGCCGAAGCCATCGATGCAATTTCTCCCGAGATCAGCTCTTCCTACTCTGAGCGACTGACCCGGCTGCATGCCGGCCTGGTCTTGTGCGCGACTGAGGATTCACTCTATGACAGCCGCCAGGCGTTGCACGAAATTCTGTTCGATTTTTCGAGCAAAGCCCGACACAACAACCAAGCGCTGGCTCGCGACCTGAATCAAACTTTGGACATGATGGCGCGGACGGAGGATTCGCGCTCCGTCCGAAACGTCCAGTACGTGGAACGCTTAGTGGATTTCGCCGACCAGGTAGACGCCGCCATCCGCTCCGACGACCTCCCGCGCCTCGCCCGCCAGACATCGGAATTGCGCGGCTTCGCTGAATCCATCGAACTGGACAGCCACGACGCCTTCGCGCGCCTGCGCAAGAAGATGATCGAAATTCAGCTTCGGCTGCACGAGGCCGAGCTGCTTGCCACGCTGGATCCCCTCACCGGCGTTGCCAACCGCAGGGAGTTGGATCGCGAGCTCGCGGCCCGAGTCGCGGGCCAGCAGGAATTCTGCATACTGCTGTTCGACGTCGACGGATTTAAGACCGTAAACGATCGGCACGGACATCTGTGCGGCGATGAGGTCTTGAAGCAACTGGGCGCCCGGCTGGCCGGTCAGGTACGCGCCCGCGATTTCGTCTGCCGCTGGGGCGGCGACGAGTTTGTCGCGATTCTAGCCTGTGGACTGGCTCACGCCGCAACCCGCTCGCGCCAGATCGCGGCCCGCCTCAACGGCCCCTACCACATCACCGGCGAGGGCCATGAGATCCAATGCGATGTCGCTGTTTCGGTGGGCCTGGCTCAATACGCGCCTGGCGAATCGCTCGCGCAGCTCTTCCGCCGCGTCGATCAATCCATGTACCGCCACAAGAACGCAGCCTCCTCCGGCTAATTTTTCATGGACACTCTGACCAACGCCGGTGTGCTCATAACAGGGGCCGGACGAGGCATCGGCAAACGTCTTGCGCTGGGGTTCGCGAAGGCCGGAAATCGCGTGGCGCTGCTCGCGCGCAGCAAAGCTGAATTGGACCTGGCGCATCTGGAAATCGAGCACGCCGGCGGCAACGCCCTTCGTATTCGCGCCGATGTCACGGACTTCGAGCAAGTGAGCGCGGCTGTCGATCGCATGCGCGTCCACTACGGCGAAGTCGACGTTTTGATTTGCGCCGCGGCGATTCCGGGCCCCATCGGACCCTTCGTCGAGCAATCGCCCAAAGCTTGGATCGATACCATCCACACCAATCTGCTGGGCGTGATGAACGCCTGCCGGGCCGCGCTCCCGCACATGATCGCTCGCCGCGCCGGAAAAATCATCGTCCTCAGCGGTCCCGGCGCAACCACCGCGCGGCCGAATTTCTCCGCTTACGCCGCGTCCAAGGCGGCCGTGGTGCGATTAGTGGAAACCATCGCCGAGGAGAACCGCGAGCACAACGTGCAGATCAACTGCATGGGCCCCGGCGGAACGTATACTTCCATGACCGACGAAATTCTGCGAGCTGGCGAGCGCGCGGGATGGAAGGAAACCGACGAGGCGTTGCAGATCCGGCAGACCGGCGGCGTCGCACCAGAAAAACAGATTCAGCTCGCGCTGTTTTTGGCCTCGGAACAGTCCAATCACATCAGCGGGAAACTGATTCATGCCTCCGACGACTGGAAAAAACTTCGTTCGGAAAATCTCAGTCCCGAGGCTTATACCCTGCGCCGCACGCAGAAAGTAACTGGTTAGCCACAGATGGCTCTTAGTCGAGCGCAACCAGCCACCAACAACTAGCCACCAGCCACGCCTTCCCTCTTCAACTGCCCGCAGGCCGCGAAAATGTCCCGCCCCCTCGGCTTCCGAACGAAACACGGCATGGCGCGACGCACGATCGCTTGAAACGCATGCACGCGATCGGCGTCCGGCGTCTCAAATGCAATTCCCGGCCCAGGATTCAGCGCGATCAGATTCACCTTCGCGTTCAAATGCGCCAGCAGCTTCACCACCCGCCGCGCGTCCGCATCCGAATCGTTCACGCCCTTCAGCAGCACGTACTCGAACGTCAGCTTTTCCCACGGCCGCAGCGGATAGGCCTTGCATGCAGCCAGCAAATCCTTCAGCGAATATTTGCGCGTGATCGGCATCAACTCTCGCCGCTGCTCCTCGCTCGACGCGTTCAGCGAAATCGCGAGCTTGGGCCGCACTGGCTCGCGACCGAGCTCCACGATCTTCGGAACAATCCCGGCCGTCGACAGCGTAATCCGTCGGGGCGAAATCCCGATTCCCGCCGGGTCGGTCAACAGGCGCGTCGCCTTGATCACGTTCGGCAGGTTCAACAGCGGCTCGCCCATTCCCATCATGACGATGTTCAACCGGTCCGTGGCCGTCGAAATCCCATGCGCCCGCATCACAAACAGAACCTGACCGACGATTTCCCCGGCCGTCAGATTCCTCTCCAACCCCATCAGAGCAGTCAGGCAGAACTGGCAATTGACCGGGCATCCAACCTGGCTGGAGATGCAAATTGTATCGCGGCCTTCCTCGGGCATCAATACTGCTTCCACCGTCCGGTTGTCCTGTAGTTTCAACAGATAGCGGCGGGTCCCATCCTTCGACCGAAACTCGGCCGCCGCCGCCGGCAAACCCACCGAAATCTTGAAAGCTAATTCTTTTCTTAGATTTAGCGGGAGACTCGTAATCTGCCCCAGATCCGAGACCTTTTGCCGGTACACTGCGTCGTATACCTGGCGGGCGCGAAACGAGGGCTGATCTTGCCCCAGAGTTTCTTGTAGATCAGGAAGTTCAAGGCCTACAATACTTTGCGCCACATTTCTGAGTATACATCAATCACTCCGGACACGCTCCAGCCGGGAGCGGCCGATATATGGGTGCTGGAACCGCGATAAGATGTAAGTGAAGGTAAAATGGCTAGCGCAGTTCAAACTATCCGCGATATCGAAGCAACGACCCTGAAAAACGGGGTCCGTGTCATCAGTGAGGAAATGCCTCACGTCCGATCGGTTTCCATGGGTGTCTGGATCAAGACCGGCTCACGCCGCGAAACTTCCCAAGAAAACGGCATCTCGCACTTCATCGAGCACATGCTCTTCAAGGGCACCAAGAACCGCTCCGCCGAAGACATCGCGCGCTCGGTGGATTCCATCGGCGGTGGTCTGGACGCTTTCACCGCCAAGGAGATGGTCAGTTACAACACCAAGGTTTTGGACGAGCATCTGCCACTGGCGTTCGACGTCCTGGCCGACATGGTGCGCAATCCGTTGTTTCGCGAAGCGGACATCGAGAAGGAAAAGAGCGTCATCCTCGAAGAGCTGAAGATGGACGTGGACAACCCCGAATATCTTTTGCACGATATTTTCTCCAGCAATTTCTATAAGGATCATCCGCTCGGCAAGCCCATCATCGGCAGCAAGGATACCATTCGCGCGTTCGATCGCCAGATGATCGGCGATTATTACCGGCGGTATTACTCGCCCTCCAATATCCTGATCACCGCCGCCGGCAATTTGAATCACGGGCACCTGGTGGATTTGGCGCGCCAGTATTTCGAGGATCTCCCCATGAACGGGACGCTGGCGCCGGAAATCGCGCCGGTGCCGCACGCGCGCCTGGTGTTCCGCAACAAAACTTCGCTCGAGCAGACGCACCTGTATATGGGCGTGCCGGCCTATCCGTTTTCGCACGAGCTGCGCTTTGCCTGCTATGCCTTGAACACCATTCTGGGCGGCGGCATGAGCTCCCGGCTGTTCCAGAACATTCGCGAAAAGCAGGGCTTGGCGTACGCCGTGTACTCCGAGCTCGCCATGTATCACGACACCGGCTGCATGGCAATCTACGCGGGCACGGCCGTCGAAACCGCCGCTCAAGTGATCCATTCCATCGTGAAAGAGCTGCGCGAGATCAAGGAGAACCTGGTACCCGCCGAGGAGTTGCGCCGTGCCAAGGATAACCTCAAGGGCTCGTTCATGCTGGGCCTCGAATCCACCTCCAGCCGGATGAGCAATCTGGCCAGGCAGGAATTGCATTTCAAGCGCTTCTTCAGTCTGGATGAAATGATCGAAAAGATCGAAGCGGTGACGGCCGAGCAAATTCGCGACATCGCACGGGAATTCTTCCATTCCAAAAACATCACGCTCGCGGTGCTGGGCAACCTGGGCGAGTTCCGCATCAAACGCGAGGAGCTCGACTGCTAACTCCATCCCTCGGCAAACTGGCGCGAGCCACGCTGGCTCTTTGCGCCCTTACCGTATCGCTGTTTGCCCTGGACCTGAAATCGCTCAAGCCACAAGGCTACGTCAGCGACTTCGCGAACGTTCTCAATCCCCAATTGCGCGCTCAATTGGAGGCCTACTGCGGCCAGGTGGAACAAACCACTGGAGCGCAACTGGCGCTGGTGACCATCAAGTCGCTGGACGGCAACCCGATCGAGGATGTCACCAATACACTGTATCGGCAGTGGGGCGTCGGCAAGAAGGGCAAGGACGAGGGGGTGATGCTGCTCATCGCCATTCAGGATCATCGCGACCGCGTGGAAGTAGGGTATGGCCTGGAGCCGATCCTTCCCGACGGCTTCGACGGCGCCATAACGCGCAGCATTCAGCCGCTGTTGCGGCAAAGCGCTTATGGGCCGGCCATGATCGCCGCCGCGCAGCAGATTGGTTCCGAAATCGCCCGCGCCAAAGGCGCCGCTCTCGGCTCGGGCGCTCGCACGCGCGATCATGTAACCACCAGGCGTCAGAGTCTTCCGTGGCCGGTGATCATCATCGGTATCATCGTTCTGTTGTTGCTGTTTCGCGGCGGTGGCGCAGGCGGCGGTTTCTTGACCGGCATGCTTCTCGGTAATCTATTAGGCGGCGGACGCGGCGGCGGCGGGAGTTGGGGTGGCGGCGGATTCGGAGGCGGCGGTGGAGGCGGAGGCTTCGGTGGCTTCGGCGGAGGGGATTCGGGCGGGGGCGGAGCGTCGGGGAGTTGGTAGGGGGAGTTGGTAGGGGGAGTTGGTAGCCGCTAATTCATGGAAGACAAACTTCAGGAACTTGTCGATCGGCTGAAGGCCGCACAGAGCGAGCGTTTGCGCTCGGTCGTACTCTATGGATCGGCGGCTGCAGGCGAGCACAATGAGCACTTCTCCGATATCAACGTTCTGTGCGTGCTCACTCGCGTCACCCCCGCTGAACTGGCCGACTCCGAGCCAACCTTCCGGTGGTGGCGCGAGCTGGGCAATCCCTCGCCGCTGCTGTTCAGCGAAGACGAACTGCGGACTTCCACGGACTGTTTTCCGGTTGAGTTCCACGACATGCAGGAGCGGCACCGCATCCTCTACGGCGCCGACGTCATCAAAGACCTGGTGATCGATCGCACGTTCTATCGCGCGCAAGTGGAGATGGAACTGCGCTCGAAGCTGCTGCGGCTGCGGCAAAAGGCTGCTGAGGTGCTCACCGAAAAGGCTCCTCTGCTGCGCTTGATGATCGATTCGGTGCCGAATTTTCTGGTTCTGGCGCGGCATGCCTTGTTGCTTTCCGAACAGCCATCCGGCTGGAAAAAACGCGAGATTGTCCGGCATCTGCCGGATATCGGCGTAGATGGAACGCCGTTCGATACTCTGCTCGATTTGCGGGAACAGAGCAAGCGAGCCGGTGATGTGGATCCAGCGGCGCTATTCGCCGCGTACCTGCAACAAATCCAGGCGCTGGTAGGCCATGTGGATGGGATAGAGAAATGAGGATGCCATGAAAGTTGCGTTAATCGTCATTGGAGTGCTGGTTTTGATTGCCCTGGGCGTTTTTGGCTGGGCTGCGGGCTCGCGGAACACCTTAGTTACGGAGCGCGAAGCGGTGAACGCGGCCTGGGCGCAGGTGGACGTCGCGCTGCAGCGCCGTGCCGATCTCATCCCCAATCTGGTCGAAACCGTTAAGGGCTTCGCCAAACAGGAACAGGCCGTGATCAAGGAAGTCACCGACGCTCGCGCGGCGCTGGGTGGCGCGCGTACGCCGCAGGAAAAGATCCAAGCCAACGGCCAATTGGACGGGGCGCTCAGTAGGCTTTTGGTCGTAGTAGAAAACTATCCGCAACTGAAATCCAACGAAAACTTCCTGCGCCTGCAAGACGAACTCGCCGGAACGGAGAACCGCATCGCTGTCGAACGCCGCAAGTACAACGAGACGGTGCAGAAATATAACACCGACATCGAGCTGTTCCCCAACAACATTGCCGCGTCGATGTTCGGCTTCCAGCGCAACGATGCTTATTTCAAGACTGAGCCTGGGGCTCGCAACGCGCCCAAGGTGTCGTTTTAATGCCCAAGGTGTCGTTTTAATATGGTGTCGTTCTAGGCGATCCACCGCATGCCAGGTAAGCGCTTGCTGTTAATAGGCGCCACCACAGGCTATCAGACTCGCGTCTTCGCCGACGCAGCCGAGCGCCTGGGACTTGACCTGATTCTAGCCACCGATCGCTGCCACGTGCTAGACGATCCGTGGGGCGACCGCGCAATCGCGCTGCGTTTCGAAGATCCAGAAAGCGCCGCCCAAACTCTCGCGGCCGAAGCACGAGTGGACGGCATCGTCGCCGTGGGCGACCGTCCGGCTTACATCGCGTCCCTCGCGGCCCAGCGCCTCGGCATCACCTACAACTCGCCCGAATCGGTCAACGCCAGCCGCAATAAGTTCCTCGCGCGCGAGCGCTTCCGCGCGGCCGGATTGCTGGTGCCGGAGTTCCATCGCGTTCCCTTATCCGAAGTCCCCGATCGCGCGGCAGAGCAAGCCCGCTATCCCTGTGTCCTAAAACCACTGGGATTGTCCGCCAGCCGCGGCGTCATTCGCGTGGACAATCCCGCCGAATTCGGCGTTGCTTTCCGCCGTATCCAAAACCTGCTGGCCGATCCCGACATCGCACGGCTCCACGAAGATCAGGACCGGTTCCTACAAGTGGAGACGTTCATCGATGGCCGCGAATTCGCGCTGGAGGGGCTTCTCACGAACGGCCATTTGCGCGTGCTCGCGATTTTCGATAAGCCCGATCCACTCGATGGTCCATTCTTCGAGGAGACCATCTACATCACGCCCTCGCGCGAGGATTCCGCCACGCAGCGCGCCATCATCCAAAGCACCGAAGCCGCCATCCACGCGCTTGGTCTTAGTCAGGGCCCGATCCACGCGGAAATGCGCGTCAATTCCCGAGGCGTCTGGATGCTGGAAGTAGCCGCGCGGCCCATCGGCGGATTATGCGCGCGCGTCCTGCCGGGGCTGGAAGAGCTGATCCTGCGGCACGCCGCCAACGTTGATCCTGGGTCCATCGAGCTTGGCTCGCCCGCGGCGGGAGTAGCGCCTGCGGCTGCTGGAGTGATGATGATCCCGATTCCACGCGAGGGAATTTATGTGGAAACCGAAGGAATCGAACGAGCTCGTGCCCACGCCTGCATCGAAGATGTAATCATCACCGCCAAGCAGGGTCAAAAACTCCTACAGCTCCCGGAAGGCGCCAGCTACTTGGGCTTCATCTTCGCGCGCGGCGAATCTCCGGAGGCCGTGGAACATGCACTGCGAAGCGCGCACCAACAACTGCGGTTTGAGATCGCAACCGCATTGCCTACCCTGTGATTGGTTCTTAGTTCTTGGTTATTAGTTCTTGGCTTGGGGAGGCACATAGCCCGGGGGCAGCGCCGCGCCCGCGCCGAAGAAATAATCTTCCATTTGCTTGAGCAGAAACTCCTGCGCTTCCTGCGTGCCCAGGTTCAACCGGTACTCGTTCATGATCATCTTCATCTGCTCCAGCCACATTTTCCAAGCTTCCTTGGAAACGTTTTCATAGATGCGCTGGCCCAGCGGATGACCGTCGAAGGGCGGTTCGTCGAGCCCCGGCATGTCGCGCTGAAACTTGACGCAAAATACGGTACGCTTGCCGACTTCTTCTACCTTGGGACCGCCAATGCCACCGGCTCCACAACCCATTTCAGCGCCTCCTTAGAAACTCCAGCTTACCAAAGGGGGACCAGCGGAGGGTTGTCCATTTCGCCTGGGTGGCGTTTGCGTTATGCCAACCGTTTTTCGGATGCAGCCGAGTCCTCGGAGGCCGCCGGGCGAGCGGGAGCGCTCTTTTTGCCGTTCAGGTACTCCGATAGACGCAAGGGCATCTGCGCGCCCTTTTCCATGGAGCGTTGAACAGCTTTCTGGTAGCGGCGCAGCGTTTCGCGCTTCACCGGCTCCAGGATCTGGCAGGCCTCAATATCCAACAGGATGTCTATCTCCCATGGCTGGAACGTGTTACGGTTCATTGCTCCGCGAATCAGCTCTTGCATCAGGCGGTTGAATCGATTCAGACGGGCTTCGCTGTCAATAGTCTGCACGAGCATATGGGGCCTTCTTCTCTATCGGCGCGATCGCTCGAAAACTTGAACCAATATACTGGAAAATAACACCGGAGTCCCCTCTCATGCCTGATGCCAAATTCGACCAACCCCGCCTCGCTCTCAACCGTATCTATACCAAGACCGGCGACCAAGGCCAGACGCACCTCGCCGGGGGCCAGCGAGTCCCGAAGGACTCGGCACGCATCGATTGTTACGGCACCGTCGACGAGCTGAACGCCTTTACCGGCATGGCGGCGATCTCGGCCGCCGAATCCGTCCCTGCCCTGCTGCCAATTCTCCGCCGCGTCCAGCATGAATTGTTCAACCTGGGATCCATCCTCGCCACCAAACCCGAGGACGTGCACCCCCATCAGGCGCGCGTCACCGAAATTGAAATCCGGCAACTGGAGACCGAAATCGATGGCATGAATGCCACCCTGGCTCCGCTGCGTTCCTTCGTGCTCCCCGGCGGCACGCGGTTGAATACCGAGCTGCACGCTTGCCGGACCATCTGCCGGCGCGCCGAGCGTATCGCCGTGGCGCTCGCGCGGGAAGAACCGATCCCGCCCGAAGCAGTTCAGTACTTGAATCGCTTGAGCGATGCTTTCTTCGTCTGGAGCCGCTGGGTGAATCACCAGCTCGGCGTCCCCGAAGTTCTGTGGGAGCCGAATCAATCCGCGTCTGGCACGGCGGAAGCGCGCACCAAGTAAGCTTCGGGCGAAAGCTGTTCTCCTCGGTTGCAAAATCGGCTATTCTTATAGGAATCAGATCGGGTTCATTCGATTGTAATCTGTGGGTTTTCAGTTCCCAACGCCTCGTCTGCGTGCCAGCCTCGACGCCGTCCGCTCGCAAATTCTACGAGGAGGATTCCTATGACAAGTAGCCTTCGCTTTATACGACCAGCCTGCATGGCCGCCGCCGTTCTGGCGCTCATGTTCGCGGGCCATCTGCCATCCAGCGCGCAACAAATTCTAGGCGCGATCACCGGGACCGTGCGGGACGCTACCGGATCCGCCGTGCCGGACGTCACGGCAACGGCGCGCAATATCGCGACTAACCTGAGTGTCACCGCGCGTTCGCAGTCCAGCGGTTCCTATTCGATTTCGAATTTGCCGGCAGGCACTTACGAGCTGACGTTCACTAAAGAAGGCTTCGACGCCGAACGTCATACCGAAGTGGTCGTCAACGGCGATCGTACCACTACGGTCGACGGCGATCTCAAAGTCGGCACCATCGCCACCAAAGTCGACGTCGTAGGAACGCCGCTGATGAACCAGACGGATGCCACGACCGGCTATGTGGTCGATCAAGCCACAATTGAAAATACTCCACTCGGCACGGGCAGCTTCACACAATTGGCCATCTTGAGTCCGGGCGTGCATGCGGACTTCCTGTCCGGCGCCGGCACCAACGCCGGTCTAGGCAATCAAGCCATCTTCGCCAACGGGCAGCGCGACACCAGCAATAGCTTTTCGGTTAATGGCATCAGCACCAACAACGTGTTTAATGGAAACTCCACCAGTTCGGTCGGCGAGAACCGCTTCGTCCTCAATACCGGAGAGAGGTTCGGCGCGGGCGGTGAAATTCAAACCAGCACTTCCGTTTATGGCGCAATCGGCCAGTCCATGCCCACGCCGCCGCCCGAGGCCATTCAGGAGATCGCCGTCAATTCCGCCATGTACGATGCCAGCCAGGGCGCCAACAGCGGAGCACACATAAGTATCCTCACCAAATCCGGCAGTAACGGTCTGCACGGTGAGGTCTACGAGAAATACCAGGGCAACGTCTTCAATGCAGCGCCGTTTTTCTACAACAACGATCCCGCCATCACCCAGAAGGTGCCGTTCTTGAATCGCAATCAATTCGGCGCCACGCTCGGCGGTCCCATCAAAAAGGATAAGCTGTTCTACTTCCTGTCTTATCAGGGAGTCCGCATTGCCGATGCGGCCGACGCCACCAGCGAGAACACGGTTCCGCTGACACTTACCAACGACCGCAGCGCGCAAGGCATCATCAACGCCATCCAGGGCGCTTACGGAACAACCATCTCCGCCAGCCAGATCAGCCCCGTAGCGGCGGCCATGCTCAACGCTAAGCTGCCCAACGGTCAATATTTGATTCCGAGCCCACAGATCACCAATCCAGGTTTAGCCACCTTTCTGGGCTACGACGAAACACTGCAAGGTCCCAACGCTCACTCCAGCGTCGATCAGGGAATCGCCAACGTCGACTACGACGTTAGCGACAAAGACCGCCTCGGCGTGAAGTATTACGTCCAAGATAATCCCACGTCGAGCCCGTTCGGGTCGAAGGGTTCCCTGCTGGGGTTTCCGCAGCAACTATCAGCGGGTAGTCAAGTCGGATCCATCAACAATACGGTGGTTCTCACCCCCAACTTAACCTGGGAGCAACGTATTGGGTTCACGCGCTTGCATGCTTTCGCCAGCAGCAGCCAAGCCTTCACCCCAAGCGATTTCGGCATCAATCTGCTCGGTTCGACCACCTTTCCTCAAATTGAGATCACTCATGCGGACCCCACCTTGTCGAATGAGCTGCAGTTCGGTGGTGACTCGAGCTTCGGCAACGCCGGCATGTACCAAAACCAGTGGGAATATGGAACTTCGCTGGACTGGGTGAAAGGCCGCCACACCCTGAAGTTCGGCCTCTCTTGGGATCACACACAGCTCAACATTATCAATAAGAACACCAATACCGACGTTATCGACTTCAACACCTTTGAAACCTTCGTGGAAGGCGCGGTGAAGACGGGCGTCGCTAGCGACGCCATCATTGGTTCCGCCAATCGTTATTACCGCTCCGACACGGCGGGGGCGTTTGTCAACGACAACTACAAGGTGCGCAGCAATCTAACGGTCACGCTCGGCCTGCGCTGGGATTTCGATGGACCACTTTCGGAGAAATACGGCAGGCTGACAGCGTTCAACGGAAGTCAGTACGCCTACGATGCCGCCACCGACACTATCACGAATTCAGGACTCGAAATTGCCGGCAACAATCCCACCGCGGGCACCCCCGGCGCGAGCGACACGCTGATGAAGAACCACCAATGGGGTTTTGCGCCACGCATCGGCATCGCTTGGAACCCGCTCCCTAAACTGACTGTGCGCAGCGGTTTCGGCATTTATTACGATCGCGGTGAATTCTTCAGCTATCTTTCGCCCAGCGCCGGCGGAGGCTTCAATGGGCCGTTTGGCGTTACACTTGAGCCGCCCTTCGTGCAGCCCATCGTGGCCCAAAAAGGTGCAACATTCTCGACACCCTTCGGGACCTCCATACCCCCCCAGCCATCCGGCACACTCGCCTCCTTCCAGGCTCTTCTTCCGAATCTCTCCCAAACCATTTCCGGAGATAACCCCGCCGGCAATGCGTTTGGCCCGTTCCTGTTCGGCGGCTACGACATCAACAACAAGCTTCCCTACACGGAGAACTGGACTTTCGATCTTCAATACCAAGCGTCCAATAGTTGGCTGTTCAGCGCCGGCTACGTCGGCAACCACGGCGTGCATGAAATTCTGCCCATTGCGTTTAACCAGCCGGGTATAGCAACGCCTCAGAATCCAATCAACGGCCAGATCTATTCGTACGGCGGCGTCAGTCCAAATTACAACCTCGACCTGGAACCGATTTCCACCAGTGAGTACTCAGGCAACGCACCCGTCCGCGTGCCCTATATCGGCTATGACATGAACTCTGTGCTCTTCAAAGCCGAGGGCATCTCCAACTACAATGCGCTCCAGTTGCAGGCTCGTAAGCGTTACTCGAACGGTCTGCAATTCACTGCGTCCTACACCTGGTCACACGCCTTGGATGAGCAGAGCGGGTTGGGACTCTTCTTTACCGGCAACAATCCCTTGGATCCGAAGCAAAGTTACGGCTCCGCGGATTTCGATCAAACGCACGTGTTCCTGATCAACTACAGCTACACCATTCCGAAGGTCACTTCCAACAAGGCCCTGGGTTTGGCTGTGAACGGCTGGACTCTCGGCGGCCAAACCGTGGCGCAGAGCGGCGAGCCTTACAGCATTTACGACTTTTCCGGTTCGGTGGCGAGTTTGTACTTTGGCACCTCAAACTATATCGGAAATCCGATTGTAGGCTTAAAGCCCGGCGTTACCGTGCAACAGGCGGAACTCCAAGGCACCACAGGAGTGAACGCCGGCAAACCCGTTTTGAACGTGAACGATTTCCTGCCGCAATTCGTGGCGCCAGGAACCCACGGTGTCCCGCCATGCGACGCCACCGGGTGCGACCTCTATGAATCGCTTTACGGGGACTCCGGCCGGAACATTTTTCGCGCGCCATTCCAGGTACGCTTCGACATGTCGCTGGGCAAGGAGTTTGTTCTGAATGAACGATTCCGGCTGCGCTTCAACGTCGACGCGTTCAATATTTTCAATCATCCGGATTTCGACGCGCCGAACAACAATGTCACATTCTTCCCCTATTATTCGGGGCCGCCCTCGATCCCGCCAGTGGGCAGCCTGGGGATCATTCAGCATACGCTGGGAAGTTCGCGGTTCCTGCAGTTTTCGCTGCACTTGCGGTTCTGAGCGGAGCGCGTGAGCAAGCTGCTCATCTTTTCGGACATCCACGGCGATAAGGCCGCGCTCGAAAGGTTGATGGCGATCGAAGCGGATTACTACTTCGCCGCCGGAGACCTCGCGAATTTTGGGCGGGGCCTGGACGCCATGGGACCAATCATGCGGCAACGCGCCGAACGCATGTACGTGCTGCCCGGCAACCACGAATCGGAAGCCGACATCGCCCGCTTCTGCCGTGAGTTCGGTTTCCATGATTTTCATGGGCGGACGATGGAGATCGCGGGGTACAACGTCGCGGGGCTCGGCTACTCGAATCCTACGCCGTTCAACACACCGGGCGAGTACACTGAACAGGAATTACGAGAGCGCCTCGACAAATTGTCGGGCCTCGATCCGCTGGTCTTGATTTGCCATACGCCGCCGAAGGGCACAGCGCTCGATCGCGCGGGCGAAGGACAACACTTCGGAAGCGAGGCAATCCGCGAGTTCATCGATCGCGAGCAGCCGCTTTATTTCTTTTGCGGGCACATCCACGAAGCTGCCGGCCAGCAGGCTGCCATCGGACGCACGCAAGGTTGGAATGTCGGAAAGCGCGGCCACTTGCTCGAGTTGACACCCCTGGTAAAATGAAATTTCCATGACCTTCGAAGAACACGAACGAGAGTACGCTTCGCTCCGCCAGCAAGCTGACGCTGTGCGGAGCTATCTTTGACTCCTCCAACAAGAAACTTCAGCTAGCCAAGATCGAGCAGCAGATCTCCTCCGACTCCGATTTCTGGAATCAGCCGTCTGAAAAGAGCCAGAGGATCATGCAGGAGCGCAAGCGCCTGGAGCAGGCCATTGCAGACGAAGCCGAGGTCTCGCGCCTGACGTCCGATCTCGACACTCTGTTCGAGCTGGGACGCGAAGGCGAAAACGTCACCGCCGATCTGGACCGCGAGATGCAGAGTTTTTCCGCGCGCCTGGAAGTGCTCGAAACCGGGATGCTGCTCTCCGGGCCGAACGACGCCAAAAGCGCCATCATGGCAATTCATCCTGGCGCAGGCGGAACCGAAAGCCAGGATTGGGCCGAGATGCTGCTGCGCATGTACCTGCGTTGGGCCGAGCGCCACAACATGCAGGCTGTCGTCACCGATCGTCTGGAAGGCGAGGGCGCGGGCATCAAATCGGCCACGCTCGAGATGAACGGCGAAAACGCGTACGGGCTGTTGCAGTCGGAAATTGGCGTGCATCGGCTGGTGCGGATCTCGCCGTTCGATGCCAACGCGCGCCGCCACACATCCTTTGCGTCGGTCTTCGTTTATCCGCAAATTGAGGACGACATCAATATCGACATCAAGCCGGAAGATCTGCGCGTGGATGTTTTCCGCGCCTCGGGCGCCGGCGGCCAGCACGTGAACCGGACTGAATCGGCCGTGCGTATGACGCACATCCCCACCGGCCTGGTGGTTCAATGCCAGAACGAACGCTCGCAGCACAAGAATCGCGCCAGTGCCATGAAGCAGATGCGAGCGCGGCTGTATGAATACGAACTGGAGAAGAAGCGGGTCGCGGACAAAAAGGTGGAAGACTCGAAACTTGAGATCAATTTTGGCAGCCAGATCCGCAGCTACGTGCTTGCGCCCTATCGCTTGGTGAAGGATCATCGGACTAAGCTTTCCATCGGCGACGTGGATCGCGTGTTGGACGGCGATCTGGATCGACTGATGCACGCATTCCTGGTTTTCAAACACACCGGCAAAGTGGCGGGCGATGGAAAGGAAGACTTGCCTGAGTAATGCCGCCGAATTCGACATAACTCGCGCTGGCGCGCTTATAAGAGCCGGAGAGTTGGTTGCCTTTCCGACGGAAACTGTGTACGGCTTAGGCGCTAACGCACTTGATCCGGCGGCGGTCGAGAAAATCTACCGAGCTAAGGGAAGGCCGATGTCCAGTCCGCTGATCGTGCATGTCAGCTCCATCGAAATGGCGCGCAGTCTGGTGCGTGAATGGCCGGAGCGAGCTGAACAATTGGCTCGGATTTTTTGGCCCGGGCCGCTGACCTTGGTTTTGACGAAACAGTCGCACGTCCCCGATCGCGTCACCGCCGGACTCGACACCGTTGGCGTTCGCATGCCCGCGCATCCCATCGCGCAGGCGCTGATCCGCGAGGCTGACGTTCCCATCGCCGCCCCTAGCGCTAATCGTTTCACGGAACTCTCGCCCACCTCCGCGCAACACGTGCGCGATTCGCTAGGTAGTGACGTCGCTATGGTGCTGGATGGAGGCTCATCGAACGTGGGAATCGAGTCCACCGTTCTTTCGCTGGCGGGTACTGAAGCAGTATTGTTGAGACCGGGCATGGTGACGCAGCGGGAAATCGAGGTGGTGATTGGTCCGGTGCAATTGCTCGGCGCAGCGGCAGACGGCCCTCATTCGTCGCCCGGTTTGCACGCCCGGCACTACAGCCCCAAAACGCCCCTGATCCTCATCGAGAAGGGCCAACTTCCGGCCATCGGCCACGGAATCTGCATTCAGATGCCGGCCGAGCCGCGCGAATACGCAGCGGTGCTCTATGAGAGATTGCACGAAGCGGATGCTCACGGATTCGACTGGATCGCGTTGGAAAGGCCGCCGCGCGATCCGGAATGGGCGGCGATTCGCGATCGCCTGGAACGAGCCAGTTACCGATCGTAGCAGGCCGACGGCTTCCAACCCGTGGCATCCGGCTGTTTACGGAAGTGCGTGCTGGTGACGAAGTTTCCGAACAGGTATACCGGATCGGTAACGATGGTCTTTACCACAATCCAGTCGGCCTCCTGCTCCTTGATCACGTCATAGTATTCGGTGACTGTAGTTTTATCGCTATAAGGCACTCCATTGCGGCGGATATAGCCCGGCGCGAGGTTGCTGGTGTGCACCTCGAGCGAGCCGCCCTTGGTTGGATCAAACCCAGCGGGACCGAAAAGTCCGCCTGCGGCCGAACCTTGCCATCGCGCGGAGGAATATCCTTGCAGAGTTGGGGGTCCGCTGGGCGGTTGCGGCGGACCGAAGTGCAGTAAGCGAGTTTGCGTACCGTTATCCGTTTCGATCTTCAAGGTGTTGTCATCCTGCCAGGTGATGTGCAAGCGCGTGGGCAGACGCATGAGACCGGCGGCGCCATAAGCCTTGCATTGATTGCCCGCGGCTTCGTCCTTGGCCGGATCCCATTCCTTGGCGATTTTCTGGCCAGCGGGATTCAGCGGCACGCCGGCCCAATCGCCTTTCGGCGCGGCGATCATGCGGAAGCGCCAGTCTTCGGTGACGATGGAAACCCAGTAGCCGGTGAGATCGATGGGAGCGACGGCCTTGGCGGGCTTGGGCGGCCCCGGAGGCGGTCCGCCGGGGAACTGCGCGAAGAGCGCGGGCGCGAATGCCAGGATAGCTGCAAGTTGGATGGATGTCTTCGCTGTCTTTTTCATTTCTGGCCCTTCAAGCTTTTGTATACGGCTTCGACGAACTTGTCGCCGGAACCGTACAAGGGATCGTAGTCTTGCGTCGGACGCGCGGCCTTTACCTGTTCCAGCGTCATACCCTTCTTGATCATGTCCTGGACGCGGTCGCGAATGATGATGGTCATTTCGCGGAAGTTGAGCACGTCGCCGAAATCGCATAAGCGGCCATGGCCGGGGATGACCATCGTACCGCCCTCCTGACCGTATACGGGAATGATCAGATCCACGATTTTCTGCAGCGCATTGATGGTGCCCTGAATGCTGCCGCCCGCGGCCAGATCGATGAATGGGTAGCTGGTGGTGGTGAAGATATCGCCGGTGCTGATGACATCGGAGCGGCGGAAAAACACGAAGCTATCGCCGTCCGTGTAGGCCGACTCCGGATGAAAGACGTCGATTCCTTCGCCATTGAAATACAGCTTCTTCTGATCGCTCAGAAAACTGCTGGTGGGCCATCCGGCTTCGGGCGAGGGCGCCTGCGTTCCGGTGGGCGCGCTCAGGCGGCTCAATACATTGTTGTGTGAAATGATTGCAGCTCCCTCAGCCGCGTCTTTGATATCGCCCTCGACGTTGCCGCCCGTGATGGTGCTGCCGGCCAGACGGATCTTCGCATTGCCACCTGTGAAGTCGGGCTTATAACTCGTGTTGATGATGTAGCGGATGGGCCCGGTGGAGATGGTTTTGATGGCGGCTAGAACTTTGTCGGACATGCCGGCCGAGCCGGTGTCCACCACCAATACGCCGTCCTTGCCCGCCTGCACGGTGATGTTGCCGCCGGCGCCGACAATCATATAGATGTTGCCCTGCGCGGGCCAAACGTGGACTTCAGAATCCTGACCCTGGGCGACGGCGAGGGCCGCGGCGGTCAGCAGGGGTAGGAGAAAGATTCGGCTCGTCATTTCGTGTCCGCCTTTGGCGCCGGGGCTGTAGCGCGAATCTTGTCCTGGTATTCGGGGTACATAGTTTCGGCTCCGCCGCGCGCGGCCTGCGGCGGGATGCCGTGTTTGGGGGCAAACTCGTCGATGAACTTGTTGGTGCCAGGCAAGTGATGGGGAATTACGCCCTTGGGCCGGATGATCTCTTCGACGCTCTCGCAGGGATACGCGCCCACGTGGCCGCCGACGTCATAGATGTAGTCGCGGGTGCGGATGAAGGGCTCCGTGAGATAGGTAGGATCGCGAATAACGGTCATGATGGTGAGATTGTCACCGTGCCGGATGAAATGCTCGGTAACGACGGCGCGATCGCTGCGAATCAGGCCGTTGCGGCGGATCCAACCTTCTTTCAAATGCGTGGTGGTTACGGCCAGAACATCGCCTTCCCATTTGCCGGTGGAAAAACCCTGCGAGGTATGCAACGCGTACTCGGGCGGGTGGGGACGGCCGTCCATCCAGATGGTGCGCTCGGTGCCCCACGCGAAATGGTGCGTGTGGATGGCGATGAGGTTCTGGGAATCCTTATCGAACTCCTCCCAGATGCGTATGGGAGCAAAACTGGGCACGTAATCGGACGGGTGAACGCGGCACTGATACTCAGGCAGCGTGATGAGCGACGCATCCCAAGCGTCGGCGCGGTAGCGCGCGGCGTCGCGGATGGGGACGCCCAGGTAATCGCCCAGCTCGGGGCCGGGCAGGCGTTCGGGCTCGTCTTCGTGCAGAATCGGGAAGTTGTTCCAAACGCCGGCGAAATTGACCTGGCCGAAAGCGGGGGCGTGGGCCAGCGTCAGAAATACGGGGAACAGCCAGACAGACTTGGCCATTCGATAGGTTCTTTCCATAAGCCTTCCTATTTTTGAAGCCCGGCCAGCGGCCGAGCGGGCATAAGAGCGTGACTCACATGATTGTATACAGGTCGAGGCGGTTTGTCGATTCGGGGCTGGGGGCGACTCGGAACGCTCACGATTCATTAGCCTTAAGCGCTAGTCCCGCGGCTACCGAAGTGAACTCGTTTCCGCTCCGGATTCGATCCGCGCCGAAGCGCCGTTCAAAAATGCGCCGAACGGCGGGAACAAATGACGAGCCACCGGTCAGAAACACCATATCGACATCTGCCGGCCGAACCCCCGAAGCTTGGAGCAGCGAGTCCACGCAGCCTTCGATCGCGGCCAGCTCTAGGGCGATCCAGCTTTCGAACGAGGAGCGCTCGGCGACAGCGTCCACATTCAGGAACCCATCGGAGAGCCGGAAGCGAGCGGCCGTTTCCATCGAAAGGTCGCACTTGGTCTTTTGGACGGCCTGATGCAAGTAATATCCAAGATCCTCGTTGACCAAATGAATCAAAGCCTCGATCTTTTGTGGCTCCAGCGCTTCCGCCTGGACGCTTGCCAGCATATTCATGGTGTCCTTTGCTTTGAGAAAGGATAGGTGATGCCAGCGTTCCAGCTTCGCGTAAACCCAGGTTGGAACCGGCAGAATTTTGTTCACCGACCGCATCTTGGTTCCCGAGCCGAGATACGGAGAAACCAGATTCCGCACGATCTTCGCGTCGAACGCGTCGCCGGCGACGGCGACACCCGCATTGCCCAGCAGATCGGCCGCCGTCCGCCCTCTGCGGCGAATGGTCGGCCCAACATGCATCAAAGAGAAATCGCTGGTGCCACCTCCGAAGTCCCCAATCAGAATGAGTTCATCGCGTTGCAGAGTGGATTCGTAATAATGGGCCGCCGCCACCGGTTCCATTTCGAATTGGATGGTCTCGAATCCGGCCAGCTGAAAAGCCTTTCTCAGGCGGCGCTCCGCATACAGATTGTCTTCTTCGGTTTCGGCGCCCACAAAACGTACCGGCCGTCCGGCGACGGCCGAAGTAATTGCCGCTCCAAACTGCTGCTCCGCCGCTTCCCGTAAATCGCGAAGAATCCGCGCGATGAGATCCTCAATCGCGACGCGCCGGCCAAAGACTTCGGTGGTTTGGAGCGTCCGGCTGGTCAGGAAAGACTTCAGCGATTGGATCAGCCGCCCGGTGGTCTCGCGGGATAAATAATGTTCGATACCGGCCGGCCCCGTCCAGGAAATAAGCCTGTTCTTGCCTTGTTGCCGGGTATTTTCCAGATACAAGAGCGACCGATACGACTCGGTGGTTGCACCCAGAAACGGAAACCGCACCAGCTCGACCGCCGACGAACCAGGGATCGAACGCGCAATCGAGCTGTTCGTGGTCCCGAAATCAATCCCAACCGCGCCGCCCATCATCACCTATCTTTGAACGGCCATCTAAGTAGATTCAACCGCGCCAGATCGGGCTCTTGCGATCCGCAGCGTAATATGAGAACCTGAATTCAGGTTCATATATGAAACTCCGACTGGTTGTTTACGGCTTGGCCGGCTGGATCGCCGCCACGGCCGCGCTGCGGGCGGGCGGCCAGTACTTGCTCCGTCCAGGCGATTTGAGAGGAACGCTGGTTCTGTTTGCCGTCAGTTTCCCGCTCATGGCTTTTCTAATACGGCGGCTCTCGAGCGGGCTCGGCGGAGCGCTGTCGGTCCTGGCGCCCACGCTGCTCCTGGATCCATTTTCGAGTGCATTCTTCCCGTTGGTATTCCCGAATATGGCTCCCGAAGTGGCCGGCGTCTTCGGCGGCTGGATGCTGTGGTGTTGCGCCGCCGGCCTGCTGGGAACAACCTTCCGGCGGTCAACGCCCGCGTGAGGAAACGTCCGAACCTGCTCGCGGAGGAAGACCTTCCGCCAGCGCCGCATCAAAAGCGAAGCATGATCAAACGCGCGCGGTTGAAGACCGCCGCCCTCGCCCTGTTCGGCGAAAAAGGCTATGAGGCAACGTCGATCAACGATATTGCGCGGCGCGCGAAACTCGCGGTGGGAGGCTTCTATCAGCACTTCCGCTCCAAGCGGCAACTCCTGCTCGCGCTCATGGACGAACTGCTGGAACACTTGAGTCAGATCGACCTTCGTCCCAATGCATTCGCCAATGTTCAGACAGGCTTACGCGAGTTGTCATCAGCCGCGTTTTCCAGGGACCTGAAATACCTGGGAGCCTATCGCGCCTGGCAGGAGGCGACGCTTTCCGATCCGGATCTGGCGCGGAAGGAAGCTCGGATTCACGCCTGGACCACGGCCCGAGTGCTGGCCGTGTTTCAACAGCTGCATCAACTGCCCGGTACGCGGCCGCATGTCGACGTGCAAGCGCTGGCGCGGGTGATGGACGGTTTTTTCTGGAGCTTGCTGGCGCGAGCCGTGAAAATGCGCAGAGCGGAACTGGATCAGTGGATCGATACATCCGCGCACCTCATATTTCACGCCATGTTTCTGGATGCCCCCGCTAAGGGCCGGCGGACCTGACTTGACAGGATTGCAAAAATCCTTCAAGCTTCACCGCATGCAATTCAGCCGCCGGAAATTTGTTGGACTGATGGGGGCGGGAGCGGCCACGGCGCTCCGGGGAGCCACCGTCCGGGCCGACGTCGTTCTATATAACGGCAACATCCACACCATGGATCCAGCCAATCCTTCCGCCAACGCCATCGCTATTTATGACGGACACTTTCTGGCGGTAGGCACAAAGGCCGAAGTCGATAACCTGGCGTCGGCAAGCACCAAGCGGATCGATCTGGGCGGGCGCACCGTGCTGCCGGGATTTATAGACGCCCACTTGCACACGGCGTCGTCGGGGTTACGCCACCTCAAAGAAGTCGACTGCGACTTGCGCTCCATCGCCGCCATCCAAGCGGCCATCCGCGAACGCGCCGCCAAAACTCC
>Ga0302324_100004420_pt1 | contig 31133 bp, 27 predicted proteins | sample Palsa_T0_1_FD_201949 | JGI IMG/M metagenome (GOLD analysis project Ga0302324, IMG submission 201949) | Peat permafrost microbial communities from Stordalen Mire near Abisko, Sweden - Palsa_T0_1 | ecosystem: Environmental > Terrestrial > Soil > Palsa > Peat permafrost | place: Sweden: Abisko... | reverse complement strand
CGGGAAAGGCCGCGGTCGCCGCGGCGACCTCCATTCGGCCGGCCTCGAGCGTTCCCGTCCCATGGCCCTTGAACCATACGCGGCGCCCCGAGGCGGCCGAGGCGACGGGTCCGAGGCACCGAAAGAATCCCGACCCGTCGGGGCGGTTCGCGGTGAAATGATGCATCTCGTTATAGACGCTCTGGGCCTCGAGCTTCCACGGGCCGCCGGAGCGCGACAGCACCGCGAACGCGGCGCCGTCCCCTAGGCCGATCGAACCCGTGGACCGCTCGCGGTACGGCGACGGCATGGCGCCGTTCAGGATCTTGAGCGCGTGGAACCCCCCGGCGACGAACGGGCTGAGGAAGTCGAAGGACAGGACCAGCGCCTCCTCGGCAAGGCCGGCCTGCAGGAGCCTGGTGGCCTCGAGGAGCCCCAGGTGGGAGGACACGCAGGCGAGCGAGACGATGGAAACGTCGGGGCCCCATCCCAGGGCGCCGCGCAATTGCTCCGTGCATGTCGGGGGCGCCCCCCATGCGGCGTACTTGGGGTCCCCCGATTTGCGCAGCGCGTAAAGGCCGCCGACCCCGAAGTTGCTGCCCGTGACAAACACCGGCCGGCCGGGCGAGCCCCAGTCGCCCCCGGGGATCCCGTCCCCCAGGCGCCGGATCGCGGGCAGCCACGCCGGGGGAGCCGTCTCGTCGAGCGCGCGGCCGGGAAGAAGCGCCAGCGGCACCAGGTCGCCGCCTTCCAACCCCTGGACCGGGACGGGCGCGAGGGCGCGCGCGCCGCGCAGGAGCGCCTCGTGGGTCGCCGCCGCGTCACCGAAAGGGGTCACGCAGCCCACCGCGGAGAGGCGGATGGATGCGGGGATGACGCGCATGCGGCTCCGGACGCCCTCGCCCCCTAAAGGGGCAGCCTCGCGGGGTCCGCCCGCTGGCGCACGAACGCGGCCAGCGCGGCGACGCTTCCGAGCGCCGACCGAGCCTCCTCGCTGCTTGAGATCTTGATCCCGAACTCCTTCTCGAGCCGGACGACGAGCTCCAGCGCGTCGATCGAGTCGAGGGAGAGCCCGCCGCCCACGAGCGGCTCGTCGTCGGGTATGTCCGCCGGGGCCCTGTCCTCGAGGCGCAGGGTGTCGACGATGAGCTCCTTCAGGCGCGAAGAAAGGGGGTCGGGCATGGATTGGGGTCGTGATACTGCCGCTAATGGCCGAGTCCTTTCAACCCGTAACCGCCTCCGGGGCCCCGATCACGTGGCACACGTTGCTTCCCCCGAATCCGCAGCTGTTGGACAGCACGAGACGGGGTGCCCGGGGAAGCGACGCCCGCGGCAGGTCGAGGTCCTCGCACCCGGGGCCGATCGTCCGCAGGTGGGGGTTTCCTGGGATGAATCCGCCCTCGATGGACAGGACGCAGAGCGCCGCCTGGAGGGCGCCCGCGAGCGACAGACCGTGGCCGGTGATCGCCTTGGTGGCCGAGACGGGGGGGCGCAGCCCCCTTTTGCCGAAGAGCCGGGTGAGCGCCGCAGCCTCCGCGGAGTCGCCCACGGGCGTCGAGGTCGCGTGCGCGCTCACATGGTCGAAGGACTCCGGGCCGGCCCCTGCGTCGGCCGCCGCGCGCTCCATGGCGAGGAATAGCCCGGCGCCGTCCGGCTGAGGCGCCGCCACGCTGTACCCGTCGGCGGCCTGCCCCCACCCCGCCGCCACGGCCATCGTCCTCGCACCCCGGGCCTCTGCGGCGTCCGGCGTCTCCAGAATGAGGGCGGCGGCGCCCCCGGCCCCCACAAACCCGTCCCTTCCCGCGTCAAAGGGCCTTGAGGCGAGCACCGGGTCCGCCTGCTTCGAGAGCGCCCTCATGTGAGCAAAGGGAAGGAGCGAGTCGGCGTTGAGCTCCTCGGCGCCGACAACGATGGCCCGCCTCAGGCGCCCGAGGCGAAGGTCGTCGATTGCGTAGCCAAGGGCGTGGCTCGAGGACGCGCACGCCGAGACAAAGCCGCAGACGGTCCCGGTGATCCGGTAGTGCGCCGCCAGGTTGAAATTGAGGGTGCCCGCGATCGAGCTGACGACGCCCATCGGGTTGCCGCGCACGCCGACCACGGCGCGCATCTGGGCCAGGTGGTGGTGGAGCATCATGGCCGATCCCGCCGAGGCACAGTAGAGCCCGGTGGAGGGATCCTCGGCGATGTCCGGCGCGGTCAGACCCGCGTCCCGGAGCGCCTGGTCGACGGCGCAGATCGCGTAGAGGCCGTGCGGCGCCAGGCCGCGCAGGACCTCCTTGGGAATCGTGCACTCGTCCGGCCACGTCCAGTCCCTCCAGTGCGGCGAGTCGACGCTGAAGCCCTTCACAGTCCCCGCCACCTTCACCGGCAGCGCCGGGTTGCCGAGGAACTCGACGTGCGAGAGGCCATGGCGCCCGTGGCGCAGGTTGTCCTGGGCCGACTTCCGGTCGTTGCCGATCGGCGTGATCAGGCCGATGCCGGTGATGCGGGGACTCACGCGCCGCGCGGCTTGGCGGCAAGCTTGCGCGCAACGCAGGCGCGCAGGTCGCCGATCGTGCGGACACCCATGATATCCTCATTCGAGAGGGTGAGGTCGAAGATATCCTCCAGGAAAAACACGAGCTCGGCGACGGCGACCGAGTCGTAGCCGAGGTCCTCGATCAGACGGGTCGCCTCGCCGCACGCCGGGATCGCGGCCGAGGCCTTGGGCCTGTACTCGAGCACGGAGGCCACGACGATCTCCTGGACAGACGAGGCGTCGCCCGTCAGGCGATAGTGCTCATAGGCGTCCCGCATCGGGGCGGGCAGCCTCGCGAGCATTGTGTTGGGGACTGCGGATGGGTTGGTCGCCATGGGAGTCAGGTCTTCGCCGCCGCCGCGGGCGATGCAATCGGGGCGTGGGCGTCCGCCGGCCGGAATGAGAACCACGTCCTCCATCCCTCCCTCGCCTCGAGCAGCATCCACATCGCGAGCTGGCCGACGACGCGGGGCAGCAGGCGCTTGTTGAGCTCGTAGCTGATGAAGCCGAAATACCGGCCCGTGTTGCGCTTGCCCCACGTCCCGCGCTCCATCCGCGACTTGGCAATCGATGCCAGCCTGCGGTTGTAAAGCGCCATGAGCATGCCGGCCGGCTTGCCGCCCTGCGGCGCGAAGGCGGGGATCTCCAAGGCGGCGTTGCCGTGGCCGAAGGGCCGGCTGACGACGCCGAGGTAGTACGTCCCGAGGTCCAGCCTGAACGCCAGGGTCATGAGCTCGTAGTCGCCCATGTAGTAGTACTTGTCGCGGTAGATGGCGTTGAACCAGCGGTCGTGGGACGCCGTGAAGTTCGCGTTGTGGCGCGCGACACGCTCCGCGACGTTCCTGCCGGACAGGCAGCTGTCGACGAGGGCGGCCGCGGCGCTGGCCGAGAAGCTGATCCAGTCCATCCCCGGCGAGTAGAACGGGTCCATGAAGGCGGCGGCGTCGCCGACCAGGACGAACCCGTCGCCCGCGTAGCGGGTGCTACTGTAGGCGCAGTTGCGCCGGAAGTGAACGTCACCCTCCTGGTAGGTCGCGCCCTCGAGCAGGTCCCGCGCGGCGGGATGGCCCCCGAGGAACGCGCGCAGCCTCTCGCCGATCCTGTCGCCGTCCGGCAGCTCGGTGATACGCTGGTCGTAGACGATGCCGACGCTCATGTCGCCGCCCTTGAGCGGTATCCACCATGACCACCAGCCCTTGCCGCAGATGTGGTTGGTCGCCGTGTAGCGCACCGCCTTGCACCGCGCCGACCACGAGGGGTCGCGCTCCGCGAACTCCCGCGAGTCGAGGTTCTTGACGCCGTTCCAGCGGCTCCAGCACGCCGCGATGGGATGGGCCGTGTTCGCCTTGTGCCACCCGTTTCTCCTGGCGAGGATCGCCGCCACGCCCGAGGCGTCCACCACCCACCGCGCGCTCTCCGTCCCCGATGTGCCGTCCTCCCTTTCCCAGCGCACGGTCTGGGTGCCCCCGTCGACGAGGGCCACGTCGCGGATCTTCGCGGGGCGCAGGAGCGTCGCCCCCGACGCGACCGCGCGGGAAAGGACCTCCTCGTCGAGCACGGAGCGGTCCACCTGGTACCCGGGGAAGCGCACGTTGTACTTGGGCCCCGTCTCGCTGCAGTCGGTCAGGCCCTTGGTCCTTTCATTGGCGAACCAGAACCGCATTCCCTGCTTGACCAGGTGCTTCTCGTTCAGGTGGTCCGTCATGCCGAGCACGCGGCCGATGAAATAGGCGCTGGTCTCGACCGTGGACTCGCCGACCCTGCGCCCGAGCCTGTCGCTCTTCTCGATGATGAGGATGCGCCACCTGGGGTTGCGCCGGCGCAACAGGAGCGCCGTCGACGCGCCCGCGAGCGCGCCGCCCAGAATGATCGCGTCCCATGCCCGGAGCTGGTCGTTCTCGTTCATGGCAGAAGGCCGCTATTTGGCCGTGTTCACGGCGCGGGTACAACCGCAATTTTCCTCGCCCGTCCCGCGCGGCGCAGCACGCTGGATTCCATGAGCAAGACCCTGTTCCAACTCTGGGGGGCCACGCTGGAGCGGGAACCGTCGGCCACCGCGGTCGTCGAGGCGGCGTCGGGCCGGAAATGGAGCCGCGCATCCCTCGCCGCGGGCGCCGCCGCGTTTTCCGCTTCCTTGTCGCTGGCGGGCGGGGACATCTTCCTTAGACGCCGCGTCGCCATGTCGGTTCCCAATGGGGCGGACTGGTTCCACGCCTTCATCGGGCTGCTTTCGGCGGGAGCTATCCCCGCGCCCATCGACCCGTCCGAGCCCGAGGAGGCCCAGCTCGCGGCCGCGCGTCGGATAGGGGCGTCCCATCTCTGGCGCGACGGCCGTCTCGCCCGGCTGGGACGCGGCGCCCGCCCCGCCCGAGACGAGGCCCTCGTCAAGCTGACCAGCGCCAGCACCGGGGCACCGCGGGGCCTTCCCGCGACCCAGGCGCAAATGGAGGCGGACGGCCGGCAGGTCTGCGCGACCATGGGAATCCGGCCCACCGACGCCAGCCTGGCCGCCATCCCCCTCGGCTACTCCTACGGCCTCGGGAACCTTGTCCTGCCCCTCTTGATCCAGGGGAGCCCGGTGATCTGCGCCTCAAGCGCGTTCCCCCAGGCGCTGGCCGCTGACGTTGCGCGTTTCAGGCCCTCCGTGTTCCCGGCCGTCCCTCCCCTCCTGAAGGCGCTTGTCGATGCGGACCTGCCCGGGCAGTCGCTCGCCAGCCTGCGCCTTGTCATCTCGGCCGGCTCCCCGCTGGACCCGGCCCTGGCGATGGCGTTTGCCGGCAAGTTCGGCGTCCCCATCCACGGCTTCTACGGGACAAGCGAGACGGGTGGCATCGCCTTCGACAGGACGGGCCGCGCGACGCAGCGCGGCCTCGGCGTCGGCACCGCGCTCGAGGGCGTCACCCTTTCACGCCGCACCGGCGGCCGGATCTGGGTGTCAAGCGCGGCGGTCCTGGGGCGGGGACGTTTCTCGCCCGCGGACCGCGCGGAGCTCGGGAAAGACGGGACGCTGAGGCTCCTCGGCAGGACGGACCGCGTCGTCAAGGTCGCCGGCCGCCGCGTGGACCTGGCAGAGATCGAGAGGGCACTCAGGACCGTGCCGGGCGTGAGCGACGCCTCGTCCCACCTGCTGGGGGGCCCGAAGCCCCTCCTCGCGGCCGCCGTCGCGACGGCGCTGGCGCCCGCCGAGGTCAAGAGGCTCCTTCGCGGGAAGTTGGCCTCGTGGAAAATCCCTACCCGGATCGTCGCCCTTTCCCGGTTTCCCGTCACCGTCCGCGGCAAGGCGGACGGCCGCAGGCTGCGTCAGCTCCTTGCTGCGCCCACGCTCAACCTGCCCGCCGGAGCGCGCACCATCGCCTCGATCTCGACATTGAGCGCTTCACGGCAGATGTCCGCCTCGAGATAGGTGACGCGGTCGCCGGGCTGCAGGAGGCCGCGCTCGACCCGATGCGCGACGGTTTCCAGCTCCGCGGCGTGGCGCAGGTAAACCTTGAAGTGGCGCTGGACTCCCGAGCCGTCGCCCATCTTGTCCCCGAGGCCCGCGGCCCGGGAGATGAGCCTCAGGTTCTCAAAGGTGCAGTCGAGCTGGCGCGCCGTGTCATGGGGGGCGAAGGTCTCATGGCCCACGACAGCCGACGTCCCCGAGATGAAAGTCTTCAGTTCCTCCGGCGTGCTCGCAAGCGTGGCGCGCGCGAAGCTGGGGGGCCTGGGCCCGTGCTCCGAGGGGTACTCGTAGGCGGGCACCTGCGAGGGGTTCTCGAAATGCCGGGTCGGCCAGATGCCGGCGAGGAACGCCACCGTGAGGCTGTCCGCGCGGGTCCCTATCGCCGAGGCGGCCGGCAGCCGCTGCGTGTATCCCCTGCCAAACGCCGACTCGAAGGCGAGCGAGCGCCCCTTGCAGAAGGCCTGGTAGTTCTCGAGGCCGCCGGGCGCGACCCGGTTGATGTGGGGCACGATGTTCCAGATACGGCAGAGCTTGGCCTTCCCGACGCACGACATCAGGTCGGCGTACAGGACGCGCGCCGCATTCTCGAGTCCCGCACCGGCTCCGGAGCATGCGAATCCCACAATGCACCCCTCGCTCCGCCAAAGCCTGAATCCCCCGTGCGTGCCCGCGGGCTCCATGGACTCGGCGATGGTCTCACGGGGTGCCCCCCGCAGGAGGGGGAGCCCCGTGCCGAGGATCCCATTGTCTGCGCGGCCAGGGTCGCCGAAGGCGAATTCCAACGTCATTGCATATCGACCTACGCGCACCCCGGCTTTTCGGACAAGCAATTTCCAGCTTGGTTAGGTTCGCCGCGGGCCGATAACCTCTCCCGATGGAACCCCAAGATCGCGGTGTCGATTCCCCTGGACGGGCGCGGCCGGCGTGAGACCCTGGATTGCCGCCATACTGTTGTTCAAGGCCTGCGCCGTGGCGCTTGCCCTGACCCATCACTGGGTCGCGGCCGTGGTCGTCCTCTTTGCGCCCGATCCGTGGCTCTTCCTCCAGTTCGTGCTCCCCAGCCAGCAGACGTTCGGTCCCGGGGCCGTCGCATTCAGGACGGAGCGCCGCGAGGTATGGCTCACGATCGACGATGGGCCTGATCCCGAGAGCACGCCGCGGGTCCTTGAGCTGCTCCGGGCGCACGGCGCGCGCGCGACGTTTTTCGTCATAGGGCGGCAGGTGGCCATGCATCCCGAGCTTGCCCGCGCGATCGCCGCGGAGGGCCATACGATCGGCAACCACACGGCGACGCATCCCCTGCACAGCTTCTGGGCTGCGACGCCCGCCCGGACCGCGGCGGAGATCGACGGCTGCATCGCCGCGCTCCTGATAGCGAACGTGCCCTTTGAGCGCTACTTCAGGCCGCCCGCCGGCGTGCGGAACCCGTTTCTCGAGCCGCAGCTCATGGCGCGCGCCACCGACCTTGTCCTGTGGAACGCCCGCGGGTTTGACGGCGGCGCCCGCAGCCCCGGGAATGCGCTGGCCGCCATTTCCCTGCACATCCGCCCGGGCGCGATTCTCCTCTCCCACGAGGGCGGGCCGCGCGCGGCGAACCGCCTGCGCTTCCTGGAGCTGCTCCTCGAGCACCTTGAGACGGAAGGCTACGCGTGCGTGCTTCCCAAGCGCGCAGCCCTCGCCGACGTCCGCTAGTCGACGTGGAGGCTGGCCTTCTGGACGTCGTCGGATGACCGGCCGACCAGGACCTCGAAGTCGCCGGGCTGCACCGTGCGGTGCATGTTGAGGTCGTAGGCCTCGAGCTTGTCCGGGGTCAGGTCGAACGTGACGGTGCGCTTTTCGCCGGGGTTCAGGCTCACCCGCAGGAAATCCTTCAGCTCCTCGACGGGACGCGTCGGCAGGCTGACCACCGCGTGGATGTACAGCTCGACGATCTCGTCGGCCCTCACGGCGCCCGTATTGGTCACGTCGACCGAGACATGCGCGGTGCCGTCGTGGGCGATCGCCGCGGGCGACACCTGGAGGTTCCTGTAGTCGAACGAGGCGTAGCTCAGCCCGTAGCCGAAGGCATAGAGGGGCGTCGAGTCGGAGGACACGTAGCTCCTCATGCGCGAGGGCTTGTGGTCGTAGTAGTCCGGCACCTGTCCCACGTCGCGCGGGATGGTGACCGTCAGCTTGCCGCTGGGGCTCACCTTGCCGAATAGAACGTCGGCGACGGCCTGGCCCGTCTGCTGGCCGAGGTACCAGCACTCGATGATGGCGGGCGCCTTTGCCTGGAGGGCGTTGACAGCAAGCGGGCCGCCATTGATGAGGAGGACGACGACCGGCTTGCCGGTCGCCAGGATCGCGGTCGCGAGCTCGTTCTGGCGCCCGACGAGCTCAAGCGTGTCGCGGTCGCCGCGATGCTCCTCGCTCCAGGCCTCGCGCCGAAGCAGCTCGTTCTCGCCAAGGACAAGGACGACCGCATCACTCTTTAGCGCCGTGGCCACGGCCTCGTCGATGAGCCGCGAGTCGTCGGCCGGGTCGTTGGGCACGGGATTCTCGTTCACGAGCCACCCCGAGGCGTGGTTCGCCGTGATCTTGCAGCCTTCCGCGTAGAGCACCTTGGTCGTGGCGCCCGCAAAGTCCTTGAGCCCCTGCAGGACGCTCACACCCGCCATCGGGACCGCGGAATACCCCCCGAGGTGGACGTCCGCCGCGTTTGGACCGATGACGGCGAGGGTCTTGATCTTCGAGGCGTCGAGCGGGAGCGTGTGATTGTCGTTCTTCAGGAGGATCATCGCCTCGTCGGCGGCCTCCCGGGCGAGCTCCTTGTGCTCGTCGGTGTTCGTCACCTTGGGCTCAAGCGTGACGTCGGTATAGGGGTTCTCGAACAGGCCGAGGAGGAACTTGACCCTGAGGACGCCCGCCGCCGCCCTGTCGATCGCCCCCATCGAGACCTTCCCCGCACGCTCCTCGGCCGCGAGCGTCGAGAAACAGCGGCCCTTGCCCCCGAGGTCATAGTCGACGCCCGCCTCGAGGCTGAGGATTCCGGCGTCCTGCGGGCCGGCTGCCACGTGGTGGTCCTGATAGAGGACGTCAATCCCGCCGCCATCGCTCATCACAAACCCGTTGAAGCCCCACTCGGTCCGAAGGATGTCCGTCAGGAGCTTGTGGTTCACGTGGTTCGGGACCCCGTCCCACTCGTTGTACGAGGCCATGAGCGAGTGGGCGTGCGCCACCTTGACGGCCATCTCAAAGGGATAGAGGTGGTTCGTGCGGAACTCGCGGTCGCCGAAGCTGAGCGGGGCGATATTGCGCCCGCCCTCGGACTGCCCGTGCCCGGCAAAATGCTTCAGCGTGACGGCCACGTGCTCGGGGCCGATCATCATGTCGTGGCCCTGGAGGCCGAAGACGGCAGCCATGCCGATGCGCGAGACAAGGTAGGGATCCTCGCTGTAGCACTCCTCGAAGCGGCCCCAGCGGGGGTCGCGCGCCAAGTCGAGCACGGGCGCCAGCACCTGGCGCACGCCGCGCGAGGCCGCCTCCTGGGCGGCAACGCCAAAGACGCGCTCCACCAGCGCGGGGTCCCACGTGCTGCCGAGCGCAACGGGAATGGGGAAGCTCGTGGCGCCAGCGGCCATGTAGCCGTGCAGGGCCTCGGCAAAGCCGAACACCGGGATTCCGAGGCGGGTCTTCTCCCGCATGTATTTCTGGACGGAGTTCATCCGCTTTATCCGATCCAAGGGATTGCCGGCGAAACGGTCGGTCCCCGGCGCGCCTCCGGCCCACACCGAGCCGGCGCCGTTCGCCAGGGCAACGGCGTCGGTGCCCGCCACGAAGTTGCCCTGGTCGTCAAAGGCGTGGGGATCCAGTGTCCGGTAGCCCTGGAGCTGCGCGACCTTCTCATCGAGGGTCATCCTCTCCAGGAGGTCGCCGACCCGGGTGTCGGTGGTCTGGGCGGGATCCTTGTAGAGCGGCGTCGCGGGGGTCTGCGCGCCGGCTGCGCCCGCGAACGCGAGCATCAGGAGGGTCAGGAGGGGTTTGTGGGGCATCTTTTCTTGGGTTAAGGGGCCCGGCCGCTACGTCGACTCGTCCTCGCGCAGGCTGTACAGGAACTGCACGGTGTCGCTCTTTCCGTCGGGCCGCGGGCCGACCGGGCGCGCGTGCTCGCAGGCGTCGATCACGTAGCGGTCAAACTCGGCGTTGCCGGACGAGGTGATGATCCTCACGTGCGAGATCGAGCCGTCGGCGGCGACGAAGAACTCGACCCTCGCGGTGTAGTTGTCGGACATGCCTTCCGGCGGCGGGTAGTCCTTGATGTGGTTTTTCAGGAGGGCGAAATAGGCCTCGAGCTCCGTCCCCTCCTCCCGGGTCAGCGCCTTCCCTTCCGCGCCGCCGGTCTTGTTCTCGGTCGAGCCGCCGAGGATGCCCGCCTTGATCCCCTCGGCGTCGATGTGCGAGACCCTGCGCTCCGCGGCGAGGCGCTTCTCCTCGGCGGCCTGCTCCTTGGCATACCTGTCCTCGAGCTTCTTCTCGCGCCGCGCCTCCGCCCGCTTGAGCGACGCCACGAGGTCGACGGGCTTCGCAACCCTTGGCTTCGCCGTGGGGGGCGCCTTCTCCGGGGCGGATTGTATCGGCGATGGGAGTTCCTTCGCCACGGGCGGCTCGGTGATGGGCAGCGGCGCCGGGGCCTGGAGCTTCACGGGACTGGCGCTGTTTCCGAGCGCTGGCGCGGCCGTCGCCGCATAGTTGTCGCCGGAGCCGGCCACCAGCTCGAACACCTTCGGCGAATCCTTCACCATGCTGTCGGCCGCGTAGCTGAAGAAAAGGATGAGCGCCACGGCCCCGCCGTGCACGAGGGCGGAGAGTCCATAGGCACTGGGCGACTGCGCGCTCATTTCGATACGGCCTGGGTGTCGAAGGTGATCTTGGTCAGGTTCGCCTTCTTGAGCTCGTCCATGACCTCGACGATCTTCTCATAGGGCACGCGGGCATCGCCTCGGATGCGGATGACGGGCGGCGTGGCCTGGGAGCCCAGGAGGCGCAGGCGGCTCGCCAGCTCGGCCTTGCCGATGGGCTCGGGCGCCTCGTCGACGAAGATGTCGCCCCTCGCGTTGACCGAGATGGCGACAAAGTGGGTGTTCTTGTCGGGCTTCTGCTGCGGGCTCTTCGACTCCGAGGGCAGGTTGAGCGGGATCGTCTGCTCGGTGGTGCTCGTCGACGTCGCGATCATGAAGATGATCAGCAGCGTAAACCCGAGGTCGATGAGGTTCGTCACGTTCATCTCCGCGATCGGGTGCGACTGCCTCGGGCGCCTGAAGGTTCTTGCCATAGTGGGGGGCTTTCGGGTGGCTACTTGGACTCGAGCTCGATGCGGTCCGCTATGGAGCTCGCGTAATTCTCGAGCTCGGTGATGAGCCGCTTGGTCATGGCGAAGAGCATGTTGTAGCCGAAGAGGCACGGGATTGCCACGAGCAGGCCCGAGATTGTGGTCAGGAGGGCCGCCGAGACGCCGGGGGCGAGCGTCTGGATGCTCGCCGTCTGCTGCACGGAAACGGCGCTGAAGGCGTCCATGACGCCCCAGACCGTGCCGAGCAGGCCGAGGAACGGGGCGCCCGAGACGATCGAGGCGAGGAATACCATGCTCGATTCATAGCGCAGGGTCTGGCGGGCCAGCGCGCGCTGGAGCGCGTTCTCCGCGAGCTCAAGCCGGAAGCGCGCGCTGTCGGCGCCCTTCTCCTGGCCGATCGCCGCCGCGCGCCAGTATCCCTCGACCGCGTCGCTCAGCAAGTCCGCATAGGGAATGTCCCTGCGGTTCTTGAGGGAATCGGGGAGCTCGAGGAGCTTCTTCTGGTCCCTCAGGTGCCGCTCGAAGCTGAGGTTCATGCGGCGGAGCGAAGTGAGCTCGTTGCGTTTCCCGAACATCACCGCCCACGCGACGACGCTGAAGATGGCGAGGCCGCCGGTTATCGTCTGGCCCACCGGATCGCAGTGCTCGAACACCTCGATGATGTTGGTCGACGCAAGAAGTGGCGTGAAAATCACGGACATCAGCGGAGGGTTGGGGGAATTTGAGGATTCGTCCAATGGAATTCAAAGGTTCCTCGCCAAAGGCCGCGAATGTCCCCACTCTGGGCGCTTCATGGTCCTCAAGTCCAAACACACGGGCAAACTCATCTCGTTCGAAGGCTCAGAGGGCAGCGGGAAGACCTCCCAGATCGCCCGCCTTGCCGGGAGACTCCAGAAACTGAAGCGCGACGTGGTCACCGTGCGCGAGCCGGGCGGTACGGAGATCGGTGAGCAGATTCGCAACATCATCGTCCATAATTCCAAGGGCGATGAGATGTGCCCCGAGACCGAGCTCCTCCTGTTTGCGGCCGCCAGGGCCCAGCTGGTGCGCGAGGTGATGGCCCCCGCGCTGATGCGCGGGGCCATCGTCCTCAGCGATCGCTTCCTGGACTCTTCGACGGTCTACCAGGGGATCGGCCGCAACCTGGCGGCGGACCCCGTGAACCAGATCAACCGTTTCGCCGTGGGCAACGTGATGCCCGACGTCACCATCATCATCGATGTGCCGACCAAGGTCGGCCTCGCCCGTATCCACCAGCGCGCGTCGGACCTTCCCGACCGGATGGAGCGCGAGAACATCGACTTCTATAACAAGATCCGCGACGGCTACCTCGTGCTCGCCAAGGGAATGCCGGGACGCTTCGTCGTCATCGACGGATCCAAGGACGAGGCTTTTACGGAGAAGAAGATCTGGGAAGCGCTCAAGTCCCGCATCGCGGAATGACTCCGGCGGCGGTCCCATGGCCCCCCGCGTTCGCGGGCACGCCCGCAGTGTCCGTCATCGAGGCCGCGATCGGGCGCGGGCGCCTCTCGCACAGCCTCCTCCTTGCGGGTGACGACCCCGAGGGCCTCTCGGCTGCGGGCCTTGCGCTCGCCGACCGCCTGCTGAACCGGGCGGGTTCGGGCCAGTACCTGACGCCGGACCGGCATCCCGATTGCTTCCAGGTGCGCCCCGCGGGCAAGTCGCGCTCCATCACGGCTCCCGCCGTGCGCGAGCTCGTCTCCAGGATCAATGTTTCGGCGAGCATCTCGCGGTACAAGGTCGTGGTCATCCACGACGCGGAGCGCATGAACCCTGCCGCCGCGAATATCCTGCTGAAGACCCTCGAGGAGCCGCCGGCGGACACGACGATCCTGCTCCTGACAGGCCGTCCCCATGCGCTCCTTCCCACGATCCGGAGCCGCGTCCTTCACTTTCGGTTCCCGGGGATGGCCACGGAGCTGCGCGTCGAGGGATGGGTGGCCTGGCTCGCGGACTACAGGGCCTGGCTCGGCCAGTTGGGCCACGGCGTCAGCGCCGGGCGCGGCGCCGCCGACAGCCTGTTCACCCTCTACGGGCTCGTGGCGCGCTTCGGCCTGATGCTCGACAGGGCATCGGCCGCGGAGGGAGCCCGGCGAAAGCTCGCGCTTCCCGAGAGTCTCGAGGATGACGAGCTGGCGGCGATCGAGGCCGAGGTATCCATCGGCCTGCGACTGAGGATGTTTGCGGGCATCGAGGTGGCCACGCGTGAGCATGCGATCCAGCTTCTCAAATCCGGCGACGAGGCCGGGCGCGGCCTCCTGGCCGCGTCGACCGACTGCCTGGAGCGGTCGGCGGGCCTCCTTCGGGTCAACCTCAACGAGTCCGCCGCGCTTGAGGACTTCCTGCTCGCCTGCCTGAGGATTTGGACGCGGCGCTGAGAAGCGCCGCGCCGAACACGCCCGCGCTGTCGCCGAGGAGCGGACGCAGGAACTCGGTCCTGAGCTCGGTGTTGAAGACGTTCCTGAGCACCGCGCGGCGGGTTTCCTCGCCATAGAGGACGTCGAGGTTGCCCACGCCCCCGCCGATCACCACCGCGTCCGGGTCCAGGATGTTGATGACGGCGGCGATCGCCTCGCCGAACTTGCGGGTGAGCCGGCGCAGGGTCGCCTTCGCCGCGGCCTCCCCCTTGGCGGCGCGCGCCGCGATCTCGGGCATGCGCCGCGCGTGCTGCGCTTTCCCTCGGTAATAACGCTCGAGCGAGGGCCCGGAAATGACGGTCTCGATGCAGCCGCGCCGGCCGCAGTAGCACGGCGTGCGCTCACCCCTGAGGGGATTGTGGCCCCACTCCCCCGCTATCCCGTGAAGGCCGCCGAGGACCCTGCCGTCGACCACGATGCCCCCGCCGCAGCCCGTGCCGAGGATGAGGCCCACGATAACCTGCTTGCCGCGGCCGGCGCCGAACTTAGCCTCGGCCAGGGCGAAGCAGTTCGCGTCATTGGCGACCGCGACTCCTGTGCCCAGGGCATGGGCGAGGTCCTCGCGCAGCTTCTGCCCGTTCAGGCAGAGGGTGTTCGAGTTCTTGAGGACGCCCGTCAGGGGATCGATGACGCCCGGGGTTCCGAAGCCGACGCACGCCGGGCGGCGGGTCCCGGACTCGCGCTCAAGCATCGCCACCAGGCGCGTGATCTGGGCGAGGATGTGGGAATATCCCTTGGCTCCCTCCGTGGGGAGCCTCATCCGGCAGAGGGCGCGGTCGGGCCGCGAGGGATCGATCACGGCCCCCTCGATCTTGGTGCCGCCCAAATCGACGCCGTACAGGCTCATGGGCCTACAACACGCGGTTCAGGCGGATGACGTCAGCAAAATAGCGCGACGACATCTTCGGGGTGCGCTTCTGGGTCTCGAAGTCGACGTGCACGATGCCGAAGCGGCGCGTGTAGCCGTCCTCCCATTCGTAGTTGTCCATGAAGGACCACACGAAATATCCCTTTGCCGGAACGCCGTCATTGATCGCGCGGTGCAGCTCCCGGAGGTACTCGCGCAGGAATTCCCGGCGGTGCAGGTCGTTCACCTCTCCGTTCTCGACCGGCTCCACGTTGTAGCCACACCCGTTCTCGGTCACGTAGATCTCCTTCGGCCCGTAGTTCTCATGGGCGAAGCGCAGGCCCCAGTAGATCACCTGGGGCATCAGGAAGAGCCAGGGGCTGTCCGCGCAAGGGTAGTTCTTTGGCAGTGGCAGCTCCTCGTAGGCGGCGCCCTTCTTGGCGCGCACGAAGTAACCCGTGTAGATGTTGAGCCCGAGGTAGTCCGTCGGGGCGCTGATGAGGGCAAAGTCACCGGCCTCGACCCTGGGCGCGTCCTTGCCCACCCGCTTCAGGTAGTCCGGCGAGTAGCTTCCGCGATAGATGGGATCCAGGATGTGGAGGTTGCGCTCCACGTACCAGGCATTCGCGGCGGCGATGTCGTCGGGAGTCTCCGTGACCGGGATGCACGTGTCGCAATTGTCGGTCAGGCCGACCCTTGCCCCTGCTCCGCCGTGCATTCTTACGGCCCTGACGGCCAGCCCGTGGCACACGAGCGCATGATGGTAGGTCTGGTTGACCACGCTTTCGGGCTCCACGCGACCTGGTGCCTTCCGTCCCCCCGCGGCATAGCCGAGGACGGTGAAGCACCGGATCTCATTGAGCGTGATCCAATTCTTCACCTTGGGTCCAAAGGCCTTCACGACCGTGTCGGCATAGGTGGAGAAAGCGTCCACGGTGATGCGGCTCGTCCAGCCGCCGCGGTCCTCAAGAGCCTGGGGAAGGTCCCAATGGAACAGCGTCACCCAGGGCGTGATCCCATTCTTCGCCAGCGAGTCGAAGAGCCTGTGGTAAAAGTCGATCCCGGCTTGGTTAAGCGCGCCATCGCCCTTGGGATAGATGCGCGGCCATGACAGCGACAGCCGGTAGTTGCGGATCCCCAGCGACCGCATGAGGGCAAAGTCGTCCTCAAACCGGTTGTAGTGGTCACACGCCGTGTCGAGCGTGTCGGCGTTAAGCACCTTGCCCGGAACGCGGGAAAACCGGTCCCAGATGGACTCGCCTTTTCCGTCCGAAAACGCGGCCCCCTCGACTTGCGGGGCCGCTGTGGCGGCGCCCCAGACGAAGTTTTCAGGAAAACACGAGCTGGTTGATGGCATTAATTTTACGAACAAAGTTCAGGCGGCCGACCCCGGCTGGCAAAAACGTACGCGGCGACCTGATAAGGGGTTAGGTGATGCAATCTTTGGGATTGCCTGTGACAGGCATTCGTTCTGTTTAGCGTGCAAGCGCTTGCAAGAATCATTTTGTGACAAAGAAACTCAAGCGCGTTATAAATATTTACCCCACATTTGTTTATGGCAAAGGTCGTCCTTGAAAACCTGAGCAAGGTATACCCTGAGAAAGGGGGCCCCGGCGTCACGGCCGTAAAGAAGATCAATCTCGAAATCGAGGATCGCGAATTCATGGTCCTGGTGGGTCCCTCCGGCTGCGGCAAGTCCACAACGTTGAGAATGATTGCCGGACTCGAGGAAATTTCGGGGGGAAAGGTGTCCATCGGGGGCCATGTCATGAACGAGGTGCTGCCCAAGGACCGGGACATCGCGATGGTCTTCCAGAACTACGCGCTCTACCCCCACATGACCGTCTACGAGAACATGGCATTCGGCCTGAAGCTGCGGAAGTTCCCCAAGGCGGACATCGAGGCGCGCGTGCGCGAGGCGGCAACGATGCTGGGACTCGAGCCCTACCTGAGCCGCAAACCCAAGGCCCTCTCCGGAGGCCAGCGCCAGCGCGTGGCCCTGGGACGCGCGATCGTGCGCAAGCCCAAGGTCTTCCTTTTTGACGAGCCCCTCTCGAACCTCGACGCGAAGATGCGCGTCTCGACCCGCACCGAGATCTCAAAGCTCCACACGCGGCTCGGCGCCACGATGATCTACGTGACGCACGACCAGGTCGAGGCGATGACCATGGGCGACCGGATCTGCGTCATGAAGGACGGAAACATCATGCAGGTGGCCTCCCCGCTCGACCTCTACAACCACCCTCACAACCTCTTTGTCGCGGGCTTCATCGGCTCGCCGCCCATGAACTTCTTCAAGGGCACGCTGGCGCTGGCCGGCGGCCACGTCTCCTTTGTTGAGGACAATCCCTCGGGCACGCCGCTCACCGTCGTCCTCGATGCGTCCCTCGCCGCGCGGGGCAAGGATCACGTGGGCAAGCCCGTTGTCTTCGGCATCCGGCCCGAGGCCATCCATGACGCCCTCACCGTGTCCGCTCCCGAGGCCGGGCGCACCGCCGACGTCAAGGTGGAGGTGTCCGAGCCGATGGGCTCCGAGACGCTCCTTTACCTGGACACGGGCGCGACCTCGTTCATCGCCCGCGTGAGCCCGACGGACCGGTTCGAGTCGGGGAACAGGGTCAAGGTCACGCTCGACCTGACCCACGCGCACCTGTTCGACGCCTCGACGGAGCTGACGCTCCTGTAGGTCAGCCCTTCTTGGCGCCGGACTTGGCGAGCCCGACCATGATCGCCCCGAAGACGATCTGGATCAGGCCCCACCAGAGGTTGACGTTCAGGCCCAGCGAATGAGCGATGTAGATCCCCGGGTCGGAGACGACGCCATAGATGGCCAGGATGGCGCCGACGACGAGGAACAGGAGCCCGATGGGATAGCGTATGTCGAGATTCATGGGTCTTGGGGGTTACCAGAAGATGATGTTGAGGATCAGGGTCAGGATGAGGACGACGGCGCCGAAAGGGGCGATGCGCTTCCACACGGGGATGTCGCCCTCGGACTTGTCCTCATGCGGCGTCAGCGACCAGACGAGGCCGCGCAGCTGGGAGTCCGTCTTCCTGGAGCTGGTAGCCAGGGAGATGACGACCGTGGCGATGAAGCAGCTCGAGAACGCCCAGATGGCCGTCCAGAAATTCTGGGCCATCTCGCTCGGGTACGTGTGGAGCACGGTGCCGAGCCAGCCGCCCTTGACGAGCGACATGGCGCCGATCGGAACCGTAAGGCCATGGTGCGCGGCCGCAGCGGCCGTGCCGAGGAACAGGCCCCAGAAGGCGCCGTGCCCCGTAGCCCGCTTCCAGAACATGCCGAGCAGGAATGTCGCAAAGAGCGGGGCGTTCACGAACGCGAACACCAGCTGGAGGACATCCATGATGTTGTTGTACGAGGCGGCGAGGTAGGCCGCCGCGATGCTCAGCAGGATCCCGACGACCGTGGCGCCCTTGGCCACGAAGAGGTAGTGCTCGTCCGGCTTGTCCTTGGCGATGTACGACTGGTAGATGTCGTAGGTCCACACCGTGTTGAACGCCGTCACGTTGCCGGCCATGCCCGACATGAACGAGGCCATGAGCGCCGTCATGCCCAGGCCGAGCATCCCGGTCGGGAAGTAGTGGCCGAGCATGTAGGGGATCACGAGGTCGTAGTCATAGGAGCCGTTCTTCGCGGGGAGCATGAAGCCACCCGTGGCCCCGTTTGCGGCCTGGTGCGTGAGCGCGATCGCGATCATGCCGGGGAGGATGACGAGGAAGGGAAACAGCATCTTCGGGATCGCCGCGATGAGCGGCGTCCTGCGCGCGGCGGTCATGGTCTTCGCCGCCAGCGCGCGCTGCACGACGAGGAAGTCGGTGCACCAGTAGCCGAAGGAGAGGACGAACCCGAGGCCCATCACCATGCCGAACCACTCGACGCCGAGGGGATTCTGGGACGGTGCGCCGAGGTGGCTCCAGGCCTCGGTCCAGGCGCCCGGGGCGAAACCCTGCGAGGTCGAAACGCCGACCAGCTTCTCCTTGAGGCCGCTCCACCCTCCCACGTCCTTCAAGCCCAGGAAGACGAGCGGGGCGAAGCCGAACACGATCATGAAGAACTGCAGCACCTCGTTGTAGATCGCCGAGGTGAGGCCCCCGAGGAAGATGTAGACCAGTACGATCAGCGCGGAGATCGCGATGCTCGCCTCGAAACTCCAGCCGAGCAGCAGTCCCATCAGCTTCGCCATGGCGTACATCGAGATGCCGGACGAGAAGATCGTCATTACGGCGAAGCTTAACGCGTTGAACCCGCGGGTTTTCTCGTCGAACCGCAGCTTCAGGTACTCCGGCACCGAGCGCGCCTTGGAGCCGTAGTAGAACGGCATCATGAAGACGCCGAGGAATACCATGGCCGGTATGGCGCCCACCCAGTAGAAGTGGCTCGTCATGATGCCGTACTTGGCGCCCGATGCCGCCATCCCGATGACCTCCTGGGCGCCCAGGTTGGCGGAGAGGAACGCAAGGCCTGCAACCCAGCCGGGGATCGAGCGGGCAGACGTCAGGAAGTCGCCGCTTCCCTTCATCGTGCGCCTCAGCGCCCAGCCGATGCCGAGGACGAACACGAAGTAGATGGCAACGATCAGGTAGTCGATATTGCCGAAATGGATGATGGATTGCATGGGGTGGGTTTTGGGGAGGCGTGAGGCTAGACGGATCGAGATTGGCGGGTCAAAGACCTAATCGGGCGTGTTTGGGAAGGGATCATTGGGCGGCCGCGGCCGCCGCAGCGTCCCTCTTGGCGACGTCGTCCGTCACCCACTTGATCGCGGCCTCACCCTCGGCGATCTTCACCTTGTTGTCGTACACGGCGATCCACGGGACGGCGGCAAGCTTGTACTCCCTGGCCACGGGCGACTGCAGGTCGATGCCGACGAAGCCGGGCCGGTTGATGTTGACCCGCCGGATGGCGTAGCGAGCCGGGTAGCTCTTGCTGATCTTGATCAGATACATGGCCAGCGAGACGCAGGGCGCGCAATAGTCGCTCGAGAGGTCGACGATCGTGATCTTGCCCGCGCAGGCCACGGAATCGGCATCGATGACCTGGCCGTGGGCGAGCTCCTTGTAGTCGGCGTGGCCTCCCCTGTCCGAGGCGGCCCACTCGGCGATCTTGGCCGTGGCCACGGGACCGGCCCGGCCCGGAACCGCAAGCGCCAAGACAATGGTCAGGATGGCGAGCTTCGAAACGACGCGGAGGGACGGCCACAACGTCGCAGGTTTAACCCGGGGCATTGGGAAAGGTTGGCGCGGAAGAGGGTCCATGTCCACTGGCCGTTGCGCTGCCTGACAACAGGGAAAGTTGCAAACCGGGACATCCCACATCGTCCTTAGTGGGAGAATCCCACTTGGCCATTGATGCGCACGGAGGGACGAGACCTACGGTCGTTACGTGTTCCTTCGAGTGATCCCATTCGTGCAACAGATTGTCCGGCACTGGTTCTCCGCAAAGAGCCTCACGATTTCTGGCGCTTAGTAAACTGAGCCTCTAAGACTTCGTAGACGAGCTGGCGTTCCTCGATGAATACAGCCTCGATGGCGCCATCAGCCTCATAGCTAAAGTTGACGCGACGCCGGCCCGCACGAAAGCGATAGTAGCCTGAAAGGTTTCCCTCAAGTGCGCTAAAGTTTCCCTTTTCCTTGCGAAGCGCCGCGAGCGCAAGCGTGATGGCCCGCCTGGGTTCCGGTGCGAGCCTGCTGCCAAATGCGATGCCTTGAATCGAGAGGCGAAGAACGCGAGTCATCAGCGGATGTCATCAAGGCTCCCAAATTGTGTGCGACCCGCCTTGTGCTCGCCTATGGCATGTATAGCGGCCGCGTTTCCCATAATCTCAAGGGTATCGCCTATCGCACTCATCCGTCCATTCCCAATCATAGAGGCGACGGGCTCGTCATGACGGGTGACCGTGACAACATCGCCTTTCTCGGCGGCCCTGACCATGGCGGGAACGGAATCATGGCCTTCTGTAATGCTAACGGTAGATGTCATGATAAAACCGGCAGTTTTATTCCATGCGAAGGCAATCTCCACGTGAGCACGGGGCATCAGGCTGGGTCTCAAACAGGGGAGCGATCGTGGCGATCGAATTGGTGGTGGAGGTTGGATTCGAACCAACGGTGTCGTAAGACGGGAGATTTACAGTCTCCGGAGCGGCCACTGCTCAACTCCACCGCGCATTGCGCAAAGGCCGAAACATTCACGAGCGCCCGTTGCCGTCAAGGTTCATTTTGGATGGGCTCCCCCACCCTTGGGCCGCAGCATTTAACGCATCCGCGGCGGGTGTACGGCAACGCCGTTAGTTGCGCCTCGCGCGGGCGCTTTGGCTAGTCTTTCCTCCACCCACCCATGAATACGCTGAGCCTCTACGTCGACCGGTTTGTCCCGGGCGGCCTCATGGCACACCTGTCCACGGTCGTGGGTTTCGTGCTCGCGATCTTCTTCATCGCCCGGCTGATGACGGAACGCCGGGCCCCGGCCAACACCTTCGCCTGGCTCCTCGTGATCGTGTTCATCCCGTGGCTCGGGGTGCCGCTGTACCTGCTCATCGGGGGCCGCAAGCTGCGCAAGCTCGCCAAGGACAAGCGCGCCCTCCTGCCGGTCGTTCCCGCGATGTGCACCAAGGAGACCCACCGGGTGTGCGGGCCGGTGGCCAGGACCATCGCGGCGGCCGGGGGTTTTGAGCCGGTGGGGGGGAACAGCGTCCGGTTCCTCCTTACGGGCGAGGAGGACTTCCAGGAGCTTGAGCGCCAGATCATGGCGGCAAGGCGCTCGATCCACCTGGCGACCTTCATCCTGAGCCGCGACGAGACGGGAAGCCGCATTGTCGAGCTCCTCGCCCGGCGCGCGAAGGAAGGGATCAAGGTGCGCCTCCTCCTGGACGCCCTGGGCTGCCTCTCCACCTCCCGGGGCTTTGTCGACCCGATCCGCAAGGCGGGCGGCGAGGTCGGGCGGTTCATGCCCGTCCTGCCGTTCACGTCCCGCGGCTCTGCCAACCTGCGAAGCCACCGCAAGATAGCGATCTTCGACGGGGCGACGGCGATGGTCGGCGGGCGCAACATCGCCAGGGAGTACATGGGCCCCAGCCCCTATTCGAAGCGCTGGCGCGACTTTGGCGCGCTGATCGAGGGCCCCGCGGCCGTCGTCCTTGGCGAGGTGTTCATCGCGGACTGGTGCTTCGTCGCCCGGCAGCCTCCCGACGCCGTGCGCGCGGACGCGCAGGCCGGTGGGGCCCCGATCAGGGGCTCCGCAGAGCTCCAGGTGGTGGCGAGCGGGCCGGACGTGCCCGGCGACCCTCTCTACGAGGGCATCGTCGCCATGATCCAGGAGGCCGAGAGGAACATCTGGATCGTGACGCCCTACTACATCCCGGACGAGGTCCTGCAGCGCTCGCTGATCGTGAAGGCGCGCGCGGGGTGCAGGGTGACGCTTGTCGTCCCCGCCCAGTCGAACCATCCCGTCACGGACTTCGCGCGGCGCAACTTCACCCGCGAGCTCATCCGCGCGGGCGGCAACGTCCAGCTCTACAACGCCGGCATGATCCACGCGAAGGCGATCGTGATCGACGACCGCGTGGCGCTCTTCGGCTCGCCGAACTTCGACCTGCGGAGCCTGTTTGTGAACTTCGAGGTCGGCGTCCTTGTCTACACCGAGCCCGAGATCGCGTGCATCCGGGCGTGGGTCGACGATGTGCTGAGGTCATGCGTCGTGCCGACCCTCAGGCCCCGCAGTTTCCTGACGAGCGTCGCGGAGGACCTCTGCCGCCTCCTGGCACCTATCCTCTAGCGCCACCTTCCGGTTTGCGATCCGCGTTCAGGCGGGTCAGTTTCCGGGCGACCCCATGAGCACCCCCGGCCGCCTGCTTTTTTCCGCAGCCCTTGCCCTCCTCGCCCCGGCGGGGCTGCCCGCGCTGGACGCCGCTCCCGCCGCACCGGGCTCGGAGCGCTACACGTTCCGGAACGTCACGCTCGGCGGCGGGGGCTTCGTGACCGGGATCATCTTCAATCCCTCCGAGAAGGGCCTTCTCTATGTCCGCACGGACGTGGGCGGCGCCTACCGGATGGACGCGAAGTCGGGCCGGTGGGTGCCGCTCCTCGACTGGGCCAACCAGACGGACTGGAGCCTGTACGGCGTGGAGAGCCTGGCCTCGGACCCGGTCGACCCTCGCCGCGTGTACATCGCCGCGGGCACCTACACGAACCCCCGCGTCGCGTTCGGCGAGCTCCTGCGCTCGGCCGACTACGGCAAGACATGGGAGCGGACGAAGCTGCCCTTCCGCTTCGGGGGCAACGAGGCCGGACGCAACAACGGCGAGCGCCTCGCGGTCGACCCGAACGACGACCGCGTCCTGTTCCTCGGGACGCGGCTGGCGGGCCTGTGGCGCAGCTCCGACTACGGAGCGACCTGGGCGCGGGTCCCCTCGTTCCCCGAGTTTGACGAGATGCTGCCGGTGCACACGCCCGGTTCGCACATCTACGTGCCGCAGAACGCCGGCATCAACGCGGTGCGCTTCGATGCGAGGAGTGGCACGCGCGGGGCTCCGACGCCGATCCTCTACGCGACGGCCTCCACGCCCAATGCGAGCGTCTTCAGGAGCGCCGATGCCGGCACCACCTGGAACCCCGTCCCGGGCCAGCCGCTCGGCCTGCGGCCGACGCGCACGGCGCTGAGCGCGTCGGGCATGCTTTATATCTGCTATGGAAAGGAATCCGGCCCGAACGAGATGACGGACGGCGCCGTCTGGAAGCTCGACACCGCCTCGGGGGCGTGGACCGAGGTCACGCCCGAAAAGCCAGGCCCCGCGGTGCGCTTCGGCTACGCGTCCGTCTCGGTGGACGCGGCCCATCCCGACAACGTCGTCGTCGGGACGTGGAACCACTACCATCCCCTGGACGAGATCTTCCGCAGCCTGGACGGCGGGCGCACATGGAATCCCGTCCTCGGCTCCGCGCAGTGGGACCACTCCTCGGCGCCCTACACGGCGACCATGAACCGGCACTGGATCGCGGACACCGAGATCGACCCGTTCGATTCCGACCACGCGCTCTTCACGACAGGCTTCGGCGTCTGGGCGACGCACGACCTGACGGCGGCGGACGCGGGCCAGCCGACACGCTGGGGCTTTGACGACGAGGGCATCGAGGAGACGGTGCCTCTCGTCCTCGTCAGCCCGCCGGAGGGCGCGCACCTGCTGAGCGGCGTCGGGGACGTGGACGGGTTCCGCCACGACGACCTCGACGCGTCGCCTGCCCGCGGCCGGTTCGGGACCCCGGCCTTCAAGAACACGGCGAGCCTCGCCTTTGCGTGGCGGCGCCCCGAGGTGGTCGTCCGCTCGGGCAATACCTACAAGAACGACCTGGTCACGGGGGCCTATTCCGAGGACGGCGGGACAACCTGGAGGGCCTTCGCGACGGAGCCCCCCGGGACGATCGGCGCCTTCTGGCGCGGCGAGGGGCGCGTGGCGATTTCCCCCGACGCCAAGACGATCGTCTGGTCGCCCACGGGCGTCGCCGCCAGCTACACGACCGACTACGGGGCGACCTGGCACCCGTGCGTGGGCGGCTCGGTCAACCTCGCGGTCGCCGCGGACACGGTCGATTCCTCCCGCTTCTACGCCTACGACACGGAGTCAGGCTCCCTGGTCGTTAGCACGGACGGCGCCCGAAGCTTCACGTCCGTCGGCGCCGGACTTCCGGTGGCCAAGGGCCGCTGGGGACCGGCCCCGGGCAAGCTCGAGGCCACGCCGGGGCGCAGGGGCGACTTCTGGGTTCTCGCGGAGGGACTCCTGCTGCACTCCGCAGACTCGGGCAAGACGCTGGCGGCCGTCCCGGGAGTCGAGGCTTCCCTGGTGGGCTTCGGCATGGCCGCCCCCGGCGCCACCTTCCCCGCCATCTTCATCGTGGGCCACGTCGGTGGCGTGGAAGGCCTGTTTCGCTCCGACGACGCCGGGGCGTCCTGGGTCAGGATCACGGACAACGCGCACGGTTTTGGGGAAATCCGCTGCATCACGGGCGACCCGCGGATCTTTGGCCGCGTCTATTTCGGCACGGGTGGCCGGGGCATCCTCTACGGGGACCGGGCCCCCTAAGCCCGCTCAGCGGCTCGGGATTGAGAGGCGGTATTCCACGGCCTCCCGGAGCGCCTCCCATGAGGCGTCGATGATATTGTCGCTGACGCCCACCGTCCCCCAGATGGAATGGCCGTCGCCGCTCTCGGCGAGGACGCGGGTCTTGGAGCCCGTGCCCTCGTTGCTCTCAAGGATGCGCACCTTGTAGTCCCTTAGGATCATGTCCCGCAGCTGGGGGAAGGTCTTCTCGAGGCCGAGGCGGAGCGCCTTGTCCAGGGCGCCGATCGGGCCCGACGACTCGGCCACGGTGTGGATCGACTCGCCGTTGACCTTCACCCGGACCGTCGCCTCGGACCAGATCTCGGCGCCGTGGCGCTCGACGATGACGCGGTAGCCCTCCACCTCGAACGGGGCCTTGTAGTGCCCGAGCTTGCGGGCCACCAGGAGCTTGAAGGAGGCGTCCGCCGCCTCGTACTCGTAGCCCCTGAACTCGCGGTCCTTCAATTCCTCGATGAGCCCCTTCAGCTCGGGGCTCTTCTCGTCAAGCTCAAGGCCGAACTCCCTCGCCTTCAAGGCGAGGCTGCTGCGCCCGGCCATGTCCGAGACGAGGACGCGGGTGCGGTTTCCGACCAGGGTGGGGTCGATGTGCTCGTAGCTGCGGGCCACCTTCTGGGCGGCGTTCGCATGGAGCCCGCCCTTGTGCGCGAAGGCGGACTGGCCGACGAACGGCGCCTTGGGGTCGGGCCTGAGGTTCGCGAGCTCGTCGAAGAAAAGGGAGAGGTCGCGCACCTGCGCGATGTTCGGGGCGCAGTACATCTGGCGCCCCATCTTGAGGACGAGGTTGGGCAGGATGGTGATCAGGTTGGCATTGCCCACTCGCTCGCCGTACCCGTTGACAGTCCCCTGGACGAGCGAGGCGCCGGCCTCGACGCCGGCGAGCGTCACGGCGACCCCGAGCCCGCTGTCGTTGTGGCAGTGGATTCCGACCTTGTCCGAGCCAAAGCGCTTCACGGCCTCCGCCGTGATGGCCAGCACCTGGGGCACGAGCTTGCCGCCGTTCGTCTCGCAGAGGGACAGGTTGGACGCGCCGCCGCGGGCGGCCGCGTCCAGCGTCCGCAGGGCGTACTCGGGGTTGTCGAGGTACCCGTCAAAGAAATGCTCGGCGTCGTAGATCACCTCGCGCCCCTGGGAGACCAGGTACCGGATCGAGTCCTCGATCATGGCGAGGTTCTCCTCGGGCGTGGTCCGCAGGATCTCCGTCACGTGGAGGAGCCAGGTCTTGCCGACGAGCGTCAGGACCGGCATGCCGCTGTCGAGGAGGGTCTTGAGCTGCGCGTCAGTGTCAGCCTTGGTCCCGGCCCTGCGGGTCGCCCCGAAGGCGGCCATCCTGGCGTGCTTCAGCTTGAGGTTCTTTGCCTCGGCGAAGAAGGCGATGTCCCGCGGGTTGGACCCCGGGAAGCCGCCCTCGATGTAGTCGACCCCGAACTGGTCCAGGCGCTCGGCCACCATCAGCTTGTCCGCCACGGAAAAGCTGATCCCCTCCCCCTGCGTGCCGTCGCGGAGGGTGGTGTCGTAGATGCGGAGTGGGTGCTCGGCCATGATCGGCGCCTGTCAAACGGCGCGAGTGTCGATGAAGGCACGTATTGCGGCGGCGTCAGCCACAATCTTGTGCCGCACGATCGGAAGGGACTTCAGGGCCTCGAGGGTCGGGTCCGTGGGCTCGACCCCGATCGCCGCCTTGATCGCCTCGGGGAACTTGGCCGAGCTGGCGGTCGCCAGGACCACGCTCGGCTTGCCGGCGTCCAGGTCCTTGAAGGCGCAGGCCGTGTGCGGGTCGACGATGTAGCCGTGCTGCTTGTAAACCTGCCGGATGATCCCGGTGATCTCGGCATCCGTGCAGCGCGATGACGTGAAGGTGTCCCGGTCGAACTTTTCCAGGCTCCACGCGCCCCTCGCCTTGATCTGGGCCATGGCGTCCCGCACGCGGGCGCCGTCGCGGCCGAGGCTGTAGTAGAGGAACCGCTCGAAGTTGGAGGCGACCTGGATGTCCATCGACGGAGCCAGGCTCGGGTGCACCTGGCCGACGAGGTACTCGCCGGTCGTGAAGAACCGGTGGAGGATGTCGTTCTGGTTCGTGGCGACCCGGAACCCCCGGATCGGCACACCCATCTTCTGGAGCATCCAGCCCGCGAGGACGTTCCCGAAGTTGCCGGTCGGCACCACGAATTCGGCCTCGCCCTGCTGGTCCGGCGGGAGCCTGAGCCACGCATGGAGGTAGTAGACGCTCTGCGCGAGCACGCGGGCGATGTTGATCGAGTTGACCGCCGACAGGTGGCGCCTCGTCTTGAAGGCGGCGTCAGAGAAGACCTCCTTCAGGACCGCCTGCGCGTCGTCGAACGACCCGCTGACGGCCAGGGCGTGGACGTTCGCGGCGCCCGTGCACGCCATCTGGCGCTCCTGGAGCGGCGAGACGCGCCCGTCGGGATAGAGGATGAAGATGGCTACTCCCGGGCGCCCCATCAGGCCGTGGATCGCCGCGGCGCCCGTGTCGCCCGACGTGGCCCCGAGGACGTTGATCGTCTCCCTGCGCAGCGCGCACTGGCGCGCATAGAGGTTGCCCAGGAGCTGGAGCGCCACGTCCTTGAAGGCGAGCGTCGGGCCGTGGAAGAGCTCCAGGACGTGGAGGTTCGGGGCGAGCCTCCTGAGGGGCGCGACCTCGGGCCGGTCGAACCCGGCATAGGACCGAGTGATGATATCGGCCAGCTCCTGCTGCGGGATGTCCGTCGCAAAATGCGACAGGAACCGCGCGCAGAGGGCCGGGTAGGACAGCGGACTCAGGCTTTCGAGGCCGTCTGACAGGTCCGGCAGCGACTCCGGCACGAACAGCCCGCCGTCCGGCGCCAGCCCGGCCGCCACGGCGTCCGAGAATCCAAGGGGGGGACTCCCGCCTCGTGTCGAGACGTAGCGCATGGCCCGCCGCGCGTTACACCTTGTCGAGCCCGAACGCGGCGTGGGCGACGCGGACGGCCTCGTCGGCGCGGTCCAGGTCCACCACGACGGAAATCTTGATCTCCGAGGTGCTGATGAGGTCGATGTTGATGCCCGCGTCGGCCAGGGCCTGGAAGAGCGTCGCGGCGACGCCGCTGTGGGTCTTCATGCCGACGCCGACGACAGAGAGCTTGGCGATGTGCTCGTGCACGGCCACCTGGCCCCCACCGATCTCGTCGAGCACGGGCTCCAGCGCCTTGACAGCGCGGCCCGTGTCGGCCTGCGGCACCGTGAAGGTCAGGTTGGCGATGCCATGGCGGCCGACGTTCTGGACGATCATGTCCACGACGACGTTCGCGTTGGCCAGCCCGCGGAACACCTTCGCGGCGGAGCCGGGTTTGTCGAGGATGTTGCTGACGATGACCTTGGCCTGGTCCTTGTCGGCGGCGATGCCGCGGACGACGACCTGTTCCATGTATGCAACTTCTTCTTTCACGAGTGTTCCTGGATTGTGGTTGAACGAGGAGCGGACTTCAAAGACGACGCCGTACTTCTTGGCGAATTCCACCGAACGGGACTGCATCACCTTTGAGCCCGAGGACGCAAGCTCCAGCATCTCGTCGTAGGAGATCTCCGGGAGCTTGCGGGCGTCCTTGACCACCCGCGGGTCGGCCGTGAACACGCCGTCGACGTCCGTGTAGATCTCGCAGCGGTCTGCCTTGAGGGCCGCCGCCAGGGCCACCGCGGTCAGGTCCGAGCCCCCGCGCCCGAGGGTCGTGATCTGCCCCTCCTCGTCGATCCCCTGGAATCCGGCGACGATGACCACCCTGCCCTCCTTCAGGTCCTTTATGACCGGCTTCGGGTTGACCATCTTGATCTTGGCCTTCGTGTGCACCTTGTCGGTGAAGATCCCGGCCTGGGCGCCCGTGTAGCTGACGGCGTCGACGCCGGTCCCGTGGAGGGCCATGGCCATGAGCGCGATCGTCTCCTGCTCGCCGATCGACAGCAGCTGGTCGAGCTCGCGCTCACTCGGCTCCGCGCACACCGACTTGGCGCGCGCGATCAGCTCGTTCGTGACCCCGGCCCGGGCCGACAGGACGACGACGACCTCGTTGCCCTCCTCGCGGGCCGCCTTGATGCGCGCCGCGACGTTCTTGATCCTGTCGACGTCGCCGACCGAGGTGCCGCCGTATTTCTGGACGATTCTGGGCATGGTGTGTTTAAAGGGGTCTTGGGTCAGTCGCCGAGGTCGCCGATGCGCAGGAGCAGCGGCGCCTCGCGCACGCTGCCCAGTGCCGACAGGGCCCGCATGGCCACGCGCATCGAGCGCTCGTCGCTCTCGTGGGTGGTGAGGATGAGCGAGGCCAGCCCCGCCTTCTCGGAGGGGCCCTGGATGACGCTTGCGATGCTCATGTGGTTCCTGGCCATGATGGTGGCGACGCGGGCGAGCACACCGGGTCGGTCGGCAACCGTCAACCTGACGTAATACCGGCCCCGGATGCGCTCGGGGGGCGCGAGCCGCGTCCCCTTGGAGGCCGGCAGCGCGTCCTCGCCCATGAGGTGGGCGCCCTTGCCGTGGATCAGGAGCGAGACCGCGTCCGCGATGTCGCTGATGACGGCGCTCGCCGTGGCGTCCTGCCCGGCGCCCCGGCCGATGTAGACGGTCGTCCCGACGACGTCACCGGTGACCGAGATCGCGTTGAAGACCCCGCTCACCCGGGCCAGCACGCTGTCCTCGGGCAGCAGCGTGGGCTGCACCCGGACGCTGATCTCGTTGGTCGTGAAGTCGCGCGTGATGATCCCGAGCAGCTTGATGCCGTAGCCTAGCGCCGCGGCGTTCTTGAAGTCGGCAGGCGTGATGCGCTCGATGCCCTCGACGATCATCTGCTCGGGCCGCACCCAGACGCCGTGGGCGAGCCAGGCGAGGATGGAGGCCTTGTGCGCCGTGTCCCAGCCCTCGACATCCAGGGACTCCTGCTCCTCGGCGTAGCCGAGCAGCTTGGCCTCCTTCAGCACGCTCGCATAGGGCGTGTCGAGCTCCTCCATCTTGGTCAGGATGTAGTTGCAGGTGCCGTTCAGGATGCCGTAGATGCGCGGGAAGCGGTTGGCGACGAGGCCCTCCCTGACCGCCTTGATGATCGGGATGCCGCCGGCGACGCTGGCCTCGAAGAGGAAATGGCCGCCATGCCTGCGGGCGGCCGCGAAGATCTCGGCGCCGTGCGCGCAGATGAGGGCCTTGTTCGCGGAGACGACGATCTTTCCGCGGGCGAGCGCCTCAAGGGTGACCCTGCGCGCCATCTCCGTGCCGCCCATCAGCTCGCAGACGATGTGGATGTCCGGGTCGGTCGCGACCCCCAGCGCGTCCGTCGTCAGGCGCGAGGCCGGGATCTTGACGCCGCGGGCCTTGCGCGGATTGCGGACCGCGGCGCGCTTGAGGACGATCCGGGCGCCGAGCCGCGCCTCGAGGTCCTCGCGAAGGCGCCCGAAGTGCTTCCACACGCCGACGCCGACCGTGCCCAGGCCGCAGAGCCCGATGTTGATGGTCCGGGAGGCGCTCATGCCTTCGGGTCCTTTCGGAACTCCATGCGCTTCTCGGTGCCCTTCAGCAGCCGGGCGATATTCGCCCGGTGCCGGATGATCACGAAGAGGGCGATGGCCCCGGAAACGCACAGGGCGAGCGTGTCGCGCTTGAAGAGGTAGGCGGCGACGGGGAGCGCCAGCGCCGCCGCGATCGAGGCCAGGGACACGAACCGCCCGGCGAAGAAGACGATGATCCAGACGACGACCGCCATCAGGCTGACGTTCGGCATCAGGACGGCGACACCGCCGGCGCCGGTCGCCACGCCCTTGCCGCCCCTGAACCGGGTGAAGCAGGAGAAGGAGTGGCCGAGGAGCGCGAAGCCCAGCCCGACGTAGCCCAGGACGCTCGGGACATCGAAGGCGCGGATGGCGCCCCAGGCGACGAGGAGCGGCCAGCCTGCGGCGACGGCACCCTTCAGGATGTCGAGGACGAGGACCGCGATACCCGGCCCGTTGCCGAGGACCCGGCGCACGTTCGTGGCGCCGGAGCTCTTGCTGCCGACCTCGAAGATATCGACCCCGCGGGCGCGCGCCACCAGGTAGCCGAACGGGAGCGAGCCCAGGAGATAGCCGGCCGCCGCCGCGATAAGGAGCGGAAGGAGGAGGTCACCCTGGTCTGCGGTTCCGGCCATGGGCTCAGAGCTGCACGAACTTGGCGAGCTTGATGGCCTTGTGGGACTTCAGCTCCCTGCGGACGTTGTCGCTCGGCTCGCTGTCGAGGTTGATGACGACGAGCGCCGACTGCCCGGGCTCCTGGCGGCTGAGCGACATGTTGGCGATGTTGACGTGGTCCTCCCCGAGGAGGGTGCCGATGTAGCCGATCATGCCGGGCTGGTCGCTGTTCTCGATGATAAGGAGCTTGCCGTCGGCCGACACCTCGACGGCGCGGGAGTTGATGGCGACGATGCGCGGGCTGCTGGCCTTGCCGATGAGCGT
>Ga0302324_100004419_pt1 | contig 31139 bp, 23 predicted proteins | sample Palsa_T0_1_FD_201949 | JGI IMG/M metagenome (GOLD analysis project Ga0302324, IMG submission 201949) | Peat permafrost microbial communities from Stordalen Mire near Abisko, Sweden - Palsa_T0_1 | ecosystem: Environmental > Terrestrial > Soil > Palsa > Peat permafrost | place: Sweden: Abisko... | reverse complement strand
CACACATTCCCACCGCACGGCTGCTACTTATGACAAGACACAACGTATACTGACATTTCTATCTGGCGCCCATCGAGACATTTCTATCGGGCACCAACATGCTCTCGGTAAGAGAAGGCGCGAAAGCCATCGAATTTTACCGGGCCGCATTTGGAGCTGAGCTTCTGTTTTCCATTACGGAAGGCTCGGTGATCGCGCAGATGGCGATCGGCGGAGCCGAGTTCTGGTTGGCCGACGAATCGCCGGAACACGAGAACTTCAGTCCTGAATCGCTGAGCGGTTCGACGGTGCGCATGATTCTTGTTGTGGATGATCCCGATAGTCTCTTCGACCGGGCGGTAGACGCGGGGGCCAAGGTCGTGTGGCCAGTGGCCGATCAACCGTATCGCTGGCGCATCGGACGAGTCGCAGATCCCTTCGGACATCACTGGGAGATCGGCAAGCCGCTGTGAGATCGAAGCCTGCGCTCTCCGTGAACTGACATGCATTGACCCGCCCAGGGCCGCTTGATACTCTGGTTGCACAACCTCAGGGCATGGAGTTCGCCCCGAACCGCTGCGCGGCCTGCGCATGCTGATGACTCCTACGATTCCGTAGGAGGACGTTTGCCCGAAATCAATCTTAGAAAAGCAACAGCAGAACAGCTTCGCCTGCTGCTCGACCTGCTGCGATGGATTCCCATCGCCAGCGCCGCTGGAATCCTGGCTGGATCGGCATCCGCGCTCCTGCTCATCTCGCTGGAGTTCGCCACAGATGTGCGCGAAGCCCATCACTGGCTGATCCTGCTCCTAGCTCCAGCCGGGCTCGGCGTGGGCTACCTCTATAAATACCTGGGCAGCTCAGTCGAGGCGGGCAACAACCTCATTCTCGAAGAGGTCCACGATCCAAAAGCCGTGATCCCGCTGCGAATGACGCCGCTGATCCTGCTCGGCACCTTTGTCACGCATCTCTTCGGAGGATCGGCCGGCCGCGAAGGCACCGCGATCCAGACCGGCGCGTCGCTTGCCGACCAGCTCACCAGACCGCTGCGCCTCATGCCCCGCGATCGCCGCATCTTGCTCATGGCTGGCATCAGCGCGGGCTTCGCTTCGGTCTTTGGAACGCCGTTAGCCGGAGCCGTCTTCGGCATTGAAGTGTTGGCCATCGGCAGGCTCAGCTACACCGCGATTGCGCCCTGCTTCATCGCAGCCTTCGTCGGCGATCTGGTAACCAAGGCCTGGGGCGTACACCACACGATCTATCGCGTTGCAGAAGTACCCACATTGAACGTTGTTGGCATCCTGTCCTCGATGGCCGCCGGAGTCGCTTTCGGCCTGGTCGGCATGGCCTTCGCCAAAGCCACGCACGCCGTCTCTCACACAGCACGAAAGCTGATTCCTTTCGCTCCCTTCCGGCCATTTGCCGGGGGAATTCTGGTCAGCGCCGCGGTCTTTGCGATCGGCACAACCAAATACATCGGCTTGGGCATTCCGACCATCGTTGCATCCTTCCACGGCCCGCTGCCCATCTACGACTTCGCCGCCAAGTTCCTCTTCACCGCACTGACCATTGGCACAGGATTCAAGGGCGGCGAAGTCACGCCGCTCTTCTTCATCGGCTCCACGCTGGGCAATACGCTCTCGCACATTCTGCCGCTGCCGCCTTCACTGCTGGCCGGCATGGGCTTTGTCGCCGTCTTCGCCGGAGCAGCCAACACACCCATTGCCTCAACTCTGATGGCAGTAGAACTCTTTGGCGCGGATGCTGGCGCATACGCGGCCATCGCCTGCGTCATCAGCTATCTCTTCTCAGGACACGCCGGCATCTATCAGGCGCAAAGGGTCGGCAGAAGCAAACATCTCAGCACCACCGCCGAGGAGGGAATGTCTCTCGCCCTAGTGGCCAAGATGCGTGACACACCACCAGATCTTCTCCAGAAAATAGACGATTTCAGATTTCTCGAAGGGAGCCTTATGGAACATCTCAGCGTTCTGCGCCTTTACTTTTCCGCCTCCGAGATGAGGCGCAACGATAGCTGGTGGAAGCGATTCGCGCCGCAAAGCCTCGGACCCTATCTGCTCCGCCAGGCCAAGGAACACGGCACGGAACAGGCGCTGCTGCTTCGCGTCATCGGCGGCTTTCTCAAGAATCAAGATCTAATCATGGACACCGGCGAGATTCCGCCCGCACGGTTGCCGCAGTGCCTCGAACTGGTCGGCGAAGAAGAAGACTTGCAGTCTTTCCTCAAAGACAATCGCGACCATCTGCAGAACGTCCGTGTTGTTTTCCTGCGCGGTGAAGAAGCGCGCTATGAAGCAGCCATCGACAAAGAAGAGCTGGAGCAGCTGTTGGAGATCGAAGGGATCGATCAGGCCCAGCAAACTCGGCGGGAAGCCTAATTCGGCGGCGGATAAAACGGCAACTTATCGTTCTTCTCATTGGCACGGCGAACAGTCACGTCATCAAACAGCAGCGCGGGCGAAAGAATCGTCTCCGGCACAGCCCCATCGTAGTTGGCGATGTAACGCTCCTTGCCCGCCGAGATCACACCAGAGCGCAAAGCGCGCTGATCGAGATCGTCCAGCGTTGCGCCGCGAACCAGTTCGCGCTTGCCGTCGTCGCTGATGCGATAGAGCAGCCGGGGCGTCAAATCCGGACCCAGCGTTTCGACATAATACACGCTCTTCAGTCCGCGGTCTTTAGCCAGCGCCAGCAACTTCTGGTTCAGCTCAGCGTCTGATAGTCCTTGATGCGGAATGACGTTCAGCACGCTGATCTCAGGCCGCGCCGGCCCGGTGAGCGCCGCTCTGCCGTGGCCATTAGACTTGGGAAAATCGCGCACCGGCTCACGACCGATCAGGTAGTTCTCCAATCGCCCACCCGTAATCAGCTTCACCTGCTGCGCGGGTACGCCTTCGTCATCGATCTTGTACGCCCCCACCAGCGTCTTTCCATTCAGCGTGGTCAGTCCAGGATCATCCACAACATCCAGAAACTCCGGCAGAACCCGCACATGGTAGCTCGACGCGAACGCGCCCTTGGTGCGCGCCTCGGTTCCCAGATCCGGCCGCACGGCAGTAACAGCCGAGGCCACCAGCTCATGAATCGCGTCCGAAGAGGCGTCAGCCGAGAGCAGCACGGGCCCGTGATACTCCTCTTCGACAAGCGGAGCCTTGCGCAAATCAGCAAGCGAAGCAGTAAGGCTCACCGCATGTTTGTTGAAGACTTCTGGCGAGTCCAGATCAGTCAGCGATACGCCATTCGAGCCATAGGAGCGGTCCAGGTGCATGCCATCCGCGGCCTGCGTCCCAACAGCGAACGACTCTTCGTACCCCGTCAAGCCTTTGCGAACAATTGCGCCCTCGCTGTTGACCAGGTAAGTATTCACCGACCGCGCGTGGAAGATAGCCGTGACATACTGCACATCTTCTTCCACTGATTTGAGCGCCGGATCGGCGCGATACAAACCGCTGGCCTCACATACGCGTTTGGTCCACACTGGGCTGTCAATCTGCAGATGAACCGTGTCTTCCAGTGACACCACCGGCGTCTCATGTGAAAAATCATCCTGCTGCGGCGGAGTCTGCACCTGTTTGAGTTGCGCCTGCTTGTGTGCGTAGGCCGAGAGCGCGGCCTTGTAAGCCTGGTCGGTAGCCTGCCACAGCCCCGCGCGCAAAGCCAGCGGATCGTTATCCAGCGCCGCTAACTGCACTGACCCATCCCCGCGCGCAGTCGAGCTATCGATCTTGTAATCGCCCACTCGAACCGTCACCCTGGCTAGTCGCTGGCGGCGATGATCCTCGCCGACACTCGCGCCAAAATCACTCTTGATCTGGTAATCCTCAATGTCTTCGATGCGGTACTGGATAAAAAACGGTTTCTCAAAGCCTTTCAACTGGAGCTGATCTTTACTGCGGTCCAGTTCTGCAAGCATGGCCTTGAGAACGGGATCCTTTTCAGCATCGGAGCGTGTTTGTTCACCCGCGGCAATCAGCGTAGAAGCAGCCAGCGCAACAGCAGCGAGAGAAATGGCGAGGCAATGTCTGGTCATCAGTTTCCCTTCCCTGCCAAAGCTGTTTCCGTAGCGCTGGGGTTAGTCAGGATCGGCACCCGCTCTGTTCCCTGCGGCTGCCGCTGCGTTTCCATCTCCGTGAGCAGCATCGCCGGTGCAACTGCGGACACCGGAATAGATCCCGATTCAGCCCCGCACTCGCCATTGAAAACCTCGCTCTTGTCGCCTGTTGCAAGAATGCGCTTCATTGCCGCCAATGGCGTACCCACAATACTCACTCCGCGGACCAACTCATCCGGCCGCCCATCTACATAGACGCGATAAACTACCAGAGGGATCACCTGAAATGCCTGTGGCGAACTCCGAGTAGTCACAGCAAATCCCGAAGAGATATCCTCGAAGTAGAGCCCATAAGCCTTGCCCTGCTTCTTAGCCTCTTCTATCAGCATCTTGCGCAACTCAGACTCAGGCACCATCTTTGTCGAAGTCACGATCAGGTTGCCCTGGCGTCCATTGGGCACGCGGCCGGTCTGCGCCCGGCCATGTCCGTTCGAATTCGAGAAACTGGCAATCGGCAACCTTGACATAAGAAAAGTCTTCAGCACTCCATCGTCTATGAGATCGACCTTCTTGGCCTTTTGCCCCTCATCGTCGTAGGCATAGCTGCCGCTCAGCCAGGTATCGCCAAACCGGGTACGCGTAGGATCGTCCGCAACCGAGAGAAAGCTCGGCAGAACAGGCTTGTTTACGTCCTTGGTAAAGGTCTGGCCTTCCTCATCGCCGCGCTGGCGCTGCCCTTCCAGGCGATGCCCTAACACCTCGTGAAAGAAGACCGCCGCCGCGCGTCCAGACAAAATCGCCGGGCCGTTGAATGGTTCGGTCATCGGAGCCTGGCGCAGTTTTTCGAGACTCTCACCCAGTTCGCGCATGGCTGCCTCAAGCTCGGCCTGCTTGGGCAGTCCAGCCACAGTCTCAGCCTCAAACGTCTGGGCTCGGAACAGATCCATGCCATCCTCAGCACGGCTCACAGCAAAGACCACCAACCGCGCCGATTGATGCGGGTTGGCCAGCCTCGAACCCTCCGACGACGTGAAATAATCCGTCTCGCTCTGCGCCGTAAGCATCACAATGTTCTGATAAACGTCCGGGTAGGCGCGAAATACCTTTGATAGATCGCGAACCCTATCCTCCCAAACCGTTTTGTCCACCATCGGGGCGGGAGCCGGCTTGTTCACGGAAACCTGAGGCGGCTCGGTAGAAAAGTCACCGGAGGAATCTTCCTCTTTGGCGCGAACCTCCGCTTCAGTCTTTACGCGAAGATAGTTATCCAGCGCAGTCCCGTAGCCGCTATTCGTAGCTAGCCAAAGCGAGCGTGCCAACGCCTCGCGATCATCCGTGATAGGCAGTTGCAGAGAATTCACCGCCGAAGCCCGATGCGCTCCATGCGTGTTATCCAGCTTAGGATCGCCCACCCGCACCTGCACGTCCACCACGCGCTGCCGGTTGTCCTCGGAATCGACCAGCGCGCCGTACTGCGCACGAATCGAGATACCCGTGGCATCCGCGACCGAGTAACTGAGGAAGTAAGGCGGCACTTGCTTATCCCCTTGCTTGTCTCCCTGTTTGCCCAGCGCACCCATGGCCCGATTCAACTCTATCGTCATCGTGTCGAGCAGAGGTGGCAGCGGTTGCGCGCTTTTTTGTGCCTGCAATAGAGGCGCCGCAAAGGTAAAGAGCACGGCAAAGCAACCCGACATTCGCCGGATTCCGTTACCGCTGAAGAGGAGCCGTCGAGGGCCTGCCAGCAAGGTTGGTCTCATAGTTGTAAGAAGGAGAAAGGCAAACGAAAACCGTTTCTATCGCTTATTGTCTCAGATAGCAGCGACAGGTGGTGCGATGCAATGCGAATTGGCGTAAATCGGATAAAACGCTGGATTAAAAACGCCGCCATAATGGTGGCAATCGCGATCGGAATGACCGCGGTGGGAACCGCCCAGCAGCAACCGGCTCCTGCATCCGCAGCCCCGCTTACTATCTCCACTGCGTCCGCCGGAGAGCCCTACCACCTGCCGCCGGACAAACTCGCCCAAGCCATCGCGCTGGGCCGTGCACGTCTGATCCTCCACTTCGGCACAGAATTCTGGGAAATTGCCGTCTTATGGCTGCTCCTATCCACCGGCACAGTCACCCGGCTAGGCCAGTGGACATCATCGAAATCAGCCCGAAACTGGCTGCAAGCCGGTATCTTCTCGGCAATTCTGGCCGCGCTCGTTTTCGTCGCAGTCGAGCTTCCCGTAGCAGCCATCGGCCACGCCTTTTCGCTCCACTATGCCATCAGCATCGAAGCCTGGCCCGCGTGGCTCCTCGACCAGACCAAGACCCTCGGCCTCACCGTGCTCATTGAGGCCCCGCTGCTCACCCTCGCGTTCATGCTGCAGCAATGGAATTGGTCGCGCCGCCGTTATTGGCTCTGGTTTGCCGCAGCCACCATCCCCATCATGCTTCTGGGCACCTTCCTGTTACCGCCCCTCATCGAACCGCTCTTCAACGAATTCGAACCCCTCGCACAATCGCACCCGGCGCTAGTCGTAGAACTGCAGCGCGTAGTAACCCGCACCGGCACCAGCATCCCTCCCGACCGCATGTTTCTGATGAAGGCCAGCGAAAAAAGTAATGGCCTCAACGCCTACGTCACTGGCATCGGAGCCTCCAAGCGCATCGTCGTCTGGGACACCACCGCCGACCGCATGCCCACGGACGAAATCCTCTTCACCTTCGCCCACGAAACCGGCCATTACGTCCTGAATCACATCCCCAAAGGACTGTTTCTTGCGGCCGCCGGGATGTTCGCTCTCTTCTGGCTGGTATCCCGCCTTGCATCATGGCTGGTCCGCCGCCGCGGCAGCCAATGGCAAATCGAATCGGTCGCCAGTCTGCCCGGACTGGTAGTTCTGCTACTGACCTTGTCACTCTTGCAGACCGTCACCGAACCCATCGAAAACTCCATCAGCCGCCACTTCGAACACGAGGCCGACGTCTACGGCCAGGAAGCAGTTCACGGCATCATCCCAGATCCGCAAAAAACCGCCGTCTCCTCATTCAACCGTCTAGGCGAAGCCTATCTTGACGACCCCAATCCCAATTCCTTCCTCGTCTTCTGGACCTACGACCACCCCTCCACCCAAAACCGGGCACAGTTTGCCGAACACTACGATCCATGGCAGGCAGGGCAGAAGCCGCGCTTCTTTCCCAGATGACCTCGCTCAGAACAGGCTTTCGCAAAGGGATGAATCAAACCGGCGCTAGCGTCGGCGCGCTGTGAACCGCCGTCGGTTCCTCGCCGGTAGCCAGACGCGTCAGCGTAAGGACGGTAATGTCGTCATCCTGGCCAAATTTCACCGCCGCTTCCGTAGCCTGAGCCGCATTGGGATAAGTGGCAAAGAGAGCCTCCAGCCGCTCAAACCCGTAGAGCTCCCCTGAGTGGCTCCGGGCCTCGAGCAATCCATCTGTGTACAAGGCGAAGTGGTCCCCCACTCCAAGCTGAAAGGCAGTTTCTTCATAAGTCGCATCGAGGCTCAGGCCCAGCGGCAGTGCACCGGGCAGTTCGAACTCACTCTGGTTGAGAAAGGGCGCAAGATGGCCGGCAGAGGCCAGCACGCAACTACCATGCGTATCGAGACGCACGGCGATCGCGGTAGCAAATCCACCCGATAATCGGCCATGGAGACGCCGATTCAATCCGGCCAGAATCTCCGCCGGGCTATCGGTATACTCCACAATCATCCGCATCGCGCCAACAATCAGCGATACGGCCATCGCCGCCTTAAGCCCCTTGCCGCTCACATCGCCCAAAATCATCAGCGTCGAACTATTCTCCAGAGGAATGATCTGAAAGAAGTCTCCGCCGACTTCAAGCGCCGGCTTATATGCGCTGGTAAGCGCAAAGCCGGGTATCTCAGGGAAAGCATCAGGAATCAGCACCTGCTGCAACTCGCGGGCGTTCCTGAACTCCTGCTCCATCTCTGCCTGCCGCCGCCGGCTATCCACAGAATTGCGATAGATCGCGTAGATCAGCGCCAACAGCAGCAGCGTCCTGGCAACAACAGGCGCAGTGACGGCGTTTCCATTCACCGCAAATAGCTGTGCCGAGAGCTTGTTACCCCACGTCCAATGCGTGAATCGCTCCCCTTGCTCAGCCGTAGTCTGCAAAAGCTCAATCCCTTCGGCGCAGCAGGCGAAGATAGCCACCAGCCAGCGCTCTGCGCCCAGGCGTCTTCGCCGGACGAGGGCGCGAATCAGCAGCAATATCGGAATCACTTCAAGCACTGTGACCAGCGCGGTAAGCACCCCATCCGCAATCTGCGTCTGCATCTGCCAGTGCGTTGCCAGGCTGGGCAGGTTCAGCAGGCCATCGAGCAAGCTGGCCGCCATGTCGACAATTGCCGCCACACGCACCCATCGCACCAACCTGCCCTCGTTACGCAACTGCAGCAGCCACAGCAGCAGAAACCAGAGCGATATGTCCCAGATAGCAAACATCGGCTGTTCTCCGCCGACGACCAGGGGATACGGAATCGGCAGCCGGAGCCCACCGAGAAATGCGTTCATCGCGGGGCTGAAGCAAAACGCCGCCATCCAGAAAGAGATCCACTCTTTGCGATCCCGCAGCCACGCCGCAAAGCCAAGCACAGCCACCAGAACATAGAGAAAAAGCACACCGAAGGAGAGTTGGCGGCTACGCATCCACTGGTAATCGCCGACCGCCTTAGCCGCAGCAACATCAGGCGCGCTGCCCAACAGCGGCACAGCTTCAAACCCTCCAATTTGTCCGGAGTCGAACGAGCTTAGTGGCGCCTTCCAAACCCGCACCGCGAGCACTCCGCTGTGAATCTCGCCCAGGCCAAAAGTATGCGGCGGCGGCCGAAAGTACCAGACCGGATACGGTGGCAGCTTGCCGCGGCCACCCACCAGTACGCCATTCCAGTAGACCTCATAAACATCGTCCACCTCACCGAGTAGCACCGCAAAATCCATGGGCGCGCCCGGCGCCGGGTTCACGCGAATATGCCGCCGGTACCAGCCGAAGCCGGCATGGCTATCATGCCCTTGCGCGCCCCACCCCTGGTCCGCCGTGAGCTGCTCCCACCCCTTGGCCGCAGAATCGTCAAGCTCCGGCTTTGCCCACGCCGGATCGTCGCCGAGGTGAAACTGCCACGGCCCATCCAGCGCCGCAGTGCCTCTGCCCAATCCATCGAGGATCAAGGTCGGCGTGCCCGGATTGATTTCGGTGGGCGCCTTCTCGGCCCGGCATACAAGCAGGCCAAACAAAAGCAGAAATGTCCCTGGAATTTGGAACACACGCACAAGTCGCGACAGCATGACGCCAGAATACTCTGTCACTCGTTTGCTGAGAATAAAGAACTTCTGGGAACTACCGGTGGAGCAGGGCTTACACTGAACGAGTTATGAGTTGCCTCTTCTGCAAAATCATCGAAGGAACCATTCCCTCTAACCGCGTCTACGAAGACGAACTGTGCATCGCCTTTGCCGACATTCATCCTCACGCATCCGTCCACGTGCTCATCGTCCCGCGCAAGCACATCAGCTCCCTCGCGGAAGCAACCGAAGAAGACACCCCGTTGCTCGGTCACCTGCTCTGGGTAGTAGCAGAAATCGCCCGCCAAAAGGGCCTGGCCAAAGGCTATCGCACCGTGATCAACACCGGCGAAGATGGCGGACAGACAGTCGACCATCTGCATCTGCATCTACTGGGAGGCCGCATCATGCACTGGCCACCGGGATGAACACGCGCATCCTATAGCGAAGAAACAGGGCGCTCCCATGCGGAAGCGCCCATTTTGCAATTACCCGAAATCAACAGAGCTACATCGGCTGTGGATAGTTGTCTTCTTCCTCTTCCATCCCATAGCGGCGCAGCAGGTTGGGCAGGCTCTGCGAAAAAGCTGAACGCGGCATCACCGTATCGCAGCCCGCCTCGATCGCCTTCATCTTCAGATCCCCTTGAAGATGCGAAAGAAAGCCGATGATCGACACCGATTTCTTCAGCTTGGTTTTGAGCTTGGGGATCACCGTCAGCGGCTTCACCCCAGCATTATTCAAGTCGAAAACCAGCAGGGCGGGGCGGTCGGCTTCAGAAGCATCCGTGATGCGCGCCAGCACTTCCTTGTCGCCCTTCACGAACTCCACCTTGACCCCAAGCTTGCGGCTCGCTTCCTGGATCTTGGCCAGGAAAAACAAATCCTCAATGAAGAAGAAGATTTTCGTGGGAGCGTCTGCTGCAATGGCCGGCGTAACGCCGCGCGGTGAGGGAGTGTCGTTGTAGTACGCGCCATGCCCGTTCCCCTGAAAGGGAATTGTCGAAGGCGGCCCGTCTGCTACATTGCCATTGGCAACGCGATAGCTGTGGTCCATCGGCCCCACAAACTGGCGCGGACCCTTTTGCTGCTTTCGCTTCTTGCCGCCAGATCCACTGCTCCCGTTGCCATTGAATCCATTGCCATTGCTGCCGTTGATGCTGTTGCCAGGCGAAGCCTGAAAGCTGGGCTGCTTGTCACGCGGCTTCTTTTTCTTCCGTCCCTGCCCTTGCATGCCCTGGCCCTGCATGCCCTGTTGCTGCGGCGGGTTAGCTCGCACAACTGGTGGCGGAGCCGCCTGCGGCGCGTTCTGCGAGGCGCTTGAGGCCTGTGGCTGCCCGTTTTGAAGCTGCCCAGCCTGACCAGGCTGGCTCTGGCCAGTTTGGCTCTGTGCGGCCGCCAAGCCACCCTTTGTCTTGCGGCGGCGTCGGCGGCGCCGATGCCCCTGCGACTGCCCCGGCACACTCGCCTGGGCTTGCCCCGCCTCTGAAGGCGGCTGCGTTGATTCTGTCGTCATGCTTGCTCTTCCTGCTGCATTTTGCTGGTAATTGGTGCAGCGTTGGCCTGCTCAGGCGCTGCGCTTCCTGTTCCTGCTTCTGGCAAAACCGTCCAGAATCCATCGAAACCGCAAATTCGAACTACAGATTGCTTCATCGATTGTCCATTATGCCTGCTCAGCCCAGCCTCGCGCTTAATCACCCGCCGCGATATTCGCCTGGTAAACCGGAGAACCCGAATTCGCGAATCTGGAATGACTGGCATCGCCCGCCGATGTAAGGCTACTAAAAACCAATGAGAAGACCGTTAAGCCAACTTCATTGTTATCACTTTCAGTGCTTCGAATGTCGCTCGAAAGCTGGTCTGGTCTTCCTGAATCGGAATACTTGGAATCGGAAATCTCCACGAAGTTCCAATTGCGGCTGTCCCTGACAAATCAAAACTCGCCGTCCATTCGAACCCTGTCTTCCGAGCCCCGCATCCCCAGCCCTGTCTTCCGGGCCAGTCCTTCGAGCCCTCTAATTTCGAGCTCTGTAATTCGAGCCCAGTCATCCGAGTCCGTCCGCTGACTTCTACCTGAAAACGGCGTCCGCTGGTAACTTCACAGCCGAGCTCGTTTGCAATTATCAGCGTGTTCTCGTGTATCGCAGTCTCGCGGCTCTATCCGTCCTGCTTGGCCCATTCATCTTGGCCGACCGGAGAGGCTCATGTTCGCTGCGCGACAAGGGCAATTCCGATACTACAGGGAAGCAGGGCGGCTGGCAAGAAACCAACGGACATCAATTACGGCTCGCCCGTTCATTTGCTTCGAACCACGAATCTCAACTGCGCAAATGAGTATGGCAGCAAGAACCAAACCGGCGCAAGCGATAAAGATTCGAGACTGCACACCGTTCCGACAGGTTCCAGTTCCAGCTCTTTCATAAGGCACTCATTATCAATCTGGCTCAGCCGCGAATGCAAGAATTCACACCCGCTTCCGCCAGATTTTTCCAAACTGACACATCACAAGATTCACAACCGCCTGCTTCCATTTCGCTTGGCCCCGATATCAAACCCGTTATCAAATAGGTTCCGCCGTAATCGATGCGTCCGATCCATCTCTACGCAATGCCAAAACGCCACCCGTTAACGGGTGGCGTTTCCTTTACCTCTAATTTTGAACTGTTGCTCTTGGGCACTGGCCTCCCAAGATTCTGAACCTTGACGGGTGATTCTGATCGACCACCCTCAGGTTTATCGGAGTGACTCCAACCGGGGAACGCTCATTGCTGGCGTTCTTCTCATCCTGGAGTCCTCAACTACTAAATGCAGGACCAGTTCTAGGTCCGCATATCACTGGCACTCATGTAATAGCAATCGAGAAGCCAATCCTCCGATGTAGTTTTTTCTACAACTTAGAGGCATTCATGAGCAAAAATATCCCATAAATAGAAGATTCAAGCCCTTTCTGGTTCCTAAATATGGAGACTTGAGGCCGATTTTCCTCCGTCGGGAATTGCCTCAGCGCTGGCACACCGGGCAGAAGTGCGTTCCCCGTCCGGCCAGAAGAATCCGCTTGATCGGCGTGGCGCAGACCAGGCAAGGTTGCCCCGTCCGCAGATACACCCGGTGCTCCAATTGGAAGAATCCCCGCACCCCGTCCGCATCCACATAGTCTGACACCGATGACCCGCCCCGCTCGATTGCCTGGCGCAGCACCTGCTGCAGTGCTTCGCGCAACTGAAAAAGTTCTGCGCGCTTGAGCCGTCCCGCCATGCGCCGCGGCCGGATTCCGGCGCGAAACAGGCTCTCATCCGCATAAATGTTCCCCACTCCGTGCAGTAGCGACTGGTTCAATAGCGCCGCCTTGATCGCCAGCCGCCGGCCGCGAAACAGCTCGGCAAAGGCCTCGGGAGTAATGGTAAGCGGCTCCGCGCCCGGCCCCAGAAATGGCTTCTCCGCGCTCAGATGGCGGTATTCAAGTCGTCCAAAGCGTCGCGGATCGACAAAACGCATCTCTCGCCCGCTGGCCAGCGTGATCCGCGCATGTGTATGCGGCTCAACCGGGCCCTCCGGCGTAGTAACCAGCAGACGTCCAGTCATGCCCAGATGCACTATCCATTGAGCAGACGGCTCAGCTCCCGGAACATCGCCCACCGTACCCAGTTCGCAAACAATGTGCTTGCCCACGCGATGCACTTCCAGGATCACGTTACCTTCAAGGCCACTCGCCTGAGCAGCGGGTGGCGTCTTGAACGGCTCCGAATGGGAGCCGAACCAAACCTCGACGATGCGATCTCCACGCAGCCGCTCATTGACTCCGCGTGCGATGGTCTCGACTTCAGGCAGCTCGGGCATCTTTCCAGTTTAGCCCGTCAAAGCTCTCAGCCCTGTCTCACGCGACCTGCCGAAGATTACCCACATACCCATAGGGCGAAAACCCGAGCCCGGTATATGATTACGGGTGGTGCGAGCGAAAGCTGCGTCACCGGTACCTCACCATACCCGGCCCGGGATCTGTGACCCGGCCTTGGCTCTCTGCCCGAAGTTCAAGCGCGAGCCCGGTACCGGCAATCCAGGAAATGGAATTCATGCGAGCGAAAACAGCAGTGGTGCTCGGCGCCCAATGGGGCGACGAAGGCAAAGGCAAAATTGTGGATGTGCTGAGCGGCCAGTTTGCCGCCGTTGCCCGCTACGCCGGCGGACACAACGCCGGACATACCGTCATCATCCAGGGTCAGAAATTCGTACTCCAACTAATCCCCTGCGGCGTACTGCGCCCCGGCTGCAAGAGCGTAATCGGCAACGGCGTGGTCCTCGACCCAATTGCATTCCTGAAGGAAGTGGCCAAGCTGCGAGACCTGGGCGTCGATGTCGACGGCCAGCTCTTCGTTTCCAATCGCGCCCAGGTCATCCTGCCCTACCACCGCATGATTGAACTGGCCGCTGAGAGCGCGCCCGGACGCCAGAAAATCGGCACCACCAGCCGCGGCATCGGCCCCGCCTACGAAGACAAAATGGCCCGCAACGGCCTGCGCGTCGTAGACCTGCTCAATCCAAAAATTCTCAAGTCTCATATCGAGAACGCTTGTCAGGAAAAAAACGCCATCGCCCACGCCCTTTTCGGCAGCGAGCCCATCGATCCCTCCAAAATGTTCGACGAATACGCAGCCGCAGCTGAGCAGGTGCGTCCCTTTGTCACCGACACGGGCAACCTGCTTAACAAGATTATCGCCGAGGGCGGCAGCGTGATGTTTGAGGGCGCGCAGGGCACCATGCTGGACATAGATCACGGCACCTATCCCTTCGTCACCTCATCCTCCGCCACAGCCGGAGGAGCAGCCACCGGCACCGGTGTCGGTCCCACAGCCATCGGCACGGTCATCGGTGTGACCAAGGCCTACGTCACTCGGGTCGGCGAGGGACCATTCCCCACCGAAATTCACGACAGCTCCGCCGACACTCTGCGCGCCCGCGGCAATGAATACGGCGCAGTCACCGGCCGGCCCCGCCGATGCGGATGGCTCGACATTCCCCTGCTCCGCTACTCCAACCAGGTCAACGGCACCGAATGGCTTGTCGTCACCAAAATGGACGTCCTAGACGAACTGGCCGAAATTCCCATCTGCATCGGCTACGAGATCGACGGCAAATTCACCGATCTCGTACCCGCCGACGTTCAGGGCCTCGACTCCATCGTCCCTCGCTATACCACGCTCAAGGGCTGGCAGCAGTCCACCGAGGGCATTCAGGAGTTTGAGGACCTGCCGCTGGCCGCCCAGGAATATCTGCGATTCCAGGAGCGCGAAAGCGGAGCCAAGATCGGCATGGTTTCAACCGGCCCGGACCGCGATCAGACCATGATCTTGCCCGGCTTCGAAGATATGCTTGCGGAATTGAGCGCGCCCCACAACAATTGAGCCGAGTGCGCTACGGAAAGAAACGCGGAGCCCGAAGGAAAGAGGACCGTCGATGATCAGCTTCACCGTTCGTCTCAAATTCGCTGTCGAGGAACGAGCCGAAATCGCAGAAACTCTGCGCCTGCTTGCCGATGCCTCCCGCAAGGAGCCCGGCTGCGTCAGCTACATTCCCCATCAGGTCGAAGACGACCCGGACACCATCGTCATCTACGAGCAGTATCGCGACGCCAAGGCGCTGGCAGCTCACCGCGCCTCCGAACACTTTCAGAAGCTCGCCGTTGGCGGCCTCTACCAGCGCATGCGCGACCGCACCGTCGAAAATCTGACTGCGCTCAGCTAACCCGCCTCGGCCTTTTCCTCTGCGCCAATAAATTCCACGGATTCCTTTTGACCTGAGCTCACGTCCAACGCTACGATGCGTTAGTCATATGGCCGCACAACTTTTCCTCCGAACGGCGTTCCTGGCGGGACTTCTGCTCCCGCTGATCGGCTTTGCAGGGCTGGACCTGCAGGCGGCTGCGCTCCAGCTCCCATTCCCGCTCCAGGTCCAGGCAGCTAAGCCACAGGTCCCTCGCGCCCGTCGTCACGAATACCGCCATGAAATAGATCAGATGGAAGAGTCGTGGCGCTCAGCCATACTCAAGGGCAACACCACGATCCTTGATGGTCTGCTGGCCGACGACTACACCGCTATCACTGCCAAGGGCGCGATTCAAACCAAGGAGCAGGCACTCGACAACGTGCGCTCCGGAGCGCTGCAACTCTCAGCCATCGAATTCTCCGACCGGAAAGTCCGCATCTACGGCGCTACGGCCGTGGTCACCTCAATGGCGGAACTTACAGGCAGCAAGAATGACCAGGAAGTCACTGGACGGTATCGGTACACCCGAGTTTATGTGCGCAATCCAGCTGGACAGTGGAAGATTGTCAGCTTCGAATCCAGCCGCATCCAGGAAACTAACGAACATAAGTGAAACGATCGCAGTCCGAAACCCACCTATATTAAGACCCGTTCTGGAGCCCGCTCCTCCGCTGTTCCCAATTGACCATTATTACCCTTGGCGCGAATTTAGGTTACCTTTATGACCCTTGACTTTCCCTCCCGGAGAGCGTTACCTAGTACTCACTGGCCCGTTCACCTATTTGCAGGCCGGTGGCTCTTTGAACCCATCGTAAAATTGCACCTTATTGCATTGCTCCGCTTCAGGAGCCTCGCAGATTTTCTTTCATACGCAGCGGGGGTCGCTATGAATCGCACCAATCTGACAGTCCTGAAGTTTTTTGCCTTGCTCTTTCTCTTACCCGGCCTCGGCGGCTTGGTATTCAGTGCAATGGTCTCCACGGATTACCTGGAGAGCCTTCCCAAGTCGCCTGCCCCGATCGAGCAGCGGATGACGCCGCGGAATGTGCATGGGACTGTGATCTACCAGACCGTGCAGGAAGACGAGCGCCTGTCCGCAATGGAGTACACCTCCGTTTCGGTCTTTTTGGTAGGGCTGCTCCTGGGAATCGTCTACCTCGAAAAATGGTCCTCGGCCCGTCAATTTGAGCTGGAATCCGATCTGCTGGAAGAAGCCGAAGCCTGATCCTGAAGCCTACTGCAGCAACCCCGCGTCGGCAACGGCAGCGGCGACGCGCGCTGGCCCCACTCGATGCACGCGAAGGATCGAAGCGCCGTGCAAAATGGCAACCACCAGCGCGGCAATACTAGCCGTTTCCCGTGCATCCTCACTCACTTCGCGTTCCTCGCAGAGGCCGGCGTTCAAAAGCGTTCGTGTCAGAAACGACTTGCGCGAAAGCCCCGCAAGCAGCGGACGCCCAAGCGCCAGCAGCTCAGCCTGGCGCGCCAGGAGCGCATAGTTCTCATCGAGCCGCTTGCCAAAGCCATACCCCGGATCGAGCACCAGCGCATCCGTCGAAATCCCCTCCCCCACTGCTCTCCGCAAACTATCCGCCAGCCCTTCGCGAACTGTCGGCAGCACCATATCTCCGTCCAGCGCAGCCTGAGTACGCCACTCCTCCGGCGTGCCGCGCGTATGCATCAGCACCACACCGCAACCGAGCTCGGCGCAGGTCGACGCCATCGCCTGATCCCACGTAAAACCGCTCACATCGTTCACGATCTCCGCGCCTGCCGCAACAGCAGCACGCGCTGTCGCGGACTTATATGTATCGACTGAGATCACAGCCTCTGGACGAGCCTTCAGCACCGCCTCGATCACGGGCAGCAGCCGAGCCTGCTCTTCCTCTGCGCTGACCGCGGCTGACTCCGGATCGCCTGCCCTCGAGCCCGGCCGCGTGCTCTCCGCGCCCAGATCGAGCAGGTCAGCGCCTTCGTCCAGCAGCCGCAGAGCATGTTCCACCGCCGGCTCCGGCTCCAGATACAACCCGCCATCTGAAAACGAATCCGGCGTGACATTCACCACGCCCATAATCAGCGTCCGCGAACCGAGCACGAGCTGCCGCCGCCGCAACTGCCACGGCACCACGCTCCTTCGCAAAATCCCCTCTGCGGCTGTCGAATCCATCACCTCGCTATCCTATCGCCCTCGTGTCTCTGCGTCATTGATCATGCGCTTCCTTCGTCATCTGGTCCCTGATTCCGCTCAAATATAGCGCCCGGAAAGAGCGCAACTCATCTCTCGAACTCGCGGCATAAATCTCCGGCTAACCATCTCGATTTTCGCAAACCGCAAGCTACAATCATCTTCATTGCCAAGCACGTCTATTTTTCCCCTGGAGATTGCTGGATGTCCGCACCAATGCCGCTCTTTCGCCTGATTTCCGCTGTATGCCTCACCGCCGCGCTTGCCTCACCCTTTGCAGTCCACGCCGCCGATAAATCCAAGACCGAAAAGAATAAGCCCGCGCCAGCCGCTGTCGATCCGTACACCGAAGTTCAGCCTGCCACCGAAACCCTCGATCTGAGCGCCTACCAGCGCATCCGCGACGAAGGCCTGAATCACTCGCACGTAATGGAGTTCGCGACCGCGCTCATGGATGGCATCGGCCCCAGGCTCACCGGTTCGCCCAACCTCAAAAAAGCCAATGAGTGGACCCGCGACACCCTCACCAAGATCGGCCTCGAAAACTCGCACCTCGAAGACTGGGGCGAATTCGGCCTGGGCTGGCAGCAGTTGAACACCTGGGCGCGCATGGTCACTCCTGATACCGCCGTCCTGATCCTGCAGGCAACTCCATGGTCGCCCTCCACTCCCGGGCCGGTCACCGGCGACGTCACCTACGTAAACATCCAGACCGAAAAAGACTTGGACACATACCGCGGCAAACTCGCGGGCAAAGTCATCCTCTTCGGAGCCATGCGAGAAGTGCCGCCGGTAGACAAGCCGCTCTTCTCGCGCTACACCGACCAGGAGCTGGCCGAACTCACCGAATATCCCGTCACAGCAGGCGGAGGTGGATTGCCTCCTGAGCTGCAGGCCCGCATGGCGGCCCGCATGGAGCGTCTAAGGCTGATCGACAAGATCGCCGAGTTCTTCGCCGATGAAAAAGTCGCTGCCGTGATCGAACCCAGCCGCGATGGCAAGAACGGCGGCGGCTCAGGCGGCACCTTCTTCGACGACAACGGCGCCACCATCGGCCGCACGCCATATCTGGCCGATAAGCGCGTGAAAATTCCAGTAGCCGTTGCCGCCATCGAAAGCTACGGCCGCCTCTATCGCCTCACCCAGGCCCACGTTCCGGTAACCGTCGAGATCGACGTCGAAACCAAGTTCACCGGCGAGCATGAGCACGGCTATGACACCATCGCAGAAATCCCCGGCACCGACCCCGCGCTCAAAGACCAGGTCGTCATGGTAGGCGGCCATCTCGATAGCTGGATCGCCGGCACCGGAGCCACCGACAACGGCGCAGGCACCGTAGTCGCAATGGAGGTCGTGCGCATACTCAAGGCCCTCGACATCAAGCCACGCCGCACTATTCGTATCGCGCTCTGGACCGGCGAAGAAGAAGGCATCTTCGGCTCCAAAGGCTACGCCACAATTCACTTCGGCTCGGCACAGCTCTCCACCGCGCCGGATCAGTTGCTACTGCCTGAGTTCATGCGCCGCGCCGCCGGACCACTGGAGTTGAAGCCCGAACAAAAGCTGGTCTCCGGCTACTTCAACATCGATAACGGCACCGGCAAGATTCGCGGCATCTACACACAGGGCAACTACGCCATTGCGCCCATCTTCGCCCAGTGGATCGCCCCTCTCAAAGACCTCGGCGTCACCACCGTCACGAACCGCAACACCGGTGGCACAGATCATCTGAGCTTCGATGCCGTCGGCGTCCCGGGCTTCCAGTTCATCCAGGACGATATGGACTACGACAGCCGCACCCACCACTCCAACGAAGACACCGTCGAGCGCCTTTCGCCTGCCGACCTGAAACAGATCGCCACCGTCGAAGCCATCTTTGTCTACAACGCAGCGCAGCGCGATCAGATGCTGCCGCGCAAGCCGCTGCCGCAGCCGGAACTCGAAGAGCAAAAGCGCAAACCCATCGAAGGAATCTTCCCCGGAGCCGTGCCGCCAGCCAAATAACTCGAGACGCAATCGCAAATGGTCCGTGTGAACTCAAATTCACGCGGGCCATTTCCTTTTTGCCGCTCCTATAAAGAACCTCCAGGGCAATTGCATGAGCGGAAGATGTGGACTCGGCTCCAAAAAGCGAACAAACGGAGAACGAGATGGGGGGGGTGGGGTATTTAGTGGTGGGGTACGGACCGGGGACATGCCTGACAGATTAGTCGGTGATTTGCGACCCATTTCGCTGCGAACTGATGTCAATCTGCGGTGAGACTGAAGATAAATGGGAATACTGCCGGTGCGTCGACTCAGCTTCATCTCCATTATGCAACAAACAGAGTTAATTCCATGCAAACGGGGAGACGCCGGGAATGAATGAGGCTTGAATCGGTTTGCGAGGGTCTGGTTCGAGATTCGTGCATATTCATGCGATTGCCCTGCCGGCTAAATCTCGAACGCAATCCAATCAAAACTCCCCGAGTATAATCCGCAGTGAGGCTCGGCAGACCCGCGATTCGGTTGCCAGAACGACGAATCAAATCGCCAGCAGACTGAATCGAAATCCGCAGGAGAAGAAGATGACTACCAACCTCACGCCCCTGAAGCAGTTGCCGGCATGGCAAGCCCTCGAAAAGCACGCCGCAGACATACAAGATGTAACGCTTCGCCAGCTTTTCGCGAACGACCCGAAGCGCGGAGATCGCCTTAATGCTCAGGCAGCGGGAATCTTCCTCGACTACTCCAAGCACCGCATCACCGATGAAACCCTCAAGCTCTTCTGGCAGCTCGCAGCCGAGTCCGGCCTCGCCGCGCACCGCGACGCCATGTTTCGCGGCGATAAGATCAACAGCACCGAGAATCGCGCCGTGTTGCATGTCGCCCTGCGCGCTCCCAAGACTGAGTCCATCCTCGTCGATGGCAAAGACGTCGTTCCTGAAGTCCATGCCGTGCTCGACAAGATGGCTGCCTTCGCCGAAAGTATCCGCAGCGGAGCGTGGCTTGGCTATACCGACAAGCCCATCAGGAACATCGTCAACATTGGCATCGGCGGCTCAGATCTGGGTCCCGTCATGGCCTACGAAGCGCTGCGCCACTACAGCCAGCGCGACCTCACCTTCCGCTTCGTCTCCAACGTAGACGGTACCGACTTCGCCGAAGCCACGCGCGACCTTGACCAGGAAGAGACTCTCTTCATCATCTCCTCCAAGACCTTCACCACGCTCGAAACCATGACCAACGCACACTCAGCGCGTATCTGGTCCCTGGCCAAGCTCAAGGAGCAAGCCGCCGTCGCAAAGCATTTCGTCGCCGTCTCCACCAATGCCGAAAAGGTCTCCGAATTTGGCATCGACACGGCCAACATGTTCGGCTTCTGGGATTGGGTCGGCGGCCGCTATTCCATGGATTCAGCCATCGGCCTCTCCACCATGATCGCCATCGGCCCGGAAAACTACCGCGCCCTTCTCTCGGGCTTCCACGAGATGGATGAGCACTTCCGCACCGCTCCGCTCGAGCAGAATCTGCCCGTGCTCATGGGGCTTCTGGCCGTCTGGTACAACAACTTCTTCAATGCGCAAACCATTGCAGTTCTGCCATACGACCAATATCTCAAGCGCTTCCCCGCCTATCTGCAACAGCTCACCATGGAGAGCAATGGAAAGCATGTAACTCTGGATGGCCGAGTTACCGATTATCAGACCGGCCCTATCATCTGGGGCGAGCCAGGAACCAACGGACAGCACTCCTTCTACCAGCTCATCCATCAGGGCACCAAGCTGATTCCCTGCGACTTCATCGGCTTCTACAAGTCCCTCAATCCCCTCGGACACCATCATGATTACCTGATGTCCAACGTCTTTGCGCAGGCTGAAGCGCTGGCCTTTGGCAAGACCGCAGAAGAACTACGCGCGGAAGGCACAGCCGAAGCGCTGGTTCCCCATCGGACCTTCGAGGGCAATCGCCCCTCATCAACCATCCTCTCCGATAAGATGACGCCGGCCACGTTAGGCAAGCTGGTAGCTCTCTATGAGCACAGCGTCTTTGTGCAGGGAACCATCTGGCAGATCGATTCCTTCGATCAATGGGGCGTCGAACTGGGCAAAGTGCTGGCCGTGCGCATCATTCCTGAACTAGAGAGCGTCAAGGAGCCCGAACTCAAGCACGACTCCTCGACCAATGCACTGATCAAACTCTACCGCGAAAACAAACGCAAGCACTCCTAGCCGATTCCAGGCAGAACAAATCCGGGCAAGCATCCTAAGTCTCACAAAGAACTTCCAACAGAGAGCGAGGAATCCCCATATGGCGGAACAAGACAAGACTGCGCTGTCCGGCAGTGAGCGCGCGGCACTCAGCGGGTCCAACGTAGTCGGCCCAACCGACCCCAACCAGCTGGTCGAAATCTCCATCGTGGTCAAGCAGCGCCGGCCACTCAACCTGGCGGATCTGCAAGGCAAGATCCTCAGCCATGACGACTTCGCCTCCACCTATGGCGCAGATCCGGAACACATCAAGCGCGTTGAAGCCTTCGTCAGCGCGAACAACCTCTCCGTCGTCGAGACGGGAGATGAGATTGCCCGGCGGACGATCAAAGTCCGTGGAACAGTGGCAAATCTCGAAAAGGCATTCTCAGTCACGCTCAACGACTATGAGCATCCTGTGGGAAGATACCGTGGCCGAACCGGCTCAGTCTACATCCCCTCAGAACTGTCAGATGTGATTCAGGGAGTTTTCGGTCTCGACAACCGTCCCCAGGCTAAGCCCCACTATCGATTTCGCGGAATAAGCGGCGCATCCGACGCAGCCACGCCAGACATTTCTTATAATCCACCGCAGGTGGCCCAGCTCTACAGCTTTCCTACGGGAGCAACCGGCGCCGGACAGACCATCGGCATCATCGAGTTGGGCGGCGGCTACGAGCAGGACGATATCACAAACTATTTCCAGTCTCTCGGCCTCACCCCGCCCACGGTCACCAGCGTCTCAGTCGATAACGGTAGCAACAGCCCCAGCACTCCTGACAGTGCCGATGCCGAAGTGCTCCTGGACATCGAAGTCTCAGGCGGAGTAGCTCCCGGCGCCAACATCGTCGTCTACTTCACCTCCAACACCTCTCAGGGTTTCCAGGACGCGCTGAGCACCGCCATCCACGACACCACCAATAATCCTTCCGTGATCTCTATCAGTTGGGGAGGGCCGGAATCGTCCTGGACCTCGCAGTTTCTGACCAGCTTCGATCAGGTGGCTCTGGAAGGCGCGGCCCTGGGAGTCACTATCACCGTCGCAGCCGGTGATGACGGCTCCAGCGACGGCGCAGACGACGGCTCCAACAATGTCGATTTTCCGGCCTCAAGCCCCAACGTCCTGGCCTGCGGCGGCACATCGCTCGTATCAACCAACGGTGTCATCTCCAGCGAAACCGTGTGGAATGACGGCTCAGAGGGAGGCGCAACCGGCGGTGGATTCAGCACCGTCTTCGCGCAACCCGCCTATCAATCCTCGCTCGCAACCTCGTATCCAGACCAGACCGGCCGCGGTGTTCCCGACGTAGCCTCAGTTGCCGACCCCGACACCGGTTACAACATTCTCGTGGATGGCTCTCAGGAAGTAGTCGGCGGCACCAGCGCAGCGGCCCCGCTTTGGGCTGGACTGATAGCGCTGCTCAACCAGCAGCTCAACACGCGCCTGGGATTGATCAATACAGCCATCTACGCGCTGCCGGAGCCGAACAACGGCTTCAACGACATCACGGAAGGCAACAACGGTTCATATTCCGCCGGCCCCGGCTGGGATCCCTGCACCGGACTTGGCTCGCCCATCGGGACAACGCTGGCCACACTGCTCGCCACGCCACCCGCGTCCTCTTAGCAAATTTCTAAATAACTTCGGTATCCCATCCTTTGTGCTTCTCTTGCACAAGGGTGGGATACGTAGAAGTAAGTCGAAAAAAGCGAACGGCCTAATCGAAAACGCTCTAATAAAACAGATACTTCCGCCAGCGATCGTCTCCGCGCCCGAGCATGCGCATAATCTGCCGGCTGGTGTGCAGGCTGAAGGTACGCGGCTCCTTCTGCAGCTTCATATCATCCAGCTCATGCAGCATCCGGTTGCCCTTGCGCCGGTTGCAGCTATGGCAGCAAGCCACAAGATTCTCCCACGTCGAATTTCCCCCGCGCGACCTTGGAATCACATGATCCAGCGTCAGTTCGCCCGAAGGCAGCACCACGCTGCAATACTGACAAGTGTTACGATCGCGCAGCAGGATATTCTTGCGCGACAGCGCCCGTGTCTGGTGCGGAATCCGCCGGTACTCCAGCAGCCGGATCACCGAAGGCATGGCCATGCGGCTGCGCTGTGCGTGCAGCATCAGCCCGTGCTCTTCCTCCGTCTTGGCGACGCCTTTCAACACCAGCACCAGCGCCCGGCGCGCGCCGCAAATGTTGATGGGCTCATAAGAGGCGTTCAGCACCAGCACAGGCATCTGCATCACCTGGCTCGACATTACGCTCGATTGCGTCCAGGTCTGCGTATCCCCGTGGGTAACGTGGGCCGCTGCTTTGGCGAGTGACTTCTGCTTGCGGGCATGAATCATAGCTTTTCCAAGCGACATCGCTTCCCCTCGTAAGAGTGTGAATCGGGTTCCTGTCGTGCGTGGCCTATGCGTCTAAAGCATTTTAGGGAATACTGTGGTCCAGCCAGTTCTGCGCGGTCTACACCTTTCCCTAAAATGCTCAAGCTGCTCCTGCTGAGTCGAACTTCTATTCGTTATTGAATGGTTGAAGACGAATTCTGAAGCCGAACATAACTTCGTTCGTCTCGAATAGCCAACGGCACCCGCCGCTGCGCCCTGGCAAGCGTAGCGACTCGAACCGACGCCGCTCCCGCCTCAATCAATGTCTGGCTGCACGCCCGCGCCGTCGCTCCAGTGGTGTAAATGTCATCCACCAGCAGAACATGACGTCCGCGCACCGACTCGGAATCGGACACAAAAAAAGCGCCGCGTAAATTCAAGCGGCGCTGGCGCGGGGTTAGCCCCGCTTGACTCTCCGTAGATCGTTGCCTCACTAGCGAAGCAGAAGAAAGCTCCAGCCTCCACTGGGGATGACTGCGCCTCAAAATCTTCAAAGCTTCAGTAGCCAGCATCCGCGCCTGGTTAAACCCACGCTCCGCCATTCGCCCCCGATGTAGCGGCACCGGCACCACCAGCATGGCTTTCGGAGCCTCAGCGCCCATCTGTGCAATCGCCTGAGCCAGCCGCGCGCCAAGTTCCCCGGCAATCGGAGCCATCCGGTCATACTTCAGCGCATGGATGGCCGACCGCATCGACCCCTCATATACGCCAAAGCTGACCGCCTCGACGAACGCAGGCGGAGCCATCCGGCAGGCACGGCAGAAACTTCTCTCAGTCGTCATCGCCGAAGCAACCGGCTCAAACAAGTCTTCCCCACAGCGAGCGCAGCAATTCTCTCGCTGAGCCGGAAACTCGCTCAGGCAGGCGTCGCAAACTGGAGCTTGTGAGATGCGCGGCAGCAGACAACCGCAAAGAGAACAGCAGGAAGGAAGGAAAGCGCAACTCAGTACATGACCCAAACCACTCAGCAGATTTCGGGGCGCGTGAGACGCCGCGCGCCACAACGATGCTCCGTAAGTGGAAGAACTTCGCGAAAAATCGGAAGTGTTCGAACGAGGGTCGCTACTGAAGTCGCACCTCAATCACGGCAGGCCTGTTTGCGCCGCCTTGACCACAAGTATACGCAGAGCCTCAGGAATAAAGCTATCCGTTCAGCAACGAATCGTGACCGAACAGATTCCTTTCAACGCATTTTCACACCGGGTCTCGCCAGATTCTCACTTTGCAGCCCAATCCCGTATATTCGCTGTATCCCGCAGCCGGAGGCCACTCAGTGCCCGAGTCCCAACCCGTCTTCAAGTCCTACGTCTCGCCCGACGAACACCGCCCCGAGTTCACCCTCCGCGCCATCCTCCTCGGCTGCTTCTTCGGCATTATCTTTGGAGCCGTCACCGTCTATGTAGGCTTGCGCGCTGGACTTACGGTCGCAGCTTCCATCCCTATCTCGGTCCTGTCCATCAGCATCCTGCGGGTCTTCGGAAAGTCCTCCATCCTCGAAAACAACATTGTTCAGACCACCGGCAACGCCGGCCAGTCCATCGCTTCCGGCGTCATCTTCACCCTCCCCGCGCTCATCTTCCTCGGCTTCGATCTCGAATACTCCCGCATCTTTCTCCTCGCCCTCGTCGGCGGCTGGCTCGGCGTGCTTTTCATGATTCCCCTGCGCCGCCAGCTCATCGTCGAGGAGCACGGCACGCTCGCCTATCCCGAAGGCACTGCCTGCGCCGACGTACTTGTTGCAGGTGACCGAGGCGGCAGTTTCGCCAGCCGCGTCTTTCTAGGCCTCGGCCTCGGCGGCGTTTACACCCTCTTCCAGAACGAAAATCTCTTCGCCGCGTGGCCCGGAACCCCCGACTACCAGCCCGACCTGGGACCGCAACACATCCTCAAAGGCGCAGCCATCCGTGCCGACGCCACACCGGAATACCTCGGCGTCGGATACATCATCGGCCCGCGCGTCGCCGGAACCCTGTTCGCCGGCGGCGTCCTCTCATGGCTCGTCATCATGCCACTCATCTACTTCTTCGGCTCCGGAATTGACCACCCCATCTACCCCGGCACCATCCCAATCAAGCTCATGGGCCCCAGCCAGCTCTGGTCCACCTACGTCCGCCCCATGGGCGCGGGAGCAGTAGCAGCCTCCGGCCTCATCACCCTGCTCAAGACCATCCCCACCATCACCAGCGCGCTCACCAGCGGCTTCAGCAAGATGCGCAGTTCAGGCGCCACCAAGGCAAGAGCCATCCGCACCGAAGACGACCTGCCCATGAGCGTCGTAGTCGGCGGATCCATCGCGCTCGTCGCCATCATGTTCGTCTTCCTGCAGTTCCGTCCCGTGCCCGGAACCTACGTCGGCCCGCTCGCCAATCTCGCAGCCTCGCTCCTCGTCGTAGTTTTCGGCTTCCTCTTCGTCACCGTCAGCTCCAGGATCGTCGGCCTCATCGGCAGCTCCGCCAGCCCCGTCTCCGGCATGACGATCGCCACGCTCATGGCCACCTCCGCCGTCTTCCTCCTCAAGGGTTGGACCACCCCCGCCTATGGCGCCCTCGCCATCACCGTCGGTGGCGCCGTCTGCATCGCCGCCTCCAACTCCGGCGACACCAGCCAGGACCTCAAGACCGGTTATCTCATCGGCGCCACTCCGCGTCTGCAACAAATCGCACTCATGATTGGAGTCTGTGTCTCCACAGTCATCATCGGATTCACTCTATCGGCGATGAACACCGCCTTCCAGGAATTCCGCTCAGCACCGCAAACCTGGGACATTAACGCAACCCACTCCGGCGTTAACATTCAAAAAGGTGCGAAGCTCCCCGAATCGATCCCGGTCCTCGATGCCAACAAAGTCACCACGGCTCATTCAGCCAGCGAATATGTAGTTCTCAACGCACTCGGCTCGCCGGAACTCGCTGATGGCAAATACCTCTACTCACCCGCATCCGGAAAAATCGAAGTCCAGTGGATCCAGGGCATCGGCAGCGAAAAAGCCGCCGCCCCGCAAGCCCGCCTGATGGCCACCGTAATCAACGGCATCCTCACCCAAAAACTTCCCTGGGGACTGGTCCTCATGGGCGTTTCCATCGTTATTGCCGTCGAACTGCTCGGCATTCGATCGCTTTCCTTCGCCGTCGGCTCCTACCTCTCCATCGGCACCACGCTCGCCATGTTCGTCGGCGGCGTAGTTCGCTGGATGGTCGACGCCGCCCTCAAACGCGCCGGCCAGGACGCCGATGAAGGAGAAATCAGTCCCGGCGCGCTCTACGCCTCGGGACTGATCGCCGCAGGAGGCATTGTCGGCCTGATCGGCGTCGCCATCAAAGCCTACGAATCCCTAACCGGCAACCACATCCCAATCCAGTTTCCAGAGATCCCCTACCTGCATAGCGACGGTACAGCAGTCGTCATGTTTGCGGTACTGGCCTTTTCGCTCTTCTACTTTGCCCGCAAACCCATCAAATCCTCCTAAGCAGAGGGTTAGGCCTTCTTTGCGAAAGTGCCGTCAGGGACGGATACATAGCTCGCGAAAATTGAATCGCGAGCTGCCCATGCTGATCAAAAGTTGCAGTAATCTTGGGACATGGCGCATCGTGAAAAGACGGTGTTCATCAGCTACCGCAGGACTAATGCGCCCTGGGCGTTGGCGCTTTTTCAAGATCTGATAAGCCATGGGTTTGATGTATTCCTGGATTACAACGGTATTGCCAGCGGTGATTTCGAACAGGTCATCGTTGGAAACATCCGAGCCCGTGCGCATTTTCTTGTCTTGCTGACTCCGTCTGCATTGGAGCGCTGTGGCAATCCCTCCGACTTGTTTCGGCGCGAAATCGAAACCGCCCTGACCACCAGGCGAAACATCGTTCCAATCATGCTCGAAGGCTTTCACTTCGACAGCGACGGTATTGGCGCCCAGCTGACGGGCTCACTAGCGGAACTGAAGCAATACAACGCGCTTCGCATACCCGCTGATTATTTTGCCCAAGGCATGGAACGCTTGCGCGAGAAATTTCTGAATGTACCGCTCGATGCGGTCCTGCATCCAGCCTCCAGCTCGGCGAATCTAGCCGCGGAAGTTCAGCAGGCCGCGGCTCAAACCGCTGAGGCCGTTTCAAAAGACGAATTGACCTCTCAGGAATGGTATGAACGCGGGTGCAAAGCCACCCAGGCGGACGAAAAAATTCGATGTTATGACGAGGCGATTCGAATCGACCCAGATAGCAGCGTCGCGTTCAATAATCGAGGGCATGCGCGTGCCTCGAAAGGCGACTTAAAGGGTGCGCTCGAAGACTACGGAAGGGCTATCGAAATCGATCCAAATAATGCATTTCCCTTCAATAACAGAGCTAAGGCGCGGGAAAAAAGTGACCTTGATGGCGCGCTGGAGGACTACAACCATGCCATTCAGCTCATGCCAGAGTTTGCCACTGCGATAAACAATCGCGCTATGGCTCGCATGAAGAAGAAAGATTTTAAAGGCGCGTTGGAGGATGTCAATGAAGCCATCCGTCTCGATCCCAAGAAAAATCATTATGACTGCCTAGCGACAATCCAACTCAGGAGGGGGAACCTGATAGGTTTTATCAGCGCTTCATGGTCAATACTAGGTGCATCGGGTACCCTGAACGCCGATTGAGTTCCTCTTGCCTCGCATGAAGCCGAAATCCGAGGCGCACGAGGCGAAAGTATTTGCTCATCACATGCGGGCAAACTACTTACGCCGCCCCAGCCGCCGCCGCGCATCCAGCCCCGCAGGGCTTTGCGGCGCAATCCGCACCGCAGCTTGGAAAGCCTTTCGTGAACCCTCGCGGTCATTCCGATTCACCAGAATCTGCCCCCAGTAGTTGAACGTCGCCGCGCCCAGCTCAGGAAGCAGCCTTCCCCGCCGCACGTCCTCTTCAGCCCGGGCGGCCAGCAGCTCAAAATCCGCCTCGCACTGCGCCTTGCGATGGTAGAACCCAGGCAAATGCCAGCTCGTAGCCGCGCGAATAAACCGCGCCTCCGGCTCATCGGGAGCCTCAGCCACGGCCTCATCCAGCAAATTCAGCCCATCCGCAGCCTGTTTATGCAGATTCCAGATCGCCCAGCTATGCGCCGCATCCAGCAATTCCAGGCTGCCGTGGTAAGCCTTGCCGATCGGGTCGCCGGGATATTCGCGCTCAAATGCAGCCAGCGCCTGATGCGCCTGCTTATCCGCGGCCTCGTCGTTCGAAGTGATCACCTTGAAATAAGCATCGCGCGCCACGCTCAGTCGACTGGCATATTCCTGGCGATTCTGCCCGTTGTCCTCGGCACCTCCGGCAAAAGCGCTAATGCCAAAGACAATCGTTCCAATTAGAAACCCGGCCGTGCCGACTCCCGCAAGCATCAGCCCGCGCATATCACATGCTCTGAACCGCAAAAGCAAATCCGCTCCTGAAGATCCAACTAGGCCAAAACGCCGCGCGTTCATGGACACTCACCGAGCCAGAAGCCCTTAACCCATGCGGTAAGCGCGCTGCTTCCAGTTGGCCGGTCGACCAGCCGCCTTGCTCCGCAGCGCATACCACTCCAGCACCAGCAGCAGCAGCACGCCCAGCGGATGGAGCACCGCCCCGCGCCAGCTTTGCCGGTAACGCCACGCGCTGATCACCCGAATGCCGTAGCCCAACACCAGCGCCGCCAGTGAAAGATTGAAAGCACTCCAATCCTGAGCCGCCCATGCACAAATCGCCAGAACTCCCGGCAAAACCTGCCCCAACAGCAGCAGCGTAGTAAACACCGGCAAGCGCCGCGGAGAAGCCATGCCTTCCGTCGCATTTTTGGCCAGTCCCTGCCAGACTTCGTCCGCGCTCCGATACATCCGGCACACAGCATCGCGGGTCAAGTCATACACGCTGGTCCTGAAGCCATGGCGGCGCAGCAACTGCGGCAACAGCAGGCCATCGTGCATCGTGGCGCGAATCGCCGCGTGCCCTCCGCTCGCAAAATACGGTTCCCGCCGCACCATCAGGAACTGCCCGCAGCCAGCCGCAAACTCGCTCCGTCCGCTCCAGCGCTCACCTGCCAGCGGCAGAAAACCCAGCAGAATGAAGTGAATCAGAGGCAGCAAAAGCCATTCCAGAAAACCAACCGTCTCCTGCCGGGGAAAGCCGCTGACCAGCGACCTCTCTGCCTCATCCGCTTTCAAGTAGTTGAGCTCGCTGACCATGCGATACAGCGCTTCTGTTCCCACCCGCACATCGGCATCCAGAAAGCAGAAAACCTCTCGCGTCGCCAGAGACGCCAGCTTCCAGCACGCATGTTGCTTGCCGTTCCAGCCCTCAGGCAAGCCGGGAGCAGCTTCCAGCCGTACCCTCGAGTCCACCGCGGCAACAGCCCGCACAAGCTCTGCCGTGCCATCCGTAGAATCATCGTCCAGAACAATCAGCTCCAGATCTACCCCGCGGGAAGCCAAAACCGACGCCATCGCCGCCGAGATCGAATGCTCCTCATTTCGCGCCGGTATCAGGACCGATATCGGTGGCAGTGGTCGCTTGTTCCACGCGACTCCCGGCCTGCGAAACAGCCACACGTTCACCGTGAACAGCGCCGCGGGAATCGCCGCGCAGACAAGCATGGCGAGAGCGGCGAAGACCGCTGGGCTGAGAGAGTTCGTTTCAACCGGAGAGATTGAAATCACAATCAAAAACAAATTCAAACTTGGGGGAAAAGTCATCGTTTGTGAAGACTTCCATGGTCATGGTGATAGGGACGGCCCGTCACTGCGCAGGTCAACCGCTTCCACATCTCGTACACCCCGCCGATGCCGCCCGAACCAGAAAACAGGGTCTCAAAAGCATCCGGATCGCGGTCCATCGCCAGCATCGCCAACTCATCCAGTGTAGCCGCCGTAGCGTAAGAGAGCAGATTGGTCCACGTTCGCGCGTCCTCCATGGTTCCGTCGGCAATCTCCAAAGGCTCGCCCACATTCACCAGGATCTCCGGCAACCGCTCATTCCAGAACGCATATTCAATCGCAATGGGCACGCAGGTCAGCCGCCCGAACCGGCTCATCAACGCCCCCAAACCGGGGCGAAAGACGATTGGACGCGTACGCACATCCTGGAACTGCCCCTCCGGCGTAATCCACAACGCCGACCCAGGCCTCGACAGCACCTGCCCGCCAGATCGCAGCAGTTGCGTCGCTCCCCGTCCTGAAGCATTGTCAACCGGGAAAAACCCCATAGGCCGGAA
>Ga0302324_100004415_pt1 | contig 31150 bp, 23 predicted proteins | sample Palsa_T0_1_FD_201949 | JGI IMG/M metagenome (GOLD analysis project Ga0302324, IMG submission 201949) | Peat permafrost microbial communities from Stordalen Mire near Abisko, Sweden - Palsa_T0_1 | ecosystem: Environmental > Terrestrial > Soil > Palsa > Peat permafrost | place: Sweden: Abisko... | reverse complement strand
GCACCTGATCTCACCCCCTTGCCAGCTCCGGAGGCCCGGCGCCGGCGGCATCGTCTCCGCGCGGCTAGGCCGCCGGCGTCATCTTAGACAGTGCGTTAATCACCCGGTCGACCGCGTCGCCGCCGTGAGTCTCCGTCAGGTTGCCGAGCAGCTTCATGGTGAGCCGCATCACGGCCGGGCGCTTCACGCCGTGCCTGGTGGCGAACTGCATGAAACCGGGGCGGCCGATCAGCCGCACGAACGTGCGGGCCAGCGTGTAGTACCCGCCGTAGGCGTCGTTCAGCGCCGCCGGGTAGCTGCGCAGCACGCTCTCCGCGCTTGCGGCCGACGGCCGGCCAAGCGCCTGGATGACCGTCCGCGCGGCGATCTCGCCGGACTCCAGCGCATAGCCGATGCCCTCGCCGTTGAACGGGTTGACCATCCCGCCCGCGTCGCCGGCCAGCAGCAGGCCGCTGGTGTAGAGCGGCGTGCGGTTGAAGCCCATCGGCAGCGCGGCACCGTGGATTGGCTTGGTCCTGTTCTCCTCGGTCAGGCCCCATTCGGCCGGCATCGCGGCAAGCCAGCGGCGCAGCAGCGCTCGGTAGTCGATCTGCTGGAATGCGGCGGACGTGTTCAGCAGGCCGAGGCCGACGTTGCTGGTGCCGTCGCCCATGCCGAAAATCCAGCCATAGCCGGGCAGCAGCGTGTCTCCGTCCCAAAGGTCCAGCCATGCCTCCAGCCAGTCGTCGCGATGCCGGGGATTGGCGTAATACGTGCGGACCGCGACGCCGATCGGCCGGTCGTCGCGCCGCTGCAGGCCCATCGCAACGGACAGCCGGGAGGAATTGCCGTCGGCAGCGATGACGACCCGGCCCCGGAATGCGCGTTCCTGCTGGTCGTGATCGGACGCCTGGGCGCGCCCGGCGCCGACGGCGGAACCGGCGGCCCGCCGTGCCGTGACCCCGATGACGCGCCCGGTCCTGTCGTCGAGCAGCGGGCCGGTCACGCTGACGCCCTCCAACAGCCGGGCGCCTGCCTTCTCCGCGTGCCGGGCCAGGATCTCGTCGAAATCCAGCCTGGTCCGCACCAGCCCGAAGCCCGGGAAGCTGGACAGGTCCGGCCAGGGCACCTCGATGCGTCCGCCGCCACCGATGATCCGCAGCCCCTTGTTCCGCAGCCAGCCGTCGCCCTCGGCGATCGGCACGCCCATGCCGGTCAGCGCCTTGACCGCGCGCGGGGTGAGCCCGTCGCCGCAGACCTTCTCCCGGGGAAAGCGGGTCTTCTCCAGCAGCAGCACGTCCAGGCCGGCGGTGGCCAGGTAGAAGGCAGCCGCCGCGCCCGCCGGGCCCGCGCCGACGATGACGACGTCGGCCGTCTCGGCGCCGCGCTCAGAGGTGCCGCCACCGGAGCTGCCGCCGCCGCCGGCCGGGCGCCGCGCGCGCGGCGGCTGGCCGGCTGAACTGATGTCACGCGATGCCATGTCCGGAGGGTCAGCGAGGGGTGCTTGCTCGGTCACGAACCCGTCCTGACTCCTCTTGTGAACCGCTCTTGTGAACCGCTTCACAAGTATGTAATGCCGCAGTCTAGACCGAGCCGGCCAGGTACGCGGAGTCGGGCCGCCATCCCCGCCGGTCAAGCCTCGCCCCGCCGGGTCAGGCCTCGCCCCGCCGGTCAGGCATGGCCGGCCGATTCCGGCCGGCGCGCGGTATGCAGGGCGACGACTCCCAGCGTGAGGTTCCGCCAGCCCACCGCCGACCATCCGGCCGCCCGGATCCGGCGGGCGAGTTCCGGCTGGGCCGGCCAGCCGGCGATCGATTCCGCCAGGTACTCATAGGCCGCCGGGTTGCCGGACAGCCTGCGCGCGACCGCGGGCAGCGCGGCTGCCAGGTATCGCTCGTACAGCGCGTCCGTGCGGCGCCAGGGAAGGTGGCCGAACTCGCAGACCACCAGCCGGCCGCCTGGCCTGGTGACCCGGAGCATCTCGGCGAGCCCGGCGCCCGGATCGACGAGGTTCCGCAGCCCGAACGAGATCGTGACGGCGTCGAACGACTCGTCCCGGAACGGCAGTGCCAGCGCGTCGCCGGCCACCAACGCGACCCGGGCGGCCGGCCGGCGCGCTCCCACCTGGAGCATGCCCAGGGAGAAGTCACAGCCGACGCAGCGGGCGCCGCCGGCCGTGAAGGACCTCGACGAGGTACCGGTGCCCGCCGCCAGGTCGAGTACGCGCTGGCCGGCGACGGCGCCGACCGCCCGGGCCGTCAGGCTGCGCCAGCGCCGGTCCTGGCCGAGCGAGAGCAGGTCGTTGAGCAGGTCATAGCGCTCGGCGAGCTGGTCGAACATGGCGGCAACCTCGCCTGGCCGCTTGTCGAGCCGGGCGCGCGTCATCCGATCAGCCTGGCACTCACAGCAGCTCGGGCCGCCGCCAGGGCTCGCCGAGCACGTGCTGCGCGAGGAAGGCCAGCACGGTCTCGTACCAGACGACGACGTTCCCCGGGGTCAGGATCCAGTGGTTCTCGTCGGGGAAGTACAGGAACTTGGCCTCGGCGGCCCGGCCGGACAGGTCGGCCCACAGCCGCAGCGCCTCGCCGATCGGCACCCGGTAGTCCTTGTCGCCGTGGATCACCAGCATCGGCGTCCTGATGCTGGCGAGATGCAGGTTCGGCGAGTTGGCCAGGTACCGCCCCGGCTGCGCGGCCGGGTCGCCGAACTGCCGGCGCCAGAACGACGGCAGGTCGGTGGTGGCGAACATCTGGTCCAGGGCCCACAGGCCGGCGTGACTGACGATGGCGCTGAACCGGCCGGTGTGGCCGGCGATCCAGTTCGCCATGTACCCGCCGAACGACCCGCCCATCATGGCCGTCCTGGTCGCGTCGATGTCCGGCCTGGCCGCCGCCGCGTCGGTGATCGCCATCAGGTCGGTGAAGGGCGCCTCGCCCCACCGGCCGTGACCCCGGGCGATGAACTCGTGGCCGTACCCGGTCGACAGCGCCGGGTCGGGCAGCAGCACCGCGTAGCCGCGCGCGGCCATCAGCCACGGATTCCACCGCCAGGACCACGAATTCCAGCTCATCACCGGGCCGCCGTGCACCCAGAGCAGCAGCGCCGCCGGCGTGTCGGCGGATGCCGCCGCCGGCAGCACGAGCCAGCCGCGGATGGCCGCCCCGTCGGCGGCCGCCGCCCGCACCTCCGTCAGCGTGCCCGGCAGCTCGAGGCTGCCCGCCGGGCTGGCCAGCCGGTCCGGCAGGCCGGGCCGGGCCGCGGCCAGCCGGACGGGCGCCGGCGGCTCGTCCACGGACGCCCGCAGCGCGTAGACCCAGCGGCCGTCCGGCGCGGGGCAGAGGCTGGAGTAGGCGCCATCGTCGGTTGTCAGCCGGGTGATCTCCGCCGTCGCGAGGTCCACCCGGAACACCGGGCACCTGCCATGATCGTCAGCAGTGAAGTAGACCGACGCGGAATCCGGGGCCCAGGCAGCCTCCAGCGGCCGGCGGTCCAGGCCGGCCAGCAGATCCCGCGGCCGCTGGCCGACCGCGCCGTCCAGCCCGGTGCCGTCCAGCCCGGTGCCGTCCAGCCCGGTGCCGTCCAGCCCGGTGCCGTCCAGCCCGGTCACGACCAGCGTCACGTCGCCCGGGCCGTCGTAGCTGTCGTGGGCTGCGCGCAGGCAGGCCACCAGGGTGCCGTCCGGCGAGACCCGGGGCTCCCCGAAGTCAAGGCCCGGCGCGGCCAGCAGCGTGCGGCGCTCCCCGGTGGCGACGGTGATCACCGCGATCTGCTCGGTAACGGCCGCCGAGGTGTCCCAGACCGCCCAGCCGGTCACTGCCAGCGACCCGTCGGGCGTCAGCTCGAAGTGAGCGTTGTCCAGCGCCCGGCCGGGGCACGGGGTGAGGTCGCGGGGCGCGGCGGCAGCCGGAGCGTTCCCGTTCGCGGCAGGCTCCGCTCCGGGGCCCGGGATCTCGGCCGCCTGCAGCCGCGGGCTGTCCGGGCCAAGGTCATGATCCCAGTACCGCACCGCCCCGGACTCGTGCAGGATCGCGGTCACCCCGGCGTCCTTGCGCTGCTGGCGGCGGCTGGCATCCTCGCCCGGGCCGGCCGAGCCCGGCAGCGCGGGTGAAGCGAACACCGCGATCCTTGCGTCCCGCGCCGTGGCCAGCCCGGTGACGCCGCCGGGCGGTGCGGTGATCCTGCTGGCCTCGCCGCCGGCGGCGGGCAGCAGCCAGAGGGCCAGCTTGTCCCTGGCCGGGTCAGCTCCGGGTGGCTGGCCCGCCGGGCCGGCGGCCGGCTCCGGGCGCTTGGAAACGAACAGCAGCGAGCCGTCGGGCAGGAACGCCGGGCTGCCCTCGCCCTCGGCGCTACGGGTCAGCCGGGCAGGCTGGCTGCCCGGGCCGGCCGGCCGGGTGTCGATCCGCCAGATGCTGCTGACGAACTTCTTGCCCTCGGCGTCCATCGTCTGCACCGTCGCCGCCAGCCAGCTGCCGTCCGGCGCGAGCCGCAGCGCCGTCAGGCGGGGGATCGCGACGTAATCGTGAAGATCGCGGAACAGCGTCACGTGCCCCTCCTGCAGGCTGCGGGTGAACCGGACCTTACCTCCTGCTGGCTGCGGGTGAACCGGGGCCGTTGGTGAACCGGGCCGTTGGTGAACCGGACCCTGCCTCAGCGCGTCTACTGAGAGGCGGCGGCATGCGGGCGGCAGCCGGGCTCACTGCCGTGCCCGGCCGGCCCGGCGCCCTGGCCGGGGACAGGCCGCCAGCGTCGCGGAGCGCGGCCTCACATCGCCATCCCGGGGTCGGCCGATAAATGCAAGTAATGCGCTTATAAAATAAGAGTAACGAATATATAAATAATGTGATCGCAAATTCCCCGGCCGAGCGCGCGCCAGATTGTCACCCAATGACCCGGCAAATACAGCAAAGCCCGCCAGAATCCGGCCGCCCGCCATCAGCGCTGCACTGGCCTGCGACGTCGCGGCCAGCGGCGGCCGCTCCCTGCACCGCAGTTCCCCGGCGGCGGCGGGAGCGCCGGGATCAGCCGATAAGCTAGTTGTCACTGTAAGCAACATATGCTTCAGGCCTGGCAAGTCAGCCCGCAGGCAGCCAAGTCCCGCAGGTAGCTGAGTGGCAGCCGAGCATCCCAGGCACACGTGGTGCCGCGGTGGACGCATAGTTAGGAGCACTGCTGCATGAACTCCTCACAGCGACCGGACTCGTTCGAGCCGGGCGACTACCTGCAGGTGCTGCGGCGCCGCTGGTGGATAGTGCTCGTGGTGGCGATCATCGGCCTGGTCCTGGCGGCTGGCTACGTCAAGGAGGCGCACAAGGTCTACGCGGCGTCCACGCAGGTGTTCGTCAACTCGACGGTGGCCAACACCGGCAGCGTGTCGGGTGCTCGCACCACCGGCGGCGTCGACATGGACAGCCAGGCGCAGCTCGTGCAGTCCAACATCGTGGTGAAGGCAGTCAAAGGGCTGCTGCATAGCCCGCTGACCGAGGCGCAGCTGACCAAGAAGGTCACGGTCACGGTGCCGGCGAACTCGCAGGTGCTGCAGATCGGCTGCGACGCGTCGACCGGCGACCTGGCAGCCGCCTGTGCGAACGACTTCGCCGAGGAGTACATCAGCACCCAGACCGCCACGGCAAAGAACGATCTGACGGCCCAGGTGGCCACGCTGCAGAAGCAGTTGACGACGCTGGGCCAAAGCGCCGCCAAACTCAGCGCGCAGATCCTCGCACTTCCGTCGGGTTCTCCAACGCGCGCGACTGACGAGGCGAACCTGCGGTCGGACAACGCGACGGCGGCCTCGCTGAGCCACCAGGTCGGCGTGCTGGAAGCTGAGCAGGCCAACTCGACGGCCGGCACCATTACCAGCAAGGCCATCCCGCCAACCAAGCCGTCCAGCCCGCAGAAGATCCTGATCCTGCCAAGCGGGCTGGTGGCCGGCCTGCTCATCGGCCTGATCGCGGCGTTCCTCGTCGATCGCCGTGACAAGCGCATCCACAACGCGCGGGACCTCGAGCGCTACCTGGACTTGCCGGTGCTGCTGAGCGTCACGGCGAAGAAGTACGGCACGCAGCCTTCCCTGGTCGGGCCGAGATCGCGGACCGGCCAGGCCTTCGCCGAGCTGGCGCACGCGTCCTCGGCGGCGCTCGGCGAGGGCAATCACGTGATGGTGGTGGCGGGCACCTCGGCTGGCGCCGGCGGCGGCGTCACCGCCGCCAACCTGGCGGCCGCCCTGGCCAGGACGCACTCCGAGGTGGTGCTCGTCTGCGCCGACCTGCGCGGCAGCGTCATCCCCGAGCTCTTCCGGCTCGGCCAGGGCCGCGGACTCGCCGAGGTCCTGGCGGGCAACGCGACAGTCAGCGAGGTCGCTCGGCGGCCCGCCGACTTCCCCCGGCTACGGGTGGTCACGCCAGGCGTGGACACCTCGTTCGCGCTCTACAACTTCCAGCATGACGCGACCAGGGACCTGATCGCCGAGCTGCGCAGGAGCACGCCGTTCGTGATCATCGAGGCGCAGGCCACCAGCGAGGGCGGCGACACCTTCGCGCTCGCCGAGTTCGCTGACGCCGCCCTCATCACCGTGGAGGTCGGAAAGAGCACGCGGCCCGAGGTCGCCGACTGCCTGCAGCGGCTTGACCGGCTGCGCACGACGGTGCTGGGCGCCGCCCTCATCCCGCCGTTCAGCGCGCCTGCCCGGTCCGCGGCAGGCCGTGCAGGCGAGTACGCCGAACCGCAGGCGGGGCCGGCCGAGCGGCGGCCACGGCCAGCCGGGCGGCGGCCGGAGCCCGGCGAACGGCACCCGGACAACGGTGGCACCCAGAAGCCCACGCTCAAGGTCGGTCCCCGGGATCCGACCGAGACCTGGCCGCTGCCTCCCGGGGCGGTGCGCACGGCGGCGGACAAGCGCGGGCGGACGCCACGCCCCGCCGGGGAGCGGGAGGAACCGGTCGACAAGAAGACCGGAAGCTAGCACGTGCCGGGGAAGCGCACCTCGCCCCGAAGACATCGGCCTGCGGGGATACTCACGGTCGTCTCGGCCGGGCTCGTCACCGCCGCGTGCGCTGCTGGCGGCTCCCCCGCGGGCGCGCGCGCAGCGAGTTCCAGCCCGTCAGCCGCCAGGTCAGCCAGCCCCGCCGCCAGCCCGTCGCCGACCCCCTACACGGGGCCGGTCGCCCCGCTGACGGGGCTGCCCGCCAGCGCGGCGGATGCCGCGCGGCGCGCGGTGGCCCTCGTCATCGCGGGCCACCGCCCCCGCGGGCTGTCAGCGGCCGACGTGATCTTCGAGGAGATCAGCACCCCGCGCCGGTACATCGCCGTGTTCCAGTCCCGGCGCTGCGGTGCCGTCGGGCCCATCACCAGCACCCAGCCCGCTGACGGCCAGCTGCTGTCGGTGCTGCGGCCGAGGATCGGCTACGACGGCGGCACCCCCGGGTTCATCAAGATCCTGGACAACACCCAGGTCACCGACCGCGGCTACCCGGCCTACACGTCGCCGTACACGATCCGGGGCAGCGCCCTCACCGCCTCGACGAGTAAGCTGCGCGGCTCGGCGCGCGGATCGGCGCCGCCGCAGATATTCTCCTACCGCGGCACGAGCTCGGGGGCCACTCAGCTGGCGGCAGCCGGTGAGTCGAGGCCGTCGTCGGTCACGGTGAGCATTCCGGGCCACGGCAGGCGGAAGTGGACCTTTGACGCTCGCACCGACCGCTGGGCGCAGGTCAGCGGAGGCCCGCCGATTCAGGTCGCAAACCTCATCGTCCAGTTCGTGCGGTTCAAGGAGGTCTTCTTGAACAGGCGGGACGGGATCACCGTGCCGAGCGCTCGGGTGTTCGGCAGGGGCAAGGCGGATGTGTTCTCTGGCATCGGGAACACGCCGGATCACGGCGCCGGAGGCCTGGCTGCCAGGGGTACCTGGTCCAAGCCTGGCCTCCGCAGCGTGACCGACTACTTCGACAGCAAGGGCCTGCCGATGGAACTCCAGCCAGGAACGACCTGGATCATCCTGGCCCCCCGCGGTACGCGGGTCAGGGCAAGCTGAGGCGGGGCCATGACTACCGAACTGGAGCCGGACCGGCAGAATGGCCGGGCAGGCATCAATTCCTGGGACCAGCCAGCCGGCGGGCCGGACGCTGGCCCGGCCTGGCGCCGCGGCCCGGCGCGGGAGTCAGTCGGCCACGCCAGGCGCCGCGGCGGGCTGCTCGCCCGTCATCCAGCATGGCCGCTTGTCGTGATGCTGGCCGGCTACCCGCTCTGGTGGGCGCTGGGCATCGCCGACTACATGTTCATCGTGCTCGCCATCCCGATGGCGTACCGGCTGCGCTCCTGGCACCGGCGGGCCGGGCGCCCGCTGCGCCTGCCGCCCGGGTTCTCGCTCTGGCTGCTGTTCCTCATCTGCACGCTGGCCGGGGTGGTCACGCTGGGCCTAGTCGCGCCTGACTCGGTCGCCAGCCCGCTCGGGAACCGGATCATTTCCTGGGCCGACCGCGGGGCCAGCTACGCGGCCGTCACCGTGCTGCTGCTGTTCGCCGGGAACCTGACCGGGCGCGAGCTGTCGCGGCGGCGGCTGGCCTGGCTGCTCGGGCTGGTCGGGATCTTTGCCGTGATCGGCGGCGTGCTCGGGGTGCTACTGCCGCACTTCCAGTTCACCTCGCCGCTGGCCCTGGTGATGCCGAGGAGCTTCCGGTCCAACACGCTCGTGCAGTCCTGGCTGCATCCGGCGTTCGCGCAGGTGCAAGGAGTTCTGGGCACCGCGAAGGGCCGCCCGAAGGCGCCGTTCGACTACACCAACGACTGGGGGGACTGCCTGTCCATCCTGCTGCCCTGGCTGCTGGTGGCCTGGGGCGATACCCGCAGGCACCGCCGCAGGGCGCTGGCCATCATCGCGGTGGCCCTGGTGCCGGTCGTGTACTCGCTGGATCGCGGGCTCTGGATCGGGATCGGCGTCGCCGTGGTCTACCTGGGCTGCCGTTTCGCCGCCCGGGGCAAGACCGGGCTGCTCGCCGCGATCGGCGCCGGCTTCGTGGTCGTCGTCATCGCCGTCCTCGCCAGCCCGCTGCACACCATCATCAGCGAGCGCCTCGCCAACGGGAACAGCGACCAGATCAGGTCGTCGCTGTCCAGCACGGCGCTGAAGGAGGCCCTGGCGTCACCGCTGATCGGCTACGGCGACGGCAGGCACGTGCGGGGCAGTGCGAACACGATCTCCGCGGGGCCGACGGCGAACTGCATCCAGTGCGGCCAGGCCGACACGGGCAGCAACGGGCAGCTCTGGCTGCTGCTCGTCTGCTCCGGATTCGTCGGCACCGGCTTCTACCTGGCCTTTTTCGGCTACGGTATCTGGCGGTACCGGCGGGATAAAACGCCGTACGGGATGGCCGGGGTTCTCGTGCTGCTGCTGTCTTTCGTCTACATGTTCACGTATGTCGCGGTGGTGGCGCCGCTGGCCTTTACCATGCTGGCCTATGCGCTGCTCTGGCGAAATGACACCCAGCTGCTGAATCCCGATGCCGAAACGCCCACGGACCTGGCCGCCATCGCCGGGCGGGGAGGCATCCGGCGGCCCGCCGCGTACCGGGCACTCAGGTGACCGAAGCCACGCCACGGCAGGGTCGCCGTCGCGAGCGTGGTCAGGCCGGCAGTGCGGCCCGCGGCGATGAGCGGCGGGCCTGATGGCCCGGGAGCACGCGAGGCTGGAACCGACCCGGCGTGACCCGGGCCGCCCCCCCGCCAGGTCAGCATCGGGCCGTGCCGCGGGCGCCGCGCCGCGCGGCGGGCAGGGAGCCAAGGGCACCGGCGGCCGGAAGCTGGCGGAGGTCGCGCGAGGCAGCACGCTGAACCTGGCGGGCGCGGTCATCTCGGCGGCGGCGACCCTCGGGGTCACCGTGCTCGTGACCCGCCTGTTCAGCAAGTCCGTCGCCGGTGCCTTCTTCACCGCCACCTCGCTGTTCCTGATCGTCGAGTCGGTGGCCAGCCTTGGCGCTTACGTCGGCGCCGTCTACTTCATCGCCCGGCTTCGCCTGCTCGGCGAGGAGAGGCGGGTCAAGGTCATCCTCCGGGCGGCAATCATCCCGGTGGTGGTCGTGTCGGTGACGGCGACGGCGGCCATGGTCCTGTTCGCCGATCCGCTGGCGCGCGTGCTGCTCGGCGGTCATCTCGGCAGCGGCGGAGCGAGCCCGGCCGCGGTGGCGACCGCCCTGCGCGCCCTCGCGGTAACCATTCCCTTCGCCACGATGCTCGACACCCTGCTCGGCGCCACCCGCGGCTACCGGGAGATGCGGCCCACGGTCGTGATCGACAAGGTGGGCCGTTCCGTGGTCCAGCTAGCCGGAGTGGCGATAGCCGTGGCCGCGGGCAGCGCGGCGCTGCTCGCGCCGCTGTGGGCGGTCCCGTACATCCCGGCTGCAGCGCTGGCATGGCTCTGGCTGCGCCGGGTGCGGCGCCGGCAGAAGTCCCGGCCGTCGCCGCGCGACGTGCCACCCGAGCTCGCCGCCCTGATGGCACTCGGCACGCCGCTGCGGTCAGACGGGACGAGGGTCCGGGCCGGGGAGGAAGCGGACGAGCGGCTGGCGAGCGCGAACCCGCGTGGCTTCTGGCGGTTCACCACGCCGAGGGCAATTGCCTCGCTCGCGCAGATCACCGTGCAGCGCATCGACATCGTGCTCGTGGCGATCATCCGCGGGCCGGCCGAGGCGGCCATTTACACGGCCGCGACCCGCTTCCTCGTGGCCGGCCAGCTCGGCAACGGCGCGATCAGCATGGCGGCGCAGCCGCAGTTCACCGAGCTGTTCGCGATGGGCGCGCTGCGCAGGGCCAACGAGGTCTACCAGGTGACCACCGCATGGCTGATCCTGCTGACCTGGCCGCTGTACCTGCTGGTGCTGGTCTACGGGCCGCAGTTCCTGGCGGTCTTCGGGCATTCGTACCGTGCGGGCTACGCGGTGCTGGTCATCCTGGCTATCACCCAGCTGCTCGCCAGCGCGTGCGGCCAGGTCGACATGGTCCTGATCACCACGGGCCGGAGCAGCTGGAGCCTGGTCAACGGGCTGCTGGCCATGGTCGTGAACGTGAGCCTGGACCTGCTGCTGATCCCGCGCTACGGGATTACCGGCGCCGCGATCGGCTGGGCCGCGGCGATCGGCGTCGCCAACGTGATGCCGCTCATTCAGATAGGGTTGTCCGTCCGGCTGCAGCCGTTCGGGCATGACGGCTTCCTGGCGTGCGCGCTCTGCGCGGTAAGCTTCGGCGCGCTGCCGCTGGGGCTGCATGTACTGCTCGGCGGCGCAGCGGGCATACCGGCGGGCGTGGCAGCCGGCTGCGCGCTGTTCGCCGCCGGGTCGTGGTACTTCAGCAATGCCCTGAAGCTCTCGCTCATGCCTGGCTTGTCATTTCTCGCGAGGAAATCCCCGCCGGGCTAGCATAGGGAGGCCACGCCAGGCGCGAGGCGGCATTTATCTGAGTAATTCTACCGGTATTACTATTCGATGGGCGGAGGCGTATGGCCAGGATTCTGGCAGTATTGCTTTGGCCCGCGGGCATCGCCCTCATCATCGGCGCCGGGGCCCTGCTGGCCTGGCGAGCCCGGCCAGTCCTGCCCGCGACGTCAGGCGCTCGCCCGTCAGTCACTCGCCCGTCAGGCACCTCTCCGGTGGCAGGCCGCCACGGCGCGGCCGCCGCCATCGGCCGCCGGGACCTGCGCCTGGTGGCCGTGAGTTCCGCGCGGCTCGTCGCCATCGTGGTCGTCGGCGCGGCCGTGGTCTACGGGCTGATGGCCGCGCTTGGCACGCTGGTCGTGCATGCGGGCCCGTCCATCGACAAGCCCATCCTGCACTGGGTCATCGCGCACCGGGTGTCACCGTGGGCGCACGTGATGAACCGGCTGACCAAGCTCGGCGATACCTGGACGACCTGGGGCGCCGGCATCGCGGCGGCAACATGCCTGGCGGTGGCCTGGCGCCGGGACAAGTGGCTGCCGCCCGTCACCCTCGCCACGGCGATCGTCGTCGACCACTACCTGACCCAGGCGATCCGGCACACCTTCCACCGCATCGGACCGCCGGGAAGCCCTGGCGGAACCTTCCCGTCGGGCGGCGTCGACCGCTGCGTCCTGCTCTACGGGCTCGTCGCCTACCTGCTCTGGCGCGAGTTCAGCGGACAGCGCCGGACGGCGATCTGGGCAGCCGCAGCCGTCGCCGCGCTGGCCTTCAACGAGGCGTACAGCCGGGAGTACCTGACCCTGCACTGGTTCACTGACGTGCTCAGCGGGCTCGTCTACGGCTGCCTGCTGCTGGCGCTGGTCATCACCGCCGTGCGCCTGGTCGCAGGCCCGGCGGACCGGCAGGCTCGCGGGCCGGCCGGGGCAGCCATCGCCCCGGTCCCAGCGGGAGCGCTGCCCGCGGGGGCGCCGTCCCCGGCGGTTCCTTCCGTGGGAGCGACGTGAGCAGCCGCCTCCCGCACCTCGCCGAGGGCATGCCCATCGACGCGGTCCCTGGCGAGAAGGACCGGCAGCGCTACCTGCGGGAGATCTGCGGCCTGCTCTGGCCGTCCCCGGCGACGGTCACGCTCGGCGGGCCAGCGCCGCACCGGGCCGGGCAGAGGGCCCGGGGCCCGGCGGCGGAGCGCGAGTTCATCCTGCTGCTCGGGATGCAGCGGCCGCGGCTGCTCATACCGGCTGCGCCTCGCGCCGGCGCCGCGGCACTGCGCGGCTACGGTGAACCCGGCTCGCGCCGCGCCCGGATCGGCCAGCGTGCGCTATCGCTCGCGCTGGCGAGCGGGCTCGCCGCGCCGGCCCTGCGCAGCCGGATCCGGGTGCATGCTCCGCCAGGGGCCGACACCATCGAGTCCTACCTGCGAAACGCACTGGGCCGCGATGTCCTGGTGAGCATGTACCTGGGGCCAGCCCGGGCGAACCGCAAGCCGGTGCTGCAACTGCTCACCCCGGCTGGCCAGCTCGCCGGATTCGCCAAGATCGGCGCCAGCCCGCTGGCGCGGGCGCTGGTGCACGCCGAGCGGGACGCGCTCATCCGGCTCGCCACCGCCGGATTGGCCGATGTCACCGTGCCCCGGGTCCTGCACTACGGCGAATGGCGCGACGTGAACGTCCTGGTGCTCAGCGCCCTGCCGGTGTGGCAGCGCCGCCAGCCCGTCACCGCGGTGAGGCTCGCCGCAGCCATGAGCGCCGTGGCCGGCGTCGGCGGCACGGCGCGCGAGCCACTCGCGGCGGGACCCTACTGGCAGCGGCTCGGCGACCGGCTGGCGGCCGCGGACGAGAGCGCCGAGCGCGACGCACTGCAGGGCGCGCTGGCCACGCTGGCGGCGCGGGCTGGCGACACGCCGCTGGATCTGGGCAGCTGGCACGGCGACTGGACTCCGTGGAACATGGCGAGCACCACCATCGGGCTGCTGGTATGGGACTGGGAACGCTTCACCAGCGGCGTTCCGCTGGGCTTCGACGCGCTGCACTACCAGCTGCAGAAGGACGTGGTGCCCGGGCACCGCGATCCCAGGGACGCGGCGGCGAGCTGCATCTCCGAATCTCCCCGGCTGCTCGCGCCGTTCGGGATCGGCGCCAGCGAAGCGCGGATAACCGCTGCCCTGTACCTCGCCGACCTCGCGACGCGCTACCTTACTGACCGGCAGGCACAGGCGAGCGCGCGGCTCGGCGCCCCCGGAGGATGGCTGATCCCGGCGGTTGCCGACGAAGTGGCGCGGCTGTGACGAGTCAGATGGCGCAGAGCACGCAGGGACCAGGGCAGGCCGGCGCCAGAGCAGGCAGTCACCAGAGCAGAAGGGTGCAGACGCTTCATGGCTAGCTCATCGGCCGTGTCTCCCGCACTGCGGCGGGCGGCGCAATCGGCATCAGCGACGGTCGGCCAGCTGACCCACCAGGCGCGGATGCTGCCCGGATTCCTGGTCGTCGGCGCCCAGCGGTGCGGCACGACCTCGATGTACCGCGCGCTCGTCCAGCACCCGGCGGTGATGAAAGCAGTGCTGCAGAAAGGCGTGCACTACTTTGACACCGACTACGGCCGGGGGATGGGGTGGTACCAGGGTCATTTCCCGCTCACGGCGCACGCGCGCTGGGTCGGGCGGTCGGCCGGGATGCCGCCGGTGACCTTCGAGGCCAGCCCGTACTACATGTTCCACCCGCTGGCCGCCGAGCGCATTGCCCGTGACCTGCCCGGCGTGCGGCTGCTGGTGATGGTGCGCGACCCTGTCGAGCGGGCCTATTCCGCGCACGCCCACGAGCTGGCCCGGGGATACGAGACCGAGCCGTTCGAGCGGGCGCTGGAGCTTGAGGCGGCCCGGCTGGACGGCGAGGACGAGCGCCTCGTGGCGGATCCGTTCTATGTGAGTCTCAGCCATCAGCACCAGGCTTACCGTGCCCGCGGGCGGTACGCGGAACAGCTGGAGCGCATGGAGAAGCTCGTCGGCCGCGACCGGATTCATGTCGTGGACAGCGCTGCCTTCTTCGCCGACCCCGGGCCCGCCTTCGGCGGGGTGCTTGACTTCCTCGGCCTGCCGCGCCGCGCAGGTGTCGTCTTCGACCGGCACAACGCCCGCCCCCGCTCGCCCATGACCGAGGCGCTCAGGACCGAGCTGGAGGAGTACTTCCGACCCTACGACACGCGCCTGGCCGGATGGCTGGGCGGGGAACCGAGCTGGCGGACATGACCATCACCCCTGACGCCCAGGCGGAGGCCGGCCCGGCCGGGTCCCCCGACGTCACCTGGGAGCGCATGCTGCGGCTCAGCGCGCTCGGGCTCGTGACAGACTTCCGCGAGCGCCGCCGCGAGCCGGGGCTTCGCAAGCGGCCGTCGGCCCGTGCGCTCGACCCCCGCCTGCACCGGCCGATCTTCATCCTCGGCGCGCCCCGGTCGGGCACCACCTTCCTCGGCAGCTGCATCGGACGGCTGCCCGAGGTCTCCTACCATTTCGAGCCACGGCCGACAAAGGCCGCAGCCCGGTGCGTGTACGACGGGTCGTGGAGCGAGCGGCGCAGCGCCGCGGTCTTCCGGCTGTCCTATTCCGCCCTGCTGCTCGCCGCCCTGGATGGCGGGCGCCGCTTCGCGGAGAAGAATCCCGAGAACAGCTTCGTGGTCCCGTTCCTTGCCAGGACGTTTCCGTCGGCGCAGTTCGTCCACATCATCCGGGACGGACGCGACGCCGCCGTCTCGCACGCGGAGCAGCCGTGGCTGGCTGCGGCGTCGGCGGGAGACGCTCGCTACGGCCGGGGCGGGCAGCGCTGGGGCCCGTACCCGAGGTGGTGGGTGGAGCCAGCTCGCCGGGCGGAGTTCACCGGCGTGCCGGACATCGTCCGGTCCGCATGGTCCTGGCGCCGGTTCACCGAGGCAGCACTGGACGGGCTGGCCGGCCTGCCGGGCGGCCGGCTGATCGAGTTGCGGTACGAGTCGGTGGTGCGCGATCCCGCTGGCACCGCCGATCAGCTGGCCGGCTTCCTCGGCACCTCGGCGGCCGGCCGGCGCGCGCTCGGCACCGGGCTGGCCAGGGCAAGGACCAGCTCGATCGGACGGTGGCGGGAAGCACTCGGCGACCGCCAGCTCGCCGAGGTGACGGCCGAGATCGGACCGCTGCTCGCCCAGCTCGGATACGGCCCGTGATGGCGCGCCGGCCTATCCCCGATGAGCGCCAGCCAGCGCCGCCGGCCAGCGAGCCAGCGCCGCCCGCTAGCCCGCCAGCGCCGCCCGCCAGCGCCGCGGTCTTCACGCCGCCAGCGACACGGGAGTTCCTCGGCATCCGGGTGGACGCGCTGACGGTGCGCAGCATGTTCGAGGCCACGGCCGCGGCCATCGCCGGACACCAGCGGATCGTCATCGCGAACCACAACCTGCACAGTCTCTATCTCCAGCGACGGTCAGCGGGCATGCGGAGGTTCTTCGCGCAGGCGGATTACGTGCACGCGGACGGCATGTGGATTGTCCACCTCGCCCGGCTCTTCGGCCAACCGCTGAGCCGGGAGAACCGCATCACCTCCCTGGACTTCCTCGGCCCGCTGCTGGAGATGGCGCAGCGCGAGAACTGGCGGGTCTTCTTCCTCGGCGGGACCGCCTCGGTCACCGGGCGATTCGAGCGGTACATCCGTGCGACCTACCCGGCACTGTCCTCGCGGCACCGCGACGGCTACTTCGACATGCGCCCCGGCGCCGCGGAGAACGAGGAGGTCCTGGCCGGGATCCGGGCCTATGCACCGCACATCCTCTTCGTCTGCATGGGGATGCCGAGGCAAGAGCGGTGGATCCACGCCAACCGGGATCAGCTGGCTGCGAACGTGACCTTCCCGCTCGGCGGCATCATGGACTACCTGGTCGGGGAGACGGCGACGCCGCCGCGCTGGACCGGGCCACTGGGCGTCGAATGGGCCTACCGGCTGCTGCACGACCCGCGGCGGCTGGCGGGCCGCTACCTCTGGGAGCCGCTCTGCCTGGCGCCCTGGATCACCCGCGAGGCTCTCCGCGCACAGCGCCGCCGCGGGCGGCGCCCGCGGTCACCGGCCGCTAGCCCGACAGGCGGACACCACTCGGATTGAAGTAACGGCTGTCCGCGATGACCCGGAACTCCCGCAGCGCCGCGGTATCGCCGGCCAGGCCGAAGCTGTCCGAGGCGACCGAGCCGAGCGGATCAGCGTCGAAGTACACGACGGCCTTGATCTGCGGGTCGGCCTGCACCGTCTGCGCCGACGCGCGCAGCCATTGCGCCCGCTGCTGCGGCGGGTAACTCCGCGGTACGCCGTACTCGCCGATCATGACCGGCTTGGGGTGGTGCGAAGCCCAGCGCAGGAAGGACTGCACGGTGCCGGCAAATGGCTGGTACGGCCCGGAGCCCGGGTAAGCGTCGGCGCAGATCCAGTCCACTTCGGCGTTGCCCGGGTAATAGGCGGCCGCGTTGCCGCCCGGCTGGAAGCCCTTGGCGGTCGGGCACCATACCCAGGCGACGTTGCCGACATGCTGCTGGGCGAATATGGCCCGGACGTGACGCCACGCGGCGATGAAATCCGCCGGGGAGCCGACGACGCCGCTCAGATTGGGCCGGTCCATCTCCCAGCGCCATTCCAGGAATACCGGCTTGCCGGTGGCTTTGATCTCTCGCGCGCGCTGCCGGATGAGGCTGTCATCGGCACCGGACGCGACGGCGCGGCTGTCGGTCCCGGTCCACGAAAGCAGCAGCATGCTGCCCTGCCGGAGGGCCGCGAGGTCGCTCTGCGTCGGGAAAGCGCCATGCCAGGTGAGATAGACATGCACGATGTCGAGCCGCCGGCCGAGCTGGCTCTGCAGCGCGTCGACTCCCGCGATCTGCGAGGCCTGATCGTAGAGCTGAGGCCGGACCCAGGCACCAATGTAGGCACCGTGAGCCGGTATTTTCGGCCCATAGCGAGATGGTGCTATCGAGGACAGGTTTGGCGTCCGGAAGGAGCCCGGGCTGACGCCGCCGCCATTGACCACCGCGACCGTGATGACAGCCGCAATGGCGACGGCGACGGCCGCGGTAACAACAGCCAGCCGTGTTCTCGACATCTCACCACCATTCCCCCGTTTTCCCGTAACAGGATGATGCCGATGGCGGGCCGGCCATAGCGGGCTCAGATCCCGTGGCCCCTGGCGTTCAGCTGCTTCAGCACGGTCTCGCCGGACAGCAGCCCGGTGTTCACCGCAACCGCGAACGGCACGCGGCGCTCGTGCCAGTTGCTGCGCAGCGCCCGGGTCGTCCACCGCCAGGCCTCCGCCCGCCTGCCCAGGCAGGCGTTGGCGAAGGACAGCTGCGCGTAGACCCGGGCGGCGCCCGGCGGGCAGCCGCCGATGTCGGGATGGTGCTCCAGCATCCAGAGCAGCCCATCGATCTTCGTCTCCCACTTCTGGGAGAAATAGGACGTGCTCCCCCAGGCCACCCGGACCAGCGGCCGGTCTACGTAGGCGATCGGGTGACGGCGGGCACCGCGCAGCGCGAGGTCCCAGTCCTCGTTCTGGCTCGCCGGGATGGTCTCGTCGACCAGCCCGATGCCGCCGGTCAGCGCCGCCCGGCGGATCACGTAGGTGGACGAGTGCACCATCATCATGCGCGAGCGCAGCAGGTCCTGGTAGGTGACCTGATCGGCGCCGACCAGCCGGGCGCTGTGCCGGCCCTCGAAGTCGATGACGATGCCGCAGCTGGCGAATTCAGCTGCCGGCTGCTCGCGCAGCGCGGCGACCTGCGCGAGCAGTTTGCCCGGCAGCCATTCGTCGTCGTCGTCGCAGAAGGCGACCAGGTCGGTGCCGAGCTCGAGCACCCCGGTATTGCGAGCGCCCGCCAGGCCGGGAGTCCGGGAGTTGGCCACCACCCGCACCCGGTCGCCGTCGGCCACGCTCTGGTCCGGCTCGCTGCGGTCATGCACCACGATGGCCCGCAGCTCCCCCGGGTAGTCCTGGGCGAGCACCGCGGCGAGTGCGACGCGCAGCGTGCCCGGCCGGTCATGGGTCGGCAGGATCACGCCCACCGACGGCCATGCCGTCATGCCTGCCCTCGCGGATAGCCGTAATGCCGCAGCAGCGGATAGGTCAGGGCCGAGACGACGCGGCGCTGTGCGGCGGGCATCGAGGTGCGCCATCGCTCGTCCAGGCGGATCGGGATCCGGCCGGTGGCGAACCGCACCGGGTTGCCGGAGACGGTATGGGACGGGGCCAGATCGGCCCAGTACCCGGCATCGTCCTCGCCGAGGAATCCCGCCGTCGCCGCACCAGGCAGCCCGGCGAACGACGCGATCTCGCCCAGCGCCGCGCTGGGCGCGCGGACGAAATCCTCGTAGCGAATCCGCAGCATCGGCGTCCCCAGCCGGGCCAGCAGCTGCATCGCGCCATTCTGGGCATTCCACTGCAGGGCGGCCGTCGGCGAGGAGTAGGTCCACATCCGGCTGTCTCTCGGCGCGGCCGGGCCGTTCACGTCCGGACGGCTCACCTCCCTGGTCCAGGAATACGCGACAGCGCGCGGATCCCGCACGATGTGCACCACTCGCAGGTCCGTGCCCTCGGACCAGCGCAGGCAGAACGCAAGGGAGGCGTGCTTGCTGGAGTCGACGATCGCCTGGCAGCCAGTCACCTCTGCTATCCCGGCATATACCCGCAGATAATAGGAAAGGTAATCGTCCACCTGGCGCCGATGTTCCGCGCTCAGCGTCGACCGGGCGAGGGTCGGAATGAATCGCGTGCGGTCGACGGCGGCGCGCAGTTCGTTAACCTCGTCGAGATTGACGTTGTCCCACCCGCCGAACGCGGCCGGGCCGACCTTGCTCCAGAACGGGCAGTCGGGAAACGGCTCACCGCAGCCGCAGCGCTCGCCGTCGCCGATCCCGCGCCGCCACAGGTGAACGACCTCGCCGACCGAGCAGACACCCGGCAGCTGCCCGAGCAGCCGCTCGATGATAGTGCTCCCGCTCCTGCCGAGGCCGCCCAGGTAAATCAGCGTGGGCGAGCGCATGGCAGGGCTCTGGCCTGCGCCTAGGTCGCCTTGTGCGGCGGTAATGGCCATGGCCTAACAATAGGGCAGGAAGCAGGTGCCGACGGCCTCCGCCCGGCAAGCACGCCGCATCCTGGTCCCCCTCATCGTCCTCGCGTCCCCGGCTGGCTGAGCGCCGATGGCCCGTCATGGCAGCCGCCAATGATCGGTCATGACAGCCGCCGATGGCCCGTCGCGGAAGCCGCAGATGACCCGTCAAGGCAGCCGCCGATGGCCGCCATGACTGATCAGATATGCGGGCAATAGCCGCCAAAGATAATCCAGTCGCTCGCGGGAGTGCAACTCGTGAGCTTACGCGAGACCGTATCAGTGCCGCATCAGTGCCGCAGCGACCGAAAGCCACGTCAGGCCCGGATGGGATGAGAACACCCGGTAAGGGCCAGCCGCACTCCCGGCTGCGGCCATGCTGGCAGGCTCAGACGCGGGCTGGCAGGCTCAGACGCGGGCTGGCAGGCTCAGACGCGGCTGGCAGGACGGGCCCGGGAAATGCCGCCGGCGGCATAGGAGGCAACGGCCTCGTCGTAGACCGCCACGGTCCGGTCGACGATGACGTCCCAGTCGTATCGCGCCTCCACCCGGCGGCGGCCGCTGGCGCCGAGGCGCGCCCGCAGCCCGGGATCGCGGGCCAGCCGGACCATGGCGTCCGCCATCTCCCGCACCAGGATGTCGCGCGATGACACGTCAGCAAGCACGCCGACAGCGGCATCGACCGAGGCCAGGTGACCGCCCCAGGCAGAGACGATCACCGGGCGGGCGCACGCCATCGCCTCCAGGACGGCGATGCCGCCCGACTCCTGCAGGCTGGCGGACACGTACGCATCGCAGGCCTGCATGCGGCGAGCGCACTCCGCCGGATCGAGCCAGCCGCGGAAGGAAACGTCAGCGCCGCGGCCGGTGCGATCGGCCTGCTCCGCCAGCCTGGCCCGCTCAGGACCGTCGCCGACGATCTCCAGGGATGCCGGCACCTGCTCCCGCGCCAGCGCGAACGCGTCCAGCAGGATGTCCACGCCCTTCCAGCCCACCAGGCGGCCCAGGAACAGGAATCGGGCCGGCCGGCTTTCCCCTCCCGCCGGCGGCCCGGAGGCCGGCGGCGGCCCGGAGGCCGGCGGCGGCCCGTCCTCCGGCGGCGGGCCGTCCTCCGGCGGCGGCCCGTCCGCTGGCAGCTCATCCGGCACCAGCCATGATGCGAGCACGACGCCCATGTCAGATACCTCGGTCACGTTCCTGCGCGCTGACCTTGGCAGCAGCGACCTGGTCCGGTCGTTGGCCACCAGCACCACGTCGGCCTCGGGCCGGCCGCGCATCAGCCGGTTCAGTGCCGTCGCCGCGACCGGGCGGACGGCCTTGGTCAGCGCGTACAGGGCAGAATCGCGGCCGGCGAAGGCCGGCGGAAGCTCCATCCCGCCGTTGAGCGGCCCCATGACCACGGCCGCGCCGAGCCGGGTCAGCGGCGACGGGATGACCGGTGACACGCTGATGGGCTGATGCACGACGTCGATCGCCAGCTCGCGTACGAGCCTGCGGGCCACGGGCACCATCGCGACCTGACGCTCAAGCTGGGTGATCCCCCAGGCGATGGTCCTGAGCCCGGCGGGAAGGCGCTCGCCCCAGGTGAAGACCGGGCCGAAGCCGCGCAGGCCGCGCGCGAAGATGACGCGCTTGAAGTCGGCTGCCGGCAGCAGCTGGCTGAGCTCAGCCCGGGCACTGACATGAGTCAGCAGCCATGCCTCGACGCCGCGCGCTCGCAGCCGTCCGAACAGCCGCAGCGGAATCGAGCCCTCTCCGCCGTTGCGCTCTGACGCGTAGTGGCTGACGACAAGCACCCTGCGGGCCCGCGGGCCGCTGCCGCCAGCCTGGTCCGGTCCGTCTCGCAACTCCACCGCAGTTCTCCCCCGTCCTCGGCAGTTCTCCCCCGTCCTCGGCGCCGTCCCGGCCCCTGCCTGGCTGCCGGGGATCTCGCGCCGCCGCGGGCCGCCTCCCCGATGTGATGCTTCTCGCTTATTCGCGCCACCCAAACAAATACGCTAATATCATGTCTAAATAACGCAGGGGCATGCTTTCGGGGCGAATCACGTAAATTTCCGGCATCAGAGACGGCGTTCCTGGCGGTGCCACCGCGCAGAAGAAGCGCCCGAGAGTAGTAAACCGTACGCGTCAAGCGCGCGTCTCTGATTACATAACGAACCTGAACTATTACGTCATGCTTGTAACTAGCTGAAGGATTTCTATGCGTCGGCTGCTCCCGGTCTCACTGCTCGCTGCGGTCTCGAGTGCCGCTCTCGTGCTGCTCGGCGTGGCGCCGGCAGGTGCGGCGGTGCCGCTGTCCGGCCTGGTGTCCACGACCCCGGCGACCTGGACGCCGAACATCTTCGCCGGCACCACGACGACGTCGGTGTGCGATCAGTGGTTCGGCTCCGGGGGCTGCAGTACCGCCACGGTGTACAGCACCGCCATCGTGGATGGGTATGTGGTGGTCGCCGGGGCGTTCACGCAGGCGTGCCAGCCGGGGCCCGCGGCGTCGGGGCACTGCGCAGCGGGCACGGAGGTGACCCGCGACGACATCTTCGCCTACCAGCTGGGCACCGGGGTCATCGACCCGAACTTCGCGCCGCAGCTGAACCAGGGCCCGGCCTACAGCGTGGTCGCGGGCCCGGGCAACACGGTGTACGTCGGCGGGGCATTCACGACAGTGAACGGGACCAGCGAGCCGGGGCTGGTGCAGCTGAACGTGACGCCGGGCACCGTGGCGACGGACGGCACCGTGGTCACCGCGTTCACCGGGTCGGTCAGCGGAGCCACCGGGGATTACGTCCAGTCGATGGCGCTGAACGGGAGCTCGCTGTATATCGGTGGCCAGTTCTCCAAGGCCAGCGGGGTGAAGGAGCAGGACGTCGCGCGGCTGAACGCGGCGACTGGCGCAGCCGACACCACGTTCAGCATGCCGATCAGCGTCCCGGCCGTGTCCGGCCTGTCACTGAAGGTCGCGGCACTGGCAGTGTCCGCGGACGGGACCCAGCTCGCGATCGGCGGGACATTCCTGGACGTCGCCGGGCAGCCGCGACCGCGGGTCGCGCTGATCAGCACCGGCGCGGGGCTGGGCACGACCGCGACGCTGGCGAACTGGGCAGCGCCGATCCTGGCGAACAACTGCTCCAGCGAGCATGACGACGTCCGCGGCATCGACATCTCCCCGGCCGGCACGTCTGTCATCGTCGCCGCCACCGGATACAAGTCCTCGCCGGTGAACTCGGCCAGCATCTGCGACGCGGTGGCCAGCTTCCCCACCGCGGCGACCGGCACGAGCGTGGCGCCGACCTGGATCAACTACTCTGGCGGCGACTCGTATTACTCCCTGCAGGACACCGGCCCGGTGGTCTACGTCGGCGGGCATAACCGGTGGGGGAACAACGAGTGCGGCAACAACAACGTGTGCGAGCCGAACGCGGTGCTCGTGATGGGCATGTCCGCGATCGACGCGAACACCGGGCTGACGATCCCGTGGTTCCAGCCGGAGACCGAGCGCGGCAACGGCATCATGTCGCTGACCACGTTCCCCGCCGGTGACTACACGGGCTCGAACGGCGGGCTGCTGATGGGCAATAACGTCGACACCAACGCCGGTGCTTACCACAGCTTCAACGCGCTGTTCCCGCTGGCGGCCGTAGCCCCCGCGTCGCCGACGTTCGGGTCGATCCCGTCCGGCATCTTCAGCCAGGGCGCCGTCGGCGGCTACGACGAGGGCGGGAACAAGGGCCTGAAGCCCGGCATCGACCCGATGTGCATCGACGACGCCGGCGACAGTTCCACCGCCGGGACCCCTGTCGATTTCGCGACCTGCGACAACGCCCCGGAGCAGAACTGGACGGTGGAATCGGACGGCAACATCGAGCTCAACGGCCTGTGCCTGGACACCGCCGGCGAGGCAATCACCACGGGCACCGACGTCGACCTGAACACCTGCGGCACCGCCACCACCCAGGTCTGGACTCAGGGCACCGGCAACACGCTGGTCAACAGCGCTGCCAGCCTGTGCCTCACCGATCCCGGCTCCAGCACCACCAGCGGCACCATCCTGACGATCACCGCCTGCGGCACCACCTCGAACCAGGTCTGGCCGCTACCCGCCGCCCCCGCGCCGGCATCCCTTATCCCGGCCGGCCCGCTGTACTCGGCCAGCCTGCCGTCCTCTGGTCAGCCTGCCTGCATCGTCGACGTCGGCAACAGCAAGAAGAGCGGCACCGCTACCGAGATGTCAAGCTGCTACGGCGGCACCGGCCAGACCTCGGCCATCGAGTCCAACGGCAACATCGAGATCCAGGGCCTGTGCCTGGACACCCTGGGCGAGGCGATCGCCAGCGGTACCCAGGTCGTGCTGAACACCTGCGGCACCTCCACCACCCAGGTGTGGACACTAGGAACCGGGCACGCCCTGGTCAACCAAGGCTCCGGGCTCTGCCTGAACATCACGTCAAGCGCGAACCTCACCCCGCTCAGCATCGCCACCTGCGCTCCCGCCCCGACGCAGGAGTGGTACCTCCCAGCGATGTAGCCGTTATCCCGATCGCCCGGCCCCGGGTCGTCTGACCCGGGGCCGGGCTGTCTGACCCGGAGCCGGCGGTCTGACCCGCACCCGGGTCGTCTGACCCGGGTCTTAATATCCGGTCTGGTCGGAGAGGGAATTCGGCCCGGCCAGGACAGGGATTCAGCCTCTGGGGCTCCGCTCTGCCAACACGGAGAGTGGAACTAGGAACACGAAGAGTGTTTCTAGGGGGAATTAACATGCTGAATGACTTCACTAAAATCGTCGCCGGCGCCGTCACCGTCCTGCTCGCAGGAGGACTTGCGCTCGGCACCACCCAGCACCAGCCAGCCACCGCCAGCAGGCCCGGCAGCGCCCGTCACATCACGCTCGACAGCGCCTCATCGGCCCCGCTGATCGGCAGTTCGATTTCCAGCTCGGCCACGCTGGCCCAGGAGACCTCGCAGTTCGGCACGCTGCCCATCGTCCGGGTCTACTACCCCGGGCTGCCCGCCGCCGACGCCTGGAGCACCGGCCTGGCCGAGGCCAACAACTCGGCGGTCATCGTCAGCTTCAAGGCCAACCCGGCGGCGATCCTGTCCGGCTCCGACAACGCCGCCCTGCAGCGGTTTTTTGACACTGCGCCCACCGGGCACCGCATCTACTACTCCTACTTCCACGAGCCCGAGGACAACATCGCGGCTGGCCAGTTCACCGCCGCGGCGTACCGCAAGGCATGGGGCCGCATCGCCGCCATCGCGGACGCCGCGCACAACCCGGACCTGCGCTCCACGCTGATCCTGATGGCGTATGACCTGCAGGCTTCCTCGCATCGCAACTGGCGCGACTACCTGCCCGGCGGCAACGTCATCTCCACCCTGGGCTGGGATGCCTACCCGGCGGGGTCCGCCGACGGCGGCACCAAGGAACTCACGCCGCCCGCGCAGTTCATGGGCCCGGCCGTAGCCGCGTCCCATTCCGCCGGGCTGCCGTTCGGGTTCTCCGAGTTCGGCACCTCCGTGGTCAGCGGCCGCGCCGCCTGGCTGACGTCCGTCGGCAAGTACCTGATGAGCAGCGGCGCTCTCTTCGGCACCCTGTTCGACTCCGCCGGACCCACCCCATCCATGAGGCTCACCAACTCCGCATCGATCAACGCATGGGGAGGAGTCGTCGGCCGGTCGGACAACGCCAACAACATCCGGCACCGCTAGCACCAGGCCCGCTAGCCAGCGCCGGCCTGTCCGTCACGCGACGGTCAGGCCGGCGCACGGCATGACGGCACTCAGCCCGGCGAATCAGCTGGCCTCGGTGATCATGGCGGCGCCAACCGTCGCATTGGTCGCCTCATCGATCAGGATCAGCCCGCCGGTCGTCCGGTTGCGCGCGTAGGGGTCACAGAACAGCGGCTGGGTCGTCCGCAGCATCACCCGGCCGATCTCGTTCAGGCCGAGCTGGCGGGCCTGCTCGTCGCGGTGCAGGGTGTTGACGTCCAGCCGGTACTGCAGGTCACGGACGATGGCCTTCACCGTCCGGGTGGTGTGCTTGACGATCAGCCTGCTGCCGACGGCAAGCGGCCGGGAGTCGCTCATCCAGCACACCATCGCCTGCACGTCCTGCGCGGCCGGGGGCTGGTTGTGCGGACGGCAGAACATATCGCCGCGGGAGACATCCAGGTCGTCGGCGAGCAGCAGCGTTACCGACATCGGCGGGTACGCCTCCGCCGCCGGCCCGGCGGCGATGTCGATGCGGTCGATCGTGGTCGTCAGCCCGGACGGCAGGTGCATCACCTCATCGCCGGGCTTGAGCACGCCTCCGGCGACCTGGCCCGCGTAACCGCGGTAGTCATGCAGCTGAGGATCCGTCGCCTGATGCGGCCTGATCACGTACTGCACGGGGAACCGCACGTCGATCAGGTTCCGGTCGGACGCGATGTGCACGTGCTCCAGGTGATGCAGCAGCGACGGCCCGTCGTACCAGGGCATGCTCGCCGACCGCTGGACGACGTTGTCGCCGTGCAGCGCCGAGATCGGGATGAACGTGAGGTCGCCGATCTCCAGCTTCGCCGCGAACGCGGTGAATTCCTCGGCGATCTCCTCGAACACCGCGGCGTCGTAGCCGACGAGATCCATCTTGTTGACCGCGAGCACCAGGTGCGGCACCCGCAGCAGGGTCGCCAGGAAGGCGTGCCGCCTGCTCTGCTCGGTCAGCCCGTTACGGGCATCGACGAGCACGATCGCCAGGTCCGCGGTCGACGCGCCGGTGACCATGTTCCGCGTGTACTGGATGTGGCCGGGAGTATCCGCGATGATGAACTTCCGCCGCGGCGTGGCGAAGTAGCGGTAGGCCACGTCGATGGTGATGCCCTGCTCCCGCTCGGCCCGCAGGCCGTCGGTGAGCAGCGCCAGGTTCGTGAACTCCTCGCCCCGCTCACGGCTCGTGCGCTCCACGGCGGCGAGCTGATCCTCGAATATGGACTTGGAATCGTAAAGCAGCCGCCCGATCAGCGTGCTCTTTCCGTCATCCACCGAGCCCGCCGTCGCCAGCCGGAGGATGTCCATGTGCCGGTCCGCCTCGGCCGAGGCCAGGCCGGCCACGCTCCGCGCCGTCGTCATCAGAAGTACCCCTCCCGCTTCCTGTCCTCCATCGACGCCTCGCTGGTCCGGTCGTCAGCTCGGGTCTGGCCGCGCTCGGTGATACGGGTCGTCGCGATCTCGGCTATTACCTCGTCGATGGTGACCGCGGTGGACGCCACGGCGCCGGTGTAGGTGATGTCGCCGACGGTCCGGTAGCGGACGCTCGCCTCGAACAGGACCTCATCGTCTGCCCTGCTGATGAGCGGAGTGTCCGCCAGCAGGATTCCGTCTCGCTCGAATACGGCTCGCTTGTGCGCATAGTAGATGGCGGGAATCTCCAGGTTTTCCCTGGCTATGTAATACCACACGTCGAGTTCAGTCCAGTTCGATAGCGGGAACACCCGGATGTGCTCGCCCCGGTGTATCCGGGTGTTGTACAAATTCCAGAGCTCGGGCCGCTGATTCTTCGGATCCCACTGGCCGAATTCGTCACGGAAGGAGAAGACGCGTTCCTTGGCCCTGGCCTTCTCCTCATCCCGCCGTGCGCCGCCGAAAACCGCGTCGAACCGGTGCTCGGCGATGCCGTCCAGCAGGGTCGTGGTCTGCAGCCGGTTGCGGCTCGCCCAGCGGCCCGTCTCCTCGACGACCCGGCCGGTGTCGATGGACTCCTGCACCGACGCGACCACGAGCCGTACCCCGAGCTCAGCCGCCCGCCGGTCCCGGAATTCCAGCACCTCGGGGAAATTCTGCCCGGTGTCGATGTGCATGACCGGAAACGGAATGCGCGCTGGCCGGAAGGCCCGCTCCGCCAGGGCCAGCATGACGATGGAGTCCTTGCCCCCCGAGAAGAGCAGCACTGGCCGCTCGAACTCGGCGGCGACCTCACGCATGATGTGGATCGACTCGGCCTCCAGGACATCAAGCTGCGAGAGCAGGTAGTCAGAACGCGTCGCTGCCATCAGGAAAGACTCCGGGTCGCTGGGAACGGGCTGGCTGAGTGGATCTGGCCACGGGTGTCACTCGCTGGCGCCCGTCGCGGAGCCGATCGCCGCGAGCAGCGGGCCGGCGAGCGGGGCCAGACAGATGAGGATATCCGGGAGCAGGGGATGCGGCTGGTTGTACGCCAGCTTTGAGCCGTCAATCCGCGATGCGTGCAGACCTGCGGCTCGCGCCACGGCGACCGGGGCGGCGGAGTCCCACTCGTACTGCCCGCCGGCGTGGATATAGGCGTCGGCGTCACCGCTGATCACCGCCGCGGCCTTGGCTCCGGCGGAGCCGAGCGGCAGCAGGGTCGCGCCCACCTGGCTGGCCAGCAGCTGGACGAAAGCTGGCGGGCGGGTCCGGCTGACGACGAATCTGAGCCCGGCAGGTACGGCCAGCGGGTGTGCCTGGACGGCCGCCGCTACCGGGCCTGGAATGATCGCCGAAGGCGGCTGGGCAGTGCACAGGACGCGCCCCTGGGCGGGCAGCGCAACCGCGCCCGCGGTCAGCTCGCCGAGTTCCCAGAGCGCCACGTGGACGGCCCAGTCCGTTCGGCCGGCCTCGCCGAATTCCCGCGTTCCATCCAGCGGGTCCACGATCCAGACCCGGGTCGCGGACAGCCGGGCCGGATCATCGAGGCCCTCCTCCGAGAGCACGGCGTCGGACGGGCGCAGCCGGGCCAGCTCAGCAGCCAGGAATTCATGCGAAAGGCGGTCGCCGGCGCTCCGCAGGTCGCCGGCGTCCCCGCCGCCCGCCCGCAGCGCGAGCAGTCGGCGTCCCGCCTCGACGGCCAGGTCACGAGCAAGGCGGTCGTCGTCGGACATCATGAGGCAGGCTCCATCCAGGCGTCATCGTGCTCCGGCGGGCTCAGTACGCTCCGGACCCGCGCAATACTGCCGAGCACGTCTTCCACAGGATCTGCAGGTCCAGGATCAGCGACCAGTTCTCTACGTAGCGCAGATCGAGCCGTACTGATTCCTCCCAGGACAGGTCGGACCGGCCGTTCACCTGCCACAGCCCGGTGAGCCCGGGCTTGACGACCAGCCGCCGCCGCACGTAGTCCCCGTACCTGGCGGCCTCGTCGGGCAGCGCCGGGCGCGGGCCGACCAGCGACATGTCCCCCCGTACGACGTTGATGAGCTGCGGCAGCTCGTCGACCGACCAGCGGCGCAGCCAGCCCCCCACGGTGGTAATCCGCGGGTCGTTGCGGATCTTGAAGAGCAGGCCGTCTTTCTCGTTGATGGCCTCGAGCTCGGCCTTGCGATCCTCCGCGCCCATCACCATCGTGCGGAACTTGTAGACGGTGAACGCGCGGCCGTCCCTGCCTACTCTAGTCTGCCGGAAAAACGCCGGGCCACCATCAGAGAACCTGATGGCCAGGCCCACGGCCAGGAACGCGGGCGCCAGCAGGGCCAGCGCTGAGAGGCCGAGCACCTTGTCGAACCCGTCCTTGATGACCTGCTTGGTGCCGGTGAACTCCGGGTGATCGACGTGCAGCAGCGGCAGCCCGGCCACCGGCCGGATCGTCGTGCGCGGGCCGGCGACATCCAGCAGCGCCGGGGCGACGCACAGGTCGGTACCGGTCTTCTCCAGCTCCCAGGCGAGCTCCCGCAGCCGCACGCCGCTCATCTCGGGGCAGGCGAGCACGGCAACCGTGTCGGCGTTGAACCGCTTGACCACAGCGGCGACGTTGCGCAGGCCGCCGACGAGCGGCAGCCCGTCGACCTCGTCGTCTCCCTCGGGCCCGGCGACGCAGGCCGCCACGACGGACAGGCCGTGATACGTCTCCCTGCGCAGCTCGGTAACGAGCTGGGCGACCACCTTCGTGTGGCCGACCGCGACCACCCGGCGCATGCAGCTGCCGAGGTGCCGCCGCCGGTGCAGCCTCTTGCGCAGCGCGAACCTGGCGCCCAGGTCGAAGATGGTGAGGCAGGGCAGCGCGATGACGACGTAACCCCTGGCTATGTCGGTCTTCGTCGCATAGGCCAGGATCGCGACGACCGCGGTCAGCGACACTCCGGCATGCAGGACCCTGCGGAACTCGTCCGTGCCGACGCCGATGAAGCGGGAATCGTATCCGCCGGCGAGCGCGACCACGCACAGCCAGATCAGCGGCAGGCTGAGGCTGAGTGACAGGTACAGGGCCGGCGGATGACCGCCGCCGTCGAAGCGCAGCTTGAGGGCAAGCAAGCCGCCAGCGAGCGCGCAGAGCGCGTCAGCGGCGATTGCCCGGCGCAGGTACGCGCTCGTCCACACGGCCGGGTTCTGCGCGGCCAGCCGCGCGACTACCCGGTCAGTGCGCCGGCCCGTTACGGCTGTCTGCCCTGCCACGCTCGCACCCAGTCCCTTCCCGCCGACGCCGTTCGGTAACGCGAGCAAGAGCCCTGCGTTCACCGGGGCCGTACATAGGGAAGACGCCTAGCCAAAAGGGAGGGTTGACAGCTTTCCCAGTGATCTGAGCAGCCTAAAGGATACCCAGAGTAGTCAGACCAGTTCATTGTGGTCCCGCGGTCAACTTTATGAAGCTGAATCCCAGTAATCGCCGGGGAAAAAGCTGATAATTCAGGGCGAGATACTGGGATGAAATTCGTTCTGCGCGGCCGCCAGGCCGAGGGCCAGAATCGCCTCGACGGCGTCGGCGCACCGGCCGATCAGCTCAGGCAGCTGCTTGCGCTCGGCAGCGGAGAAGTCACGCAGCACGTAGTCAGCCGGGTCCATCCGGCCGGGCGGGCGCCCGACTCCCAGGCGAGCGCGGTAGTAGTCTCGCGTGCCCAGTGCCGCAGTCACCGATCGAAGCCCGTTATGCCCGTTATCTCCGCCGCCCAGCTTGAGCCTGATCGCGCCGAACGGAACGTCAAGCTCGTCGTGCACGACGACGATCCGGTCCGCCGGGATCTTGTAGAAGCCGCGGAGGGCGGCGACGGGGCCGCCGGAGAGGTTCATGTAGCGCATCGGCTTGCCGAGCGTGACCGGGATCCCGGCCAGCCTGCCGGTCGCGACCGCCGCGCCGGAGGAGTGCCGCTTGAAGCGCGCGCCCATCCGGGCGGCCAGCAGGTCAGCCACCATGAACCCGGCGTTGTGCCGGTTGCCCGCGTACTCGCCGCCGGGATTGCCAAGCCCGGCGATCAGCCAGCGCTCCTCCGCCATGCACGCTCACCTCAGGCCGTGTTCACCCGGGCCCGCCCCCGGCGGCCGGTTCAGCCGGCGGCCAGCTCAGCCAGCTCAGCCAGAACCCTCGGCGCCGGCCTCGGGCGCGCGATCCGGCACCGGAGCGGGCTCACCCTCGACGGCGGCCGGAACCTCCTCGGCCTCAATGCCGAGGCCGGCCTCCATCTGCTCGGCCGTCGGGGCCGCGATGACATGCAGCACGAGCAGCTCGGCGTCAACCGCCAGCGTGGAGCCGGCCGGCAGGGCCAGGTCGCCGGCGTGCACCGACGCGCCGATCTCCATGCCCTCGACGTCGATGTCAATGCCCGTCGGGATGTTGGTGGCCTCTGCCTCGACCGCGATCTGGACCAGCTGCTGGTCGAGCATCCCGTCCGGGTGCACCTCGCCGGTCACGTGCACGGGTACGTCGACCGTCACCTTCTCGCCGCGCCTGACCAGG
>Ga0302324_100004413_pt1 | contig 31152 bp, 32 predicted proteins | sample Palsa_T0_1_FD_201949 | JGI IMG/M metagenome (GOLD analysis project Ga0302324, IMG submission 201949) | Peat permafrost microbial communities from Stordalen Mire near Abisko, Sweden - Palsa_T0_1 | ecosystem: Environmental > Terrestrial > Soil > Palsa > Peat permafrost | place: Sweden: Abisko... | reverse complement strand
ACCAGCATTGCCCATTCGCGGTTATCGAGCACCGAGCTACCCATGAGGCGGCCCACGCCGTCCTCGAGAATGAACCCGGCAAGTCCCGGATCAGTCTCGCCGAGCTTTTCCAATGCGTGGCGCAGCGCCGGCGCAAATGTTTCGGCGTGGTGCCGCGCGAGTCGCATGAGGATTACGCTTTCCATTTGCTAATCGCGTGCCGTGCTCACGAGCGCGAGCAACGTGCCGATATAGTCGCAAGTCGCTTCTGGTGCTATTTCCCGCGCCTTCGTATGATATTTTTCAGTTCGCTCGTCGTCGGATTTAGCGAGAGCTTGTCTGAATTGACTCGAAGTCATAAAATCTGTGTTCACTTTATGCGCTCCTTTTAGTCATAGACTTGACCGGTCCGTGGAGAAACCGGTTGGAGACGCTTGCTTTAGCCAGCCGCCTCACCCCGGCCTATCGGCGCTGCTCAACGGCGTACACATCTTCGCGCCATCGGCATAGCTACTTTGGCTTTTGCGTCATCGCCAGCCCGAGAAGCGTGCCCGCATACTCCGACGCCGTTTCAGGCGGCATGCCCGGCGCTTTCGAGAAGTAAAGTTTGAGCACTTCAAGCGTGGTGCGCGGCTTGGCCGCCAACGTATTCAACACTTGCTCGCAGGCGCCCGCGAATCCTTCAGCGGGCAGAACCTTGCTTGCCAGGCCAACCGCCAATGCTTCTTCCGCAGTAATGGTTTCGGCTGAGTAAGCCAACCACTTGGCCGCTTTCAGCGGAACCGTGGGAAGAACAGCGGAGACGCCAAGCGTCGCAGGGATATTGTGCACGATCTCAGGAAATGCAAACCGCGCCGCGGACGACACCAAGGTGATATCGCAGCATCCAGCCAGCGCCGCGCCGAACCCCAGCGCGTCTCCTTGCACGCACGCCACCACCGGCACCGGCGTATCCCGTATCGCCTGATAAGCACCGAGCACCCCAGCCATCACAGTTTTGCGCAGCTCATAAGCCGTCGGTTCCTTTTCGGGCTTCGGCTCTTTCGGGTCACGTCCTATAGAGAACGTCTTGCCTTCCCCTGTCAAAGCAATCACACGAGTTTCGGCGGATTCGCCATGCTCCCGAAGGAGACCCGCAAAGGTGCGCATCATTTCAGGGGTAAATGGATTGCCTTGTTCAGGGCGGTTCAGGCGAATTCGGACCACCGGACCTGTAGCGTCAACAAGGAATGAGTCTGTCATAACTATGCTCCTACCAAGCTTTCCGTCTTTTTTGCAGCGGCTTTCGCACGTCCAATCATTTCGACGATCTGTTCCGCCTGCAACGGACACTGCGATATCTTGACTTTGAACGGCTGCAGCGCGTTCTCAATGGCCGCGATGATGGCTGCGGCCGCCGGAATGGTTCCGCTCTCTCCGGCGCCTTTAATCCCAAGGGGGTTGAGCGGCGTCGGACTTTCCATCTGCACGATCTCGACATTCGGTACGTCGAGCACAGCGGGAAGCAGATACTCTTCCAAGGTAGTGGTTTGCGGTTGCGCGTGCTCGTCGTAGTTCATGTATTCGTACAGAGCGTTGCCGATGCCGTGCGCCACGCCGCCTTGGATCTGACCATGCACGATCAGTGGGTTCAGCACTTTGCCGCAGTCATGACCTACGATGTAGCGAAGAATCTGCACGAATCCGGTCTCCACATCCACGTCAACCTCGACAACATGCGTCGCGTTCGAATAGGTAGCCTGGGTCGGGGAGAAGTAATCTGTGGCTGACAGACCCGGATTGCCGTGCCCGGTGGCTGAATAGCCGGGAATGCCATTTGACAGCAACAGCAACTTAGCGAGCGTGATCTCCGTGGGCTTACCTTTATCGATCTTTCCCGATGCCTCATCCTTTACCTTGACCTTGCCCGGCAACATTTCGAGGTCGTCACTGGGAATTCCTAATTGATCCGCGGCAACTTGCAAGACCTGCTCACGGAGCTTGCCGGATGCATTGTGCACAGAGGATCCGGCGTTTACCGCCACACGACTAGCAAATGTTCCCACCCCGTTCGGGAACAGGGCGGTATCGGCTGCGAAATATTCAATCTGGTCGAGATCGGTTCCAAAGGCTTCGGCGGCGACCTGAGTCAGAACCGTCGCGTGGCCTTGTCCCTGAGCCGCGGCTCCGGTAAACACGCCGATTTTGCCAGAAGAGAGCACGCGGACTGTCGATCCCTCGTGCGGACCCAGGCCGGTGGTCTCTACCACATTGCCAATGCCGATCCCAAGATACCGGCCTTCCTTGCGCGCTTTCCGCTGCCGCTCTTTGAATGTCGAGTAGTCAGCCTGATCCAAGGCCATTTGCTGGCAAGCGGGATAATCACCGCTATCGTAAGTGACCGGGCTGTTATCGCGTCCTGTCAAGCCAACTTTGTAGGGCATCTGTTCCGGCTTGACCATATTCAGTTTCCGCACAGCCGCGGCATCTTTGCCTAAATATTGAGCGATGCGATCCATCAATCGTTCCATGACGAACACTGCCTGCGGACGTCCGTTTCCCCGCAGCGGTACACACGGCACTTTGTTCGTGATAGTGAGGGTCAAGTCCATATGATAGTTCGGTAGAACATAAGGCCCGGGCAGGGTAGTGGCTCCGATCCATGGTTGGATGATGCCCCAAGGCAGGTAGGCGCCGATGTCGTGAATAACCACAACCTTGATCCCAAGCAGCCGCCCCTCATCGTCGAACGCAACATCCGCCTCAGCGTATTGGTCGCGTTCCTGACCGGTCGCGGTACATTGCTCGCGACGGTCTTCAGACCAGGTCACGGGATGATTGAGCGTCAAGGCAAGCCAGGCTACGACTACCTCTTCGTGATACACGATGCCCTTGGGACCGAAGCCGCCGCCCACGTCAGGGCAAACAACCCGCAACTTAGTGTCGTCCAGTCCCAACATCGCTCCGATGATAGTTCGGATCATGTAAGGCGCTTGCCCAGCGGACCAGACGGAGAGCCGGTCGTTCAGAGGATCGAGCACGGCGAGGACAGCGCGACCTTCCATCGCCTGTCCGCACCCGCGATGCTGAAAATAGCTATCGTGCAATTTGTGCGGAGCTTCGGAAATGGCTTTCTCAGCATTACCTATCACCGTGTTGATGACAGCAGCGATGTTGTCTGCCGAGGACAAGTGAGCCGGTGGCGCATAGGGTTTGGCTGCATCGCGACAGTTGTTGGCAACCCCCAGTACCTGATAATCGACAAAGATTAGCTCGGCCGCGTCTTCGGCGATTTCCCGGGAATCGGCGACAATGACGGCGATCGGCTCGCCGACGTAGCAAGCTTCATGATTCGCGAGCGTGGTAAATGTTAGGGGCTGGCGGATCAATGGATTTGGCACCAGCAGGGGAAAGGTTTTGTCGCGTAGATTCGCAGGGAGATCGTCGAAAGAGAAGACCGAATGCACGCCAGGCAGCGCCCTTGCGGAGGAGGCGTCTATCTTTGACCATCTTGCGTGAGCGTAGGGACTGCGCAGAAAATGAGCGGTCCAGGAGCCATCTGGACGAAGGTCGCCGGTGTACCGGCCCTTTCCAGTAATTAACCGATGATCTTCGACGCGCTCTACTGGAGTGCCGACGAATTGCTTTTTCATGCCGCCGCCGCGTTCGCGCGCATCTGCTTGGCCGCGTCCAACGCCGCCGCGACGATGTTCTTATATCCTGTGCACCGGCAAAGATTGCCAGTCAAGGCCTGGCGGACTTCGCTTTCCGTCGGGTTTGGATTGTGGCGCAGGAAATCCGTGAGCGTCATCAGGAAACCGGGGGTGCAGAAGCCGCACTGCAGTGCGTGGTGGGCTCGGAAGCAGGCTTGCAGCGGCGCAAGCTCGCCCTTATTGCTCAAACCCTCAACAGTCAGAATGTCGTGACCGTGTGCCTGGACGGCGAACATGAGACAGCTCCGCACGGATTCGCCGTCCATCATCACCGTGCATGCCCCGCAAACGCCGTGCGCGCAGCCAATATGTGTCCCAGTCAGGCGCAAGTCTTCACGTAAAAAAATCGCGAGCGTCGTCCGCGTCGTTGTCTCAGCGCTATGCGGCGCGCCATTCACAGTGAGCGTCACTACCCGCGTTGCCTCGGGATTTTCAGTTTTTGCTAATTGAGCATCGGCAATTGCCCTATCCATATACTTTAGCCCCCTGTCTCTTATCGGATAGCGCGCTGCCAAGCGGCTTCCATCACCCGCCGCGCATACACCTCGCCCAAGTGGCGACGAAACTCCGCGGAAACAAAGCGGCGCGGATAGCCCTGATTGGCGAATTCCTCCGGGTAAAGCTCGTATTGGCGAACGCTTTTGGCCGCCTCAGCAAAGAGTTCCACTGTGGGTGCTTTGCCCGTGAGCATCTCTTCGGCTTCGGTCAGGCGAGTCGGCTTGATACCGAGGCCGATCACCACCAATGAGACTTGCTTGATCTTGCCGCCTCCATCGTGCGTCATGAGCGCACCGCTCGCCACGATTGCATAATCGTGGTGGCGCTTTGCAAATTTCTGGTAAGCATGGCCATGCCCTTTCGGCCAGAGTTTCCACCTGACCTCGCAGAGCATCTCGTTTTGGGCCATCGATGGTTTCATGAACGTCTCAGCCCAATCGCTGACTTTGATTTCGCGCTCTCCGCGACTACTCCGCACGCGAAGGATGGCATTGTGCAGCGCCGACACGCCGAAAAGATCGGCGCTCGGGTCCATATTGCTCAAACTACCGCCGATGGTTCCTCGTGTGCGCGTTGCCTGATGGCCGAGCACGTGGAGGGCGTCCTGCAGGATCGGACAAATCTCGGCGATCAGGCCCGATTCCAGCAGTGTGCGCTGCCGGGTCATCGCGCCGATACGCAGGAACCCGTCTTCCGTCGAGCAATACGAGAGCTCCGGAATGTTGTTCAGGTCAATCAAGTGACGGTGACGCTGCATCCGAAAGAACAAGTAAGGCACTAGCGACTGACCGCCGGCGAGTGGCTTCGCGTCCTCCAGCTTCTCCAGCAGCTTCAGGGCCTCGGGGACGCTAGTAGGATCGTGATAAGAAAATGCGGCGATTGCCATGGTTCTCTATTCTTGCTTGGCTGACACAATTGCAACGATTCACGGGCACGCTCCCTCCGAGCGCGCTGTTCGCGATCGGAAGCGGGATCCTACCAGCCCCTCGCTATTCGTTCTGCAGGCCCACTACCGGCCTCCCGTATGAGAAGCAGTGCACCTTTTTCTGACATTGGTTCGCGTGTGATAGTTCGTCTGTGCGTTAGCGCACACAAGAGCACGTTCGGGGATTGAGCGCAGTGGCCTCAGTGCCTGTTGCCGGACAGGCCATTCTACGGAAGCCCATACATTCAATTCGTCTCTGCGGGAGCCCACACCGTTTGACCGCGTGGTGATTTGTGCGTTTTCCCAGAAGACGTCCTTTCTTGCGTTAAGGATGTCCTAAAGGAAAAATCACGACCTTCGACCGATGACGGAAGGAATACGGGCGCCCACATATTGGAGGTTCTCTTCGGCATCATAATCTTGCAGGTGCTCCTTACCGTGCAACAAGGCAGGTAAGCGCAATCATGGCACTTGAGGTGGGACGACGGTTTGATCTGGATTAAGGAAAAGTATGTTTGTCGCGGGCGCCCGGCGAAGCCAGTTTCGGCGCCATAATCCATCACCCACTCAAGGGCTATCGCTCGTCGCGTCACGCTCGACGACTAACATTCCCCGGTCAAGACTCCGATCTGCGAGAAATTAGGCTTGGCCTTATGGGACGAAATTCCGACGGGCCACGCAGGGCGCCCTCCGCGGTGTCCCGGTATGACTTCGCATAGTTGCATTAGCAGTTTTGGCTCTACTTTTTACCATCGACAAGCCTCCGATGAGCCTGGTTAGAACCAGACGTGTTCTATTTATTTACGAGCGACGGATACGTAACGCACGCGTCAGATCTGCGACGGATCGCTCTTCGAGACTGGACTCCTGGGCAAGCAATTCATCCAGAGCTTGTCCTAACGTTTCCTTCCCCAGTGCGGGCGCTCAACAGGAGTTGCTTGATAGATCCGAGGACCATCCTTGTCGCCGATTCGTTCGCCAGTCTGATTTGGCGAGTGGATCTCTCTGAAAATGGACATGGCGGATCCGCATCGATATGGCTAAAGCAACAGCATGCTCTTCCGCCGAAGGTCATGATTTTTACTTTAGAACATACTCAAGGCAAGGGAGGACACCCTGTAGGAAAACCCGCAGCCAGAATAACGATCAAAGGCGAGCATATTGATGGTTCGAGAGTCACTAGCGCGGTTTCCGGACGAGGTCACATCCTCAGCTGTCGATAAAGCCGCTTATCCCAGCCGAAATACCACTTCCGTGATTCTTACATCGACCGCCCTCACGCGCTCTTCCAGGTCTTTGAGTACAGCCGCATCTAAAGAATTGTTGAGGCTCGAAACGTGCAGGCGCAGTGCCACTAGGACAACCGCCGGTCCCAAATGAAGCGTCGCCACGTCTGCCACTTGGTCAGACCACGGCATACCGCGCACCGCCTTCTCAATATCGAGCCGAAAAGGCAACGCGACCGACTCGCCTGCGATCAAACTTCGGGTGGCCCAGAGAATGAAATACGCATCAAGCACTAATAGCCCGCCGATCGCTAGAGATGCGGCGCCGTCGGCCCACAATAAATGGGCGTACGCGTTTAAGCCAACTCCAACGAGCGCGCCTGCTATCCCAAGTAAAGACGCCCAGTCTTCTAACAGGCTTTCGTATAAATTGGGATCCTTGGAACGTTTGATAAACTTCCACAGCCCAACGGGCTCTCCGGGGATTACGTGAGAGGCCGCTACTTTTTTATACTGACGGTATCCGAGAACAAATGACCCGAGTTCAAACAAACCAGACAGAATCAAAACCCCCACACTGACCATAGGCATGTGAATTAGCTCGGGATTCCTGATGGATCGGACACCCTGGAATGCTGAAAAAGCGCCGCCCGTCAACAACACTAGGATGGCAACCATGGACGTCCAAAAGTAGATCTCCATTCCATAGCCGAACGGGTGCGATGCATCTGCCTTTGTGCGACTGCGAGTATCGCCAATAAGGAGTAACACTTGATTGGCAAGGTTTGCAGTGGTATGTACGGCTTCGGTCAGCATCGAGCTGGAACCGGAAAGGGATGCAGCGCCAAACTTTGCCACGGCCTCAAGCACATTGCCGCCGAGGGATGCGTAGACTACAAGTCGTGAAGCGATGGCCAACTGATCTTGTCCTTTTGCGCACTCAACCCGCCCGCGAGTGCCGGTTTGGGCGGATACGAGAGGTCCAAGCCCCGTGTCTGCAGTCGTCTCGCGCGACAAGTCCTACACCAGCTGCACCAATGGCTGCGGAGCGCTGAACACGATTGTAGCCGGGAATCGCTTTTGGTGAACCGTCCATGGAATCGCGTGGGGCGATCGGCTCTAGACGGCTCCCGATGTCGCGGCCCAGATGGCAAACATACCGTTGCCGGCTGGTTGACGCTCAATACGCCGTTTCGGTTCAGACAACGCGCTGCTCTATAAAGGCGTAGTTGCGAATGCTACGCGGTAGTTAAAAAGGAATACGATCGATTGTTGCCGCCCACGGTCGCGGTATGACCAAGTGCCGTTTGGCTGCTCTTAAGCGGACTTATGCTTTTTCGGGAAAATAGGTGTGGCAGCGCACAGAGAGATGTCCCTAGTACTGACAGCATTGCGGTGCGCTCACCCAACCGCTTGAGCAAGTCCATTCACCGGAGGTCACTGTGAAACCCCTCTCATGCCGTCCCGAGTCGCAGAAAGCGCAGCGGGAAAATATAGGGCGAGCGAACCAGCAAGTGCAACAGAGCCACGCTAGTCCGAGGGCTCGGACGGATCGGTGCGTGGCGCCGGGCCAGGGCCGAAGGCCACTCTTCCGCAGCTGAAGAATCACGATTCTGAGGCTAAACCTGGTCTGTCGACTCGAAGCTAGGGGACTTCGTTTTTATGGCGGCCAAGGGATCGCATTGGGGCGACCCTTGCGTCTACAGCAACTTATACCGAGTTGAAGACCAAAAGATCGCTGAGCGCTGGGGATTCCCCGAAGAGATCCCGCTTCGGAAGGAATGGAAAAACGACAACGGCATGCTTTAAGCCGAACTTCGCCGCCTGCCTGGCGTGCACTAATTGTTCAACTTGGTTCACTCGCTGCGTTTTATCAACCCTCAACAAGTTAATTCCTACAGGAGAGTTTCCATGCAGTACGCTATCATTGGTGCTGGCCACGTCGGTACCGCGCTGGCACGCACGTTCGCACGTAAGAACATCGAAGTTGCCATCGCAAACACTCGGGGACCGGAGACTCTTGCTTCCTTGACGAAAGAGCTCGGTCGCAGCGTCGGTGCCCAATCCATTCAAGACGCTTGTAAGGCTGCGATGATCTTCCTTGCGGTCCCCTTTCCCGCTCACAAGGATGTAGCGAAGCAATTAAAGAATTGGAACGGCAAGATCGTTGTCGACGTCATGAATACCCTTGACCTTTCTCCTGAGGAACGGGAGGAGCTAGGAGGGCTACCCTCTTCCGAAGTGGTCTCGAAGTCATTTGTCGGCGCGCGTTTAGTTAAGGCCTTCAATCACTTGCCTGCGACACAGCTGGGAACCAATCCACTCGTCAAGGGCGAGCGACAAGTCGTCTTCGTATCAAGCGATGATACGGACGCCAGCGCGACTGTCGCGGCCTTGGTAACTCAGCTTGGCTTCGCTCCAATCGAACTTGGAAGGCTCGACCAAGGCGGCGCATCTCTTGACGTTTTCGAAGGCCGGCCTGGCGGTCTTCTTTTACAAAATCTGGTAAAGCTCGGCTGATCTAAATCGTCGCCTGAGCTGCCAGCTCATCCCAAGCCAGGATAATTTTAGAGATGAAAGCGAGAGTTATCCGTGCGCGTCGTAACCCGCAGATAAACGAAATGTGTAATCGGCGTGCGGGCTACTGCAGCGATCGCGCCGCGTGATGCTCATGGTGAAAGGCGGTAACCAGCACGGTCCGAGAACCTAAACTTCATCAGAGGACATCATGAATCGATTCGAAGGTAAAGTTGCCATCGTTACGGGGGCCGGTTCGGGCATTGGTGCCGCCGCAGCGCGCCGCTTTCTGAAAGAAGGTGCATTCGTTACGCTCAATGGGCGACGTGCACACAAGCTGCAGGAGACGATCGCGGGAATCGATTCCGCCAAATCACTTGTGCACCCTGGAGATGTGAGTGACGAGAAGTATGTAAAGCGCCTCGTGGAAGACACGGTCACACGATTTGGGAAGGTCGATGTGCTTGTTAACAACGCTGGAATGGCGATCTTTGGTCCTTTTGAACAGACCACCACACTGGACTGGCGTAAAGTGATGGGGACTGACATCGACAGTGTGTACTTCGCGTGCCGTGAAGCATTGCCTCATCTTTTGAAAACGAAGGGTTGCATCGTCAATCTCTCCTCCGCATCAGGGCTAGGCGGAGATTGGGGGATGAGCTCCTACAATGCGGCAAAGGGAGCGGTCACGAACTTCACGCGCGCCTTGGCGCTAGAGTATGGCTCGCGTGGCGTACGGATCAACGCCGTGGCACCAAGTCTCACCTCCACTGAGGCCACTGCTGATCTTGAGAAAAGTGAAGCAATAATGGCAGCCTTTATAGAGCGCCTCCCGATCGGCAGGGCTGCCACACCAGATGATATCGCGGGTGTGATTACATTCCTCGCAAGTGAGGACGCCGTTTTCATTAATGGAGTGATCCTACCGGTCGACGGTGGCCTCGGTGCCTCCAACGGGCAACCGAATTTCCTCGCGCTCCTCGGGTAGAAAGAACTAGAGCCCATTCCGGTGCATAGCTCCCACCATCAACGCTCCCTGCGGCGCAGTACCTGTTGCTGCGGCCATGGTTCCTTCGATGCTTAACCACACCGCTTCATTGCGTTTAGATTTGTTCAACGCGCATCGCCGCCGGCCCACCGTTTGGCGGATTTGTCGACAAAGACCAAACATGCGTTCCTCTAAAACTTTGGGGGAAGGGGATGGATGCCATTGCACACGGTCGATAGAGACATCCGCGACAACTATGCCAGGGCAAGCGGCACCGCCTCTTCCCAGCGACCCTGCGCTTTGAGGATCAGTTCGATGACTTCTCGTGCCGCTCCCCGCCCACCGCGACGTTGTGTGGTGTAGTGGCACACCTGTTTGAGTTCCAGCGCGCCATCAGCTACGCAAACCCCAAGACCGGAGCGTTTGGCAAGCGGGATATCGGGTAGGTCATCGCCGAGGTAAGCAATTTCTTCTTCTATGACTCCGGCCAGTTTCATGCATTCTTCATAGGCGTGCGTCTTTGTTGCCTGCCCAAGGCACACGAAGCTGACGTGAACTTCTTTCGCGCGTTGCTCAACCGCAGGAGACCGTCTCCCAGTGATGAACCCGGTCAGAATGCCCATTGTGTGAGCTAGCGAAAGCCCCTGACCATCCTGAGCGTTGAAGACCTTCATCTCGGTAACGGAGGGGACGTCGTGCTGGTCTATCGCTAGCGGGGCGATCAAGCATACGCCTCCATCTGTTAGAGTCCCATCGACATCCATCAAAAGCAGCTTGATCTTGCGGGCTCGTGCCAGCACATCGGGATTAATAAGCGAAGACGCGGACTCGTCAGACATATCTAATGATAGCCTCCATTCTTGATTTGCTTCGTATATATTATAAGAGGAAGCGCCGTCGCCAATTACTCTAGTTCGCGGGCGGGCGCTGCGGCGTTCGGGTGACTAGCCGCTCAGAGCAGGGACTCGTTCTGGACCGAGCCCGTCGCCGAGGGATCGGCGTCAAACATGCGAACTTGGCGATTTGCATCCTGTGCGATCAGCCATCACCAGTCGTTTCCATCGCGACGTGCGTGCAACTGTACGAATCCAGCCATTCCGGCAAGTCCAACATTCCGCTCGCCGTCGTGCGAAACCCGCGCACCTGTTGCTGCTGCACCGGCGTCGAAGCGTAGCGCATGCAGCCCAGCACGACATCGTTGTGTACATCAAGACCGGCGCAGCGTGGATACAAAACCTCCATGGCTTTTCCTCCTTGTTGGTAACGCAGTGCCGGGCAGAACCCTCGTCGTCGAATCTACCAAGCGTGCTCCGGAGCGTAACTCCTCTTGGCAACAATTCGGGGTGGTCGCAGGGTTCGGGGTCCAACGATTAAACGGGTCCAAAGCGCCAAACAAAACCGACTTCTCTCCCAGCGCCACCTCAAATCCTACCAACCCAATCGAGAGATAAACTACACTCACGGTCCGTCAGCTTCTCGCCTCGGGGTCGGGCGCGCCCGGTGGAGAACTATTAACTCTTACCCGCACGAGACGCGAGTCCCAGCGGAGATCCCGATCAACCGAAACGCGCGTGCTCCGCAGTTTTGTGCTCCCGGCGTAGGACGCGACGCTCCAGCAGACCAATAATCCTGTCGCCATCCTCATCAGCGTACTTGTCGAGGGTGATTGGCACATGTGCATCGGCCGGTGCACGCAACCCGATAGTTTGCGAATGTCAGCCCGGGCGGAGATCGCTACTGCGTCGCAGGTTGGAACACGTACCTGATGACACTCTTATTCCTGAGGATGTAACTTACCGCCAAGAGTGAGATCGCGCACAAAATTACATCGGGCTCATGACGGAAGACCGCAGGACCGCGGCTGCCCGTTTGAGACATTTCATCAAGATGAGTGTAGTAGCGCACAGAGGGCTGTTTCTAGTACGCACAGTATTGCAGTGGCTTCACCAAACGCTTGAACCTTGTTGGTTGCAGGGCCTTCTTTGTGTTGCTTGCAGCGAGCTACAACCGGCCAACGGCGGGCGTTTTCGTTGTATTCGCCAGGACATTTTGAACGCCGACTATCCAGAAGTTCGATCACACTGTCAGGCGTATCGTTATCGGCAACTGCCGTTAGAAGTCCGTACGCCGGCAGACAAACCTGGCGAGAGGGATCGTGCGACCCTCATATGAGGCCCGCGTGATTCGAGCCTATTGCCGGGCCCATCCACAGCATGGCGCCGCATTCGGATAGACAGAATCCCTACGCTAATTAATTCCCAAAGTTCGAACGAAGGAGTGTCTCGATGAACGCAGTATTTGCACAAAACACAGCAGCATGGTCCGCGACTCATGCCATCACCGCGGATGACAAAACCGCGATGGCGGCCCTGCGAGCGAAGGTTGAGCCGCTCAAGGGGAAGCTTCAGGGGACAGCGGCCCGCCCACCGTTTGACGCAGTCATGGAGCATGTTCCTCTGCCTAAGGACGTGAGCTTTGAGGCAGATACCGTGGGAAGGATCTCGGGATGGTGGTGCCGACCCAGACAGGCCAAATCAGAACATGTAATTCTTCACCTGCACGGGGGCTGGTTCAACTGGGGCTCGGCAAAGGCTTATCGAAATCTCGTCGGTCACATCGCCGTGCGTACCGGCGCGGTTGCCTTTATTCCGGACTACCGGCTCGCCCCGGAACATGTATTCCCGGCCGCCGTAAGAGACGTGGAATCCTGCTACGACGGACTGATCGAGCGAGGTTTCGGGCGAATCGCCGTCGTTGGAGATTCAGCTGGTGGTACATTGGCGTTGGTCTTGACACGTCTTGCCACGGAGCGAAAACCTGCGAAAGCTGTCATTCCGGTAAGTGCGGTGGCATTTTCTCCCGTGACCGACCTGACACTTTCCGGACAAACGTGGAAGACCCGCGCGGTCGCTGACCCGTACTTCATCGAATCTCAGGCACGTGAACTTGTCCGCTCCTACCTGAATGGCGCCGATCCGACGGACCCGCAGGCTTCCCCACTCTTCGGTGAACTCATCGGTCTTCCGCCTATCCGCGTGCACGTGGGCGATGACGAAGTATTGCTTGATGACACTTTGCGCTATGTCGCGCGCGCCGTGGATGCGGGGGTGAATGCCAGGAGCGATGTTTGGCAAGGCATGCCGCACGGCTTTGTAGCGGGCGTGGGCACGCTGGGGGCCGCGGACCAAGCGCTGAGTGCGGTCGGGGCATTCTTGGCCGAGCGACTGGATGCGGGCCCTGGCTGACATGTCTGGAGTCGCCAGGCTGTGGCGGGAGTTGCCGTCGCCTCATGACTCGCGCGGATAAAAGCCCGAGAGCCTGAAGATTCCGGCACAGGAGTTGCCCGAGCAAGATTATTTAAAGTTCCTGGACCAAGTGGCTTTCGTGAGAGACGGCCTCGTTGATTGGCAGGCAAGGCTGCAAATCATGAACGAATGTGGCGTGGACATGCGTGTTCTATCGATCACGATACCCGGCGTGCAGCTCGACGACGCGCAATCAGGAAATGCGATGGCAAAGGATCTGAACGATGAATTGGCTAGCACTATTGCGGCATATCCAGGCTGATTTGCCGGTTTAGCGGCTGTAGCTCCGCAGGATCCTGCTAGCGTTCGACCAACCGCGGTGACGGCAGCGTTAGCTGACGTAAACGCTTTTACAGTCGCTTGGCCGATGCCACCCGCAGCGCCAATTATCAGCACGCGCTGACCGTCAAGACTCATTGCCAATTCCTGTCTCCTGTACGCTTTGCCTCGATCAGAGTGTTGTCAGTGAGTCGCCATGTTCGATGGGTCGAACGCCCTCGTCTGAGTGGCTGAGGCTGACAGTTTCTCCGCTCTACTTCTTCGCAGGATCATCGGCGGGATTTTCGTAAACGATGTCGGTGGGCCCGTATCCGGTCACCTCGGTGACGGCGGACTGATCGCCTGTGGCCGCGAAGTGAGGCGATCCCGAGGGCTGCGTATAAATGGACCCGACGGGCATGACCTTGAGCTTGCTGCGGTCGAACTTAGCCCCGTTGCCGTACATCAAGGTGCCTTGGATCACGGCCACGGTGCGATCGCCAGCGTGATGGTGTGCCTGGATGACGACGTGGGGCGCCACCTTTTCCAACTGGATGTACAGGCCGGGCCTTGAGGGATCACCGATCACGTTCACGAGCTGCACTTTTGCGCCTCCGGAACTGCCGCCGAAGGACGGCAACGCCTGCCACTCCTTCACCGTCTTCATGAGGATTGGAATGTTGGCGATCGGGTCGGGGACTCCACTCGCCATCACACCGGATTGGGCCAGAGCCAGCGCACCGCCGGCACCAACAGCCAACGCGGCCACGATGATGATAGTCAGCTTCTGCATATCTGATCCGCCAGCTTAGGTATGTGAGCACAAAGATCTTTCGTCAACCGCCCTCACTTATCAGTGATGCCGATTGAACGGACACCTTCACCAATCCGCCGGCTCCGCCTCAGCGGAACCGGGCAGGCCGGTGACTGTCGGCGCGCCGCGGTCGTAGACTGGCGTTATTCCCCGATGTTTGAGCGCCCAAGCGGCGATCTCGTCCTTGCGGGCGAACCACACACCAGGGTTGGAGCGCGCGTAGGTGAGGAAGCGGTCGAGCACGCGAACGCGGTTGGCGTGACCCGAGATGCGGTCGTGTAGCCCTATCGCCATCATCCGCCGGCGCCGAGCGCCCTCCTCGTAGAGCTGATCGAACTCGTCCTTGAGCGCCTGCTCGTAGGCGGCCGGGTCCCAATTCTGGAAGGTATACGAAGCGATGTCATTCATGTGGAGAGTGTAGGGCACGGTCACGAAGTCCCCCCCCTTCAGCTTGAGGATGAACGGCTGGTCGGCGCTCGGCTCATCAATGTGGTACTTGAAGCCAAGACTCTGCAGGATGTCGAGTGTGTGCGGAGAGTTGCGCACGTAGTAGGCGTTCCAGCCGATGGGCGTCTGGCCCGTGGCCTTGTGGATGCTCTCGACGCCGGATGCAATGAACCGCCGCTCGGCCTCAGGGTCGAGCTGATAGCTGTTTTGCCAGGTTTGCCCATGCGCGGCCGCCTCGTGGCCGCGCCGTACGATCTCCTGCGCAAGGTCGGGCGCTTTGTCGACTGCTTGGCCGATCATGAAGGAAGTGAGTTTCACCTGATGCTTATCCATCAGGTCGAGGATCCGGGGAATGCCTTCGTACACGCCATACTGGAAGATGCCGTTCGTCGCCAAGTCAGGCAGACCATTTTCCATAGGTTCTTGGATGAAGCCGGGGGCGCCCGAGATCGGCTGACCGCCGGCCTCGAACATGAGCGAAAAGCTGACGGCGAGGCGGGCGCCGTTAGGCCAGAAGGGATCGGTTGCGGACATGATAGTTTCCTTTGCATCGCTGACGGTCGAAGCCTTCGCCGCGACGGCAGAGTGATCGAAGGTCATGGGGAAGCGGTGTCCGCCTTTTTGGCCCTCGGCGGGCGCGAGGACGCAATCGGCATCGCTGAGTTTCGAATCGACGCGGTCAGCGGGTGAGTCAAGGGCAGGCGCGCAGTGAAGCACGTGCCGTTCTGGTGATTGGAAGTTACCGACATCCGACCCTGATGAGCTCGCACGATTTCCGAGCAGATGTGCAATCCAAGACCTAAACCGTTGCGACTCGCTGACACCGAGTGGCGCCAAAATGGTTCAAAAAGTTTACCCAGACTCGCCACTGGAATCGGTTCGCCCGAGTTCCATACCTCCAACACCAAATCGTGCGTATCGGTTCTGACGGAAATCTTGACCGGCCTATTGGCCCGACCATGCGTCAACGCGTTACCGAGAAGGTTCGCAGCCACCTGCTGAACTCGCCCCAAATCGCATCGAACCGATTGACTAACGCTAATATCCGCGATTATCTCGCAGCTCGGCTGGGCGTCTCTTAATTCCTGGATCACCGTGGCGAGACCCGTACTGAGGTTTTCCACTTCCGTTAGTTCCAGCCCGATCCCACCACCTAACCGACCACGCGCGAAATCGAGCACGTCATCAATCAGCGACGACATGCGGCGGACATGGCCCTTGATTCGAACGGCGAGCGCCGAATGCGGGGAATAGCCGAGCTTTCTTTCAAGGAGAGCCGCGGTAGCGAAGACCGCCTGCAGAGGATTGCGTAAGTCATGCCCTAGAATCGCGATGAACCTTTCCCGCAATTCACCGGTGGCGCGTTCATCGAGCAGGGCGATGTGCTCTCGCTTGCCGATGGCTTCTTGAGCGAGTTGTTCGGCGATGAGAGTCGCAAAGTGCTTGAACATCGATACGAATCTCGGCGCTGACAGATTCGTGCTGTTTACATCCATGGCGCACAGGGTCCCGAAGTGATTCCGGCGCCCGACGATAATGGGCACGGAAATAATACTTTTGATGGCATTTGCCGCGGGTGCGCGCGAGTCCGCGGCACCCCGATCCGCGCTGGCCTGTTCAATCACGATCGGTTCACGCAACTCTTTAGCGCGAAGCTCTAAGCCTTCGAGTAAGTTAAACGATTCGCCGAGTTTAACTTTCAGACCAAGTTCATTTCTTAGCGCACACACTGTCACCGTGTTGCCGTGAATTCTAGTTACGGCCGCAAATCTAAGGCCGCTCATTTCGCAGAGCACCTTCAGAAGCGTTGGCACGGCATCAATGCGAGCGATCGAGGCGAGGGCCTGTGTGCTGTCTGAAGCGCTGTCCATGTCACTTGACTCCAACAGCGCGGCGTTCGTCCACGTCAGCGGGTCGGCGGAAAGCTCGAGCCGTGTAGCCAAGTCCGAGGGCTCGCCGTCCGTAGGTCGGGAAACATCTAGGAAGTTGGGATCTGCGTTCATCGAGCTGTCTCCATCCACCCAGGGAAGCTCTGCACGGGTGTGGAATGCCCAATACTGTGTGCAGCGACGAGCAGCGGCGAAGCTAGAAGATCGAGGCAACATACGCCATTGGCTTCGGTTGCTTGGAGTAAGAAGCGTAAGAACACGCTCGGAGAGCGATTCTTGATCGAGAAGGATGCGGTAAATCCCTGGACCACCGTCGCGGTCTCACTGGACGCCGCTTCCCGTTTGATGGCGGGGGCCATTTGGGTGGCTCGTCCAGCGTGGGGAACGTCAAACACGAACAGACTCGAATTGCACGACAGTCACGCCAGAGTGCAGGCTGTCACATCGTTAAGTATGTTCGCTGGCGCACGTAAAACGCCATTTCCCAGAGCGAATTAGATTCCAGCCCCTCGCAGCACGCCATCCGTTTGGGAATTCGCTTGTAGTCATTCCTCGCCATCTAAGCGCATTCCTCGAATAGAACTGGCAAAACGCTCTCCGGAGGAGACTGCGCGGTACGAAAAAGACATGACCTTCACATCGCACGGCGGTGGAGCACTCGAGGCGGCGCTCGCGAAATGTACAGATCGCGAAAATAAAGGAACGCCACAGCATTCAGCGTGTATTTCATTTTTGAAAGGCGTCGCCGCCTACTGTCCGCCCTGACTGTATTGAGCGGTCTCAGTACGCGATCTGAGGGAACCTCAGTTTCGACGGCCTTCCGGTCGTCAGTTGCAAGAAGGGGACAGTCCCGCGAGAAGTCGCGCGTAGGCGGCGAGTCTGAGGGCTACGAATTCTGTGAAAAGTCGCACGCGCTTCGTCTTATGTGATTCGCTGTGCGTAAGGAGCCAGAGCGTTCCGTGCATGTGCAGGACGGTGCCCGGCACCCTATCCAGCAACGGGTCAGGGTCCCCGACGAAGCAAGGCAGGGTCGCCATTCCGAGGCCCCGCCGCACCGCGTCGAGCTGCGCTCCGGCGTGCGTGGTTCTGATCGGAACCTCAGTAGTGCGAACCTCACCCTCGCGCGCCCAGTCCTGGATTCCATGATTGTTCTTGACGATCCAACGGATGCGATCAGGTGCTCCCGCGCGCCACGCGGCAAGGAGGTCGCGAGACATGTAGACACCGCCGAACAGCTCCGGTCCTTTCAGACCGTGAAGATTGAGCGGGAGTGTGTTGCGGTCGTAGACGACTCGGACGGCGACGTCCGCCTCTCGGGTGGTCAGATTCACGGGCTCGTCGGACGGCAGTATCTCCATCTCGACCTCAGGGTATTGACGCGCGAACTCGCCAAAGTCCGGCATCAGCAGGTGTGTCGCGAGGGGCGCCGCCAGCGTCACCCGCAAAAGCCCGCGTACGCTCTGGTCGCGACCGAAGACGCGCGTCTCAAGCTGGTTCGACGCGGCCTCCATCTGGTCCGCGAACTCGAGGACCTCTTTCCCCGCATCCGTCAGACGATAGCCCGACGGCAGTTTCTCGAACATCTGCGTCCCAAGGTGCTCCTCCAGCTGGGCGATGCGACGCAATACGGTGGAGTGGGTAACACCTAGACGCTCGGATGCGGCCCGGACCGAGCCCCCGCGCGTCACGGCGAGAAAGTAGCGAACGTCATCCCAGTCCATCATAAGCTGCAATTCTGCACTGCAACGTGCGCTATCGAAACCCTTTTCCAATACCGTCGAACGCCATCGAAGATTTAAATGGCCGGGGGAGCGACGAGTTTAACCTGGAGTCGGTTGGAAAACGCACCACCGATGTCGGATTTTTCAGGCTGACTTCCAGGCCTCTGGCGGTGCAACATAGTCGCGACTGAAAGCCCCGTCCGACGAACCTATGGCTGCACGTACAAGTGGGTGCTTAGACATTTTTAGCCCCATGAATTGGCCTTATAAGTACGATACCGTTCGCGCGACTACGCGAAGAATGGCCGCCCTGTCTTAGACGATGTTTCGGTCCTGGCGCGGCATAGCAAGTATCCCCGTCGAGCGACATCCAGGAAGCTCGCTTCATCTTCGTGCGATTGGCTTCACGATCAGAGCAACGGAACTGTTTCGAACGGTCGGATCGGATTCTCCTTCCGTGCCGATGGGTTTAGGTCAGAGGCGCCCGCGCAGAGTTAAGGTGGAAACCTTGGCGGGCAAATGGTCTGCAGAAACCGAGTGGACGCAGGGCCAAGCTCAGGGCACGCAATCAAGCCGCCTGCCACAGCTCGCTCCTAAATACTCGCCGTCCGCCCCCGGGCAATCGCCCTCGGATCGGATGTCAGGATGAACGTGTCGCTGACTTCGTTCGAACGGGATGCGACGGGCGTTAAAGTACACCTGCATCGTCGCGACGGCAGCGAACCCAGTCTGCGCGTGGCCTAATGATCCCGGCAGGCGTGCACGCGAGCCCCATCCGCGAGGCATTGGAAATCGGTCGAAGTGGACATTGCCGCATGCGTGCCGTGCGCAGTGTGCGGTTCCGCGCTCCCCTGGATGAGTATCCTAGGGATAAGGGCGCCTCGCTGGTTCGGCCGGATGGTCATGTGGCGCGGCGGTCGATCGACTTGCCTACCGACCCGCAGTCTGCGTTCGTCAGCGCGCTCGCGCATGTGTCGTTCACTACACTTAGTTCGTCAGCGACGATCTGATGCGCCACGCGAGATGGTCCCCCACGCAAAATCAGCTACTAGCGCAGCTTCCGCACAGTGTGCAGCAGTCTTGGTTTCCACAACTGGAGCTCGTCGATATGCCACTTGGGGCCGTGTTGTATGAAGCGGGCGCCACGCTGAGTCACGTCTATTTCCCGATGACCTCCATAGTATCTCTTCTCTATGTCACGGAAAACGGTAGCTCTGCTGAAATCGCGGTCGTGGGTAGAGAGGGGATTGTAGGTGTTTCGCTTTTTATGGGAGGCAATTCGACGCCGAGCCGAGCCGTCGTGCAAAGCGCAGGCAAGGGCTATCGCCTAACAGCGAAGCTAATGAAGGATGAGTTCGATAACGCTGGCCCGGTCCTGCACCTGTTCTTACGTTATACCCAAGCTCTTATCACGCAAATGTCTCAATCGGTGGTTTGCAATCGTCATCACTCGCTAAACCAACAACTGTGTCGTTGGTTGTTGCTGAGTCTCGATCGCCTGCAAGGCCATGAACTCGTGATGACTCAGGAGTTAATTGCCAATATGTTGGGTATGCGTCGGGAGGGCGTCACACGGAGCGCCCGCGAGTTACAAAAAGCCGGCGTCATTCGGTATATGCGCGGACGTATTACCGTCTTGGACCGCAATGCTTTAGAAAGGCGTAGCTGCGAATGCTATGCGGTAGTGAAAAAGGAATACGATCGATTGTTGCCGCCGAAGGTAGCGGTGTAACCGCCTGACATTGTTCGGTTTCTAAACCGGGCAGTGCGTAACTGCCTCACGTCACGCTCGCATTATATAGTGTCAGATGCGGGCACTAAACGCATCGGCGCTCCCGCGAGCTTCCTTGCAAGTTTCTCTTCCTGACCTTCGACTTATCGCACGAGCGCTCGACATGCTCGATCCACCGCCAGCCCGAGGTCATTTTTTCAGTTACCGAAGGGGAAGACAAGCCACAGAGGTACCCGCACGTAATCGCTGCCGCGCAGCTGCTGCTCAGCGAGATCGAGCCGCCGTCGCGCGTGCGCTGCGACGTCGAACGTGCGCATCAATCCGCAGCTCAAGATCCTTGGCCTTTCGGCCTATAACGCCGAGGGCATGGCGCGCTGCTACGCGTGCCTCAGGAACTTCGCGCGCGCGCAGCCGCGGCTCTGACACCCGCGCATGTGCTCTAGCGTACAGACGCGGTATCGGCTGATCGACACGCTAAAGCTCCTTTGCCTCGCAGGTCGCGCCGTATTGTGACCGTAGCATCCGACAATCCGCGCCTAACGACTCAAGTCAATGGAGGCGACACGCTGGTCACCTTGACAGGTGACTGGACCACGCAGGACGACGGCAGCGCTGCCGCCTCAACCGCGGCGCTATTTGATCGCAAGGAGCTCACGGCGATTGAGTTCGACAGCAGCCGGCTGGGTCGGTGGGACAGCTCGCTGCTGGTATACCTGTCGGCAGTGCGCAACGGCGCCGCGCCGCGCTCCATACGCGTCGATGATAGCGGCATTCCGATCGCCGCCAGGCGACTCTTGGCACTGCTGCAGCCACAGGCGGCGCCGCCGGCCGCACCGCCCCGGCGCCCGATGTTTGTCGAACGCCTTGGGCTCCGGGCCATCGCGCAATGGTGTGAACTCAGGGCGGTGACCGGGCTCGTCGGCGGGCAGCTGCTGCAAACCGGCGCCGCACTCACGGGCCGCGCCAGGATGCGCCGGGTCGATTTCGTCGGCTGTATGTACGACGCGGGTATCGCCGCGCTGCCCATGGTCGCACTCGTCAATGTGCTGGTCGGCGCGATCCTGGCGTTCGTCGGCGCCATAGAGCTGCGCCGCTTCGGCGCCGACATCTACATCGCCAATCTCGTCGGCCTGGCACAGGTGCGCGAGATGGCTGCGGTCATGACCGCGATCGTGATGTCGGGGCGTACGGGCGGCGCCTATGCGGCGGAAATCGCCTCGATGCAGGGTAGCGATGAACTCGATGCGCTGCGGGTACTCGGGATCCCGCTCCACGATTACCTGGTGCTGCCGCGAGTCCTGGCGCTCACGCTGATGACCCCGATCCTCTATCTGTATGGCAGCGCCATCGGCATTCTTGGCGGCTTCGCGGTCGCGGTGTCGATGCTGAACATTTCCCCGGAGCTGTTCGTGGCGCAAACGCGCAGCGCGGTGACGATGCATCAGATCGCATTCGGGCTGACAAAGAGCATCGCCTTTGGCGCCCTCATTGCGCTTGCGGGCTGTCGGATCGGCCTGAAGGCCGGGCGCAGCGCCACCGACGTCGGCCACGCCGCGACCCGAGCGGTGGTGGTGAGCATCATCGGTATCATCATGCTCGACGCGGTATTCGCCGTGTGCGCCAACGCGTTGGACATGTGAGCCGATGGACCCCGAACACAACGAACCGGTGCTGCAGGTGCAAGGCCTTGCCGTCGGGTACGGCGATCAGGACGTTCAGCACGACGTGTCGTTCGACGTCAAACGCGGGTCGATCTTCGCCATCATGGGGCCCAGCGGCTGCGGCAAGAGTACGCTGCTCAAGGCGCTGATCGGCCTGCTGCAACCCAGCGCCGGCGCGGTGCGTTACGGTGCCAGGGATTACTGGGCACTGGAGCAGGGACAGCGAGACGACTTCGGCCGCGGCTTCGGCGTCCTGTTCCAGGGTGGCGCGCTGTGGAGTTCGATGACCGCTGCGGAAAACGTCGCGCTGCCGCTGCAGATGTTTACCCCGCTCGGTGTGGCGGTGATTGACTCACTGGTACAGCTGAAGCTCTCACTGGTCGGCCTGGACAGCGGCAGAGGGAGCATGCCGGCGGACTTGAGCGGTGGCATGCGCCAGCGCGTCGGGCTTGCGCGCGCGCTGGCGCTCGATCCGCAGATCCTGTTCCTCGATGAACCCTCAGCCGGGCTAGACCCGATCGCGGCCAAGCGCTTCGATGACCTGATCCTGCAGCTGCGCGACGGCTTCGGCGTCACGGTGGTGATGGTCAGCCATGAACTGCCGAGTCTCTTCGGCATCTGTGATGACGGCGTGTTTCTCGACGCGGCGACGCACACCGCCATTGCGCATGGCGCGCCCAGCAGGCTGCGCGACTCCTGCGATAACCCCACGGTGCACGCGTTCATGCTGCGCGAACGGCCGGCGGGCAACGAGGCACCCGCGTGAGCGCGCCATGACAGCCAACAAACCGCTCCTGGTCGGGACCTTTGTGCTGGGCGGACTTGCGCTCGGCGTGGTCGCCATCCTGCTCTTCGGCGGCGCACACCTGTTCAGTCGGACGGCGCGGATCGTCAGTGTCTTCAGCGGATCAGTCGCTGGTCTTACGGTCGGTTCCCCGGTGACGTTCCGGGGCGTCACTATCGGCAAGGTAGAACGCATACAAGTGCAGGTCGACGAGACGAAGCATACGGGTGTGATCCCGGTCTACATGGTCCTCGAGCCGGGCAAGGTCGAGTGGACCAACGGATCCTTTCGCAGCGACGCCCCGAGCATGACGGCGGCGATCAATGCAGGACTGCGGGCGCAGCTGCGCTCGCAGAGCCTCGTGACCGGTCAGCTCACGGTGGACCTGGATTTTTATCCCGGTACGCCGATCGTACTGCCTCACCTGAAGGGCAAGACATTGGAGCTCCCGACGATGCCCTCGGATATGCAGAACCTCAAAGATGAAATCGGCGACCTGCACCTGCGCGACCTTGCCGACAAGGCCCGCCTGACCCTAGCCAGCATGCAGCATGTGCTGGACGAAGCCGGCGGGAAAATCGGCCCCCTTGCCGAGAGCCTGCAAAGCACGCTGGAAACAACCAGGAACACACTGGTAGCGGTGCAGGGCAATTCGGCCCGGACACTGGAAAACATCGATAAGCTTGTTGTTGAAGGCCGCGGCCAGATTGCGACCAACGGCCGCGACCTGGATGAGCTGCTGCGAACCGCGCAGACGACGGCCGCGCAAGCCGAGAAGCTGGTTGCTACGCTCAACGACATGACTGCGCCTCGCTCGCCGCTGCGCGACGATTTGCAGTCCTCGGTGCGCGACCTTGCTGCAAGCGCCGGTTCGCTGCGCGAATTCACTCACGATCTGGAGCGCGATCCTACCGGTACGCTGTTCAGGAAGACTGCGCGATGACGCCCCGCGCCCGATCATGGTTGCCGTTGCTGCTGTGCGCCGCGGCGTGTAGCTCCGGTCCGCCGCGGCGCACCTATCTTCTAACTCCGCCAATCCAACCGGCGGCGCCGACAACGACGACGCCATCGCAGGCTCGCGACCCGATGGCGCCGAAACAGCGCCTGGAAGTGCGCCGCATCCTCGTCCCGGACTACCTCGATAGCACCGATATCCTGCTGCGCAGCGGTAGCGATGAAGTGAAGTCCAGCGCCACCGGACGCTGGGGCGAACGATTGTCGCTGGGCCTGACGCACGCCTTAGGGGCCGATCTGGCAGCGCGCATGCCGCAGTATTCCATTGTGCAGGAGGGTTCCAACAACGCCCAGCGGCAACTGCGCATCACCATCAATGCGTTGGACCTGTGGCAGGATGGACGTTGCGTGCTGGCCGCAAACTGGAGCATCGTCGATCAGGACAGCTCGATACCGCTGACTTCCGGCAGCGGCACGTTCGATAGCCTGAACGCGGGCGGCACGACAATTGTGACGGACGCGAGCCTGGTTGAAGCGGTTGCCCGCACGCTCGGCAAGCTGGCCGATAGTATCGCCCCGGACGCTGAGGCAAGCCCCGCGCGCGCCGACCTGCGCGGCGGTTCAAAGATGTTGACCGCGGATTGAGTCCCCAGCATGGACAGGGGCGGATGGATCGGCGGCCAGGCCGAGTACGTGATGGTTCCGTACGCGGACTTCGATTTGATGAAGTTTCCCGACAAAGCGCAGGCGATGGAAAAGATTCTGGATCTGACCTGTCTCACCGATATCCTGCCGACCGGGTATCACGGCTGCGTCAACGCAGGCGTCATTACCGGTTCGACTGCTCTCGTATCCGGCGCCGGCCCCGCAAGGTCATGCAATTTAGTTTTGCTTTCGCCGCGGACGGTCCCGACCACACTCCAGCGATGTTTGAGATATTCCTAGGCCATGGCGTTGCCCAGACCGCGTGAGGCACCGATTATCAGAACGGTCTTTGTCGAGGATGAGTTTGGCATAGTGCAATTGCGTTCGGTAAGCATCAGCGGCGCGTTCAGCGGACAGCCATCGCCACGGGTTGGCTATCGACACTCAGCAACACGCATCCCGCGGGGCTATGAAAGTTCGAGTCCGTCGTGATGAAGGACACGAAACGGAATTTAAACCACGCAATGAACGAGTGGCTGCCGCTAGCCCGACGATGACAACTGTTTTATCGATATTCATCTTGTACTCCTCTTGCGCGCTCTAAACTCTCACCCGCGCGGGCGCTCGTGGAGGCGCAGGTGGGAAGAATGAACGGCGCCGTGGTAATAGGTATCGGTGCCGACCTTCTGACCGTACCAGTGCGTCATCGGAGCTTCGGTGATCGCCGACTCCCAGTTCGAGATCTCCAGGCGCAGCCGCTCGCCGCGTCGCACCAGTACCGACATCGGCAGCAGCTCCACGCGCAGCTCATAGATTCGCCCGGGCTCAATCGGTTCAGCCTTCTGGTGGCTATGGAACGGCCGCATCGCGGTGGTGAGCGCACGCTCCTCGGCGCGGTGCGAGGCGCGCAACCAGCCCTGACTGACCTTCATGAAGGGCGGCTTGCCCTCCCCTTGAGGCAGAAGCGATAGCTTCACGACCACGTCAGCATCGGTCTGATCCGAGGAGGCGAACAGGTGCAGCACGCCCTGACCTGAGAATTCGCGGTCACGCTCGAACGGCGGCGTGGTGTAGGTAATAACGCGAGCGAAGTGGTCGGGCATTCCATCCTTGCCGATCACGGTGACGCCGGCCATCCAGTGCGGGTCGGGATAGCTCCAGCTCGTCGACCCGCCGTCAACCTGAACGGACTCCGCGAGCGAGCCGTCATTGAGCGAATTCACCGCTCCGCTCTTTTGGCCACTAAGAAAGAACTCCGCGATCGAAGCATCGGGCGGGGGCCAGTCCGCGGCCTCGCGGACCACTCCTTCCCCTTGGACGAAGAATCGCACCTTTGGCCGATCCATCACGCCGTTGGCAATGCCTTTCAGATGATGGTCGTACCAGGGGAGGAGTTCAGCCTCATGGAACTCCGCCGTTCCGAATAGCGCCTGCGTTTCGGCGAAACTTCTCGCACCGACAATCAGCAATTGTTTAGGGCCCTTGACCAACCGATACCCCTCGAAATTGCCGCGCAGGTGCAGCGCCGCCTTGCCCCAGGCGCCGATCGACAGCACGGGAATGTTGACTTGATCGAGCTCCCAGAACGGGGAGCGGCGGCGTTGCCACTCATCGTCAAAGGGATGCGCGTACATATCGTAAATCACGCGGTTGCGGCCGTGTTCCGTCATCGGCAGGCCGTTCGCCTGATGCTGGAGGAGCACAGAGCCGAAGAGCCATGAATTCAAGAAGCCCTGGATCGGGATGCCGCCCTGGTACATCCAGTCTCGGTACATGTCGGTCGCGCCATCAAACGCCCCAAGGCACTTGAGCGAAGGCGGCCGCGTCCGAGCCGCGTTCCATTGGCTCCAGCAGTAGTGCGACATACCAATCATGCCGATCGGACCCGCCCAGTCTAGCGATGCCACATGCTCGATCATGTCGTGAATTGCCTCGCCCTCCTTGCGCGATACCGGGTCCCAAGTCCCCTCGGAGCGCCCGGCGCCAGGCGTATCCATGGCGACGTAAGCGTAGCCGCGATCCAGATAGAGCTGCATGGGCCCGTATTCAATGAACGGGAACACTGGTGGCACAACAGGAAGATGCCGCAACGCCTTTTGGTAGGGCGAAGCGCCGAGCAGCACGGGCAGGCGTCCGGAGGCAGCGCGCGGCAGATAGACATCGGCGCGTACTAGATCGCCGTGGCGGGTGCGGACCTCAATCTCAAAAGGACTGACGTTGACATCAACCATATGCACCGTTCCTCACCGAGATTGTTGTGGCGTTGGCTGTTGTCGCGGCGTGGTCATTCTTGGCACGAACGCGGAGGCGCGTCGTCGTCATTGACTGAGAGAAAGGCGGCCGGATCCGGTGGCTATCACGTAGATCGCGGTCCGACCCGCTGGCCCCAGATGCTTTCCGCCTTTTTACCGTTAGTCAGCCTTGAGTTGTCGCGCAGCCGCGTCAGCGGTGTCTTCGGGCCGCGTATTGAAGGCGATCGCAGCTTTTGGCGCCGTCTTGTGGATGATGTTCACGACCGTCTCAAATAGCACCAAGCTTTTTGGTGGAATCCTGAGGCCGCCTCCGATCACCACACAGTCATAGTTGGCGGCCGCCAGCGCTTTCTCGAGCATCGCGCTCCCAGCGGCATCTGGTGTGATCATGCACGTATCGCCTTTCCAACCGTGTTCCTCGATTTTTTTGACGCCCAAGGCGATCCCGGCGTTGATCTTTTCGGCATTGAAGCCGGGCGGCAGGGACGGGTCAGAGAAATCGACGGTTTCAGGCTTCTGGCCGACGAACAGGATTTTGGTCATTGGGGTCTCCATTAGGTTGGGATTGATTGGAAATTCGCGAAGCGTTGTTGATCGCGCGAGATGACGCCGCAGGAATTCACCGGCGATATCGAGCGCCTGGCCCGCGGCCTTCAGCAGAGCAAGGTTGGCGGGGAAAACGTGCACCATGCCCTGCCAGACGTGCAGCTCGGCTGGCGAATCCGACTTCGCCGATAGATCGGCGTAGCGTCGCGCGTCATCGAGCAGGATCTCGTCCTCGCCGACATGAAGCAGGATCGGCGGCAGGTCCGTAAGGTCGCCATACATCGGTGACACGCGCGGGTCCTTGGCGTCCGCCTGGCCCAAATAGAGTTGCCTGGCGACTTCCAGCGCGTCCCGGCTCAGCAAGGGGTCGTGCTTTGCTCGACTTTCAATGCTGTCGCCCGTCAGGGCGAGATCGGTCCACGGGGACATCACGGCGACGGCTACCGGGCATGGCACCGCACCGTCCCGCGAGACCTGCGCCATTCGCGCCGCGATGACCAAGACCAGCCCGCCACCGGCGGAGTCGCCGGTGATGGAAATTTTCGAAAAGCCGGCGGCTGCCAGACCGCGATAGGCCGAGTCGGCATCGTCCAGTGCGGCCGGGAACGGTCGCTCCGGCGCGAGTCCATAATCCGCAACAAAGGCGGGTGCCCTGGCGCGCGCCGCGATTTGGCCCGCGAAATGCCGATAGGCTTGCGCGGATCCCACGACATACGCACCCCCGTGGAGATAGAGGATGGCGGCATCGGCGGCGACGTCCGTAGGGCGGCACCAGCAGCCCGGAACACCACCCACCGTCGCCGCTTCGTAGGCAACGCCAGCGGCGGCCGGGGTCCTCTCCATAAGTGCGTCGAATGCGGCGCGACCGCCCGGTCCGAGGTCGGCCGTGGGCTGAAGCGCGATCATCGCGCGCATCGCCAGCATTGCTGCCCGATCGAGCAGATGCGCAGGATGAAATTTTGTGGTGGCGCGCCTTGATACTTCTGTGCTCATAACGCGGCCTTCTGCGGCTCCGATCGCCCAGCCACGCGCGCGCTCAGTTTGAGGATTTGGTCGATGACGAACTGCGGGCGTTCCTCGGGCATGAAATGCCCGCAACCGGCGAGCGTATGCGCCTCGACGTCCTCGGCGACCATCGCGACCATGTTGCCGACCTTGTCGCCAAGTCCCTTCTCTCCGCCCAGCGCAACAACGGGCAAGGTAATCTTTGCTGCCATCAGAGGTTCGGTCTGGTCGATGCTGGCAAAGGCGGCCCGGTAGATGCCCACGCTGCCTAGCACGCCCTCGGTCCCGACGAAACTGCGCAGATATTCGTCGATCACCATCGGGCTGAACGCGGCGTGGTTGACGACATGATCGCCCTCATAGAACCAGGTGAGGAAGGCGCGCTCGTTGCCGACTATTAGGCGCTCGGGCACGCCAGGGGCGAGCGGCAGGATCCACCACCACATCGATCCCTGCGCCATCGCCTCGGGCGTATAGGAAAATACCTGCCGCAACACCGGACCGAGCATTACGGGGGCTTCGACATAGAGGAGTCCCGCTATCTCCTGTGGATGATCGGCGGACCAGATCAGCGCCGGTAGCGCACCCATGTCGTGGGCCGCATGAATCAGCGGCTTCCCACCGCCGAAGCCGATCGCGGCGGCGAGCGCGCGACATTCCTCAGCAAGCGAGCGGGCGTCGTAGCCATCTGTGCCCGCGGGCTTATCGCTGTCGCCGTAGCCTCGCATGTCAGGAATCAGGACCGCCATTCCGGCTTCCGCCAACGCCGGGGCGACTTCGCGCCAGGCGTATGAGGTCGACAGGAAGCCGTGCCACAGGATCACCGGCTTCCCGGTACGGTCGCCGCCGATCCAATAGTGCAGCCGGACGCCAGCGATGGTCGTGGTTCTGCTTTCGAAGCCAGAGATCGCGGCGGGCGGAGTGGCCATCGTCGTCACCTCAATAGACCGGCAGCATCGGCGGATCGGCGGCGAGTAGCGGCACCAGCGCCATCCCTTGCGGCGTCGCCCAGTTACCGACCAGTTCGGCGACCATTGTGTTGGTCGAGGTCAGCCACACTCCCGCGCGTTCCATCCGCCGGCGCGAGGTTTCCTCGCCGATCGCGAAACTCGATCCGCTGGCGTCCAGCACGGCCTGTACCTCATATCCCGCCTCCACTGCGCTGATCGTGGGAAAGACGAGGCAAATGTCGGTGGTCACGGCGGCGATGATCAGCTGCTTGCGGCCGGTATCCGCCACCGCTTTCGCGAAGTTCGGATCGTCCCAGGCGTTGACGACGCCTTGGCGCTGCACCCGCCTCGCGAAGGCGTCGGGCGCCGTTCGCTGCAGCGATGGATGAAGCGGACCTTGCACATGATCCTCTTGGCTGGAGGTCATAACGATCGGCATGGCGAAAGCGATTGCCGCCTTGGCGAGCGTGACGGCGTTGCGGATCGATTGGTCGGCGGTGATGTTCTTGATCAGCTGGATCGTGCCGACCTGGTGATCGATCAGGAGCAACGCGCACTTGCCGGGCTTGAAATGAGGTGATTTGTCCATCGAAATATCCTTGGTTGAAGCTGGAATGATCAAGCGGAGACGAGATCGGCGAGCACCGGATAATCGGTGTACCCCTTCGGCCCGATGCCGTAGAACGTGGTCGGATCGGGCTTGTTGAGCGATGCGTCGCTGCGTAAGCGCGCAACGAGGTCCGGATTGGCAATATAGGGCACTCCAAATGCCACGAGATCCGCGTGGCCGCTGGCAAGAACCGCGTTGGCTTTTGCCTTGTCGAAGCCGGTGTTGACGATGATCGGAACCGAGGTCATTGGACGGAAGGTCTCGGCGACGTTGCCGATCTGGACTCCGCGCTCCGCATCCTTTGCATTAGGCTCGAGAAGGCAGAGATAGCCCACCCGAAGCGCATCGAGCGCACGGACGACAAAGCCAAAGGTTTCGAGTTTATTGCTGTCGTCCACGCCATAAAGGTAACTGGATGGGGACAGCCGCACACCGATTCGATCGGCGGACCAAGCGTTGATCATCGCTGTAGCGGTCTCCAGCATCAACCGCGCGCGGTTCTCGACCGCGCCCCCATACCCATCAGTGCGGTGGTTGCTGCCGTCTTCCAGGAACTGGTCCTGCAGATAGCCGTTGGCTCCGTGGAGTTCCACGCCGTCGAAGCCGGCCTGGCGCGCGTTCCGCGTCGCTTGGGCGAAATCGGCGACGATGCCGGGGATTTCATCGACGCACAGCTCGCGAGGCACGGGGAATTCGACGCGGCCGCTGGATAGAAAGAAGTCGCCTGTTGCTGCGATAGGCGAAGGCCCGACCGGCTGCTCGCCGCCGCGCATGTCAGGATGGGCGACGCGTCCGCAGTGCCAAATCTGGCAGTAGATGCGTCCGCGGGCGGCGTGCACCGCATCCGTGATGCCGCGCCATGCGGCGATCTGGTCGGCGCGGTGAAGACCCGGCGCACGGATGATCCCGTGTGCCTGGGTTGAGACTTGCGTGCACTCGGTGACGATCAGCCCGGCGGACGCGCGCTGGACGTAATAGTCGCGCATCATGTCCGTGGGCACATCGTCTTCGGTGGCGCGGGTGCGCGTCATCGCCGACATCACGATACGGTTGGAGAGCGGCAGACCCTTGAGGTCAAAGCTATTGAATAAATCGGTCACGATGGGGTCCTTGGGTGCTCGTTCAGAGCATGTGTTTGCCGCCGTCGACATTGAGGGTTTGTCCCGACATGAAGTCGGCGTCAGGTGAGGCCAAGAAGAAGACGGTGCCGACCAAATCTTCACCCTTCTCGTCGCGCTGGATCGCGCGCGCCTTGACCTGCGCCTCAACCATCGCCGGCGGCATGGACTTGGCGACGGCTGGCGTAAGCGTGAGGCCGGGCGCGATGACGTTGACGGTGATGCCTTCCTTACCGACCACGCGTGCGAGGCTCCGCGAGAATCCGAGCACGCCGGTCTTGGCGGCGACGTAGTGGGCCTGCTCCGCCACGCCCTCGAACATCGATCCCGAGCCGATATTGACGATTCGGCCCCAGCCGCGCCCCTTCATCAGAGGCAGCATCGCTTTCACCATCAGGAACACACCGCTGAGGTTAATGCCGATGACTTTGTTCCAATCGGCCAGCGTCATCTCGTCGAACGACTGGGTCGGGAAGAACCCCGCGCAATTGATCAGCACGTCGACGCGGCGTAAGCGGTAACTACGAGGCGTGATTGATTAGACTGGGAATTCGCGGATGTCGGAGCGCAGAGGGTTGGCTGCGAAGTGTTGTTTCCACAAGCGCGGCGTGAGTTCGGCGACGCGGCTGGCGGGAT
>Ga0302324_100004412_pt1 | contig 31157 bp, 28 predicted proteins | sample Palsa_T0_1_FD_201949 | JGI IMG/M metagenome (GOLD analysis project Ga0302324, IMG submission 201949) | Peat permafrost microbial communities from Stordalen Mire near Abisko, Sweden - Palsa_T0_1 | ecosystem: Environmental > Terrestrial > Soil > Palsa > Peat permafrost | place: Sweden: Abisko... | reverse complement strand
ATCGCTCATCGCTGACCGTTGTGTTCCCCTGTACCCTGCACCCTGTCCGCTGTACCCTGTTCCTATGCCCTCCAAAACAGTCCACGCCGTCTGCTCCCACGACTGCCCCGACTCCTGTGGGGTGCTCGTCACCATCGACGAGACCGGACAAGCCACCAAGCTCCGCGGCGACCCCAATCATCCCGTCACGCGCGGCTTTCTCTGCGGCAAAGTAGCCAAATACCTCGATCGCGTTTACTCACCCGACCGTCTCCTCTACCCCATGCGCCGTCGCGCCGGAGTCCCCAAATCTTCGCTGCCTCACGGACGCGAATCAGAAGCCTTCGAACGCATCTCCTGGGATGAAGCCCTCGACACCATAGCGACCCGCCTCGCCGCCATCGCCAGCGAACACGGACCCGAATCGATCCTGCCGTACTCCTACGCCGGCACCATTGGCATCCTGAATTATGGTTCGATGGATCGCCGTTTCTTCCATCGTCTCGGCGCGTCTCAGCTCGATCGCACCATCTGCTCCGAAACCGGTGGCCAGGCCCTCATCTCCGTCTACGGCCGCAAACTCGGCACCGACACCGAAGCCTTTTCGCAGGCGAAGCTCATCATCGCCTGGGCCGCGAACATCCACGGCAACAATATTCACCTCTGGCCCTTCGTCGAGGAAGCGCGCCGCAACGGCGCAAAGTTGGTCGTCATCGATCCCTACGCAACACGCACGGCCCGCGCCGCGGACTGGCACATCCCCATCAATCCTGGCACCGATTCCGCTCTCGCTCTCGGCATGATGCATATCATCGTGGGCGACCGCCTCTACGATCAGGACTACGTCACCCGCTGGACCTGCGGCTTCGATCAGCTTCGCGAGCGCATCGCCGATTATCCGCCGGACTACGTTTCTTCCCTGACCGGAATCTCGGTCGCCGACATCGAACGCCTCGCCCACGACTACGCCACCACCACGCCTGCCGTCATCCGCGTCAACTACGGCGTGCAGCGCAGCGACAACGGCGGAGCCGCCACCCGCGCCATCGCCATGCTGCCCGCGCTCACCGGCGCGTGGAAGCATTACGGCGGTGGACTCCAGCTTTCCACCAGCGGTGCCTTTAAGTGGGACAAGCTGGCGCTCGAACGCCCCGACCTGGCCGAGGCCAGCCCCATCGGTCGACTGGCCCGCACCATCAATATGTCCGTCCTCGGCCAGGCACTCACCGAATTGGGTCGCGAGCCCCTGGGCAACGAACCACAAGACGGCCCTCCGGTCCAGGCCCTCTTCGTCTACAACTCGAATCCCGCAGCCATCGCTCCGGATCAATCCTCCGTCCTCCGCGGCCTCTCGCGCTCCGACCTCTTCACCGTCGTCCACGAGCAGTTCTTCACCGACACTGCGGATTACGCCGACATCCTGCTGCCCGCTACCACCTTCCTCGAACACAAGGACATCCAGGGCGCCTACGGCCACTACTACGTCCAGCTTTCCGACCAGGCCATCGCACCCCTCGGCGAAGCGCGCTCCAACGTCTGGCTCTTTTCACAGCTCGCCCAGCGCATGGGATTCACCGAGCCCTGCTTCCGCGACAGTGTCGACGACCTCATCGCGCAAGCTCTTCGATCCGAAGATCTGGAAACCCAGCACCCCTGGCTCGCCGGCATCACTCCGGAGACTCTCCACGCATCCGGCGGCTCCCAACGCCTTCGCTTCGAGGATGACAGCCAGCGTTTCCTCCCCTTCGCTGAAGGTCCATTCGACACTCCCAGCGGCCGCATCGAGTTCTATTCCGCGAAGCTCGCCGCCGAAGGCGTCGACCCCTTGCCCGCATTTCGCCCGGCTCCAGAGTCCCGCCACACCGCCGAAAGCGACCGCTATCCGCTCGAGTTCCTGCCGCGCAAAGCCGACAACTACATGAACTCGACTTTCCCCAATCTGCCCGGACACTGGCAGATGGAATCGGCCTTCAATGGCGTGATTGAGATCCACTCCGACGACGCGAACGCGCGCAATATCGCCGACGGCGACACCGTCGAAGTCTTCAACGACCGCGGCAGCCTTGCGCTCCGCGCTCACGTCAATGGCAGCGTCCGTCCCGGCGTTGTCGCCGGCCGCCTCAACTGGAATAAGCTCTCTCAGGGCGGTCACAACGTCAATCTGCTCACATCGCAGCGTCTCAACGACCTCGCCGGCGGCCCTGTTTTCTACTCGGTCCTCGTTGACGTTCGCAAGTCCGCCACGTCCACATCAAAAGCGATCTGATCTTCGATACACTGGTCGCAATTCTCCCCAATCACATCCTCAGCAGGCGCAGTCCGGCGGGATGGGAGAGTTGGAATGATGTTGCTTTCTATAACACCGCCGGAATTCGTCGCCTGCCGTGCTGCCCTCCTGAGCTTTCAACCCTCGACCGGCCCCGTCGCGCGCGCGAATCGCGCTGATATAATCGCCTTTTCCCAAAGAACGGCCCGATTTTGAGCAGTGAGGGTGTGAATATTTTTTCCGTGAACTTCTGGAGCGCTGGCTCCCCGCACGTACTATGCAGGAATCTGCGCTGGCTCCTGAGGCGCTCCCTGATTCTAATTCTCCTCCTGGCCCCTCTCTTGCCGGTCACGCCGCTCATCGCCCAGGAGGCCGCTCCACCCCCCTCCTCCGCCTCCAGCGACGTCGGTCAGAAGATCATCGAGATCCGCGTTATTGGCAGCCGCCGCATTCCCAAAGAGACGGTCATCGCGCGCCTCTTCAGTCGCGTCAACGAACCGTACGATCCGCTCGTCGTCGAGCGCGACTTCAACTCCCTCTGGAACACCGGCTACTTTGAAGATGTCCGTATCGAAAAAGAGGACACCCCCCAGGGGATCATCCTCGACGTCTACGTCCGCGAAAAACCCACCATCCGCGACATCAGCTACAAGGGACTCAACTCCGTTACCGAATCCGATGTGCTCGATCGCTTCAAGAAGGAGAAGGTCGGGCTCTCCGCCGAAAGCCAGTACGACCCCGCCCGCATCGCGCACGCCGTCACGGTAATTAAGGAAATGCTGGCCGAGCACGGCCACCAGTTCGCCGCGGTGCGTCCTGAGGTCAGGACTATCCCACCGGCCGCTGTCGCGCTCACCTTCAACATCAAAGAAGGGCCAACGGTCAAGGTCGGCAAGATTACCTTCGCCGGCAATACCCACGTCAGTTCGCGCAATCTGCGCGCGGCCATGCGCAATCTCCGCCCCGTCGGCTTGCCGCACTCCATCTTCCTGGAGAACTTATTCGCCCGCACCTACGACGCCAGCAAGCTCGAAGAAGATACCGAGCGCGTCCGCCAGGCGTACCGCGATCGCGGATACCTGCGCGGCGGCCCTACCGGATCACCCGATACCAAAATCCACAACGAATCCGGCCTTTCCTTCTTCACCTTCCGTCCAAAGAAGGGCAAGCGCATCGACATCCACATGAACATTGAAGAGGGTGAGCGCTACCGCCTTGCCGCCATCAACTTCACCGGAACCAAGGTCGGGGTCAACCCCAGAGCTCTCCGTGCCCTCTTTACCCAGAAAGACGGCTCAATATTCAACCTCACCCTCTTCCAGAAGGATCTCGATAACCTCCGCAAGGCCTATAGCCAGAACGGTTACATCAACTTCAGTCCGGTGCCCAATCCGACTTTCGACGATGCGAAGCACACCGTCACCTGGAACATCGACATCGATGAAGGCAAGCAGTTCACCGTTTCGAGAATCGAATTTACCGGCAACACCGTCACCCGCGATTTCGTCATTCGCCGCGAGTTGCTCCTCCAGGAAGGCCAGGTCTACAACAGCCACCTGTGGGAACTCAGCCTCCTGCGCCTGAATCAGCTCGACTACTTCAACGCACTGAGAGTCGAGCAAGACTCCGAAACCCACCAGAACACCGAAGCCGGAACCGTCGACCTTCTCCTTAAGGTCCAGGAGAAGGGCAAGAACTCCATCGGACTTAACGGCGGTGTCAGCGGCCTCTCCGGCGCGTTCCTCGGCCTCAATTACCAGACCAATAACTTCCTCGGCCTTGGCGAAACCCTCAGTGTTCAGGCCAATGCCGGCAGTCTGGCGCGGAACCTGCTCTTCGCCTTCAACGAGCCGTATTTCCGCAACAAGCCCCTGAACATCGGCTTCCAGGTCTTCGACCGGAAAACGGATTACAACGCCTCCAAGAGCTACTCTCTCAGCGGCAGCAGCAATCAATCCCAGGCCGCTTCTTCGCTGCTCCAGAACTACAACCAGGGGTCGAAAGGCTTCAATCTTTCCGCCAGCTATCCGTTGCGGCATTTCAGCCTCTTCGGCTTCTCGCGTGTCGGCGCCACCTACTCCTGGGATAGCTCCTCGGTTCGGGCCTTCAGCGCGGCGTCCAGCAACCTCTTCCAGACCCTCGCCTTCCGCAGCGGAATTCAGGGGACGAACGCGCTCGAGGGCATCGTCACCAGCTCGGCGATGTTCAGCTACAACTCCAGCAACGTCTCCAGCAACTACCTGCCTCACACCGGCCAGTCGCTGGCTGCCACCGTTCAGTTCGCCGGCATCTGGGGCAGCGTGCGCTACGTGCGCCCCGTCGTCGAATACAAACGCTTCACCCCCATGAAGGGCCTCTGGTTCAATCCCAACGGCCGCAATACGCTGGGCATGCGCCTGCAGGCGATCTACATCACCGGTTTCAGCGGCGATGTGGCTCCGCCGTTCGATCGCCCCTCGGCCGGCGGCGAATCCGACATTCGCGGCTTCGATGTCCGCACTATCACGCCTTACGGATTCGTACCGACCCGGGTCCAGTTCGCCCTCACCAATCCCGACGGCACCACCGTCCCGCGTGATCCCACCAATCCGAGCCTCGGTCCTATTCTGGTGCCCCTGCCCGTCTACGGCATTGCCACCATCGGCGGCGACACCAGCTTCACCGGCAACCTGCAGTACATGATTCCCATTTATGGGCGCACTGTCGGCTTCAACTTCTTCAATGATTTCGGCATGGACATGGCCCTGCGCAACAGCCAGCTGCGCCAGAGTCCGGAAGGCATCGACGCCCTCAATTCGCCGCTGTACGGTTGCCCTAATTACGTCAACGGGACCTGCCAGGGCGGTCAGCAGATCAGCTTCAGCAGAACCATCGACCCAATTCCCGGCACCAATTACGTCCCGCGTGACTCGGCCGGCGGCGAACTCGACATCATGATGCCGATCATCAACGCCCCGTTCCGCATCTACTACGCCGTCAACCCGCTCAAGCTCTTCACAACGTTCTCGCGTCAGAACCTGATTACCCGCAGCATGTTCCCCGCCGGCGGTGCCGGCGACTACACCTACGCCGAGGCGGAACAGTTTTACAACGGTCTCTACGTCCTGCGAGAACCCAGCAAAACCTTCCGCCTGACCGTGGCCACCACCTTCTGAGGCAGGGAGCAGGTCACAGGTGACAGGTTACAGAAAAAGAGCCGTCGGCCCTGTGGGCTCACCACCCACGGCGATGTCCTGCATCCTCTGTTACGCGTTCTGTAACCTGTTACCCGTATCCTGTACCCTGTTTCGTTTGACTGCTCCTCCCCCCGGACCTATAATTTGCCCAAGTTCCTGAGAATTTCTCTCTGTCCGCGTCTTTGCATTTCCGGGTGAGATTCCCCGCCCGGACCCGCTCCGGTAAATTTGGGGAAACGGATTTTTCAAGCGAAGAGTGCGGGCCAAGCCACCCAGGAAACCGAAGGAGTTTTTGAATTCCATGAAGCGTTCGTTGTCACTTGTTTGCGTGCTCGCGTCCGGAATGGGCGTTGCAGCCGTTGCTCAGGCCGCTGCTCCGGCAAAACCGGACCCGGCCCCTTCCGCCCCGGTCACGATTACCGGCGCTACCAGAATCGCCATCATCCAGTTCTCGGGCGCTGTCACCCAGACCAATGAGTTTCAGCGTGACATCGCCGACCTCCGCAAGAAATACGAGCCTCAGGAAGCGAAGCTCACCACGCAGAACCAGGAGATCGAGGCGCTCAAGAAGCAGCTCCAGGACGGAGGCGCCACCGTCAGCGACACCGATCGCCAAGTCAAATTGCGCACCATCGACGACAAGACCAAGAGCCTCCAGCGCGCCGCTCAGGACCTCCAGAGCAGTGAGCAGACCGATGGTCAGGAGACCTTCAACCAGGTTGCTAACAAGGTTGGAGAGGTCATGATCAGCCTCGCGCAGGGACAGGGCTTCAACCTCGTCCTTGATGCCAGCCAGCAGAACAGCAACGTTCTGTGGGCTACGCCTTCAACCGATATCACCAAAGCGGTGATCGACGCCTACAATACGAAGTCGGGCGTCCCAGCCCCGGCCAACGTCCCGTCGGCTCCTGCTCCGCGCTCTATGCCCGGCACGACCCACACCACGCCGCCGGCTCCTCACCAGTAAGTTCCGGCACGTTCTTACGGCGACGGCGGCTTCTCCTCTCAGGAGAAGCTGCCGCGTCGGAGTGCCTTTGCGCCGGCTGTGGAAATTTCTGTGGAAGATTTCTGGCCTTCGGCTAGTTAACTACATCGTTATGGCACGTTAACTGTCCCAAAAACGGCACTCTCCCACTCATCCGTCTATTTGTCAGCTACTTAGGTTCTACCACCGAGGTTATACGCGGTCGTAACCCCAATGAATGCATCCGCGCTTGATTTCCACAAAACGGATGAATTCTCGGTAAACGCCGACCATAATGGCCCGTAAATCGCAACGAGTTTTCGCTACTGAATAATCCCTCGCTTCGATCCTTCGACAAACTCCAGAAGATATTTCACATCCTCTGATTCGCCGCCCTCGGCGCGCAGTTTCTCCACCGCCTGAGCCGTGTTCATCTTCGCCGAAAGCAGCAGCCGAAACGCATGATGCAGAGCGCGCAGCCGAGGCCGGTCGAACCCGCGCCGCTCCAGCCCAATCTTGTTCATACCGTACGCATGCGCTTCCCGCGTCGCCGACGTTAGCGAGTAGGGCAGTACGTCCTGCGTCACCACCGTTCCGCCGCCGATATAAGCGTGTTTCCCCACCCGGCAAAATTGGTGAATGGGCGAAAACGCGCCAACCGTGACGTAGTCTTCCACGATCACGTGTCCAGCAAGCGTCGCATTGTTCGCCAGAATGCAATGGTCGCCGATGATGCTGTCGTGGCCGATATGGGCGTATGCCATCACCAGGCAACCGCTCCCCAGCCTCGTCATCCCACCGCCGCCCACCGTGCCTCGCGAAATCGTCACGCATTCGCGAATGGAGTTGTCGTCGCCCAGCGTGACGCCGGTCGCCTCGCCCTTGTACTTCAGATCCTGCGGCGCAACCCCCACGCACGCAAAGGGAGAAAATCGATTCCTCGCCCCGGCCGTCAGGCGCCCGTCCAGCACCACGTGCGAAATCAACTCACACTCCTCGTCCAGCACCACGTGCGGCCCCACAGTGCACCACGGACCCACGATGCACGATTCCGGAATCACAGCACTGGGAGAAACCACAGCGGTTGGGTGAATGCTCACTCCTGATTCACCGATCCCTCCACCGATCCGCTCACCGATCCGTCCCGCTCGGACTCCGCGGCAGAACCCTGCGGCCCCGTGGTCTTCGGGACGAGCGCGCACATCACGGTCGCCTCGCACGCCAACTTGCCGTCGACCGTTGCCCGGCCCTCCATCTTCGCCACACGCGGCTTCCAGTTCAGCACGGTCACCTCGATGCGCAGCTGATCGCCCGGCACCACCGGCCGCCGGAACTTTGCTCGCTCGATACCGGTAAACACCATCAGTTTCTCGTCCCGATCCTGCACCTCCGGCATCAGCAGCACTCCGCCCGTCTGTGCAATCGCCTCCACCACCAGCGCCCCCGGCATGATCGGATACCCCGGAAAATGCCCCTGAAAAAACGGCTCGTTGATGGTCACGTTCTTCAGCGAAACAATCCGCTTCTTCCGCTCGATCTCAATGATCCGGTCAATCAGCAAAAAAGGATAACGGTGCGGCAAAATGCTCATGATCTCAGCGATCTCGAGCACCTGCCGCCCTTCCAGAATGCAGTCGGAGTTTTCCATGGGCAGCGCCGATTATAAATCGCCAGGATCAGGCTACGACCCCACGCAGGCCTTCCCAACACTAAGCTCGTGTTACACTGAATCAGTGTTATGAAAAGATCCCTCCGCAACGTCACTGTCTCTTTGGAGCAGGAAGTCGCCCAGTGGGCGCGGATCGAGGCGGCGCGTCGGGATACCAGCGTGTCGCGCCTTCTCGCATCTTTCCTGAAGGACCGCATGGTCGAGTCCGAGGTGTACGAGACGGCCATGCGCAGCGCTTTGGCGCGCAAGCCTTTCCTGAATTCCAGCGCGCCATACCTTTCGCGAGACGAGATTCATGACCGCGCCCATCTTCGTTGATACCAACGTCTTCATCTATGCTGTCGATTCTCGCGACATCGAAAAACAGCGGAAGGCCTCTCTGTGGCTTGCCGAGTTGTGGAAGACCCGACGCGGGAGAATCAGCTTTCAGGTTCTTCAGGAGTTCTTCGTCAACGTCACCCACAAAAGACCAGACGCTCGCGAGGAGGCTCGCGCAGAAGTGCGTGATCTCCTCGCCTGGCGTCCGGTTCAGACCGATGTTGCGATCCTGGAGAACGCCTGGAACATTCAGGATCGATACCAGATCGCATTTTGGGATGCGCTGATTGTCTCCGCCGCAAAATCGGCCTCATGCCTATGGCTCTTGACAGAAGATCTTCAGCCGGACCAGAGCATCGATGGGGTGACAGTGATCAATCCGTTTCAGTGCGATCCGGATCGTCTCCTGGCCTGAAGGCCTCATTTGTTTCCCGCCGTCATCGCAGCGCCAGTAGCGCCAACCCGAGCGCCACTGGCATCGCTACCGCACCGATCTTCAGAAATTCCCAACCCGTAATTTCCGCATCCTCTCTTCGCAGCGCAATCAACCACAGAATTGTCGCCAGCGATCCCGTCACGGAAAGATTCGGCCCCAGATCCACGCCGATCAGCACCGCGTGCGCCAGCAATCCATGCTGCCCCATCTGCCGTAGCGCCGTCCCAGCCGCGAGTCCCGCCGGCAGATTATTCATGCCATTCGAAAGCAGCGCCACTCCAAACCCGCCCGCGTATTTCCCAACCCCCCAATGTTTTACAAACCCCTCGGGCGCCGCAGCCAGCCAGGTCAGCCCCGCCCTCATCAGCCGCAGCATGCCCGCTCGGTTCAACGCCTCAACGATGATGAACAGTCCCGCTACCAGCGGCAGCACGCTCCACGCAACGTTGCGCACTGCGGTCTTCGGTGCGACCCGATCCTTCACGGCCACCAGCACCAGCGCCAGTACCCCCGCGCCAAAGGTCGGCGCTCCCAGTTGAACATCGAGCGCCGACGAAACCAGCAGCACCACAGCCGCGATCCCAATCCCGGCCAGCGCCAGCCATCCCGCCGCATCCAGCCGATACGCCTCCGTCACCGGAGCCGCTTCGCCCGCGAGCGTCTTCCGTGACAGCAATCGCAGGCAAACAAACGTCGCCGCCACCGAGGCGAACGATGGCAGCAGAAACATCCGCATCCACTGCCCCAGTGGAGGCAAATGGTCTCCATAGACCACCAGGTTTGCCGGATTCGCGATCGGCAGCAGAAAGCTCGCGGCATTCGCAATCAGCGCACATGCCAGCAAATGCGGCCGCGGATCCACCTTCGCTCGCCGCACCGCCGCCAACACTGCTGGAGTCAGCACCACCGCCGTTGCATCGTTCGACAGCAGCGCCGTCACCGCGATTCCCACCAGGTAAACCCACAAAAATAACCGGCTCGCCGAACCCCGCGCGTGACGCACAGCAATATCGGCAACCCAATTGAAGACCCCTTCCTCACGCGCAAGTTCCGCGAGGAGCATCATCCCCGTCAGGAACAGATAAACGTCCACGCCCTCGCGAATCGCATCGAGCGCTCCGCTTACCGGCAGCAACCGCGTAACCACCAGCAGCACCGCCCCGCCGCCGATCCACACCCATTCCGGCAAACCGCGAGGACGAACCAGCATCAGCGCGATGCTGGCCAACGAAACGATCCAGATCAGGGCATCAGGCATACGTAACAGGAGCGCCGCGAATAATTCGAGACAGTTGGATGCTCTCGAATTACACTAAATCGGGCCTGCCCTCCGATCTGCCCGTTTTTGCTCCTGGCGGGAGCCAGCGCCAGACGTGGAGTCAAAGAATGTCCGCACCCGAGCGGCTTTATTACGCCGATTCGTTCCTAAAATCTTTTCCAGCTGCGGTTACAGATGTCCGCGAGCTCTCCCACACTGACGGCGAATCCGTCTGGCAGATCGCCCTCGACTGCACCGCCTTTTACCCCACCAGCGGCGGTCAGCCCTATGATACCGGCGTGCTTCGTGCCGTCTCCCCGGGTGGTGCGTTGCTCGATATTGCCGTCGAATCAGCAGAAGAAGATGACCAGGGCCAGGTTTGGCACTTCGTCCGCAAGCCCCTCTCCCTCGGCGCCAAAGTCGATGGCCACATTGACTGGGAGCGCCGTTTCGACCACATGCAGCAGCATACGGGCCAGCATCTGCTCTCGGCCGTCTTCCTCCGCGAGCTCAACATAGCTACCGTCTCATTCCACCTCGGCGACTCAGTCTCCACCATCGATCTCGCCGGTGGCCCCATCGCTCACCACAGCCTCGAGCGCATGGAGCGCCTGTGTAACGAAATCATCGCGGAAGACCGCGCCGTCTCTACCCGCAACGTCCCGCGCGCCGAAGCGGAATCCATGCTCGCCGCCGGTCAGCTGCGCAAGCTCCCCGAGCGCGCCGGCGATATCCGCCTCATCGAGATCCACGACATCGACCGCAATGCCTGTGGCGGAACCCACGTCGCCTCCACCGGCCAGATCGGAGCTCTGCTCCTCCGTGGCACGGAAAAAGTCAGCCGCGGCGTGCGCGTCGAATTTGTTTGCGGCCTCCGAGCAGTACGTGCCGCGCGCGCAGACGCCGCCATTCTCAGTCAGCTCACGACCATGCTTTCTGCTGGAGCCGCGGACATTCCTGCCGCCGTCGAGCGCCTCAAAAACGAATCGAAAAATACGGCGAAAGAACGCCAGCGCCTCCGCGAAGAACTTGCCGACTACCACGCCTCGCGCCTCGCCGTTGAAGTCCACATCGAAGACGGCCTGCGTATCGTCGACCGTGCGTGGAAAGACCGCGACCCCGAATACTGCAAGCTGCTGGCGTCCCGTCTCACCTCGGCGGCGCCCTCCACCATCGTGCTCTTCTCCTCGGAGAGCACCACGCCCGCGTCCATCGTCCTCGCGCGCAGCCTCGACTTCAACTTCGACTGTGGCCGCATCCTCAGAGAAGCGCTCTCCCAACTCGGTCTCCGCGGTGGCGGCTCCCCTGACTTCGCACAGGGCGAGGTCCCTGCCGAACAACTCGCCGCGTTCCGCACATCGGTCCTGGCCGCCGTCCGCGCCTCAGTAGCCCACTCACGCTAGCCAAATCCCGGTAGCAGATTCCCGCCTGGCTCAGCCCGCGCCCTAGGCCCACCCTGCTCCGCCCTGCCTTCGGTCACATCCCCGGTACTCCGGTGTTGGCGTGCCGAGGCGCGAATAACGTAAAATCAGAAAGTTCTTTCCCGCCGTGGGGCTATAGCTCAGCCTGGGAGAGCGCCTCGTTCGCAACGAGGAGGTCGTCGGTTCGAGCCCGACTAGCTCCACCAAATCATCTCCTGCATTTTCAATTCCCTCGCCTCTCGGGGAGGCGCCCCTAAGACTCCGTCTGCCTCCCGCCAATGCCCCAAAAGAGACACACCATCCCCTGAAATTCTGACTCCTTCCTGCCGTTATAGAGGCGTCGGCGCGCGTCTCTGCGCAGCGCTGCCGGCTTGCTCTGCCTTGAGGCTTCCGGAGTCCCCAAGCTAAGGATTTTGTCCGGAGAAGCGCAGAAGTTCGAACTTGGGACGGCAAGCCTTGATATCACTCAAGAAATTTCTCGACCAGGAAATACCCCTCGCTCCCCCCGAAGTCAAAAATGTACACGCCGATCCGGGAGTCACCGAATACTACCGCGCCGCGCTGGTGGCCATCGTGGCATCGTTGTTCGATGTCGTTCGAGCGCTCCGCCTCCGCGGCACGCCGCAGGTCGCCCGCCAGCGTGTCGTAGAGAGCGATCAGAAGCCCGAAGCCGCTGGCGCCTTCGGCCGCAGTTTTCCTGTAAGTCACGTCGGTACGATTCATAGGCTCCTCGACTTAGCCTCCCGAAGAAGAGGAGTTGTTCTCCCCCAGTTCCGTATCGATCTGTTTGATCTCGTTGGGCAATTCCTGCAGGTCGATTTCCGCCTGGCTGTAATCGCTCTGCAACTGTGTCTGCAGAGGCGCGATGTAGTTAGTCTGGAAGTTCGTGACGTCAGTCTGCAGATCCGTGATCTCGCTGTTCATGCTCGATAAATCGACCGTGAATGCCCCATCGCCAGGGGCAAGATAGCTCGTCAACTGCTGATCCAGTGTGTTGGCAAACCCATTCAGCGAGCTGCCCTGGAAGAAGTTCTGCACATCGCTGAAGTTATTCGTGAGCGTGGCGTTCAGCGTTCCGGAGTCCACGCTCAACGTTCCGTCGTCATTCACCGTGATCCCCAACGACGAGAGGTTGGGAATCGTGGTCGTCGTCGTTCCCGAGGCAGGCGCTGCTGTGTAGTCCACCGCCTGCATCAGCTCGTTCTGCAGGTTGCGGACCACAGTATCGCTGGCCAGCGGCCCTTCACTCGAGGTCGAGCTCGAAAACGTGAACTGCGAGTTCAGCGCCTGAATGGCCGCGTTGTAGTCGGTGACAAATTGATTAATGGCGGTAGATGCCTGCGAAGTATCAGGCGCGACTCCCAGGCTCACCTGCACGCCCGGATCCGCACTCAGCAGGTTGAGCGTCAGGCCTGGAACCGCGCCCGCGACGGTGTTCGACGCGCTCGAAATTGAAATGCCATCGACGGTCAGCGCAGCATTGGCTCCAGTCACTGCCTGCGTAAATCCAAAGCCGGTCGGATCGGACGAGCTGATGCTGAAATTCGCGGCACTCCCCGATGCATTGCTGATAATCGCCAGCCGGGATCCTGTTGCGTCCGTAACCACGCTGGCGCTCAATCCCAGATTGTCGCTGTTGATCTGACTCGCTACATCGCTCAGAGTCGTGGTGCCGTCGGTCGTAACCGTCGCCGTCGCTCCGCTCCCCGCCGTGATCGTGAAGTTGCCGGCCGGCAGCGCCGTCGAGCCGCTCGCGAAAGTCGCCGAGGTCCATGAAGCCGTCGTCGCCAGGCTGTTCACCACCACAACGTGATTGCCCATCGTCGTGCCGGATGCAGCCGAGGCGGACAGAACATTGGAATTGGACGAACTCACGGTTCGCGCCGACAGTGGCCCCGTGATGCTGTTCAGCGACTGCATATCGTTGTCGAGATTCGTCGCATCCGTCTGAATCGTCGTCAATGCGCTGATCTGGTTCTGCAGCGTGGTCTCCTGCGACTCCCACGCCTGCTCGGGAGCCTCCGCCGCCGTCACTGCGGAGTTCACGGCCGACGTCACATCCAGGCCCGACGACGACGCGCCCATGGCCGCTTCAAGAATCGAACTGAGATCGATGGACGACGACGGGTCGGCCGACGACAGCAACGAATTCAGAGCCGAGACGGAACTCATAGCAGATTGCCTCTGTTTCAGAAACTTCCGGCCACAACGCTTTCTACGGCCGCGACATACTATCGGCACTTCCGTTTCCGCTGTTCAGGGCGCAAAAAAAGAGCGGGGCGCCGGGTTCGGCGCCACCGCTTCAGCAAAGAAGAACTTAACCCGACTACTGGAGCAGCTTCAGAACTGCCTGCTGCGCCTGGTTGGACTGCGACAGAGCCGCCATGCCGGTCTGTTCCAGCACGTTGAACTGAGTCATCGAAGCCACCGTCTGCCCGATGTCCGCGTTCTGAATGTTGTTCTGAGCGCTGGTCAGGTTGGTGACCTCAGTGTTCTCAACGTTCGTGTCGGCTGTCAGCTGATTGACTGCGGCGCCGATCGCACCGCGGTTTGCGGCTACCTTGCTGATCGCTGTGGTGATAAGAGCAAGGGCTCCCTGGGCGCCCGCCGCCGTCGACAGGTCGGTCGCGGTGGTAGTGCCGGGTGTGGCGTCTGCGGTGGTGTTCAGCCCCAGAGCCGTCGTGGTCAAAGCACCGACCGCCGTGCTCACCGTGCTGCTGCCGTTGGTCGTTCCATCGCTGGTGTAGACAGTCGCGGTCGTCCCGAATACCGCTTCGCCGTTGAAGTTCGTGGTTGTGCCGATGTTGCCGATCTCGGTGAGAATCGACTGGTACTCCGTGTTCAGAGCGTCCGCCTGGCTGGTGGAAAGACCGCCGTTCGATGCTTCCGTCGCCAGTGTTACAGCGCGGTTGAGCAGCGACGTCACCTGGGAAAGCGCGCCGTCCGCGGTCTGCAGAAGGCCTACGCCGTCCGATGCGTTCTGGCTGGACTGGGTAAGGGCTGAGATGTTGGCGCCGAGGCCGTTGGCGATCGCCAGACCCGCGGCATCGTCCGATCCGGAGTTGATCTTCAGTCCGGTCGAGAGTTCGGTAAGCGTTTTTTGCAGGCTCATCTGCGTCGAAGATAGTGCGTTCTCCGCAGTCAGAGACGAAACGCTGTTCAGGATTGTCAGTGACATGTTATGGCTCCTTGTATCGAATCCCGCCTGCACCGAACTGCTTCCGTCTTCGAAAGGTCCGGAATCGTTACGTGGAGCAGGTGGTTATTACGCGCACTCTATCGGCCCCTGCGTCACCCGATTCTAGGTTACCGACTAAAAATTCCTTACCTGTCGGTAGAATCTTTATCCCCCATTTGGGCTATCTGCTTGTGTCGATTCCCTCGCTTCGGCTATGCTCAGTCCCTCTATGCCTCACGGCTTCGACACCTACCGGGTCTACATTTCCGCTCCAGGCGATCTCGACCCGGACCGCCAGGCTTGTCACGACGCCATCTCACAGGCGAATGAAACCACCGCGATGCCCGCGAAGGTTCTGTTGGTCGAGGTCGGGCTGCGGGATAACAATCAAATAAGCGGCAGTCGCAGCGCTGTTTCCGATAATGTCCGCTGGAGCACTTACTTCATTCAGTTATTCGAGGACGACTGGGGACCACGCGACTTGTTCCGGAAACTATTTCTCCTGGCCACCGAGTGCCGTGATGACCCGGCCATGCCCATGCGTGACCTCGTTGTCTGCCTCAAAAACGCGCCGAGCGAAACCAACCCGGAGATTCTGGCATTTCGCGGCGAACTCGAACACAGCCCCAATATCCGGGTGCTCCGCTACAGCGAACTAAGCGAGCTGAAACAAGACCTAACGAATATCTGCAGCAGTTGGGCGCAGGACTTAATCGACACGGAGAAAACTGCGAACAACGACCTGCCGTCCGCAGCCGGATAAGCTGGCTGCGCTGTTACAAAAGGGCAACAGACCGCCACTCCATGTAATAGTGCATTTCGTCTTCCCGCATGATGGTAAAGCCCAGCCGCTGATGGAAGAGCAGCGACCCCGGATTGAACCGGAAAACGCAGCATCGGATCGGCAGCCTGGCCTTCGCGGCTTCCTGCTGCAGCCGCCGGATCAGCACCGTTCCGATCCCCTTGCGTTGCAGGCTCGGGTGAACCGCAATATCCACTAAGTGCAACTCATTGTCTGCCGGCGCCACCCACAACCGTCCCACCGGTTTCCCATCCAGCAGCACCACGTGATAACAGGAGTTCGGATACGAGTAGGTATACGCCGACATCTGCGCGCGAAACTGCATCCGGATCAGTTCCTCCCGCTGCGCAGGCGTGATCGGCGCCAGCGCGAACTCTGGCCCGCGCACTGCGGAATACAAATCGTAAAGAAAAATCTCGTCCACCGGCTCGGCTGGACGAACGGCTAGAGTAGACATTGCGTGGATTCTCGCTTCGACTATGCGCGCGTGGGATAGACGCCGACCAAAGCAATGATCCAGTTCAGCGCCTGGAACGGCATCATGTTATTGTGCGCGTTCCCACTCCCCACCGGCGATACAGCCGTCGGCGCCATTTGCGCCACAGGTGTCGTAGTCCCGGTGTACAGACTCCCCCCCGCATTTCGAGCGTCCCCAAAAGTATTACCCCCCGGCCCAGGCATATTCGCTAGGCTTCCGGAGACCATCACGTGATGGATGTGGCTCGGTACGGTCGAGTCCGCCAGCTTCACCAGCGTGACGCCGCCCTTCTCTCCCTGTATGTAATTCTGAAGGCCGTTCCCCTGCCCGAACCCGATGGCGACACTACCTTGCAGATTGGGCAGCCCGAAGGTGCTCTTTCCATCCCCCCCGTACATCGTCCCCAGCAGTGAAAACAATGCGGTATTTGTCGAGATGGACAGGATCTGACCAGCGGCCAGCGCCCATTGCTGCGGTGCAAAGTTGAAACCGACCAGCGCTAACTGACCTACCCATTGATCCGACATATGTGCCTTCTCCTGACTGGCTCTAGTTTGGGCTTGGGAAAATCCCTGCCGTTGCGATGCACCAGTTCATCACCAAAAATGGCGTGCGATTCTCGTGCGGCTGGCCTCCTCCGGCAAACGAGATGCTGCCCCCATTCATCGCCACCACATTCGACGGCGCGGTATAAAGCTTCGGAGTCCCGGTGCTGGTCGCGAACAACGTTCCTGTGGGATTGATACTCGACGGCGTCGCGCCCGATCCCTGTAGTTGGTGGCTATGCGCCGGTACTTCGCCCGGCACCAGCGGATGGAAGTCTTGCCCGCCCACGGCACCCAGCGTGACCCCACCGCCATAGCCGATCGGCGTGCGCCCTTGCAGGTTCGGGAGCCCAAAGGTCTGAACTCCGTTTCCGCCATAGATCGTTCCCAGCAGCGCAAATAACGCCTGGTTCGAATTAATCGCCAGAAGCTGTCCATTGCACGGTGCGTAACCTTTGGGGACTACATTCCACGATCCAAGCACCAATTCCCCTAAATAAGGTGAAGCCATAGCTCTCCTTTTTGTTCTCCTCGTTCTCCGCGCTCAACCTGCCACACCCGGATTAGCTAAGGACTCGGATATACGCCAAAACACGAGATAATCCAGTTCAGCGCCTGAAAAGGCTGCCTGTTCTCATGCGCTGTCGTGCCCCCCGCGCTCGGTGTCAGCGCGCCGGCGTTCATCGCAATTGATGGTGCCGCCGCCGTATAAACCCCGCTCACCGTGCCCGCCACGTTCCCAACCGGGGACCCCGAGCCCCCCGACGAAGTCGAACCAAAAAGGGCGTGATTGTGCGCAGGGTATTGGTTCAAACCGATCAAGACCATCTCAGCGCCGCCGAATTGTCCCAGTACATAATTCGTAGTCCCATTCGAGCCCTGATGAATGGGTACCCGCCCCCGCAGATCGGGAATACCGAAGACTGTCTGACCATTCCCGCCGTAGGTCGTGCCGATTAGGTTGTAAAGTGTGCTGAATTCCGAGATGGCCACCGTCTGACCGCTGCAAGGCAACCAGCCCGCAGGCGCGAAGTTGAACCCAACCAGCCGGACCTCTCCGACATAAGGATTACTCATCCCGGGTATCCTCCATCATTATTTTGCAGGCGTGGGGACGCGTTCACGCAGCCTAACATCCTTGCTCTTCACTCTGTCAAGTATCGCCCTGGTAATATGTTGTTAATTGAGATAGCTACTTTTGGTTGTTACCTGAAACCCCTGCCCCGACCTACCCAACAAGAAACTCTCCAGGACGCTCATCGATCGTGGCGCATCGATCGACCGCCCCGCTCAGTTCACGCTGATATCTCCATCCACATCCACCATGATCGAGTCGCCGTCCAGCGTCATCGAATGAATCTTCAACCGATCCAGCGTCACCTTATACCCCGTCGTCAGCGTCGACCCCTCCAGCGCCTTGCGCAGCATGTCCGCCGCATTCACCTTCATGCTCGTCGGAATCTGATGGCTCAGAAACGGCATCAGCAAAAAATTCAATTCCTTCGACTCGCTCACGTGCTCGACGCGCGCATCGCGAAATCCGATCGTCTCCCCTTCCGCATCCGGCACCAGCGATACCTCCGCCGAAGGCGCAAGACTCAACCCCAGGCAGCGACCGCTTAACGCGGTTCCAAGCTTGGCGTGCACCTTCACCTTCACCCGCACGCGCTCTCCATCGAAGCTCACCTTTGGGTCCTCCGCAAACACCGAGCAACTCGACTTAGCGCTGCCCTTCAGGTAATAACGTCCCTGCGGACCTCCAAACAGTTGCTGCACCAGGGTGCGTTCGAGCGCCTCGCGGCTCACCCTCAATTCCGCCGCATGCGCCGGAAACACAAACCCACCCATCGCCACCAGCGCCGCACCGCTCAGCACGCACTTGCGCAAACAAACGCCGGAAATCCAGGTCATCGTGTCCATAGTTACGCAAATAGACTACGAAACCGTTCCAGCGGCATAAAATTGAAACTTCGGACCCGGGCATGATCTAGCATGATCACCACCGCCATCCCCGTCGCCACCACCGCTCGTCCTCCCGCCGCGCTCCGCCGTTTCGCCTGGAGCGTGCTCGCCTTCAACGTCGCCGTCATCGTCTGGGGATCCGCCGTCCGCTCCACCGGCTCCGGCGCAGGGTGCGGCGACCACTGGCCCCTCTGCAACGGAACCGTCGTCCAGCATCATCCCGCCCTCGCCACCCTCATCGAGTTCGCGCATCGCGCCACCAGCGGCATCGACCTCATTTGCGTTCTCGCACTGCTCGCGTGGACCCTCGCCGCCGCCCCACGCCGTCACCTCGCCCGAGCCTGCGCCATCGCCGTCCTCATCCTCACCTTCAATGAGGCTCTCCTCGGCGCGCTCCTCGTCCTCCTCGGTCACACCGCCCAGGATCGCTCGCCCTCACGCGCCGTCTATCTCGCGCTCCACCTCACCAACACGCTGCTCCTCGTCGCCGCGCTCACCCTCACCGCGCACTTCCTCTCCCGCCACTCTGGCGCCATGCGCGGAACCCTGACTGTCCGCGCCCCGCGCCTCGCCCTCACCGGCCTCATCGCAACCCTCATCGTCGGCGTCACCGGCTCGCTCGCCGCCCTCGGTGACACGCTCTACCCCGCCCACAATCTCCTCACCGCCATCGCGCAGGATTTCTCCCCCGGCAGCTCCTGGCTCCTCCAGATTCGCTGGCTGCACCCTGCCATCAGCCTCATCGCCGGCGCTTTCATCGTCTGGCTCGTCTTTCGGGCTCTGCGAACGCGCAGCCCGCGCCGGCCCGACAACCGCACCCTCGCCATCGGAGTCCTCCTTCTCCTCGCCCTCCAATACCTCCTCGGCCTCGCCGACCTCGCCCTCCTCGCACCCACCTGGATGCAAATGCTGCACCTCCTCGGCGCGGACCTTCTCTGGATCGCCCTCGTCATCCTCGCCGCCCGCGTCTGCCTCATCCCCGAACCAGATGCTTCTGCGCGCTAACGTTTCCGGCACCGGAACATCCTTCCTTGCTTCTCGTCCCCTCGCCGATTAAATTGCTGTGTTGGCGCGTCTTCGGCCTCTTTCCGCCGAACACGCCAATTCAAAACATTCGCCTGAAAGCCGGTAACCCAACAATGCGTACTCGCTGCCGCCTCGCTGCAAACGTTTTCACGCCTTTCCTCGCACTCCTCGTCCTCACCACTCCGCAACTCCGCGCACAGGCGACCAACTACCCCGACAAGCCCCCCATCCTCCTGGGCGCCGCATGGTATCCCGAGCAATGGCCCGAGTCGCAGTGGGACAAAGACCTCACCCTCATGGAAGCCGCGCACATCACCGTCGTCCGCGTCGGCGAATTTGCCTGGAGCACCATGGAGCCTTCCGAGGGCAACTACCAATTCGAATGGCTCGACCACGCCATCGCCCTCGCTGCCAAGCATGACATGTGCGTCGTCCTCGGCACGCCTACCGCGGCCCCGCCCGCATGGCTTACGACCAAATATCCTGAGACCCTGCGCTGGAACGAATACGATCGCCGCGATGAGCACGGCAACCGCCAGCAGTTCTCCTTCACCGATCCCAAATATCGCCAGTTCGCTCACGCCATCGCAGAACAGATGGCCATCCACTACGGCCACAACCCCAACGTCGTCGGCTGGCAGCTCGACAACGAATACGCCAACCCATCCTTCGACCCCACCGCGAAAGAACAGTTCCACCGCTGGCTCGAGAAAAAATACGTAACCGTCGCGGAACTCAATCGCCGATGGGCTACCGCCTATTGGTCCCAGACCTATGACAAGTTCGACGAAATCCCCGTCCGCGAGAACGGCGAGAACCCCGCGCTCCTCCTCGAGTGGAAGCGCTTCGTCAGCGAAACCTGGAAGAGCTATTCAGAAAATCAAATCTCCGCCATCCGTCCCCACGCGGACCGGCGCCAGTTCATCACCACCAACACAATGGGTTGGTTCGACGGCTTCGACGAATACACCGTCCACTCCGTCCTCGACATCGCCGCCTGGGACGACTACATCGACTCCGACAAATACGACTACGTCTCCAACGGCGCGACCCACGACCTCACTCGCGGCTACAAGAACAAAAATTTCTGGGTCATGGAAACTGAGCCCGCCTTCGTCAACTGGCGCAAGACCAACACGCCTCTCTGGCGCGGCCAAATCCGCGACATGGCATGGCAGGCCATCGGCCACGGTTCCGATGTCGTCGAGTACTGGCAGTGGCGCAGCGCCCCCAACGGCCAGGAGGAATACCATGGCGTCCTCGTCGGAGCCGACGGCACCCCCGTTCCTGACTACGCGGAAGTCCAGCAGGTCGGCGAGGAGTTCGCCAAAGCCGGATCAGCCCTCGCCGGCACCTCACCCCATTCCGACGTCGCCCTCGTCAACGACTTCGACTCCCGCTGGGCGATCAACTTCCAGCGCCATTCCGCCAACTTCGATCCCGTCGGCGAGATGCTCGCCTTCTATCGCCCCCTCCGCGAGCAGTCGCAATCCGTCGACATGATCTCCATCAACGCCCCCTTTGATGGCTACAAAGTCATCGAGCTCCCCGGCCTCAACGTCATCTCGCAGAAAGCCGCAGGTCGCCTCATGGAGTTTGTCCGCAACGGTGGCCATCTCCTCCTCGGCCCACGCTCCGCGATGAAGGACGAATTCAATGCTCTCCAGCCCGAGCGCCAACCCGGTCCGCTCGCCGAATTCCTCGGTGGTCGCGTCGACCAGTTCTACGCCCTCGACTACGACGTTCCGCTTACCGGCCACCTCGGCTCCGGAACTGCGAACATCTGGGCCGAACAACTCAGCGTTCAATCACCCGACACCAAAGTCGTCGAGCGCTACGGAAAAAGTAATGGCTGGCTCGACGATCAGCCCGCCGTTATCACGCGCAAAGTCGGTAAGGGAAGCATCACCTACGTCGGCGCCTGGCTCGATGCAGCTCTTCTCAATGACCTCACCACCGGCCTCCTCGAAGAAGCCGGCGTCCACCCCATCCTTCCCGGCGTCCCCAAAGGCGTAGAAGTCTGCCGCCGCACGGGGCCCGGCGGTTCGGGATCCAGCGGCTCAGGTCAGAACAAATCCGTTCTCATCCTCATCAACCACAACGCCACAGCATCGAGCGTCTCGCTGCCCTCGCCCATGCGTGACCTCATCGGCAGCCAGAGTACCGCAGTCAGCACCGTCGACCTGCCGGCCTATGGCGTCGCAGTTCTCACCGCGGAAAAATAATCGGATTCAGGGGGTCCTCGCCCGCCCAAAATGCGTCACAGTGACAGTACCTTGTAGTCCTCCCAAACGCCGGGGATCCCAGTGATCTCCGGCGTTCTTTATGTCCTCCGTGCTGAAGACTATCCGGAGGACCCTCAGGTCGCCGCAACCGACCCTGTACCCTGCACCCTGTACCCTGTGCCCTGTCGCAGCCACACCCGCGAGATCGCCCGCAGCAAAGTCTTCGGCGAAACCTTCCCATCCTCCCCCGCAAATACAATCTCCCCCACCCGCTTCGCCTGCGGCCGGTAATACCAACGACTGAACAGGCATAAATAATCCGCAACCTCGCCGCTCCGAACCTTCTCCCGCGCCCCACGTCGCCGCTCGGTCGCCGGACGCAACTCCCCAAGAGCCGCTTCCACTCTCGACTCCAGTTCGTCCCGCGTAGCCATCGTCACCACCGAACCCTCCAGCGGAATCGCCTCCATCATCCCCACCGGCTGCGCATACAGCGAAGACGACCCCGCCGCCTCATTCGGATGCCGCATCCCCGCCACCGAAAATAGCGCCGGCCCGCACAGCGATCCCTTCGCCAGCAGAAACAACGCTACTTGCTCCGCCTCCGCCGCAGCCTGCACGATCACCGCATTCAGATGCGCGAGCGCGCGAATCACCTCTGGCACTTCCGCCACTACGGCTTCCGCCTTCGTCAGCCGCGCATGCAACTCCGCCGCCCGCTCAAACTCCATCAATCCCGACGCCTCATCGCGCTCTTTCGTGAGAGTAGCCACCAAACTCCCACCCCGCGTCCGCAAAAACGCCCGCACCGCCACTGCCTCCTCCTCGTAGCGCTCATCTGTGCACCCCTTGAAGCAAGGCGCCAGGCACTTCTTCATCTCCGAGTACACACATCCAGGAAAAGCCGGGTCAGGATCCAAATCGTCTACACACCGCCGCAGTTTGAAAAGATCCAGCATGTCCTCAGAAAACCGCTCCGCCGCCAACCTCGACGGAAACGGTCCATACAAATCGTCCATTCCCGCTTTTGTAACGCGGTTGGTTACATATACGCGCGGGTACGAATTCTCCACGGTCATGCGTAACAGCGACGGTGGCTTAAGATGGAGCCGCTTCCGAGCTCGCTCACCAAAAACCGACCAGGCTCCCTCATAGAGTCGCAGCAACGCCTCAAAATCCGACCCCGTCAGCGCATATTCGATCCGCGCCACGCGTCCCGCCAACTGCAATCGCTTCGTCTGATCAGGCCGAGCGTCGAGCAGTCGCTTGATCCGCCGCCGAAGATTCGGGGTCCGGCTCACATACGGTTCAGCCCGGTCATCCTCGCCGAACAGCGCAAAAACGCCCGCAGCCGTGGGAATCTCCTCCCACGCCGGCTTCGCCGCATAAAACGCTATTTGAACCGGAAACATTCGCCCAATTCCCAGGACTATACAGGGTTCCGAAAGGTCGTAGGCATCAGGCCGCTGTACCGTGCACCCTGTTCCTGTACCCTGCCTTTAGGCGCCCGCGATCGTCATCCCATCGATCCGGAGTGTAGGCGCCGCCGTTGCCCCGCGAAAAATCAGATCGCTCCCAATCGCAGTGATATTCCGCAGCATCTCTTTCAAATTTCCCGCAATCGTGATCTCGTGCACCGGATACGTCAGCTCTCCATTCTCAATCCACAACCCAGCCGCGCCCCGCGAATAATCGCCCGTCACCAGATTTACGCCCTGTCCGAGCATCCGCGTCACATATAACCCGCGTTCCACGCCGCGAATGATCTCCTCCGCCGCATGAGCCCCCGCCTCGAGATACAAATTACCAGCATCGAGATAAGGATTCCCCGCCAGCCCGCGCCCCGCGTTGCCCGTGCTCTTCATCCCCAGCTTGCGCCCCGCATACGTATTCAGGATGTAGTTCTGCAGCACGCCCTTCTCCACGATCACCGTCCGCCGGCTCGGCAATCCCTCCGAGTCGAACGGCGATGTCCCGAACCCTCCCGGAATCGTCCCGTCATCCACCACCGTCACCGTGGAAGCCGCAACCGCTTCGCCCAGCTTCCCCGCAAAAATTGAAGCCCCGCGATAAATCGCATCGCCCGCCGCAGCGTCAAACACAGCGCCCACAATCCCCCGCGCCACTTCCGGAGCAAAAATCACCGGGGCCTGCTGCGTCGGCACACGCCGCGCATCCAGCATTCTCAGCGTCCGCCTCGCCGCCTCGCGCCCAACATCCTCCGGCTGCTCCAGATCACGAAACGCCCGCGCCTGCGACCACCAGTAATCCCGCTGCATCTCGCCATTCGCGCCCTGCGCAATCGGGCTCGTCGAGATCGAGCAATACGACGACTGATACTCGCCCGCAAATCCCCGCGAGTTGGCAAAAACTCTTCGCCCCGTTGCTGCGTCGAAACTCGCTCCCTCGCTGTTCACCAGCCGCGTGTCCGCCGCCATCGCCGCGGCTTCAGCCCGCCGCGCCCATTCGATGCGCTCCTGAATCGGCAGCGAGTACACGTCCTCGTGATACATCCCGAGGTCCCCGCTCAACTTCCCAAACTCACTCGTCTCCGCCAGCCCCGCAAACGGATCCACCGACGTCACCTGCGCCAGCCCCACCGCGCCCTGCACCAGGTTCTCAATCCCGTCCGAAGTAAAGTCGCTCGACGAAGTACTCGCCACCCGATAACCGTTCTCCGTCTCGACCAGCACTCGCAGCCCAACCCCGCGCGACCCCGACTCCTTCAGCGTCTCCACCTCGCCCAGCCGCACTGTCGTCGAAAACTCATCGCCCTGCCGGATCGTCACCTCCGCATCCGACGCTCCCGACAACCGCGCCCGCGCCACAATAAACTCCGCCAGCTCCTGAAGGTTCGTTTGTGTTTCGACTGCCCGTGCCTCTGCCTTACCCATACCTTCAAGCTATCAAAACCCGCCTGATGTCATCGGCTTCCACCGCCATTCGCAGGTTTTCTCATGCCGCTTTACAGTTTATATCCATATCGATATAATCGTTCTATATGAAACCGGTCAGGTTTCTCGGCGATTCGCGAAAAGTGTTGCGCGACTTCCCGAAGAGCGCCCGCCACCAGGCCGGGTACCAGTTAGGGCGGCTGCAGATGGGGCTTCAGCCGAACGACTTCAAACCGATGCCGTCTGTTGGCAAAGGAGTCGAGGAAGTCCGCATCTGGGCAGAATCGGGTACGTATCGCGTCGTATATACGGCTCGGCTCGCCGATGCCGTCTATGTGATCCACGCCTTCCCCAAAACGACCCAGGCCACGTCCCGGCGCGATATTGAGATTGCACGTGAGAGGTTCAAACAAATGATGAGAGGGAGAGAATGAGAAAACTGAAGACTGAAGAATTCGCCAACGTTTGGGATGCGCTCGCCGACACGCCGGAAGAGTCGGCCAATCTCACCCTCCGCTCTGAACTCATGACCAGAATCGAAGCGATCGTGAAGAAAAATCGGTGGACTCAGGCCGAGGCGGCGAAGCGCTGCGGAGTAACGCAGCCGCGCCTCAACGATCTGCTGCGCGGACGGATTTCCCGTTTCTCCCTCGATGCGCTGGTCAACATCGTCTCAAAACTCGGTTGCCGCGTCACAGTGAAGATCGGGCGCGCCGCGTAGCATCCGACGCCCCCGACAACCGCGCCCGCGCCACAACAAACTCCGCCAGTTCCCGCAAATTGGTTTGTGTCTCGACCACAGTACTCATCTGGACCCAGTCCCGCCCACCGTCATCCGGTCCAGTTTCACAGTAGGCATCCCCACCCCCACCGGCACGCTCTGTCCATCTTTGCCGCAGGTCCCAATCCCCTCATCGAGCGCAAGATCGTTGCCCACCATCGACACATGCTTCAGCGCCTCGGGCCCGTTCCCAATCAGCGTCGCATCCCGCACCGGTGCTGTCACTTTCCCGTCCTCGATCAAATAAGCCTCCGACGCCGAGAAGACAAACTTCCCGCTGGTGATGTCCACCTGCCCGCCGCCAAAATTCACCGCGTACAGGCCGCGCTTCACGCTGCGGATAATATCTTCCGGCGCATCGTCCCCCGCCAACATATAGGTATTCGTCATCCGCGGCATCGGAATCTGCTGATAGCTTTCCCGCCGCCCATTGCCCGTACTCGCAATCCCCATCAGCCGCGCACTCAGTTTGTCGCTCAAATAGCCTTTTAGAATTCCACCCTCAATCAACACCGTCTCCTGGGTCGCCGACCCCTCATCGTCCACGTTCAGCGATCCGCGCCGCGACGGCATCCGCCCGTTGTCCACCACCGTCACCTTGCTGCTCGCCACCGATTGCCCTACCAGCCCGGCAAACGCCGACGTCTTCTTCCGGTTGAAATCCGCCTCCAACCCGTGCCCCACCGCCTCATGCAGCAGAACCCCCGGCCATCCTGGACCCAGCACCACTTCCATCTCACCCGCCGGAGCCGCAACCGCGTGCAGTTGCAAAATCGCCGTCCGCGCCGCTTCCTCCGCAAAATGTTCCGGCCCCTTCGCGCCCGTAAAGTGGCCAATGTCCACGCGCCCGCCGCCGCCCGAGCTGCCCTTCGACGACCGCTCTCCATCCTTCGCGATCACGAACACGCTCATCCGGGCCAGCGGTTGCGTATCGCTCGCATAGGTCCCATCCGAGGCCGCAATCAAGATCCGCCGCAGCTCATCCGCATAGCTCGCCCGCACCTGAGTGATCCGCGGATCGTAATTCCGGGCCGCGCGATCCGCCCGCCGCAGCAGCTCCAGCTTCGTCGCCAGATCGGTGTCCAGCTCCGCGCCCGCCGCAGGATACAGACTTGGCGCATCCGTCTCCGTGAATCCCTGCACCGTCTGCTTTGCCGGTCCGTTCGCGATCAGCGCCGCCGTCCGTGCCGCGCGCAACAGCCGTTCCGTCGACAAATCATCCGTATAGGCGTACCCGGTCCGCTCCCCGCTCACCACGCGCACGCCGCAACCCGCGCTCACGCCCTGACTCGCCGACTTCACAATCTGTTCATCGAGCCCCAGCGACGTCGCCGCCACCGACTCAAAATACAGATCCGCATAGTCCCCGCCCGCCGACAGCGCCTCGCCCAAACACCGCTCCAGCACCCGCTCCGTGATCCCAAACTTCTCAAAGAAATACCGCTTATGCTCCAAGTCTGACCCTCTCCCCCGCGCCGCTCGCGCCGTATAACTACAGTAACCCGTTCGTTGCGTAGCTTCCTTGATTCTTAATTAGATTTCTATGTCCGTCGAATCCCCATTCGTGCCATTCTTTCACTATGAAGAAGCTGCTCCTCCTCTGCTGCATGCTCGCGTTCACGGCTTCGGCATTCGCCGCGTCTCACCACCATCATCACCATCATCACAGAACTCACAACGGCACTCCGAACCACCGTCCCTCCTAAGCCGGCCTGGGGCGAATCCCACGCGCCCCGCCCTGCGTTCTGATCCTGTCCGCGCGGCCCACAATCCCACCTTGTGCCGCCATCCGCCCCGGTGTACCTTGCGGAGTATGAGCACGACCCCTGCACCCGCCGCCTCTCCCGCCGTCATCGATCCCCGCTTCCCGATCGGAAAATTCCGCCGCGCCGAGGCCAATCTCACCGATCACGCAGCGCACCTTGCAGTCCTCGCCGCGCTTCCTGAAAACCTCCGCGCCGCCATCGAAGGCCTCAGTACCGCCCAGCTCGACACCCCGTACCGCGACGGCGGCTGGACTGTCCGCCAGCTCGTCCATCACGTCGCCGACAGCCACATGAATGCCTGCATCCGCATCCGCCTCGCGCTCACCGAGGATTGGCCCACCATCAAGCCCTACGACGAGAAACTCTGGGCCGAGCTGTCCGACGCCCGCACCGCTCCTCCTGACCTCTCTCTCCGTCTCCTCGACGCCCTCCACTACCGCTGGGTCGTCCTCCTGCGCGCTCTCTCCGAGGACCAGTGGCAGCGCGGCTATGTCCACCCTGAAAACGGCCGCCAGACCATCGCCGAAGCCGTCGCCCTCTACGACTGGCACTCCCGCCACCACACCGCCCATATTGTCGAATTACGAAAGCGTATGGGCTGGTAGCTTTTCCCTTGCTTGCCGCGCATCGGTTCGGGAACCATCGAACCAAGATGCAAGTCCACGCTGCTTCCCCCGCCCCTCCCGCGTCGGCCGAGACCGTCGCCCGCTCCATCGATCACTTCCTCGCCGACCACCCCCACGCCGCCATCTTTGAAGACGGCCGCCTACTCTTCGATCTCCGCCTCGCCAGCTGCTCTGTCACCGCCGACCACGGCCGCTGCCTGCTTCATCTCTGGTCCGACGATAAGAATCTCGTCCGTACCATCTCCGCTACCGAGCCGCGCCGCGATACCCTTCGCCTCGAAACCCATCGCTTCGGCCAAAGCAAGCCGCAAACCCTCACCCTCGTCCCCGATCCCGAATTCCGCACCGCTACCGCCCGCGATACCAGCCGCCGCCGCTATCTCCGCAGCCTCGAGCAGGCCCTTAGCATGCATTTCCCCGGCTGGACCCCTGACGCCTTCCGCTCCGCCATGGACCTCGAGCACAGCTTCGGTCCTGCCTACGCCCGCGGCATCCTCACCAAAGCCCAATCCGCATGGGCCGTCATCGGTGTCGGCCCCGAGGAACCGCCCGCCATCATCGACGGCGCGCTCACCCTGGGTATTCTCTGGCTTGATTATTGTCGCGAGCACTCGAACGGCCGCCGCGTTTTTCACGGACTGCGCGTCATCGTCCCCACCGGCCTCGCCGCCACCACCCGCGCCCGCATGGCCTGGCTCAACCCCGCTCTCGCCCAGTGGGAACTCTACGAGCTCAACCCCTCCACCGCCGAACTCACCGCCAGCCCCACCGGCGAAAACGGCAATCTCGACATTCAACTTCCCCACGCCTTCGATCCAGTGGCAGCACTCGAACGCTCCGCCACTGCCATCGCCCATCTCAAGTCGTTGCTCCCGCCCGCTCTTCTCAAAGCCACTGAAATCCGCCCCCGCGGCGCCACCGAAATCACCTTCTCTCTCCATGGCCTTGAGTACGGCCGCATCCGTCACAGCCTCATCCCCGGCTCCTTCACCCATCGCGACGAAATCTTCTTCGGTGCCGGCCTCAACGAAACCCTCCTCGACGAAACCACCGAAGACCTCTTCCGCGACCTCATGGATCGCCTCTTTGAGGGCCGCAATCCCATCGCCACCACGCGCGATCCTCTCTTCCGCCTCCAGCCCGAACGCTGGCTCGAATCCGTCCTCCGCCGCGACCTGTCGCTTCTCGATCCCAACCTCGGCGGCCCAAACGGAAACTGCCCCGTCTACTCGCAAATGTTCGCAGCGGCATCGGCCAGCCGCACGATGCTGGATCTGGTCACCGTCACCCGCCAGGGGCGCCTCGCCATCCTCGAACTCAAAGCCGACGACGACCTCCACCTGCCCCTGCAATCCCTCGACTACTGGACTCGCATCCGCATGCTCCACCGCGCCGGAGAAATCACCCGCCGTGGCTACTTCCCAGGAATCGAGTTATCGCCGGAAGACCCGCTCCTCTACTGCGTTGCACCCGCGCTCCACATCCACCCGTCCAACGAAACCGTCTTCGAGGCCTTCGCCCCAACCATCCCCTGGGAACTCATAGCAATAGACGAACACTGGCGCAAAGACTGCCGAGTCCTCCTCCGCAAACGAAAGTTGTCATCCTGAGCGAAGCCCGGATTCCCCGGTCTCAAAAGCGAGATCCGGGGTCCTATTGCCTATTCCCTGTTGCCTGCTCTTCTTACCGCAATCCACCACTCGCCAGCAGAGTCTCCCCCGTCAGCCAACCCGACTCCTCCGAAGCCAGAAACACCGCAATCGGCCCAAAATCCTCTGGCTGCCCGATCCGTCCCAACGGCGTCTGCGCTATCGCGCCCTTCAAAAAGTCGCTGCCGATCATGCCCGCCGCATGGACGCCTTCCGTTTCCACCGGCCCCGGATTAATCGAGTTCACCCGAATCTTTTTTGGACCAAGCTCATTCGCCAACACCCGCGTCACCGTATCCAGTGCGCCCTTTGTCGCCGAGTACACCACGGTCGTGGCCGGCCCCGACGTGCTTGCCACCGATCCAACATTGATCACCGATCCGCTCTCGCCGAAATACTTCGCGGCCTCCCGCGTCGCCAATATCGGCCCCAGCACGTTCGTGTCGAAGATGCGATGAAAGTGTTTCTCCGTCACGTCGCCGATCGGCGAAAACTCGTAGACGCCGGCGTTGTTCACCAGCACATCCAGCCGCCCAAATGCCTTCTTCGTCTCAGCAAACAACCGCTCCACATCCGCAGCCTTCGCCACATCGCCCTGCACCGCGATGGCCTTGCCGCCCTTCGCCTTGATCTCCGCGACTACCTTGTCCGCACCCTCTTTGCTGGACGAGTAATTCACCACCACCGACGCGCCTTCCGCCGCCAGCCCTTTCGCAATCCCGGCGCCAATGCCCTTCGAAGCGCCGGTCACTACCGCAACCTTATCCTTAAGCCTGCTCATAATCTTTCTCTCCTCATTTCGATAATTTGATGACTATCGAACTATCAAAGAGATGAACCGACTCCCTCGAAGGGTTCAGCGCCCCTGGTTTAAATCTTTCGCGGCCTTCTTCGGACCCAGGAGAAACCACGCCTTCTCCGCGTCCTCTGTGACCTCCGTGGTAAGGCTCGGGGATCTCAGGCGGCCCTAAATCTTTGCTAAATGATCCAGATAAGCCTGCCAAACCGCCCGATCCAGCTCCAGAGTCGCGAATTTCCCCTCGCGCGCGATCCGGATAAGCCCCGCGGTTTCAAGCTCCTTCATATGGTGCGACAGCGTCGCCGCGGTCACCGGCTGGCATTCCCGCACCGCCGTGCACGACACGCTCCCGCCCCGTTTCCCGATCTGCTCCAGAATTTCGTACCGTCGCGGATCCGCCAGCGCCCGCGAGACCCGGGTGAGCTGTGTCTTCGTCAGGCGGGTTCCCTTTGCCTTTGCCACAGTTTCCAGAGTAACCCTCAGACGCGTCGAAATTTAATGCCTTTCCTCATTCAACCGTCCTACAATCTCGCCCATGCCCACCTTCGATCAGCATCCCGCAGGCAATTTCGTGTGGTTCGAGCTCGCCACCACCGACCCTACCGCCGCGAAAGCGTTCTACTCGTCGCTCTTCGGATGGGAAGCCCAGGACATGCCCATGGGCCCCGACATGACCTACACCATGTTTCGCCTCAAAGGCCGCGACACCGCCGGCGCCTACACCATGAAGGCCGAAGACCGCGAAATGGGCGTCCCTCCCAACTGGCTTCTCTACATTTCTGTCGATAGCGCCGATGATACCGTTGCCCATACGCTCGAGCACGGCGGCAATCCCATGTCTCCCGCCTTCGATATCCCCAACGTCGGCCGCATGGCCGTCATTCAGGATCCCGGCGCCGCCATCTTCGCCATCTTCCAGCCCGGCCATCACAAAGGTGT
>Ga0302324_100004410_pt1 | contig 31165 bp, 24 predicted proteins | sample Palsa_T0_1_FD_201949 | JGI IMG/M metagenome (GOLD analysis project Ga0302324, IMG submission 201949) | Peat permafrost microbial communities from Stordalen Mire near Abisko, Sweden - Palsa_T0_1 | ecosystem: Environmental > Terrestrial > Soil > Palsa > Peat permafrost | place: Sweden: Abisko... | reverse complement strand
AGCACGTCGGGCCGGCGGGCGAGCATGTTGATCGGCAACTCGGTCGGCACCGGCAGCGCCGCATGCACGTCGAGCACCGGGCGCTGGATGGCGGCGTAGCCTTGGGCACCCTGACCAGTCAAGGTGGCGAGCTCGTGAACGGCCAGGTCCGCGGCGGCCTGCGCCTGCTCTCGCGCGACGCGCGCCTGCGGCAGCTGGCCCTCGGCTTCACGGATTTCGAGCTGCGTGTCGAGCCCGGCGCTCACGCGGCGGCGCGTGATGTCGATGATGTTCTGGCGTTGCGCCTCCGAGCGCTGCGCGATGTCCGCGAGCGCGTTCTGGCGATAAAGTTCGATATAGGCCTGAGCAATGGCGCCCGCGAGCATGAGCCGCGCATTGTCCTCATCGAACTGCGCGGACAACGCGAGATCCCGCGCCCGGTGCACCGCATCCGCCTGCTTTCCCCAGAAATCCAGGTCCCAGCTCAAGCTGGCACCGGCCTGGCTCATCCAGAAGGTATGTCCGGCGAGCGGCGGGGGGATGACGTAGTTCTCCGGTGCACGCTGATAGAGAGAGCTCGCATCGAAGTTCACCTTCGGCGCGAGCCCAGCCTGCTCGGACTGCACCTGCGCAAGCGCTGCACCGACGCGTGCCTGCGCTTGCGCCAGGGTCGGACTGTCTTTCAATCCCTGCCGGACCAGCCGATCGAGCTGTGGATCCTGAAAGGAGTCCCACCAGCTCCCGGCCACCGGCTCGACCACCGCGCCGGTGAGTCCGACGTCAGCGTTGACGAGCTTGCGGGGGTGGGGGTCTTCCTTCGGCGGCGTCACACATCCGGCGAGGACGGCGGCGCCGAGGAATAGCAAAGCCTTGAGACGCATGTTGACCTCACGCTTCCGTGCCGGCGGTCGGCTTCAGGTCCGCGCCGGTCGGCGCGTCGCCAGGAGCCTTCGGGTCGACTGACGCCTTCAGATCGAGCGTCGTCTCCAGCCGGGTGTTGAGCTTGCTCAAGAGGCGCTTGAGCTCCGTCACTTCATCCCGCGAGAAATCGACCAGCGCGAGATTGAGCTTGTCGACGACTAAGGGAATGAGGTTCTCGACGGTCTTGCGCCCCGCATCGGTCAGCTCCAGCTCCACCTTGCGCCGATCGTTGCCTCGGCGCACGCGCTCCAGGAATCCACGCTCCTCGAGCTGGTCGATGACACGGGTCAGGGCACCACTGTCGTGGCGGTACTTCAGGCAGATGTCCTTGGGATTGACCGCGATACCATCCCGTACCCAGGTCAGGATGACGTAATGGATGAAGCTGAAGCCGCGCTCGGCAAAGACCTGCTCGAGAACGTCCATCATCATCGACTGCGCCCGCTTGACGAGGTACCCGATGCTGTTCTGCGCCTTGTAGGTCGACGCGTGATAATGCTGCTCTGACATTTAGTGCCTTGGCATTTACTGCCTAAACAATCACTGCTTGGGCAGCTATTATCCACGTCCCTTCCCCGATGTCAATCGGCGGCGTACTGCAGTGCGGCATTTAGCGACCCGCGCCCATCCACAACCACCGGTCCACGCCCGCCCCCGCTGGGGAGCGTTTTTCCACACCCTTGACCTCCGGCTACACTCAGTTCGTGCTCTTTCAAACCGATGCCACGTTCCAGCGCCTCCCGGCGACCGACGCCGACCTGCTCTATCTAATGTCTCGCCTCGAGATCGGTGCGCCCAACGGGGAGGTGTTGCAGGAGTTGATCGAGGACACGCCCTGGCGGGTCGAGTCCGTGGTCCTCTGGGGCAGGCGTTACCCGCAGCCGCGGCTGACTGCCTGGTACGGGGATCAGGACGCTCGCTATGTATATTCCGGAATCGAGCTTGATCCTTTGCCGTGGACGCCGCGCCTTCTCGCGATCAAGGCGAGCGTCGAGCAGGCGACGGGCAGCCGCTTCAACAGCGTGCTCTTGAATTACTACCGCAACGAGCGCGACAGCATGGGCATGCACAGCGACGACGAGCCGGAACTCGGTGCTCTGCCCGTGATCGCCTCCTTGAGCTTCGGCGATGCGCGCACCCTCGTGTTCAGACATCGGTCCGACCGCAGCAGAAAGCCGATTCGCATCGAGCTCGGCGACGGCAGCTTGTTGCTCATGCGGGGCGCGACCCAGCGCAACTGGAAACATGGCATCGCGAAAGAACGGCGGCCCCGGGGTGCGCGCATCAATCTCACCTTTCGCCACATCGCGGAGCGCCCCGCTCCACGCTAGGCGTCATGGGCGCGCCGGGTGTCGGCGCGCGCTAAGCGTCGGCTCCTCGTCCGGTGATGGAGACCGGCACGGGCCGGATGATTCCCTTGTGCCACACCCGCAACTCCACCGTCTGACCCACGCGCAGGAGCGCGATGGCGTTGCGCAGTTGCGTGGCGCTCTCGAGCGCCATGCCGTTGATTGACACGACGACGTCCCCCGGCTTGATGCCGGCGCGCTCGGCGGGAGAGCCGTGCGCGACGTCTTCCACCAGCACGCCGCGTGCATTGACGAGCCCCAGGGACTCCGCCCGCTCGACGTTCAGGTCGCCGAGCTTGATCCCGAGCGCGCCGCGCTTCACGGCGCCGTAGGTGATGAGCTGCTGCATGACGGCCTTCACCATGTTCACCGGGATGGCGAAACCGATGCCAATGTTGCCGCCGTTCTCGGCAGCGAGAATCGCGGAGTTGATGCCGATCAGCTCGCCGTCGGTATTCACCAGCGCGCCGCCGGAGTTGCCCGGATTGATCGAGGCGTCGGTCTGGATGAAGTCCTCGTAGCCATGCGGATTGATCCCGGTGCGCCCGAGGGCGCTCACGATGCCGACCGTCACGGTGTGCTGCAGGCCGAAGGGATTGCCGATCGCCACCACCCAGTCGCCGACCTCCAGGTGCGATGAGTCGCCGAGGGGCATCTCGGCGAGATGCGGCTCTTGCACCTTGAGCACTGCGATGTCCGTCCCCTCATCGCTCCCGACCACGCTCGCCGTGACTCGCCGCGTGTCGAGCAAGGTGACGGTAATCTCGCTGGCGTTCTCTATGACGTGCCGGTTCGTGACGATGTAGCCCTTGCGCGCATCGACGATCACGCCGGATCCGGCGCTTTGAAACTTGCGATGCCGCACCGTGGGCTCGTTCGGCAAATTGAAGAAACGGCGGAAGAAGGGATCCTCGAGCAGCGGATTGTTGCGGGGGACGCGCTCGGTCAGCACCCCGCGTGTCGCGATGTTCACGACAGCAGGTGATGCGACCTTGATCATCGGCGCGAGCGAGGGGAGCGCAACGCCAGCGCCTCCGGCCGAAGCCGCCAGCGGGATCCACGAGGCGGACAAGCTCACGAGGAGGAGGGCGACGATGATGACTCGAGAAGCGGACCGCAAAGAGGATCTCCGTGGTGTCGAGAGTGCGCATCCTATAACAACGGCCCGACTGCGGCGCTTTGCGCTACGATGGCCGTAAGTTGCCGCGCGCTCACGAGAACGCGGCGCCGAACCATCATCGGCCTCTGCGCGGGAGTTGCTTCATGAGAATCGGTCTACAAGTTCCGAGCTTCACCTGGCCGGGAGGGCCGGCGCACATCGCCGCCAAGCTTGCAGGGATCGCGCGCGCCGCCGACGATGCGGGCTTCTACAGCCTCTGGGTCATGGATCACTATTTCCAGATCGTCGGGGTGGGTCCTCCCGAGAACGACATGCTGGAGTGCTACTCGACGCTCGGCTATCTCGCGGCCGTCACCCGGCGCGTGAAGCTCGGCCCGATGGCGGTCGGCGTCATCTATCGCCACCCGGGCGTGCTGGTGAAGACGGCGACCACCCTGGACGTGCTCTGCGGCGGCAGGAGCTATTTCGCGCTGGGTGCCGCCTGGTTCGAAGGAGAGGCCAAGGGTCTCGGCGTGCCGTTCCCGCCCATCGCCGAGCGCTTCGAATGGCTCGAGGAGACGCTCAAGATCGCGAAGCAGATGTGGTCCGACCAGGACGCGCCCTACGACGGCGAGCACTATCATCTCGAGCGCACACTCTGTCGGCCGCAGCCGCTGCAGCGCCCACACCCGCCTATCCTCATTGCCGGCGCGGGCGAGAAGAAGACGCTGCGTCTCGTTGCGCAATACGGAGACGCCTGCAACATCTATGGGCCGCCTGCCGTGATCAGCGCGAAGCTCGGCATCCTGCGCGAGCATTGCGAAAGCATCGGACGCGACTACGATGCCATCGAGAAGACCACGATCGGCACGGTAGAGCTCGGCGCGGGCAAGTCCTCCGTCGCTGACCTGATCGCGCATTGCAAGGCGCTCGCGGCGGCAGGCGTGCAGCACGCCATTTTCAACATGCCGAACGTGCACGAGCTCGCACCGCTCGAGGTGTTCGGCCGCGAGATCATTCCGGCAGTCGCCGGCTTCTGAGGAGCTGCGGGGAATGGCCGAGCACGCGCAAGACTGGGCGGTTCGATCGTGCGCGTTGGTTGCGACCGCGCTCCTGGCCTTCGCGGCCGGCACTGACGCACCGGGCGCCGTCGCACCGCTGAGCGCCGTCGCACCCGCCGCCGCCGCGCCGCCTCACAGCGCCGCTGACGTGACCGCCCAGCGACTCGCAGCGCCGGCGCCGGCAGACTGGGTCGCGCCCGGCCGCGACGCCGCCGGCACTTACTTCTCGCCGCTCAAGGATATCGACGCGGCCAACGTCGCGCAGCTCGGCCTGGCATGGGACTATCGGCTCGGCACCTACCGCGGGCAGGAATCGACGCCGCTCGTGATCGACGGCGTCATGTACGCGACCTCGAACTTCGGGCGCGTGTATGCGCTCGATGCCGGGACCGGCAAGGAACTATGGATCTACGATCCGCAGATCGACGGTCAGTGGGCGCGCTATGCCTGTTGTGACGCCGTGAATCGCGGGCTCGTCGCATTCCAGGGCGTGCTTTACGTGGGTTCGCTCGACGGCTGGCTGCACGCCATCGATGCCGGCACGGGCCGGCGGCTATGGAAGATCGATACGCTCGTCGGGCGCAGCTCGAAAAAGCCCTACACCATCACAGGCGCGCCGCTCATCGCGGGCGATCTCGTCGTGATCGGCAACGGCGGAGGCGACTTCGCGGGCGCACGCGGCTACGTGAGCGCTTACGATCGAGAGAGCGGGCATCTGCGCTGGCGCTTCTACACCGTGCCGCGCGACCCTGCCTTGGGTCCGCAGGATCAGCCGCATCTCGAGGTTGCCCTGAAGACCTGGGATCCCAAGCATCCCTGGGAAGGCGGCAGCGGCGGCACGGCGTGGGACGGCATGGCCTACGACCCGGCTCTCGGTCTCGTGTATATCGGCACCGGCAACGCCGCTCCCTATAACTTGCACCTCGCGGGTCGCCGCGGCGGGGATGAGCTCTACGCCGCCTCCATCATCGCGATTCATGCGCGCGATGGGTCTCTTGCGTGGTACTACCAGACCACCCCGGGCGATCGCTGGGATTTCGACAGCACGGAAAAATTCGTGCTCGCCGACCTCGAGCTCGGCGGCAGGCGACGAGCGGTGCTGATGCAGGCTCCGAAGAACGGCTACTACTACGTGCTCGATCGCGCCACGGGCGAACTGATCTCCGCGAAGCCCTTCGCCTTCGTGAGCTGGGCCCGCGGCCTCGATCCGAAGACCGGGCGTCCGCTCGTCGATGCGAGCGCCGGCTACGATCACGGCCCGGCGCTGGTTTTTCCGAGCGAGTCCGGCGCCCACGCCTGGCAGCCCATGGCCTTTGACCCGGCGCGCGGCGTCACGTTCCTGCCGGTCATTGAAGCCGGCAGCATCATTCTGGAGACGAGCGACCGGCGCGCCGGACTCGTGGAGGGCCAATTCACGACGCCCGCGCTTCCCCCCGAACTCTACGATCCCAAAGGCATGCGCTCTCTTTACGGCCAGGTGCCGCCACTCGCGCGGCTCGAGCGCGGCCTCAAGACCGATCCCGCCTCGCGCGGATTCCTGCGCGCCTGGAGTGTCGCCGAACATCGGGTGCTGTGGGACACGCAGACTGCGACGAGCCTTGACGGCGGCGTGCTCGCGACCGCGGGCGGCCTCGTCTTCCAAGGGGATGCCAACGGCTATTTCAATGCCTACTCGGCCGACACCGGCAAGAAGCTCGCCTCTATCGCGCTCGGCAGTTCCATGATGGCGGCGCCGGTGACCTACGCCGTGAACGGCACGCAGTATGTCGCCATCGTCGCGGGCTACGGCGGCGGCGGCGTGATTATCGGCGCGCCGCTCGATCCCCAGTCCGCCGCGTACAAGTACGGCAACGAAGGACGCATCATCGCCTTGAAGCTCGGCGGCCCGCCGCCGCCTCTGCCGCTCCTGCGTACCGACGTGCCCATGCCCGAACTCCCCGAGCGTCCCGCCGATGCGGGGCAGATCGCCGCGGGCGAAGTGCTGTACAACCGTTATTGCTCGCGCTGCCACGTGATGGGCCGCGGCAACTTACCCGATCTGCGGCGCAGCACCCCCGTGACGCACACGCTATTCGATTCCATCGTGCTCGGCGGCGCGTACTCCGTCAAAGGCATGGGGCGATTCGATGATGTGCTGTCGCCAGCCGATGCACATGCGATTCATGCGTGGCTCATCGATCAAGCCTGGGTGTTGAAAGCCGAGCTCGCGAGCGCCCCGCATTGACGCTGCCCTTTCCGCCGGCGAAGTTCAAGGATCTCGAGTCTGCCTTCCAAGCACTCCATGATGCGCGCCCTTTCTAGGACTCTGGCTTCCCGAACCGATCCCGCCCATGCAGTGACCACCATTACCGGCATCCGCCGGCCGTCGGCGTAAAGCTCTCGAATCCAGGTATAAAGTGGACGCAGTTTCGGCGAGTTGACCCACCACGGAAGTTCTTCAAGAAGCCAAAGCCGTGCAGTATTCAGGTGCTGCGCAAAGCGCCGCGCGGGCGATCGCGTTTGCCCCACATAGCGCACGTCTCGAAGGGACCGGGGATCCGACAGCGTGTAGATGGCGATGCCGCGCGCGTCGTCACCGGAGTCATCGTAGAGCTCCGCACGAATGTGCCGCCGCACTCGCTGTGCGATCCCCGCTTTGCCGGTCGCGCCGCCCGTGTTCACCGCGGCCTATTTGCTCGCCTCGCGGAACTGTTTGAAGCGATCAACTACCTCCAGACGGTCGGCGCTCTGAAACGGCAACATCCATCCCGGATACTCTGGGGGAAGAGCGCTGACCTCATCCAACCGCCTGAGCTCATCCTGGGTGAGCGTGAGCTCGACCGCCGCGAGATTGTCCTGAACCTGGTCGTGGCGTTTCGCGCCAATGATGACCGAGGTCACCACCGGCTTCGCCAAGAGCCACGCGAGCGAGACGCGTGCAGAACTGCACTGGTGTGCTTTTGCGATCGGTGCCATCACATCGAGGATCTTCCAGGTCCGCTCCTTATCAACGATCGGAAAGTCGAACTCCGTGCGGCGCGAATCCGCCGGCTTCTGGTTCGCTCGGCTGTATTTGCCGGATAGCAGGCCTCCGGCAAGCGGACTCCATACCAGCAGCCCGACCTTTTCGGATGCCAGCAGAGGAACGATTTCGCGCTCCAGATCGCGGCCGGCAATCGAGTAGTAGGCCTGAAGCGTGTCAAATCGTGCCAAGTTTCTCAACTCACAGATGCCAAGCGCTTTGGCGACTTTCCAGGCCGGCCAGTTGGAGCAGCCGATGTAGCGGACCTTTCCCTGCTGCACCAGGGTGTCCAGAGCGCGAAGCGTCTCCTCGACCGGGGTCACTAAATCATTGCCATGGATCTGGTAGAGATCGATATGGTCGGTCTGCAAGCGGCGCAGACTGGCCTCGACGGCGTCCATGATGTGGCCGCGAGAGGCCCCGACGTCATTGCGGCCCGGGCCGACGCGGCCGTAAACCTTGGTCGCGATCACGATATGCTGCCGCGCGATCTTGAGGTTCTTGAGCGATTGTCCAAGGATCTTTTCGCTCTCACCCTCCGTATAGACATCCGCGGTATCAAAGAAGTTGATGCCGCTCTCAATCGATGTCTTGATCAAGTCATCGGCGGCCGCCTGGCCAACGGCTCCGATGGCTTTGAACATTCCTCTGCCGTCCCCGAAGGTCATGGTCCCGAAACACAGTTTCGAGACCAGCAGACCCGTATTGCCAAGGGTTGCATATTTCATGGCGTTTTCTCCATCGAGTACAAGGTTCGTCCGGCGGGCAGGATATCGGCCGCTGCAGGGGCGCGTGTCCTCCGCGGTTCCTCCTCGACTATACGCCGTCATCGGTTATCCTTCGCTTCTCTTACCCGTCATGCGAAATCTAGACTTCACCTCCTGGCCGGCGCTGCTTTCGACTCTGCTCGGGCTCAGCGTAATTACCCTCATCGGAGTCGGCATCCGACTGCTCGCGATGCAGACGATGCAGCAGCGCCGGGAGCGGGAAAATCGCCAGATCAACGAACGCCTGCGCACGTTGATTGCTGCCTATAAGACGTTGGGAGGCTCGTTCACGGGCGATCTCGCGGTGGATCCCGCCCATCTTAGGGATTTCAAACGCGATGCGCAGGCGGCGACTGATCACGGAATCGAGGAGCGCGCGGATGGAGTCCGACTGGGCTCCGATCGCTCGCGACGTATTCGCGACGCGGTCGAAGGTTCATTGTCCGACATCATCCTTCTCGGCACCGAGGAGCAGGTACGGTTGGCGGCGGCAGCCGCCGCTGAACTCGCCGCCGGTCGTCCGGTGGAAACCGCGGCGCTGGTCGTCTCACTACGCGATTTCATTCGACAGGTTTTGGAACTACAGCCAGTCCCGTCACACCTATCGATTCCGAAACAGGGACCTTCGCGTGCGGCGCCCTCAAAGGGCGGCAAAGAGGGCGAAAGGAATCGCGCAAAACAGAGCGGCGGGGGCGGGCTGGGTGGTGGAGCGGGCGGCGCAGGCCTCGGCGGAGGACTCAGTCATGACGAGGAGAGCGAGCATCACGATTAGATTACGCTTCTAACCAAGCGTGCCATCGTATTCCTGTGAGATATCGCGACTGGTGTAGTCCTTGAACATCGCTGTCGAGATCACACTAAGAATCGCACAGAGCAGAATGTAGGCGGCAATGGCGTATCCCGATCCATACTTCGCAAACAGCCACGCCGCGATCAACGGAGCCGGACCACCGGCGATTATAGACGCCAGCTGATAGCCCAGAGACGCGCCGCTGTAGCGCAGCCGCCCGGTGAACGATTCGGCAATCAGCGCGGCCTGTGGTCCGTACATCATGCTGTGCGGAATCAGGGATAGCATCACAGCGAGAAAAATCCATCCAGCAATCAAAGTGTTGAGCAGCGCAAAGTAGATGAAACCGAACGCGCCAGTCACGGCGGCGCCGATCATATACATGCGCCTGCGGCCAATGCGATCCGACAAGAACCCGGAAAGCGGGATCGTGAAAAAGGAAAGCGCCGAGGCGGTCAGAACGCCGGTGAGTAGCAGGTTGCGCGAGACGCCCAGAACTTTGGTCCCGTACGTAAATACGAATGCCGTAAAGATGTAAAAGGGCGCCTGCTCCCCCATGCGCGCCATGGCCGAGAGAAGGATTTGCCGCGGTTGTCGCCTGATCACCTCCAGGATCGGTGTCCGCTCGATCTTGTTCTCCGCTACCAAGCGCGAGAAGACCGGCGTCTCCAGAATATTGAGGCGAATATACAGACCGATTCCGACCAGCAGAATGCTGAGGAGAAACGGGATTCGCCATCCCCACGCAAGGAAACGTGCGCCTGAGATCTGGCTGAACGCCAGGACCGCAAGGTTGGCGAGAAACAGGCCGGCCGGGACGCCGAACTGGGGCCAAGAGGCCACGAAACCGCGATGGGCGTTGGTCTTGGTCCACTCCATCGACATCAGCACCGATCCGCCCCACTCGCCCCCGACTCCGACGCCTTGGATGAAGCGCAGGATGACGAGCAGCACCGCACCCCAGAGGCCGATCTGTGCATAGGGGGGCACGAACGCAACCAGGAATGTCGAAATGCCCATCAGCAGCAGTGTCGAGATGAGGGCGGATTTGCGGCCAATCCGATCGCCATAATGCCCGAAGATGGCTGCGCCCACCGGCCGAGCCACGAATCCAACGGCGTAGATTCCGAATGCTTGAAGCGTTCCCACCACAGGATCGGATTTTGGGAAATATAGCTGGCCGAACACCAAACCCGTCACCGTGCTGTATAGAAAGAAGTCGTACCACTCGATGGTGGTGCCGACGGTGCTCGCAATGATCGCGCGCTTGAGCTGCTTGCGGTCGTCCGGTTCCGGTGACAAGTTTGTCATGCGAATTCACCTTCGCCGCGTGGTTCTGCTAAGCAAGGAAAAACGACCCGGCGCCCGCGCGCCTCAATACGCCGTCGCGATCATACAGCGCCTGGCAGGCCTTCGGCAGGCGACAGTCCCAAATTGCGCGTGCGGTGGATCTGTCAGGTGCTCGCCATCGCGCCGCCGGCGGACGGGCGCTACGGCCCCATGCCGGTGTCGAACATCGGCCGCACCTCCGACTCGCCGTCGAATCCGGGCCAGTACTTTCGATGCAACTCCATAAACTCAGTTGCAATTCGGACGGCTTCCGCCTTCGAGTCCGCGTTCAAGATCGCCCAGCCGCCGATGACTTCCTTGCTCTCGGTAAAGGGCCCGTCCATCACAGTGATCTTGCCGCTGCCGAGCCGCACGCGGACGCCGTCCTTGCTCGGCAGCAGACCGCCGGTATCAACTAAGGTCCCGTCCTTGAGGGACTTCGCTACGAACTCGCCCATCGCCTCCATGAGTGCGGCCGGCGGCCCGGATTGGCGGTAGGACTCGGAATGACGAATGAAGGTCAGGTATTTCATGGCTCCTCCTCGGGTTTCCAGTTATACGACGAACGAGCCCGACCCGGATCGACACACCAGTCTTTCCGCCTAAAGAGGCGGTGCGGTGGGCGGAGGACGCCGGTGTTTGGTCGCTTGCTCGTAGCCGTAGACGATCTCGATCAGTACATTCTCGGACCAAGGCCTGCCGAGGAATTCGATGCCCACCGGGACGCCAAGCGTGGCGCTCGCGGTTGACGAGGAAAATCCGCCAGGGACGACGATGGAAGGAAATCCTGTCACTGAACCGAGAGCGCCGTTGCGCTCCACCTGGGTCGCGCCAATGGGCACCACAAGCCGCTGTTGGTGCGGGAAGACGATAGCATCGAGTCGATCGTCGGCCATGATCTTCATGACGCGCTGCTGCAACTCCGAGCGTTCCTGGAGGCGCAGGCGATAGCCGTCGTCCATCTCGAGGCTTTGCGCTTTCTTGATGATCTCCCCGATGTTCGGATGAAACTTGCCGGAAGAGATGATCTCCTCCAACGATTTGACGGGCGCGTTGCCGGAGGCAAGATAAGCGTTGATTGCCGGCTTGAGTTCGTAAAGATGAACGCTGATGTCGGAGGAAATCTTGCCGCTATCGAGTTCGGGAGTGTTCAGCTCCACAATCGTCGCGCCTAGCCTCCCCAGGTCATCGACCGCCTTGTCCGCTACAGTATTGACTTCCCCATGGATGGGAGCGGTGCCGAAGAAGCTGCGCAAGACGCCGATGCGCCTGCCCTTGACGCCGTCGCTCTTCAAGAACTTCGTGTAGTCCTTCTCGACATTCCCGGCACTCCATGCCGTCGCGGGATCGTTAGGGTCATAGCCGACGAGCACGTTGAGCATCTTTACCGCGTCCGTGACGGTGCGGGCCAGCGGGCCCGCGGCATCCTGGGTGAACGAATACGGAATGACACCGGCTCGGCTGACGAGACCGAGCGTCGGGCGAATGCCCACGATGCTGTTGGCCGAGGCGGGTGACCGGATGGAGTTGACAGTGTCGGTGCCAATGCCTGCCACTGCGAAGTTGGCAGCCAGGCCCGCGCCCGTGCCGCCACTCGATCCGCCAGGCGTGCGGGTCAGGTCATAGGGATTGAGGGTCTGCCCGCGGATCGAGCTGATCGTCTCACCCCAGATCGCGAACTCGTGCAGGTTGACCTTGGCGAGGACGATCGCGCCGGCGCTGCGCAATTTCTGAGTGATCGCCGCATCGGTGGCGGGCGTGTATCCCGCCAGGCTGAGCGAGCCGCCCGTGGTCGGCATGTCTTTCGTATTGACGTTGTCTTTCAGCAGCACCGGGATCCCGTGGAGCGGGCCGACGAACTTCCCTGTCTTGCGGAAGTGTTCATCTTGGGCGGCTGCCTCCTCGAGAGCCCGCGGATTCAGGAAGATCACCACATTCAGCTTCGGGCCCGCCTGGTCGTAGGCCTGGATCCGTGCTAGATAGGACTGCACCACGCGAGTGGCCGTGGTAGCTCCAGACCTATAGGCCGCCTGCACATCGCTAATGCTGGCCTCCTCCAAGTGAAACCGCATGGCGTCAGTTGCCGCACCGGCGCCGCCCGCCGGAAACATGAACGCTCCTGCGAGGACAATGCGTACCAGCTTCATGATGCCTCCCAGCACCTGCCGCAGCCTTTAGGTGCCTTTCAGCGTGCGGGTAAATTAATGCCAAAGGTCCATTTCCACACATCGCCGTGCTTGACGTAGACCGACGTGCCCCAGATAGGACCAACCTTCCGGCCATAGCAACTCCCGTCGGCAGTAGCCTTGAATGTCAGGATCCCGACTGTCGGCGAGAGCATCGTACTCGCGGCGTCGGTGACTCCGACGCTCTTGACATCGCATCCGGACCCGGACCAATTCTTCAATGCCTCGGACTTGGTTGCTAGGTAGGTACCAAAAACATTGATAAATGAAATATCCCTGGCCGTCAGGTCCTGCAGTTTTCTGCCGTCGTGTGCTCTCCAGGCTTCCCAGACGACCCTTTCGACCGCGAGCATGGCGTCGGTGCGAGCATCTCGATTCGTCGGTTGAGCATCGTCCTCATTCAGCGCCTGCTGCCTCTCGGCCGGCTTCGCGGGAGTCGATTTTGGGTCGACGATCGGCGCTTGTGCATGGAAGGCTCGCTGCCAATTACCGCCGTCGCGAACGTATACCGTTGCCGCCCAACTGTTGGTCGGGAGCTTTTGTCCACCACATGCGCCGTTGACGGTCACCCTATGGGTGATGAGCGCCGCATCCTTACCAAGGGGGCTGACCTGCTCGGCGGACAGAGCGTAGCTCTTGATCTCGCAGTCAGCGCCGGTGTATTCCTTTGTTGCTGATGTCTTGTCGAGCTTGCCAAATGACCCCCATCCGACAAACTTATCCGAGAGAAATTCGCCCCAGAACTCCGCGTCCTTGGACTTCCAAGCCTCGTACGCGCTCTTTTCGAGCGTTATAAGTGCAACCTTGGTAGGTCCGGCTGGGGCGGTCGCTGCGGTGGTGTAAGCGGCGTTGGCGTTGTTTGCCGGTGCATTTCCGGCGCAGGCTGTGAAGACGAGAGCGGCTGCCGCAGTTAAACCGAAACGCTCGGTCTTGCCCATAATTGTCGCCTGTTTAGTTATAAATCGACTTCAAGTCCAAAGGCTTTTATTCGGCGTCCTCACTCCAGCGGCTGCACCCTCACATCCACACTCAACTTGTGCTTGCTCCCGCCGAACAAAATCCCCCGCAGCGGCGACACATCCCCGAAATCCCGTCCCCAGGCGAGCGTCACATGCCCCTCGCCGAGGAGGCAGTCGTTGGTGGGATCGAAATCCACCCATCCCAGCGGCGGACAGTACACCGACACCCAGGCGTGCGAGGCATCGCCGCCGACGGTCGCGGCGCCGCCCGGGCGAATGGTGCGGATATAGCCGCTCACATAGCGCGCCGCGAGCCCGCCGGCGCGCAAGGCGCCGATCATGAGGTGCGCGAAGTCCTGGCACACACCGCGCCGGCTCTTGAGCACGTCCGCGATGGAGGTGCGGTTGTTGGTCGTGCCCGGCGCATACTTGAACTCGTGGTAGATCTTGCGCATGAGCGCCTCGGCGCCGCTGCCGATCGAGCGTCCCGGCGCAAAGCAATCCGCAGCATAGTCCCAGAAGACTTGCTTGATCGGAATGTGATCCGAGCGCATGCGGTAGCGGCAGGCCTCGAGCTCGGCCGCCGAGAGCGGTGCCGCGTGATAGCTCAACCGCTCGCGCACCTCCTCCCAGGGCTCGCAGGATTCCAGCGCCGTCGATTCGCGCGGAAAGATTTCCACCATCATCTCGGCGATCACCGACAAGCGGTCGTGCGATCGATCGTACTCGAGCCGCGCGATGCCGTTGCCGAATGCGTCGAGGTCCTCGTGCTCCGCGCTCGGCGGCGGATCGAGCTTGAGCGTGTGATCGAGACAACGCTGGTAGGCAAAGTCGCGCGGCTTCAAGTGCAGCAGGTGATGGGAGTGCGCCACGTCGCCGTCGTACTCGTACAGCGTCGCGTGACGCACCGCGTACCGCATCAGCCGCGCTCCGCGTAGCGCATCAGGCGGACACCGCGTCGACCTCGAAGTCGACGTGCGAGAAATGCTGCGAGGTGAGCTGCTCCGAGAGGACTCCTCCCGCCGCATTCAGGTTCTCCAGGCCCTCGGCGAAGCGGCGCCGCGCGTCCGCCGACAGCTCCAGCTCCGTCCCGAGCGGAGCGTACTTGAGCGCGATCAGCTCCGAGATGGGTGCGTACAGCGTGTCCTGGGCGCGCATGCCCAGCGATTCGGCGAACTCGATGAGCAGCGTGTTGATGGCCCGCCACTGGAAGGCGAGGGCGCGCGGATTGCGCTCCTCGTAAACCAACAGGTCCACCGTGAACGCCCACACGGGCGGCGCACGGTGGCGGTTGCGGTAGGTGATGGCGCTGTCGCCGATCTCCAGCAGCCACTCGAGCTCCTGCCGCATGGGGGTCGCGGGATGGACCAGGCGGCGCGCGATCACCGCGGACAGGAACAACAGGCGCTCGAGGCGCCGGCCGATCATCATCAGCCGCCAGCCGTCGTCCTGCGTCATGTCGTCGTGCGCGAATCCGGCGAGCGCCGCGAGCGAGATCAGCAATCGATCGAGCGCCTCGCGCGCATCCGCCCGCGCGTTCTCGGCGCGCCGGTAGTCGCGCTGCAGGACCGTGAGGGCGCGCCAGTTCTCCGCGGACAGACTGCTGCGCACCCGCGCCGCGCACTCGCCCAGGCGTCCGACGTCCCCGCTCAGCGTGAAGCGCTTCTGCCCGTCGAACAGCCGCGCGGCGCCGTAGTGCTTGCAGATCTCCATCGCCTGCGACCAGAAAGGGAGATTGCGCCTGAGGCCCAGCGTCGCGCGCAGCATGCGCATCTTGAAATCGCAGCGCTCGGCGTAGCGCCCCATCCAGAACAGGTTCTCGGCGAGCGTCGAGGGAAGGTCCTGGTGGACTGCACGGGGCGGCGTGGCGTCGACCCGCGCGATGGGCGCGGTCGTTTCCTCGGCCGCATCGTCGGAGTCGCAGAGCACCCAGATGTCCTTGCTCCCGCCGCCGCGCTGCATGGAGACGATCTCGGCGTGCGCATCGGAGGCGAAGCGCGCGAGGCCGCCGGGCATGACCCGGTAGCCCTCGGGCGTCGCGATCGCATACACCCGGATGCCGAGCGCACGCGCCGAGAAACGGTCCGCGCTCTTCGTGTACCAGACCGGCGCCTGCGAGAACGCGAGATGCTCCTGTGCGACGAACGCGTAGGGACGGGCGCGCATGCGCTCGATCAGCGCCGCGCGCTCGGCGTCGTCGAGATCGCTGCCGAACACCGTCTCGAGTTTCACGTCCGGAAACGTCGGCTTGATGACGAGATTCTGAAGATTTTCGATCACCGACTCGAAGGCAGGCCGCTCGCCGCACCACCAGGTCGCGACCGAGGGCAGGATCAAGCGCTCGCCGAGGAGCCGCTCCGCGATCGAGGGCAGAAAGCCGAGCCAGGCCGCGGACTCGAGCACACCGCTGCCGAGCGCGTTCGCAGCGACGACGTTGCCCTGGCGAATCGCCCCGAGCAGCCCCGGCACGCCGAGCGCCGAGTCGGCGCGCAGCTCCACGGGGTCGCAGAAATCGTCATCCAGCCGGCGCAGGATGGTGTGCACGCGCTTCAAGCCCGCCAGCGTCTTCAAATAAACACGCGCGTCACGCACGGTGAGATCGTGGCCCTCGACCAGCGGAAAGCCGAGCTGGCGCGCGAGATAGGCGTGCTCGAAGTAAGTTTCGTTGAACGAGCCCGGCGTGAGCACGACCGCGAGCGGCTCATCGCCCGCGCCGCGCAGGAGCTCGGCACGGAGCGTTGCGAAGAATGCGCCCAGCGGCCGCACGTCCATGCCTTGCGCGAGATGCGGGAAAGCGCGGCGCACGATTTGCCGGTTCTCGAGCGCATAGCCCGGGCCCGACGGTCCCTGCGTGCGGTCGGCGAGCACCCACCAGCGCCCGTCGGCCGAGCGCGCGAGATCGGCCGCATAGAGAGAGAGCCACCGATCCTGCGGCGGACGCACCCCCACGCAGGGCCAGAGAAAGTTCGGATGGCCGAACGGGATCTCCGCGGGCAACGCGCCTTGCGCGAGCAGCTGCTGCGGTCCGTACAGATCCGCGAGCACCGAGTTCAACAGCGCCGCGCGCTGCGCGACGCCCGCCTCGATGCTCTGCCACTCCTCCGCCGTCATGAGATACGGCAGCGGATCGAGGATCCAGGGACGGTCGCGGCCCTGCTCGTCGGCGTACACGTTGTACGTGATGCCGTTCTCGACGATCATGCGCCGCGTGAACTCGGTGGCGCGGCGCGCGGCGCGCGCATCGTCCTCGAACACGCCGTCGACCAGCGAGCGCCAGTGGCTGCGCACGCGCCCCTCGCCGTCCAACAGCTCGTCGTAGCGGCGCGGGTCGCTTCGGTAGCTCTGAAGTCTAGGGTCGCTCACCGGCTCGGCGGATCGCGCAGGTCCAGGGTGAAGGGGAATTCGTCGCTCGACTCGGCCGGCCCTGAGTGCACCGCACCCGGCGTGTGCCCGATGCGAAAGAAGCGCGCCAGCCGCCGGCTCTCGGCCTCGAACGCGTTCACGGGAAAAGTCTCATGGCTGCGGCCGCCCGGATGAACCACATGATATCGACAACCGCCTTCCGATCGATGCATCCAGGTGTCCACTATATCGAATGTCAGTGGCGAATGAATCCCGATTTTCGGATGCAGCGCCGACCACGGCTGCCAGGCTCGAAAGCGCACACCTGCGACGTATTCTCCGTCGCGCCCGGTAGGGCGCAACGGCAGCGTGCGCCCATTGCAGGTCGCGACATAGCGGTCGGGCGCAAGCCCGCTCACCTTCAGCTCGATTCGCTCCAGCGAGGAGTCGACATAACGCACCGTGCCTCCCGCCGTGCCTTCCTCGCCGAGCACGTGCCAGGGCTCGAGCGCCTGACGCAGCTCCAGCTGCGCGACCCGCAGCGCCTGATCGCCGAGCTTCGGAAAGCGGAACTCGAAATGCGGCGCGAACCACTCGACACGCAGGGCCAAGCCCGCGCGGTTTGTCTCCTCGATCACCTCGGAGAAATCCTGCCAGATGAAGTGCGGCAGCATGAAGCGGTCATGCAGCTGGGTTCCCCAGCGCGCGAGCCGCGCCGGCGCATACGGCTCGCGCCAGAAGCGCGCGACCAGCGAGCGCAGGAGCAGCAGCTGCACCAGGCTCATGCGCGCATGCGGCGGCATCTCGAACGCGCGCAGCTCCAGAAGACCCAGCCGTCCGCTCGAGGAGTCGGGCGAGTACAGCTTGTCGATGCAGAACTCGGCGCGATGCGTGTTGCCGGTCACGTCGATGAGCAGATTGCGCAGCAGGCGGTCCACGAGCCACGGCGGCACCTCCTCCCCCAGCGCGGGGAATTGCTTGAACGCGAGCTCGAGCTCGTGCAGCGAATCGTTGCGCGCCTCATCGACGCGCGGCGCCTGCGAAGTGGGACCGATGAAGAGTCCCGAGAACAGGTACGAGAGCGATGGATGGTTGTGCCAGTACGAGATCAAGCTGCGCAACAGATCCGGACGCCGCAGGAAAGGCGAATCGCCCGGCGTCGCACCGCCCAGCACGATGTGGTTTCCTCCGCCCGTGCCGACGTGCCGTCCGTCGATCATGAATTTTTCCGAGCGCAGTCTCAAACCATGCGCCGCCTCGTGCAGATGCGCGGTGAGCTCGACGAGCTCATCCCAGCTCGCACTCGGCTGCACGTTCACCTCGATCACACCCGGGTCCGGCGTCACCTTGAAATTGGCGAGGCGCGGATCCGCGGGCGGCTCGTAGCCCTCGATCACCACCGGCTGCCGCAGTGCCTTCGCGCAGGATTCCACCGCCGCAACGATCTCGAGGTAATCGTCCAGGCAGCGTGTCGGCGGCATGAACACGTGTAGCACGCCGCCGCGCTCCTCGGTACACATCGAGGTACGCACGATGTCGGCCGGTCGCTCCCCGCCAGCCTGCGCGCCGCCCGCGCGCGCGCCGCCCACCTGCACGGCCTCTGCCTTTCCGCCCTCCGCCGGCTCGCGCAAGTCCCGATACGGCGCAAGCGGCGCGAAGCTCTGATTCGGGTCCGGCGGATGGAGATGTGGAAAGTCGGAGGGCTCCACCCACAACAGCGAGTCGAGCGGCAAACGATAGCCGATAGGCGAGTCCCCCGGTATCAAGTAGCATCTTTCGCGGCGTAAGTACCACCGTCCGCTCCGCCACGCCGCCCCCTCCACCGGCCGGGTGATGGGCAGCACATAGCCCACCGGCGCATCGAGCTCGCTCTCGAAGACCCGCATCAGGCGCGCGCGCTCCAAAGGATCGGAAACCTTGGAGCGGATCGCATCGACGTTCGAGGGAAGCTTGCGCTCCCGCCACGCGTAATAGAACACATCCTCGTACGCCGGAAATACGTGCTCCGCGCCCACCCCCAGTGCCGCCGCGATCGCCGCGAGCAGCCGCGGTGCATTGGCGTGCGCCTCCGGATAGCGGCGCTCTGAGTCCGCAATGAGCGCGCGCTCGGTCCAGATCGGCTCGCCGTCCTTGCGCCAGAAGCAATTCAGCGACCAGCGCGGCAGCTGCTCGCCCGGATACCATTTGCCCTGACCGAATTGCACCAGCCCCGCCGGGGCGTAGCGCGCCTGCATCTTCCAGAAAAGCTCGGCCGCCAGGCGCCGCTTGTTCTCGCCGAGCGCCTCGGTGTTCCACTCGGGCGTACTCGAATCCTCGCTCGACACGAACGTCGGCTCCCCGCCCATCGTGAGACGCACATCGCCCGCCTTGAGCTCTGTATCGATGCTTTTGCCCGCGGCATCGATCGCCGACCACTGCGCCTCCGAATAGGGCTTCGTGACCCGCGGCGCCTCCCAGATGCGCGCGACGCTCATCGCGTACTCGAACGTGGTCTCGCACGCCTCGACACCGCCCGAAAGCGGGGCGGCGGCGGAGGGCTCCGGCGTGCAGGCGAGCGGGATGTGCCCCTCGCCGGTGAGCAGCCCCGAGGTGGGATCGAGGCCGATCCAACCGGCACCCGGCAGGTACACCTCGCACCAGGCGTGCAGGTCCGTGAAATCCCGGCTCGGCCCGGCGGGCCCGTCCACCGGCTTTTCGTCGGCCACGAGCTGGATGAGATAGCCCGAGACGAAGCGCGCGGCGAGCCCCAAGTGGCGCAGCAACTGCACCAGGAGCTCCGCCGAATCCCGGCACGAGCCGGAGCGCTTCTCGAGCGTAACCTCGGGCGGCTGTACGCCGTGCTCCATGCGGATCAGGTAGCGGACATCGCCCGCCACGCGGCGATTGATCTCCACCAGGAAGTCGATGGTGGGCCGCCGCTCGCGCGGGATGCCCGCCAGATACTGCGTGAACAGCGGCGTCGCCGGCCCGGTGAGCAAGAACGGGCCGAGCTCGCGCTCGTCCGCCGCCTCGTATCTGAACGGGAAATGCTGCGCGTAAGGCTCGAGAAAGAAGTCGAACGGGTTCACCACCGCCATCTCCGCGGTGAGATCCACCTCGACGCGCAGCTCGCGCGTCGGTTTCGGGAACATCAGGCGTGCGAGGTAGTTCGCCTGCGGATCCTGCTGCCAGTTGATGAAATGCTCGGCCGGCTCGATCTTCAGGGAGTAGGCGAGGATGCGCGTGCGGCAATGGGGCGCCGGCCGCAGCCGCACGATCTGCGGGCCGAGCATCACCGGCCGGTCGTACCGGTAGTGCATGAGGTGATTGAGCGCTACGTGAATCGACACCGGTTGGGCTCCGAGGCGAGGACTACTGTGTATAGCACGCGAGCCGCCGGCGCGGGAAACGACCTCACGCCGCCGAGGCGGCCCGGCCGTTGGCCTCGCGGTGCGCGTTGATGGTGTCGTCGATGAACCGCAGCTTGCGAATGGCGGGTGCGGAGAGCACGAACGGATAGCTGTCGGGAAGCCCGAGCCCGCGGCTCAAGTTATTGAGGACATAGGTGAGCGACAGCCAGGCCTCGATCATCGCATCGAAATCGCGGTAGTTCGGGTTCAGAGGATCGGGCGGCGGCTGCATTTGCGGCTCGTCGGGGCGCTTCGGCCGCAGCGCGAGGCCCGTGGCCCCGGCCGTTTCGAGGGCATCCACCATGTGCAGATAGTGAGCCCAGGACTCCGCCCAGTCTTCCCACGGATGCATGGTCGAGTACGCGCTGATGAAGCTCTCCTCCCAGCGCGCGGGCGGCCCTTCGCCATAGTGCCGGTCGAGCGCTTTCTGATAGTCGGCGCGCTCATCGCCGAACAGCTCGCGAAAATCCGCGAGCCGCGGCCCGAACGCGATCAAGCGGTCCCAGAAGTAATGACCGATTTCGTGGCGGAAATGCCCCAGAAGGGTGCGGTACGGCTCCTTCTGCAGCGAGCGCTGCTTCTCGCGGTGCACATCGTCCGCCTCCGCGATGTTGATGGTGATGAGCCCGTTGTCGTGTCCGGTGAGCACCCGCTTGGCGTCGCCGTCGGTCGAGTCCTCCAGGAACTCGAACGCGAGTCCCCGGTTGTTGCCGTCCTTCGGACCGATCGGCAGATCGAGCCCCATGAGCGTGTACAGCATGCGCCGCTTCGCCACCTCGAGCCTGAACCAGGCGACTCGGTTTCGCTCCGAAGACAGATCCGGAATGATGCGGTTCAGCCGGCACGAGCGGCAGAAGTCGCTCGGATCATCCGTGGCCACCACCCAATTGCAGACGCTCACCTGATCATAGTTCGCGCACAGCCGATAGGGGCGCGGCTCCGCAGCAGGCATCTCCGCCCTCCACACGCCGTTTTCACCGGGCGTGAGCGCCGCCATCAGCCGCCGCTCCGGCAAAAACGCGAGCGGACGCCCGCAGTTCAGGCAGCGAATGTTCTCGAAGAACACCAGGTTCTGGCAGTGGCTGCAGTGAAAAGTCTTCATCGATGAGCTGAGCGCATTGGCTGGGGATGGGCGCCTTCGTGGAATTCTAGGGAGCGCCTCAGGGCACCGGCGCATTTATCCGCAAACAGTGATTGTAAGCGATCGGTCAATTGAGTAGCTTCATGTCATCCGATGGCCGACAGCGTCCGCTCGCGGGCGTGCCTGGCGGCCCGGATCCCCGTGTCAGCGGGCCGGCCGCCTTTCGTCCAAGCCGCGCGCCTACGGTGGTTAGCAGTTCAGTCCTACGGGCCAAGCCCGCGTCAGGTGACATAAATGCCCACGATGGCGATGCACCCATGAAAATCCGTTTCGGCTACGAGCTGGTCTACAACTGCGCCCAACCGGTGCCGATGATCCTGATGCTGCACGCCCACCCGAGTCGCCTGCAGGATTTGCTCGCGCCCGATCAGTTGGTGACGGATCCCGCGGTAGCGCTCGATGTGTACAAGGACGGCTTCGGCAACACCTGCACCCGCCTGCTCGCGCCTGCCGGCGGCATCCGCCTCACCGCCGATGCGCTCATCCGCGACTCGGGCGTGCCCGAGCCGGCGATCTACGACGCGCAGGAGCATCCGGTGGAATCGCTGCCGCACGCAGCGCTCGTATACCTCCTCGCCAGCCGTTATTGCGAGACCGAGCGCCTGATGGACGAGGCGTGGCGGCTGTTCGGCAACATCACTCCCGGCTGGGGACGCGTCCAGGCCGTGTGCGATTTCGCGCACCAGCACATCTGCTTCGGCTATCACTTCGCGCGCTCGACCAAGACCGCCGCCGAGGCGTACGCCGAGCGCCAGGGCGTGTGCCGGGATTTTGCGCACCTCGCGATCACACTGCTCCGTTGCCTCAACATTCCCGCGCGCTACTGCACCGGCTATCTCGGCGACATCGGCGTGCCGACCACCGATGCACCGATGGACTTCGCCGGCTGGCTCGAAGCCTACATCGGCGGCGCCTGGCACACTTTTGATCCGCGCAACAACGAGCGCCGCATCGGCCGCATCCTCATCGCCCGCGGCCGCGACGCGGCCGACGTCGCCATCAGCACCGCCTTCGGCCCCAACTTCCTGCAGGTGTTCCGAGTCTGGACCGACGAAGTCAAGGACTGATCCCCGCCCGCCGCCGCACCCCGCGCACTTCCCGCCGGCGCGGCGCCCCCTTGCATTCCCCTGGGGCGCCGGGTTCAATGCTGCCCGCGATCTGAGAAAGGCTGGGTCTGCATTGCCGTCATTTCGAATTGTTCCGTGGTTGACGGCGCTCGCGCTCGCGGCGTACGGCACCAGTCTTCCGCGCGACGCACGGGCAGCTCAAGAGCCTGCGCCCGCTTCCACGGCGGCCGCTTCCGCGCCCATCCCCGCGAGCCAGCGCCTCGACGATGCGCTTCGCTTGATATCGCAGAAGCAATTCGATGTGGGCCTGCCTGCCTTGAGGGCCGTCATCGATGCACACTCGTTCGCCAGCCTGCCGACCGACGATCGATACCGCGCGCTTCAGGCGGCCGGGCGAGCGGAGATGGCCCTGCAACACTGGCCGCTTGCGAGGGGCTACATGGCGCGCGCAGCGGCGATGCCGCAGGCAGCCGCCGATGATCAGCTGGCGCTCATGACGATCGGCGCGCAGCTGCATGACCAGGCGACGGTCGTTGCGGCACTGACCGCGCTGGCGCGGCAGTGGCCCGAGCGCCTCGGCGACATCGACGAGGATTACCTCACGAGCACCCTGCGTACCGCCGACGGAATGCCTCGCGGCACGGCGCTTGCGCTGCTCCAAGCGCTCTTCGCGGCGAACCTCAAGCTCAAGTCGGATATCGAGCCGAGCGACTCATGGCGCGAGCTGACGCTGTTGCTGGTAGAGCAGGGGCGGGTATCCGAGGCGGTCGAAGTTTCCGCACGCATCACCGATCCGCAGGTCCTCGTGAACATACGCGCCGATCGCCGTTTCGACGGCGTGGTCGCCGCGCATCCCGAGCGTTTCGACGTCGCAGCGGCTGCCTCCCGCGAGATCCGGGCACTTGAGGCCAGAGATGAAGACGGCGGCAATTCGTTGCGCGTCAAGACACTCTTGATGACTGCGCTCATGCGCCGACACCACGCCGCCGCCGCGCTGGCGATTGCCGACGAGGCCATCGCCGAGATCGGCGATACCAATTATCCGGAGAGGCGCTATCTCGATTACCTGGCCGAGTACGGCGGTTTACTGACCGAGCGAGCGTTCGCGCTGCTCGATCTCGGGCTCTGGGACGAGGCCGTTGCGCAGCTTACGGCCGCCGCCCGCGAGTTCGAGCACGACCGCGACAATGTCGGGGCCGCCCTCTCCCTCGCCGAGGTCGAATGCGATCTTGCTCACCCAAAAGAAGCGCGCTCGGTGCTCGACCAGCTTGCGTCGGGCCTGAGTCCGTACGGCACGATGCGGCTGGAAGGCGTCAGGCTCGATGTCGCAACGCAGGAGGGCGATGCGCCGCAGGTCAAGCGCTCACTGACTTATCTCGAGGCCCATCGCAGGGATGCCGCCTTGAGCTATCTGAGCGCACTGATCGTCGCCAACCAGCTCGATCGCGCCGCACAGGAATTGCGCCGGGAGCTCGCCGACCCCGCCACGCGCCAGGAGGCGCTCGGAGTCGTACAAACCTACGCACTCCAGCCGGCCACGCCCCGTGACCTCGAGATGCGCGCCCGCTGGCAGTCGGTGCTCGCACGCCAGGACGTGCAGAAGGCCATAGAGAAAGTCGGCCGAGTGGAGAGCTACGACCTGGAGGGCGCGCTCTTCTAGCGAGCCTTCAGCCAGAATCGCAGCGCGAGGCTCACGACCCCAAGCGCCGCGACGCTCGCCGCCCAGATCGCGACCATCCACGCCAGCCGTTTCCGTAACGGCGCCGCGCGCATCAATGATAGCCATGAGTGTCCGCCTTGCCGCGAAACACCCAGTAGGCCCAGCCGGTGTAAGCGATGATCACGGGCATGATGATGGCGACACCGACGAGCATGAACCTCTGGCTCGACGCAGGTGCGGCAGCGTCCCAGATAGTGACCGCGCGCGGCACGAGATACGGGAACATGCTGATCCCGAGCCCGACAAAATTCAAAAGGAATAGCGCGAGAGTCATGAGGAAGGGCAGCCGCTCCGCGCCGCGGCGTAGGCTCCAGACGAAGATCGCCGAGGTGATGATGACGAGCAGCGGCACCTGCGCGGTGAACAGCACGTTCGGCATCGAGAACCAACGGCGCCAGTAGTCATAGTGCAGGTAGGGCGTCGCGATGCTGACCGCCGCCATGGCCGCCAGGGTGGCGATCGCGAGCTTCATCGCGAGACGGCGCGCGTGGATTTGCCCGGCTCCTTCCGTCTTCCAGATCAGCCAGGTCGAGCCGAGCAATGCATAGCCGAGCACCACCGATACTCCGGTCAACACGGTGAAAGGGCTGAGCCAGTCGAGCCAGCCGCCCGCATAGGCGCCGTTCACCACCCGGATTCCCTGCAAAATGGCGCCGAGCGTGATGCCTTGCGACAGCGCCGCAATCAGCGATCCCAAGGCGAACGCGGCGTCCCAGTACGGACGATGCACAGGATCGCGCCAGCGGAATTCGAAAGCGACACCGCGGAACAAAAGACCGAGCAGCATCGCGATCATGGTCGGATAGGTCGCGGGCAAAATGATGGAGTAGGCGAGCGGAAACGCTGCGAGCAGTCCGCCGCCGCCGAGCACGAGCCAGGTCTCGTTGCCGTCCCACACCGGAGCTATCGCATTCATCGCGTGGTCCCGCTCCGGCCCGACAGCGAGCGTCGGAAACAGAATTCCGATCCCGAGATCGAATCCGTCCATCACCACGTAGGCGAGAATCGCAAACCCGATGATGAGCACCCAGACGATGGTCAGATCCAAGGTCATACAACCCCCGCCGGCGGCACGATGTGATCGACTGCGGATGCCGGCGTGATGCCTGCAGCATGTTGCGGTATGTGCGGAGGCTCGGGCTCTTGCGGCGTAGGCAGCCGCGCCATCATGCGCACGATATAGCCGGCGCCGACGCCGAATACGGTGAAGTACACCAGCGCGAATACCACGAGGGAGGTGGCGATGGCAGGCGCGGCCAGCGGTGACAGCGAGTCGGCGGTAAGCAGTTCGCCGTACACGGTATACGGCTGTCGTCCGACTTCCGTCGTGACCCACCCCGCAACGACGGCGAGATAGCCCGCCGGGCTGAGGACGAGCGCCGCGCGGTGCAGGAGCCGCCAGTCGTAGAGCCGCTTGCGGGCCCGGGCAAGGAGGCTCCACAGACCGAGCGAGAGCATCAAAACGCCCAGGCCCACCATGATGCGAAACGACCAGAACACCACGGCCACCGGCGGCCAGCGGTCACGCCGATAATCGGTGAGACCGGCGAGCGGCGCGTGTGCGTCGTGGCGCAGGATGAGAGAGCCCAAGTGAGGGATGGCGATCCGGCCGTGCACCGCTGCGTCCTTCTCGCTGGGGAAACCGAAGAGCACGAGCGGCGCGCCGTCCGGACTCGGGTCGAAGTCCCCTTCCATGGCGAGCACCTTGACGGGCTGATGCTCGAGCGTGTTCAGGCCATGCTGGTCGCCGGCCAGAATCTGCACCGGCGCGACCAGCGCCGCCATCCACATGGCCATCGAGAACATCTTGCGCGCATAGGGATCGGCCCTGTCCTTGAGCAGATGCCAGGCGCCGACCCCGCCCACCGTCAGCGCCGTGGTGAGATAGGCGGCGATGACGGTATGCACCAGGCGGTAGGGAAAGCTCGCGCTGAAGATGATCGGCCACCACGAGCCCGACGGCACGAATTGACCGCTCGCGGCGACGGTGAAGCCTGCAGGCGTCTGCATCCAGCTATTGACGCTGATGATCCATGTCGCCGAGACCAGGGTGCCGAACGCGACCATGCACGTTGCGAAGAAATGCAGGCCCTTGCCCACCTTCGTCATGCCGAACAGCATGACCCCCAGGAACCCCGCCTCGAGAAAGAAGGCGGTGAGCACTTCATACGCCATGAGCGGGCCGATGATGGGTCCGGCCCGGTTCGAGTACGCCGACCAGTTTGTGCCGAACTGGTAGGACATGACGATGCCCGACACCACGCCCATGCCGAAGACCACGGCGAAGATCTTGACCCAGTATCTGAACAAGTCCAGATACAAGGTGTTCGAGGTCCTGAGCCACAGACCCTCGAGCACCGCGAGGTAGCTTGCGAGACCGATCGAAAACGCCGGGAAGATAAAGTGAAACGACATCGTGAATGCGAACTGCGCGCGGGCGAGGTGCAGCGCATCGAATGTCACGGCATCAGCTCCTGAGCTCCACCCAGACCGGCGCGTGGTCGCTGGGCTTCTCCCAGCCCCGCACATCGCGCTCCACGCCCGCCGCCGTCAAGCGGGGCCGCAGCGCGGCATTCACCAGCAAGTGATCGATGCGCAGACCCGCATCGCGCCCGTAGGCGTTGCGGAAGAAATCCCAGAACGTGTAGAGAGTCTCGTCCGGATGGAGCGTGCGCAGCGCGTCCGTCCAGCCTTGCTGGAGCAGCGTCGCGAAGGCTTCCCGCACCTCGATGCGAAACAGCGCATCGTCCACCCAGCGCTCCGGCTTGTAGACGTCGCGCTCGGTGGGAATCACGTTGTAATCGCCCGCGAGAATGACCGGCGTCTCGCTCGCGGCGAGCGGCACGGCGTGCGCGAGGAGCCGCGCGAGCCATTTGAGCTTGTAATCGTATTTTGGGCCGGGCGCCGGATTGCCGTTCGGCAGGTAAAGACAGCCCACCGTGACGCCGTGCACCGTCGCCTCGATGTAACGGCTGTGGATATCGTCGGGATCACCCGGCAGCGCACGGCGAATCTCCATGGGCTCGGTATTACGGGCGAGAATGGCGACGCCGTTCCAGCTCTTCTGGCCGTGCCAGATCACCCCGTAGCCCGCTTCGCGGATGGCCGCCTCCGGAAATTTCTCCTGCGGCGTCTTGAGCTCCTGCAAGCACACCACGTCAGGGGCTCGCTCTGTGAGCCAGCGCAGAAAATTCGCGAGGCGCGCCGTGATCCCGTTGACGTTATAGGTGACGATCCTCATCCCGCTATGGTAGCGGATACGAGGGCCGCCGCGGCAGGCCGGGGAAAAGCGGCGTTAGCTACTTCGCCGGTCCGCTGTCCGCGACCAGCGGACCCGCGGTCGCCTTTTCGAGTTGCCCCTGCACTTCGTCTCGGCAGCGTTTGGCCGCCTCGTTATAAGAGATCAGCCGATCGCCGTACATGCGCTTTTTCATGCACGAGATCAGTTGCGAGGCCATCTGACGTTTGACCGCCAGCGGCTGCCCCTTCCAGTCGGACGCAAAAACAGGTGAGGTGGCGAGGACGGCGCTGGCACTGGCGAGAACGGTGGCACTGGCGAGAATCAGGGTGAGGCGCTTCATTTCTTCTCCGCATCCGATGCCGTGGTTCACGTGCCACGAATCACGCTGCTCTTGGTAAGCAGTATGTTCGCAACGCGGCGCTGCGCCAGAGCGCCGCTCCGTGACCGATTGTCGGCCGTGCCCTACACGGCTTTATTTGCGGATTGAATTTACTGTGGGATCGAATAAATCGAGGGGCTGGCAGGGGCCGGGCGCGCGGTGTCAGGGCCGCCGCGGCGTCAGGGAATGTACTCCCACAGGTCGTTGAGCACGCCCCCCGAATCGTTCGAGTCGAAGCCCTCTCCGCCGAACAGCCAGAAATTGCCCGAAGAATCAGTCCATGCCGATGCGGAGTAGCGTGCGCCGGGGACGTTGCTGGCCGCCGTCTGTCGCTGGATGCCGTACACGCCTTCGACGTCGGCCGTCGCGGACCCCCCGACCCAGGTCCAAGTGGCCGCGCCCGGGCCGTACATCCACAGATCGTCGACGATGCCTTGCGTCCCCGTCGCGTTGTACGAGTACCCGCCGAAGAGCCAGAGATTGCCGGAGGTGTCGATCCACCCATTCGAATAACCGCGCGCACCGGGAACGTTGCTCGCGGACGCGACGCCCTTCGTGCCGTATACCGCGAGCGCCGCGACCGTGCTCGAGCCCGACTCCCAGGTCCAGGCACCCGCAGTGGGGTTGTACTGCCACAGGTCGTTCATGTAGCCGAAATGGCCGGCCGAGTCGTAGCCCTGTCCGCCGAACACCCACAGGTTGTTGGAGGCATCGATCCAGGCGCTCGACAAGGTTCGTGCACCCGGCACGTTGCCGGGGTTGCCCGCGGCGCCATAGCTGCCGACGGCATCCAGGCCGTTCGATCCGGACACCCACGTCCAGCCGAGCGTCGGGCTGAACATCCACAAATCGTTGAGCGAGCCCCCGGTGCCGGATTGCGCCTGGCCATTGCCGCTGAACAGCCAGAAGTTGCCCGAGCGGTCGGTCCAGGACACCGCCGAATTGCGCGCGCCGGGCCCGTTGCTGAGCGACGCCGTCCCCAGCGTGCCGTAAACCTCATAGGCATTTTGCGTGCTCGACCCCCGATCCAGGTCCACTCGCTCGTCGTCGGGTTGAACTCCCAGAGATCGTTGAGATTGCCCGCCGAGTCATAGCCGTAGCCGCCGAACAGCCACAGATTGCCGGTCGCGTCCGACCACGTAAGGCCGGCGTAGCGATTGCCTGGCGTGTTGCTGGCCGGCCCCGTTCCCGGCGTGCCATAAACGGCGGTGCCGCCCTGCGAGCAAGCGCGGGCGCTGGGCCGGGCGCGAGGCGGGTCGGGTGCACGCGTGACCGGGGTCCGCGGTTGAGCGGCCCCGCCGCTTCTGGGACACTGCGGCGTGGTTGCAACGACGAGCGCTACATTCGATGCCGCGCGGCGCTGGTATGTGCTCGGTGTGTTGACGCTAGTCTACGCCCTCAATATCGCCGACCGCTTCGTCATGTCGACCCTGGTCGAACCCATCAAGGCGGAGCTCGGGTTATCGGATTTCTCCATCGCGTTTCTCAGCGGCGCCCTGGCATTTTTCTACGTGACTGCCGGATTACCGCTCGCCTATCTCGCGGATCGCGCCAACCGGCGCACCTTGGTCGCAGCAGCTCTCGCGGCGTGGTCGCTCGTGACCGCCTGCTGCGGCATCGTCCAGAACTACGGACAGATGCTAGCGGCGCGCATCGGAGTGGGCGTGGGCGAAGCCGGCGGCACGCCGCCCTCGGTCTCGCTCCTGTCCGACCATTTCCCGTGGCGCTCGCGGGCGCTGGCGATGTCGATCTATTCCTTGGGGCTCTCCATCGGCTCCGGACTCGGTACGAGCGCGGGCTATGTGAGCGATGCCTGGGGATGGCGGGCCGCATTCTTGGTGCTCGGCGTGCCCGGCCTCTTGATTGCACTCATGGTGCGCACGACCATCGCGGAACCCCCGCGCGGCCGGCTCGATGAGACGCCGCCACCGCCGATGGCGAGCCTCCTCGACACGCTGCGCTTCGCGCGCCGCCAACCCGCGTTGCTGCACGCATGGATGGGCGCCGCGATCTACACGTTGTGGGCGTGGGGCTTGATGTGGTGGACGCCCTCATATCTGGTGCGCTCCCAGCACATGTCCCTCGGCGATGCCGGTGGCGCACTGTCGCTCATGAATGGCATCGGCGGGACGGCAGTGCTGCTGCTCACCCTGGTGCTCATGGGCAAGCTCGAGAAGAGGGACGTGCGCGCGGTGCCGCTCTATGCGGCGCTGACCGTGCTGATTGGTACGTTTCCCTCCATCCTCGCCTACGCCGCCGCGTCGAGGCAGGTGACGCTGTTCTGCCTGTGGATCTTCATTCCCCTCTCCTATGCGCCATTCGGGCCCACGTATGCGCTCCTGCAAAACCTGACGCCCGCCTCGATGCGCGCCCAATCGACCGCGATCATGCTGCTTCTCGCCAACATCGCCAATCTGGTGATCGCGCCGGAAGTCGTCGGCTTCGCGAGCGACCGGCTCGCGCCGCTCTACGGCGCCGACTCGCTGCGACGGTGTCTGATCCCCTTGGCGTTCGTCGGATTCTGGGGCGCCTGGCATTACTGGCGATGCGCGAAACACGTCGCGGGCGGGATCGAGCGCATCGAACGCGTCCCTGCCTAGCGCCGGACGTGCTCGCCTCCCGCCTTGTATGAACGCAGCGACAGGCAGGTTACGACGTCCCGTACCGTGGGAAGCTTCAACAACGTGTCGAGCGTGAGGTCGGTGAGGTCGGCGACGTCCTTCACGCAAACCTCGAGGATGAGGTCGTACTCACCGGTGACGGCAGCACACGTGATGATGCGCTCGTCATCGCGGATCACATCGAGAAAGGCGTTGGCGTCGGCGGCGCCGCGCTGATCCAGGTTCACGAGCATGTAGGCGGAGAGGATCTTGCCGAACACCGCGGGGTTGATCACGGCGCGATAGCCGGCGATCGCCCCGGATTCCTCGAGCGCCCGCACCCGCCGCAGGCAGGCCGATTCGGATATGCGCACTCGGCGCGCGAGCTCCACGTTGGAGAGCCGCCCATCGCGGCCCAGCTCGCGCAGGATGCGGTGATCTGCGGTCCTGAGCTCCATGGCGAATTACTCCGGCGTAGACACTAAAATCGGCATAATCCGCCACTCAGGCGTCCATCCCGCAAGAATTATGGCAGATACTGTGTGGGCAAACGCCTTATTCTGACTGGGGCGTCGCATGCCTCTCGGGCGGACGCTAGGCCTATATAGACGCCGATACGCGTATATATAAGTACGGTGCAGATATCAGTACGGTGGAGGTTCCCGTGAGCGCAACAAGCGAAGCGGCCGCATCCGGCCAAGCCCCGCAAATGGCCAATCCCCTGGGCACCGACGGTTTCGAGTTCGTCGAATACACCGCGCCCGACACCCGCCATCTCGCGCGACTCTTCGAGAGCATGGGATTCAGCCGCATCGCGCGTCATCGCTCGAAGGATGTCGCGCTCT
>Ga0302324_100004407_pt1 | contig 31181 bp, 23 predicted proteins | sample Palsa_T0_1_FD_201949 | JGI IMG/M metagenome (GOLD analysis project Ga0302324, IMG submission 201949) | Peat permafrost microbial communities from Stordalen Mire near Abisko, Sweden - Palsa_T0_1 | ecosystem: Environmental > Terrestrial > Soil > Palsa > Peat permafrost | place: Sweden: Abisko... | reverse complement strand
AACTTGTCGTTCCCGCTACCGTGGTATTGAGTTGAGCAGACGAAGGTGTAAACGTTGCCGAAGTTGACACTTGATTCGTTAGTGCAGCGTCACTGTACCAGGCAAAGCCGGTTACCGTAGGATCGGAACTGGAGGCTGTCAATGTCGGTGCCGTAGAATTAACACAAATTGTTGCCGGGGAAGGGCTAACGGTGGGGGGCGCAGCCGCACTATAGGAAAATGTTAATTTGGAAAACCCAAAGACCTGAAAGTATTCAATATCGAAATCATGCGCCCCGGCCGTAATGCATTGTGGCGCTGAACTGTAAACCGTATACGCGTGCGCGGTAAACGCCGAAGGATTGGTGATCACATTGACGCCATCAATTAAAAGGGCGACCCCATCGTCTGAACCTACCGTAAACGTATACACACCTGCGGGGAAAGTCATATTCATCCGGTACTTAACGCTGAAATTATCATTGTACGATCCGCAAACGTTGGGCCCTTGCATGGCATAGGTGTTGGAAAGATCCACAGTAAAAATGTTAGTTCCATTTGTGTAACTACAGAAGGGAGATAGGGATGCCATGTCCGTCTGATCGACAAATCCCCTGTACTTGCTGGGGCTAAAATTAATTCGCCCTGGAAGCGGAGAGGGGTCCCCTGAATCATCGTAGACATATCCAATCCACGTGTTGTTTCCGTAGGTCGCCGGGTTCCCCGGAATAGGATTTACCGTTACCGAAGCTGTGCCGCTTACTGTTCCCGCGCCGCACCCCGAGTCCGTTACAGAGACCAATGAATAGGTTGTTGATATTATGGGGCTAACCGTGAAGGTGGCGGGACTTGACGCAATTCCATTAATGGTAAAATTCGAAGTGCCATCCGTATACACTACACTCCAGGGAGCAACACCGGTAAGAGCGACAGATAGTGAAGCAGAGCGGCCCACACAAATATTGGTCGTGCCGGAAATCGCTGCCGTCGCTAGTGGACTAATGGTAACATTCAGGCTAGAAGGGAAAGCAGCCGAGCATCCGTTGACATCTGTATAGTTGACACTGACCGTCTGCGCTCCGGATGTATTCCAGGTAACTACAATTGTATTCGTGCCCGTACCACTCGTTATCGTACCTCCGGTCACAGTCCATGCATAGCCCGAATTCCCCGCCTCGGTGAAATAGGTCGCTGAACTGCCGGGACAAAAGGAATTACCACCGGTAATGGTGGGTGAAGGAGACGGGTTAACCGTTACGGCCTCTGAAGAAGGACCAACCGCAGTACATCCGTTCAGATCCGTATAATTTACATTGACATTCTGAGGACCCGCCGTGGTCCAGGTAACCGTTATTGAATTTGTGGCGGCTCCGGATACAATAGTTCCCCCTGAAGAGATGGTCCAGGCATACGAAGTATTCCCGGGCGCCGTTGAATAAACGTTCCCGGTTGAATTGGCACACGCGTTCGCAGGTCCGGTGATCACAGGAACGGGAGGGGAATTTACGGTAACTGTCTTTGACGTTGGAACTAGTGGCGTGCATCCATTGGCATCCGTATATGAAACACCCACCGTTTGTGCACCAGCGCCGGTCCAGGAAACAGCAATAATATTGGTACCGGCTCCGGATGTTATCGTGCCTCCTGCAGATACCGTCCATGTATACCCCGTATTGCCTGCCGTTGTATTGTAAGAAGCTGCAGAGTTAACGCATACTGCACCGGGTCCGGTGATGACGGGAATGGGCAATGTATTCACATTGACAGTTTGCACTGTCGGACTTGCAGGCGTACAGCCGCTTGAATTGGTGTAACTAACACTCACTGTCTGCGTGCCGGCGGATGTCCAAGTAACCGTAATGGAATTTGTCCCTGCTCCTGATGTAATGGTCCCACCCGTCACCCCCCAAACATATGCTGTCTCTCCCGTCTCGGTTACATAAGTGACCCCAGTCGATCCATCACACACAGAACTAGGACCTGTAATCGTTGGGACAGTCGCCGTTTTCACGGCCACTGACTCTGTTGTCGGGCTGGCTGCACTACACCCGTTGGCATTGGAATAGTTTACACTTACCATTTGGGTGCCAGAAGTAGTCCAGGTAACGGTGATGGAATTTGTCCCGGCACCCGCGGTGATCGTACCCCCGGTAACTGTCCACAAATAACCTGAGTCTCCGGTTTCAGTCGAGTAGATGTTGCCGGTTGAGTTTAGGCAGACCAACGAATTGCCGGTAACGGTCGGCGTCGGAAGCGCATTTACCGTTACAACCTTATTGGTAGGTGCCGATGCAGTACATCCGTTGACGTCAGTATAATTTATTGTTACACTTTGAGCGCCCACTGTATTCCAGGTTACGGTAATTGAGCTCGTTCCGGTGCCTGCCGTGATCGTTCCTCCTGTCACACCCCATATATACCCTATTTTCCCTACTTCGGTGGTGTAGGTAACACCCGAAGCGCCGGCACAAACAGAAGCTAAGCCCGTAATGGTCGGCGCGGGAAGCGGGTTAACGGTGATCGTTGATACCGTTGGAGAGGGGGCAGTACATCCATTGGCATTGGTGTAGTTGACACTTACGCTTTGAGGTCCGGCAGTGTTCCACGTCACCGTAATTGAACTCGTCCCGGCACCCGCCGTTATGGTACCCCCGGCAGAAACCGTCCAGGTATATCCGGTATTCGCCACTTCCGTATTATAGATGACACCTGTTGTGCCAGCGCAGACACTGCTGGGGCCTGTAATCGTGGGCGTTGGCAAAGGATTAACCGTAACGGAAAGGTTCGACGGACTAGCCGCTGAGCAACCATTCGCATCGGTATAGGAAACAGAAACTGTCTTGACGCCTGTTGTTGTCCAGTTTATTGTTATTGAACTTGTTCCTGCACCCGCGGTTATTGTACCTCCGGGTGACACGGTCCATACATAGGCTGAATTTCCAACAGCTGTCGAATAGTTGGAACTTGAATTCAAACAGACCGATGACGAACCGGCAATAACCGGTACAGGCAGTGCATTAACCGTTACTGGTTTGACTGTCGGTGATGGTGCGGTGCAGCCATTCGCATCCGTATAGTTCACCGATACATTCTGGGCACCCGCCGTATTCCATGTCACGGTAACCGTATTTGTCCCTGATCCGGCAGTGATCGTTCCACCGGATACACTCCAAAGGTAGCCTGACTTGCCTGTTTCGGTAACGTACGTCACTCCGGTAGCGCCAATGCAAACCGACGAAAGCCCCGTAATTGTGGGGATGGGTGTAGGATTTACAGTAATTGCTTTTGATGTAGGACTGGCTGCCGTGCACCCATTTGCATCTGTATAATTGACACTTACGCTTTCAGCTCCGCTCGTTGTCCAGGTAACTAAGATGGTGTTGGTTCCCGCACCCGAAGTGATTGTTCCTCCGGTAACACTCCAGGTATAGGCTGACTTTCCTGTTTCGGTTACATAACTAGACCCCGTGGAGCCCACGCACACCGGAGTTGGTCCCGTGATCGTAGGAACTGGCAGAGGATTCACAACAATAGTTGCCGTAAGATTCATGAACGCCGGCGTGCAAACGCCATTGGTTGCCAGAATGGTAAAATTGTAACTACCTACGGGTGTGAGCAGCGCCGCCGGGATCGTGAAATTCAATAACCCGCTATTCCCATTTAAGGTTATTGCAGTGGGAGAGCCATTTTCATAAATCCGGTAGACGACTACATTCGTTTCTGAACCTGACAACTGAACGGTACCTGTTTGACCAAGACAAACATTAGGCGTTGCTGCAGTCGTATTAAACAAAAGAGGTGACGGATCGGTTACCGTCCAATTCATGGTAGCTCCGCACACTGAATAGTTATCGGTTATCGATACGGAATAGGTCCCGCCTGGTAATCCTGTAATGGGTGGGTTAGAGGCATTCAATAGCGTGGTGATGTCCAACGTAGTTGTCCCATTATAGGTGCCCGAAAGAGGAAAACCGACCACAGCATTCGAGGACGTAATTGTGTAATTGAACGAACCTCCACCCGACAGAACTAATGAGCCTCCGGCAAGATTAAATCCAACCTTCCCGTTGGGAGCGGTACAACTTGTATTGGCAAGGTTGTTTCCGGCTGCACCCGAGATGGTAATCGCCGGAAGGGCAGTGAGGACGACCGGAGGATCTCCCGAGAAGGTATTAATAATGTCGGGGCCGTTGTTGTCGATTATTAATAAGTTGTAGGTAAGCGCGGGGAGGGTTTTGCCTGCGTTAAATGTAAATGTTCCTCCTACATTGACGGTTACCGGAGAAGCCTGTGAAGGAGGCCCGAAAATCTGGATATTGACTGATCCCGAGGAACCGCCGGTTGCGGCGTTTACAGTGAATTTCATAAACCCGTTACTGGGGCCGCCTCCGCAGGGATTGGAGACAAAGACATCGATATTAAGTGCGCCCTTTGTATAATTAATGGTCTGGCTATTAGCCGCCTGGAAAGACAGAAAGACCAGGAGAAGAAATCCTGTAAAGCGAATGAATTTTATGGCCAACGGATTACTCAATTTTAAACTCACTCTTTTTAGTACATCCTTTTCCGTCTACAATGCTGCAGAAGTAGGTTCCGGGAGTTATGTTCTCCACCTTATTGGAGTTGACGTCTTTTGAAAGCAACTGACCGGAAGCCTTATAAAAAATATAATAAACCGGTTTTTCTGCCCCGGAAACAATGGCTTCTGCGGTTCCATTGTTTGAACCCGGATCGGAGGGCTTTACCTGAATCTCAACGCGGACCCCTTGGCAGTCAATGCGGGGGACTTCTCCTGAGAAAATAGATCCACCGGGTATTGAAAGTAGAGAGAAAGCCAACAATTTGACTATGAATGATTTAGGCATTTATCAATGGAGAAAATATTTAAAAAAATACGCAATTAATAGATAACCTTCCAAAACCTATAGTAACCTGTTAACTCGTGTAAAAGTGGGGCTAACGCAAAAAATAACCTATTACCAAAAATACGATTACCCCTTTCAAGTAATATTTCAATTAAAAAATGCTTTAAAATCTCCTTTGAAGGATTTCACTCATGATAAATGCTTTTCTAAAGCCGGAAGGATTTCTAATCTCGTTCGCTAATTCAGCCGCAAAATTCCTGGGTTCCTCTTTCTGATAACCTTTAAATGGATTAAATCTGACGATGGTATCTTCCAATTTGAGGGTCTCTTCCAGGGAGGGTCTTAGAAACGCTTCCTTCTTTGCATTCTCATAAATATCATAAATTTGATCGTGTTTGCGATAGTCATAATCCGTATCCTCCAGTACTTGTCTTTCCTCTTTTGCCCGGTCAACCAATTCTTCCTGAACCACCGGCTGCGGTTTGGGCACCTTTGAACCTTGAATTTCCTGAAGAAGCTCCTCAAAGGTCATCGGGTGATTTTCTTCCCGGCGAAACGTTCGTGGTTCGCGATCAGGAATTGGATCCTTCCTCTGTTCCGTCTCAGCAGGCTGCTTCTTTTTGGTAGCCCTCGCAATCAACGTAACTACAATGACCAACAGCCAAATCCAAAACTTTAGATCCATTGTTTCAAATATACCGAAATAATTCAAAAAACAGTGTTTTAGAGCAATTCAAAATGACCCAAGAGTAGGAGGGTTAGGCAAAAATTGTTGCTGTGTTGTTACAAATTGCAACAGCATCTTCCGGAAAGAAACGGCCATTCACCTCTTGTGTTTAAAATTGTGGATCAATTGCGAACATCATATTTCTCAAATGCCAATCCTACGGTTATCTTTGCCGACTTGTTCAATAGGCTGGTTTGAAATCTCAGTAGACAAAACTACTGCTCTACGGGACCAAATGACCAGAGCGCTTCCTAAACAATCACTAAATAGCTAAGGTATTCATGCAGTTATCGAAGTTGGAGATTAAGGGATTTAAGAGTTTTGCCGACAAGGTGATCATCAATTTTGATGAAGGTATCACGGGTATTGTGGGGCCCAACGGCTGCGGAAAATCAAATATTGTTGACTCCATCCGATGGGTGCTGGGCGAGCAAAAGACCAGTGCTCTTAGGTCGGAAAAGATGGAAAACATTATTTTCAATGGAACCCATCAGCGTTCACCGCTTCACATGGCTGAAGTTTCGCTGACCATTAATAACACAAAAAATATTCTGCCCACCGAGTATTCCCAGATTACCATTACGCGGAGGCTCTACCGCTCCGGCGAAAGTGAATACTTACTCAATGGTGTTACCTGCAGGTTAAAAGATATCACGAACCTTTTCCTGGATACCGGCGTGGCCTCCAACACCTACGCGATCATTGAATTGGGAATGGTCGATGACTTGTTAAATGATCGGGATAATTCACGCCGAATGCTTTTTGAAGAAGCCGCCGGAATCTCCAAATTCAAAAAACGTAAAAAAGAAACGTTAAAGAAACTGGAAGACACAGACGTGGATTTGGAACGCGTGGAGGACTTGCTGTTCGAGATTGAGAAAAACATGAAGAGTCTTGAAAAGCAGGCGAAACAAACTGAGGCTTACTACAAAATAAAAGAAGAGTATAAGCAGAAAAGCATCCACCTTGCCAGGGTGGTCGTAAACAAGCAGACCGAGAGGTTCGGTTCGATCAATAAACAGGTGGAATTGGAAAATGACCGCAAGGTCCGGCTTGCCGTGGCGATGGCGGAGAAGGAATCACAGATTGAAAAATCGAAGATTGAATTAGTTCAACGGGAAAAGGTTCTTTCTTCCCGGCAAAAGGCAATTAATGACTACGTCGGCCAAATCCGTCATTATGAAAGTGAAAAACAAATCAAAAACGAACGTTTGCGCTTCCTGAATGATCGTGTTTTCAATCTGAAAGATCAGATCGATCAGGATAGGAAAAGTAATGAACGATCGCGTTTCTCCATTCAGAGTTTGGAAGCAGAACAAGGATCGGCTCAGGCAATCTTAACGGAGATCATCACCCAGGTAGAAACACTCAAAGCGGAATACGAGAACCAGAAAGCTGTAACGTACATCTTACAAGGTGAAACGGACGTCTTGCGTCAGGTCCACCGCACCCGACAGGAAGAATTTTTTGAACTTGCCAAAGCCGCGGAAATCCGGGAAATACAGATTTCCTCCTTCAAACAGGAACTCGAGCGCGCGACGACCGATACCCACCATCAAAGCGTGAGCCTGGTCGAATTCGAAAATAAATTGGTTCTATTAAGGGACGAGATCAGCCAAAAGAATTCAACGCTGGATAAACTCAGGCACGAAGAAGACGAAATCATTCAGCGCATAGCTTCCACGGAAAAAACCATCGACATGATCCGTGAAGAAATGAATGAAAACGGCCGAAAGCTTGACGCCCGCCAAAACGAATATCAACTCACCAAGTCCCTGGTGGAGAATTTTGAAGGGTTTCCCGAAGCCATCAAATTTCTTAAAAAGAATGTAGGGTGGACAAAAAACGCTCCCCTCCTTTCGGATATCCTGTCGACCAGTGAAGAATACCGCGTGTCGATTGAAAATTACCTCGAACCGTACCTGAATTATTATATCGTCGACCACGAGGCGGAAGCGTATGAAGCGATCAACATTCTGAGCGATGCAGGCAAAGGCAAAGCGAATTTTTTCATCCTCGATGCGTTTGAAAAATTTCATTCCTCCGCGATACAAATGTATCCGAATGCTTTTCCGGCCACCCAGATCATCGAATTTGATCAAAAGTATTCAAAGTTAATGGCGTTTATCCTGGACAAAGTGTACGTCTATGAAGGCGACACCAAATCCATTCCTCCTGAGGACGAAAATATATTTATCACCAAGAGTGGAAAAGTAACCCGGCGGAAATTCAGTCTCTCCGGGGGTTCCATTGGATTGTTTGAAGGAAAAAAAATCGGTCGCGCGAAAAACCTGGAGAAGCTCGACAAAGAGATCAAAGAGCTTACGCATAAAGTTGAGAATATCCGTCGTAGTTTGCTTGACCGTCAGCGGGAACTTGAGCAATTGCGGAACCACACCCTTAAACATCAAATCGAAGAGGCGCAGAACTCCATCAAGCTCGTCAATGATGAGTACATCTCCGTGAGGACAAAGCAGGAACAATTCAGCAGCATGCTCAATAGCGCCGATTTGCGCAAAGAGGACATTTTGGAAAAAATTGAAAACCTGCTTAGCGAATTGACCGACCTGAAGCCCAGGGTGCAAATCGCCCGGCACGAACTTGAACAGCAGGAAGAAAAACTGAAGTTAATCGCTCGTGATCTAGCGGCGCAAAACGACGTACTGACCCACAAGTCATCGCTCTACAACGAGCAAAACATCTTTTTTCATCAGCAGGAAAACCGCGTAAAAAGTATAGAACAGGAAACTCACTTCAAACGGGAGTCGATGGACCAAAGCCGTCAGCGCATTGAACTCAACGCCGAAGAACTGAAGAAGAATGAAGAGGAGATCAAAACGATCATCGAAACTACCCACACCCATGATACGGAATTGATAGCGATGTATGCGGAAAAGGAGAGCATGGAAAAAGGGCTGAGCGACGTTGAAAAGGAATATTATTCAAGTCGCGGCGAAATCGACCAGCATGAAAAAGATCTGCGTGAACTTCAGCACCAGCGTCAAAACATTGATACCCTGCTGCTCGAGTTACAGAATCTGGTCAATGAGAGTAAACTTCAACTGAATTCCGTCAAGGAACGGTTGTCGGTTGAATTTAACGTTGACCTGGATTCCATTCTTGATCCATCGGCTTTGTCCCCTGAAGAGTTAGCCGAAATCGACGAAGAAAAATTAAAGGATCAGGTGATCAGGATTCGGGAAAAACTGGATAACATTGGTCCGATCAACCCGATGGCCATGGAGGCCTACACGGAAATCAAGCATCGCAATGATTTCATCATTGCCCAAAAGGAGGATTTGATCAAAGCAAAAGATTCCTTATTTACCACGATCCTTGAAATTGAAGCCGTGGCCAGCCAGACGTTTATGGATGCTTTTGGCAAAATCAAAGATCATTTTACGCATGTATTTCGTTCCCTTTTCAACGAAGGAGATGAGTGCGATTTGCGATTGGCCGATCCCTCCCGGCCGTTGGAATCGGAAATTGATATCATCGCAAAGCCTAAAGGCAAACGCCCGCTCACCATCAACCAGCTTTCCGGCGGAGAGAAAACGCTGACGGCTACCGCTCTCCTTTTCTCCATGTACCTGTTGAAGCCGGCACCGTTTTGTATTTTTGATGAAGTCGATGCACCTCTGGATGACGCCAATATCGACAAGTTCAATACCATCATCCGCGATTTCAGTAAAGACAGTCAGTTCGTTATTGTGACCCACAACAAGCGAACGATGACGAGCACCGATGTCATTTATGGGATAACCATGGTAGAGAAAGGAATTTCAAGAGTTGTGCCTGTTGATTTGAGGCAATTGGCATGACGCCTCACGCTCGCGCCAATGCAACTATCATTTGCTAATCGGAGTGTAGGTTTGGGACTAAGTACCGGCCATAAATTTTGGGGCACGTTTAGGAAATAATAATTGGATCGGCACTAGCCGTCTTCCGAGGGAGGAGAGAGCTTAACGGGTAAGAAGAGTATTTTTTTTCCATAACCGGTTTTGGTGAGTAAGTACCGATTTCAAATTCAATTTATCATGTTATCGCTTCAACGATTTGGCATCGCCTTCACGGGCTTTCTTTTTTTAACACAGGCGAACGCGCAGTCGGATACCACGCAGAAGATAATAGCCGGACGGGTCAATGCTCCGGAACAGCAAAGCAAACCCTATGTCATCTTCATTTCAATCGATGGCTACCGGTATGACTACACCAAAAAATACCATGCAGTCAATCTGCTTCGTTTGAGTCAGCGGGGGGCTTCCGCCGAATATATGATTCCCTCCTACCCCACCCTTACTTTTCCGAATCACTATACACTGGTCACCGGAATGTATCCTGCCCATCATGGCTTGGTGGACAACACGTTTTATGATCCTCAACGCCGGACGTTCTATACAAAAAAAATAGCGGGCGACGGCTCATGGTATGGTGGCACTCCGCTTTGGGTTCTGGCCGAACAACAAAAAATGCTCACCGCAAGTTTTTATTGGGTGGGCTCCGAAGCCGACATACAAGGTGTGCGGCCAACATATTACTACACTTACAATGAAAAAATCCCGATAAACAAAAGACTCCGGGTTGTAAAAAACTGGCTGCAGCTTCCGGCCGATAAACGCCCGCACCTAATCACGTTTTATTTCCCGGAGGTAGATCATGAAGGTCACGATTACGGACCTGAATCAAAAGAGGTTCAGCACGCCATACATGATGTCGACGAAAGTATCGGGAAAATGGTCGCTATGACTGACTCTCTCGGTTTGTCGGTCAATTTTATTTTGGTTTCAGATCACGGAATGACTGAAATAGATACAGAACATCAGCTGCCTGTGCCCAAGGCCCTCGATACGGCGACTTGCGTTGTTTCAGCGGGGTCAACATTGATTCATGTATTTGTTAAAGACAAAAATAATACCCCAAAAATCTACCAAAACCTCAGGTCAGAGGCTGTCGACTGCGATGTATATCTCGCCGATGACATTCCGACTGAATGGCACTATGGAAAGAAAGACGACCGGTATGGACGCGTCGGCGATATTCTGGTCACCTCTCATTGGCCCAACGTATTCGCCCTTAACAGTAAGCCGGTCAAACCCGGAAATCACGGTTTTGACCCATCGTTACCGCCCATGCGTGCAACCTTCTTTGCCTGGGGGCCGCAGATCAAAACGTCGGTTGCCATTGGCCCTTTTAAAAACGTGAATGTGTATCCGCTGGTGGCAAAGATACTTGGGTTGACTTACTCCCATTCGATTGATGGAGATTTAAAGGTATTGATGCCCCTGTTAAAGTAATCAGGGACCATTACCGCACCTTCTGACGTTTAAAAAAATCCCAAATCACTTCTTCGGCTTTAAAGTCGCGACAGACTCTGCCAATCAAAAATCGTGGAGCATATTGCCTTCCCCCGGGCCATGTGTGGCCTCCTCCGTCGATTTTAATAAAAACAACTTCTGTGGAGTGGGAGCAGCTTGAATACGTTTTCATGACAGCGGTGCAACGATCTTTTTTGTTTTTATCCGGAAAGACTTTCTCTACGGGCGGGCCAGTACATCCATTGAACTCAACCCAGTCTCCTACGGATTTCTCGACGGCGATCACCTCACCCCGACCTGCACGCTCGGAGATCACGGGACCACCTTCATATTTGATCAACTTATCTTTGGTACCATTGATAAACATAGCGGAAACGGGTATGGATAATTTAAATTCATTTTCAAGGTTTTTGGGAATACTTCCACAAACGGGCGCGATCGCCAAAATCTTATCGGGGATTTTGTAAGCAAGATAAATGGAGAAAATCGCACCGTTGGAGATGCCGGTGCTGAATATCCGATGGCTGTCTATCGTGTAATCCCGCGTAAGCTTTTCGAGCAATGCTAAAATAAATTTAACATCGTCGGAAGTTTGTGGTTTCTTAGACCGTATTCTTCCGTCATTCCACCCTTTATTTATTCCGTTGGGATAGACGACCATGAAGCCCTGTTTATCTGCCAATTTATTGAAGCTGTATTGTTTGATCGTTTTTTTTGCAGTCCCTTTGCCTCCGTGAAACGCAAGGATCAAAGGCCATTCTTTAAGCGGTGAATAATGATCCGGAAGGTAAACCCAATAGTCGCGTTCATCGTAGCCCACGGTGATGGTCTCATGCTTAAGAACACCAAGCTGGCCATACACAACTGGACCTGACAGGCACACGAATAGCAAGACACGGATTCCCGCTATTAAATTATGGGCGTTGATTCTGTTCCGAAAGTTTGGGAGTGAAAAGGCCATGTAAAGTAATATAAGCTTGACAAATTAGGATTAATTGATTAAAAAATCAATGGACATTAGTTAATCATAATTAGACTAACAACTAATCCTACCTTGTCATGTTACTCCCAAATGAGTCAGATGCCCTCCGAGGCCGGGCAGGCCACGCCACGCCTACACCAAGCTTCGGCGGCCTAGGCATTTCGCGTCAATGGCTGGATTATTTCTCATCCGCAAACCTGCCGTGAAAAAATCAGGCCATCTCCGCGAATGCTGAAAGTTTGGGCCAGTACTACCTTATGACTTCTTGAGCACAGTGGTTTATTGACAACATGATGAAGTAGGATTTATCAAGTTGTAATGAACGCGAGTACGACACGTAAAGGGAATTTGACACATTGCCTAACAACGATCGACTAAAAACTATCAACTTAACTTAAGCCGCCCTGAGGGTAAACGAAAAGACGGAACCTTTGCCTAATTCGCTCGCCACATTTAATTGACCGCCGTTGTTTTCAACGAATTCCTGGCAGAGCAATAACCCCAGGCCAACCCCTTTCTCGCGGTTGGTTCCGACGGTGGAAACCGGTTTATCTTTCTGGAAAAGATTTTCAAGCTGTTCGGATCCGATACCTACCCCGGTATCCTTAACCGAAATTTCAACATAGGGGTTTTCGTGATGGCTTGAAATTTCAACGCTTCCTCCCGGCGGAGTGAATTTGACGGCATTATTAATCAGGTTTCGCAGGACCAACCGGATATGGTCTTCATCGGCCATGGCAAAGAGGTCCTGGCCAATCTTGTTTTCAATCTTCACTTCTTTTGATTTGGCAATCTCCTGGAATAAAGCCACATGTTCCTGAACAATGGGATAGACATTGATCCTTCCCGAGTTCGTCTGAATTCCCTGGAGTTGCGCCAGAGACCATTGCAGCAGGTTTTCAAGATCGTTGGATACGGCATTGAAATTCTTTTTCAGCTTTTCTGCCAAATCGGAAAATTCTACCTGGCTTAAGTTCTTGTTTTCCAGCAACGCCAGAACACCTTTTAAACTGTTCAACGGACTTCGGAAATCGTGACTGATGATGGAAAAAAGCTTGTCTTTCGTTGAGTTGATTCTCTCCAATTGTGCGGTCTGTTGTTCAAGTAAAATATTACTTCGATTTATTTTCCGGTTGCCGTAAAAAAGCAGGGCCGCTAACAGCAGTATTCCTAAGAATCCTCCCACCGTTGCATAAAGTTGAATCCGTTGACGGCTTATCTCCTTTTTGTTCAACAGTGTGTCTTTCGTCAACAATTCAATCTGTGCCTGTTTTTTGTCCAGATCAGATTGACTTTGCAAAGTGGCTAACCGACTGCTGCTGCGTTCTCTGTAAATCGAATCGTGCAGAACCGTGTACCGCTGAAGGTAATCAAATGCCAAGGCAAAATTGCCCGTCTGTTTATAGGCCTCCGCCAGAAGTTGGTAACCATCTTGCCGCTCCTCCCGATACTCTTTTTGGCTTGCCATCTCGATATTCTTTTCCAGAATTTTTACGGCATCAGGAATCCGCCGCTGATGAATGTACACATTGGCTATATGAAGCCAAGTCTTCAGTCTCAGTCTCTCGGAAAGCTCACCCGATAATTCAATGACCCGCTTATATCGTTGCAGGGCTTCTGCATAGTTCCCCTTATCCGCCGCCAATTCAGCCAGCGTATAGTTGGCAAAACACGCATCGTAATCATCCCTTGCCTTTTCGCTCGCTACAAGCGCTTGCGTGGCATAGAATCGGGTCGAATCAGGGTAGGTCCTTCGGAGTATTACAGCAATATTATTCAGGCTACGCAAAATCGTCTTGGTATCATGGATATGCCGGGCGATGTACAAACCTCTTTTGATATTTTCCAGGGCTCTGTCGTATTGGTTTTCCTCCCAGTAAATAGCGGCTACATTGTTAAGACTGCGGGCTGTCTCAGCTTCATCTCCAATTTGTTCGCTGATTTCCAGGGCTTCGTTGGAAATTTCCAGAGCTTTCAGAAAATCCCCTTTGCGATAGTAAACCCAGCCCAAACTGCCCAGCGCACGCCCCTGACCTTTTTTATATTCCAATTGTTTTGCCAAACCGATAGCGGTCAGACAATTATCGATCGCCTTAACCGGGTTTTTTTCGCGCAGCTTGTACGACTCCTCCACCAACGAATTCACACGAGTGGTATCTCCCGAAAACAGGCTTATGCTTGGTTCATCGCGCTGAGCAACGCTCAAAAAGGAATTTAGAAAAATGGGGATCAAAAAGAAAAAGCGATACGCCATAGGGTTAATTATTGCCCAAAGGTAAAAAAGGAGTCTGTTCCATTTCTTCCATTTTGACCTAAAATCTTACATTTGTGTGTATTCTTTACCTAACTATTTGGGTTGATATCCCTTGGCACGGAGAGTTTTGAGCACTTTTTCGCGTAAATCTCCTTGAATTATAATAACACCCTCCTTGGTGGACCCTCCAACACCACACCCAGATTTGACTATTTTGGCGAGGTTTTCGAGGTCAGCCGCAGTACCGACAAAACCCGAAATGAGCGTCACCTGCTTCCCAGCCCTGTCCCTTTTGTCGAGACTGACTTTCAGGGATTGTGCTTTGGGCGGTAACGTCTCATGTTCGTTTTCAAAAGCCGTTCGGTATTCAAAATTTGAATCGGTTGAATAAACAACGCCCTCCCTTTTTTTCCAGTCGTTTTTCCTTTTACTCATGACAAATGAAGATGATGCACCACCAAAAATATCCCGGTTAACAACATCAGAAGAAAATTAACGATCCCTAAATTAAACCGGAACATCGTTCCTTTGCGGAACACGACTCCCGTGATGGAAGCAAGAGACAAAAAAAAGGGAACAAAGATAAAATTACCGTAGATCGTAGCCGGAATTTTTACGGGTTGGCGATCAATACTATTCATAAGGAAAAGGGGAATCTTCAGCCAGGGAGAGTAGGAAATGGTTATGGATTCGCCCTGCTGGAATTTCAAGGCTTCATAGCGATCAATCTTAAATTCATGGCCGCGATCGGTAGTAAACCTTTCCGATTCGTTCCCATACAATGGTTTCTTGATGGCCGCTATCACTTCGGTCTGACGAACCGGCTGCAATGAAAAGTCAATGAATAAAAACAGGCTGAACGCAAGTGCGCAGCATGACACAAAGTAGGCATAGGGCATATACTCCTGCATCATCTCCAGCGTTTGTTGTTTTTCGCTTTTGTAGTTGGGATTGGGAGGTTGCCGCCGGTAATGCGGGTCACGGTGAGGCCGCGAGATTTTTGGATCCAATGGAACAGGCCCCGAGATCAGGCTGTCATAAAGCGCCCGCTGTATCGGGTCCTCCAGGATCTCGTAGGCTTCAATCACATCTTTAATGAAGGACTCGGCCTCCTTTGACGGATTACGGTCAGGGTGATAGGCAATTGCTAATCGACGAAATGCCCTTTTGATCTCAGCGATGGTGGCGCTTTGACTGACCCCTAATATTTGGTAATAGTCTTTCATTTATTCGTCGGCTCCGCCACACCCCTAAGCCTGCTCAAGCGGTTTAACGAAAATGAATTTTCAAATTTCTCAATGTTTGATCACGAAAGTAAGGACTGGCTGCTGCGCCCTCCCCACCACTTCTTCAGCCACGCTGCCGGCCAGCACATGGGATAGACCCGTGCGGCCGTGCGTAGCCATAGCGATTAAATCGGCATTCATTTGTTCAGCGAAGCGGACTATCCCTTCCTCAGCCGAATGATCATTGTAGATGTTAGTGGTATAGTTTTTTATCTGAAGTTTCCTGGCAAATTTCTCCATGACACTTTTAGTGATGTGGTCTTTTTGAAAATTCACCGGCGTATTGACGTGCACAAGATGAAGGGTAGAGTTATAGAGTTGCTGAGCCCGACGTACGAACCTCGAAAATATTTCTTCGTCGGGTGACATGCTGGTCGCATAGACGATGTTTTTAAAATCAGTTGTGGATACCCTTTTCGTTACCGTGAGCACCGGACATTTGGAAGACCGGATAACACGGTGGGTATTGGTGCCCATCAGCATTTCTTCCAGCTTGGTATGCCCGCTGGTGCCCATGACGACCAGGTCCACCTTTTGCTCCAGAATAATCGTACGGATTCCGTGGAAAGGGTTGCCTACACGCAATTCACCATTTACCGTCACCGCAGAAAACTTTGGATCCTTTACTATTTTTTCCAGTTGCTTCTTGGCCTTCTCAATCATTTTGAGAGTGAAAAGCCGGTCTTCCATATTCCCCACAGAAACCTGCCCCTCCACATTAAAAGAACCTTCTGTAGCCTCCTCCACAACGTTGAGAAAAACAACATCGGAGCCATCTTTTTTTGCAATGTCAACCGCTACTTCTGCAGCGATCAGGGAAGGCTTTGAGAAGTCCGTGGGCACAAGTATTTTTTTCATGAGTGTCGGTTTTTGGTTTTTTTGAACCGGGTAAAAGTAAGAAATCCAACCAAAACTAAAAACGGGAATTACAAAACGTATGTTTTAGAAGATAGAAAATCTCTAAGGCCGCCATGGCAATCTTTTACGCAAGAAGAAATCCAATTCCGAACAGAATAACAAACAGCAACGTTGACAGCGCCATTTGCCTAAGAAATGGATCCAATTCCGCGGAAGGTTTCCGGCTCACAGCGAGCCCATTTCGGATAAACAAAGGAAAGGTAAGCAAGAAAAGAAATTGGAAAGGTGACCGGTACGTTAATCCTGCGTAGACAACCGCCGCGGTAAACCCGCCGATTAACAAAACCCAATGATACCGGGCGGCATTTTCTCTCCCAATCCGAACCGGAATCGACAATTTACCGGCTTTGCGGTCAGACTCTATATCTCTTATGTTGTTGATATTTAAGACTGCAATTGAGAACAATCCGCAACTGATGGCTGGAAAAATTTCTAATCCGGAAAATTGGTGGGTAAACATATAGACAGAGCCCAGGACTCCGACTAATCCGAAGAAGATCAGCACCGAAACATCGCCCATTCCGACGTATCCATAAGGTCGTTTGCCCACGGTATAGGCGATCGCCGCAACAATACACAGAATACCCAATCCAAAAAAGAACAGGATAGCTTTTATATTCCAGCCGAATGATACTAACAACAACGAACTACCACTGATCAGGCATAGAAAAACAAAAAGAATGACGGCTCGTTTCATCTGCTGCGAAGAAATAACACCCGACTGAACGGCGCGTCGGGGCCCCGCCCTCCCGGCATGATCGGCCCCGTTAATTGAATCTCCATAATCGTTGGCGAGATTGGAAAGCACCTGAAGGAAGATCGTTGTGAGGCAGCACAGAAAAAAAATCAACCCGTTGAAGCTCTTCATTGTGGCGGCAAGAAATCCGCCCATGCTAATACACGAAAGTGCCAGGGGCAGCGTGCGTAGGCGGAAAGCCCCAATCCAGTTCTTCATAGATACATTCATGCCTTCTCTATTTGTTCCAGAATCCGGTCGTCGAGCGGACTAACATCCGAAGAATAAAATTCTACGCTCTTTCCCTCTTTGTCAACCAAGTATTTGCAGAAATTCCATAAAGGTTTTTGCCCCGTCTTCTGATAAAGCCATTGGTATAGAGGATGTTTATGACGTCCCGCTACAGAAATTTTTTGAGACATGGGGAAGGTCACTCCGAATCGGAGTTGACAAAAAGAAGCAATTTCCGAATCACTTCCGGGCTCCTGCCCTAAAAAATCATTGGAAGGAAATCCCAGGACGTTGATTTTATTTCCGTGATCGTGATACAATTTCTGAAGGTCAGAGTACTGGGGCACATACGAACACTTGGACGCGACGTTAACGATGAGCAGGGGTTTGCCGGCAAACCGGCCCAACGGCAAGACCTTTCCCTCCAGCGTATGTATTTCAAAATCATAGATGGATTCGGGGATTTTCCCGGACGGGGAAGGTCTGAGTTGAATAAAGAACCCGATAACCTTATGATAGAATGCCATGGGCAATCACTTTAGTTTGTCCAGGATTTGCGGATCCATCGGGTTTACTTTGGAAGAATAGAATGCCATGAAATTTCCTTGCTTATCAATCAGGTATTTGCAGAAATTCCAGGACGGGGTTTCCCCGGATTTCTTCTCGAGCCATTGGTAGAGCGGGCTCTTGTTTTTTCCTTTCACTGAAATTTTTTCAAACATCTGGAACGTAACTCCATAGTTCTTCTGACAAAACGTGGCAATCTCTTCATTGGATCCCGGTTCTTGCCATAAGAAATTATTAGCCGGAAAACCGAGCACAGCAACTTTATCTCCAAATTGCTTGTCCAGCTTCTCCAGATCAGCATACTGAGGAGTAAATCCGCATTTGGAGGCCGTGTTGACAATCAGCATATATTTGCCTTTATACTTTGCAAAATCAACCGGCTTGCCATCCAGGGAAGTCATTTTGAAATCATAGATAGAACCTGCCACGATTTGCAGAGGCTCATTGGATCCGAAGGTCGACGTCATATAAAAGAATAGTAACAGTGAAAATAGTCGGGCCATACATTTAGAGCTCATCAATTCAACTCCGATACGATCTGGGGATCAAGCGGCTTAACTTTCGAAGAAAAGAATTTTACGGTGCCATCCGGCTTCACCAAATATTTGCAAAAATTCCAAGTCGGTTCCTCGCCCGTTTTTTCCTTTAGCCAGGCGTACAAGGGGTGCTGATCACTGCCCTTTACCGAAATTTTCTCAAACATTTGAAAAGTGACTCCGTAGTTCTTTGTGCAAAAGCCCTTGATCTCTTCGTTGGTTCCCGGTTCCTGACTTCCAAAATTGTTCGCCGGGAATCCGAGGATGGTTACTTTACTTCCGTATTGCTCATGCAGTTTTTGCAAATCGGCGTACTGAGGTGTGTACCCGCATTTGGATGCCGTGTTAACGATGAGCAACGTTTTTCCCTTATACTGGGAAAAATCAATCATCTTTCCATCAATGGAATTCAGTTTAAAGTCATACAATGAACCCGCAAACGCGGATACAAAAAAAGTGGCGAGAATAGCTGCTTTCATGGGGTTAAGTTTTATACAAGGTAAACAAAATTCAAGTTTTTAATGTTTTTATGCGATTGAATATACTTCTTCCGCCGGGAGAATCTGCAGGTTTCGAACATCATCAATTTGAACCACAAACAACTGTAAAAAGTTGCACGTTTACATCCTTTCCGGAACTTGTATTCCCAACAGACCCATCGCTTTCCGGATTGTTTCAGCGACGACCCGGGAAAATGCTATTCTGAATTTCAATTTGTCGAGATTACTTTCGTTGAAAATGGGAATACTTTGATAAAATTGGTTGTATTCTTTGGCCAGTTCATAGACGTAGTTAGCGATAACCGCAGGAGAATATTCGCGAGCAGCCTCCTTGACTCTGTCTGGATAGGTATGGATTAGACGAATCACATCTTGCTCGGAAGGCTCCAACTGTTTTACCGACACCACGTCAACCGGGTGGATTCCCATTTCCTCCGCTTTGCGCAGGATGGATTTGACGCGGGCATAGGTATATTGAATGAAGGGTCCGGTATTTCCCTGCAATTGAATCGATTCATTGGGATCAAACAGCATTCGCTTTTTAGGGTCAACTTTCAATAAAAAATATTTCAACGCTCCCATACCAATCATTTCGGACAAAACGCGCACTTGTTCCGCGGTGAAATCTTCAATTTTTCCCAACGCACGCGTCTGTTCATTTGCTTCACCGATCATTTCGTCCATCAAGTCATCGGCATCCACGACCGTACCCTCTCTTGATTTCATTTTGCCGGAAGGCAAGTCGACCATGCCATACGATAGATGATAGCATTCCTTTGCCCACGAATACCCCAACTTAGCCAGGATAAGAAATAATACCTTGAAATGATACTCTTGTTCGTTGCCGACGGTATAAATCTGCCGGATGATCCGCGGGAAATCGCGAAAACGCAAAATGGCAGTCCCAATGTCCTGGGTCATGTACACAGAGGTGCCGTCGGAGCGCAACAATACTTTCTGATCCAACCCGTCGGAAGTCAAATCCACCCATACCGAACCATCCTCCTTCTTAAAAAATACTCCCTGTTCTACACCCCGCAAAACCTCTTCTTTCCCAAGCAAATATGTCTTCGATTCATAGTACAGCTTTTCAAAATCGACTCCCATTCTTTTGTAGGTGACTTCAAATCCTTCATATACCCAGGCGTTCATCATTTTCCAAAGTTCAAGGATCACCGGGTCCTTCTGCTCCCATTGCTGAAGCATCTCTACCGCCAGGTTCATGATGGGCGCCTCTTTCTCCGCTTGATCCCGTGAGGCACCTTTTTCTTCGAGTTCTTTATACTGCGCTTTAAATACGTTGTTGAATTCAACGTAATATTTCCCAACCAGCTTATCACCCTTCATACCGGCACGTTGGGGAGTTTCTCCGTTTCCAAAAAGTTTCCAGGCGGCCATGGATTTAGAAATATGAATACCGCGATCATTAATGATTTGAACTTTATGAACGGTATATCCCAGTGCCCGGTAAATTTCCGCGACGCTCCAGCCCAAAAAATTGTTTCTTAGATGCCCAAGATGTAAGGGTTTATTTGTATTGGGTGAGGAATATTCCACCATGATCTCTTGCCCATTGGGGGAAAGAACACCAAAATTCTTTTCGTCCCAAATTGATTGGAAGACGCTGACCCATACGTCATCCGAGATCACCAGGTTTAAAAAACCTTTAACCACATTGTATCGGTTCACCAGTCCGGAATGGGCAACAAGATATTCGCCGATTAACCTGGCCGTTTCCTCCGGGCTTTTCTTAGACATTTTGGCCAACGGAAAACAAACCAGGGTATGGGAACCTTCAAATTGCTGGTTCGTGGGTTCGAGCTGAAGGTTGTCGATAACTCCAGCGAACAAGATTGAAAAAGCTTTCTGTATTTCTGAACGAAGAGATAATTCCAAATTCATTACATGTCTAAAATATATGCAAACATCAAGGGAGCAACAATCGTGGCATCACTTTCGATGATGTATTTAGGTGTGTCAATACTTAATTTGCCCCACGTGATTTTTTCATTGGGTACAGCACCTGAGTACGATCCATAACTTGTTGTTGAATCACTGATCTGACAAAAGTAACTCCAGAAGGGAATGCCGTCTCTCTCCAGATCCTGGTGCAGCATGGGAACAACGCAAATCGGAAAATCGCCAGCAATGCCTCCGCCAATCTGGAAAAATCCTATTCCTTCGGTACCCGAATTCTTGGTGTACCAATCCGCCAGAAAGATCATGTACTCGATACCTCCCCGCACCGTCGTGGGTTTCAGTTCGCCGGTGATGCAATACGACGCAAAGATGTTTCCCATGGTGCTGTCTTCCCAACCTGGCACTACCATGGGTAAATTCTTTTCCGCGGCGGCGATCATCCAGCTGTTTTTGGGGTCGATCTCATAATATTGGTTCAACTCGCCGCTACGGATAAGTTGATACATAAACTCATGGGGCAGGTAACGTTCACCTTTGTCATTAGCCTCTTTCCATATTTTAAAAATATGTTTTTGCAGTCTCCTGAACGCCTCCTCTTCAGGGATACAGGTGTCGGTAACCCGGTTCATGTGGTTTTGAAGGAGATCCCACTCCTGTTGCGGAGTCAGGTCGCGGTAGTGAGGGATCCTCTTGTAATGGGAATGGGCGACCAAATTCATGATGTCTTCCTCCAGGTTAGCACCAGTACAACTAATAATTTGCACTTTGTCCTGCCTGATCATTTCGGCCAGACTAATACCCAGTTCGCCGGTGCTCATAGCACCCGCAAGGGTGATCATCATTTTTTTGCCTTCCGAGACATGTTTCTTATAGGCCTTGGCGGCATCTACCAGAGTGGCGGAATTAAAATGCAAAAAGTTCTTTTCAATAAAAGATGAAACGGGTCGATTTTGGCTCATGGGTTTGGGATTGAGAATCGGGGCGAAAATAAGGAATAGTTATAAGTTATAGGGTATAAGTTAAGGGTTAGTTTTCCATGCTGGATACCAAAGGGTTTTTTAATCCACGCGCAAAAATGGATAGCTTTGGCTTACTGTTTCACTATGGAGCGTTCTATTCGTTGGGGCATACTTGGTCCGGGGAAAATTGCTCATAAATTTGCGGCTGCTTTTGAACGTGTTCCGACGGCGAAACTTTATGCTGTCGCTTCACGCGATGCCTTCCGCGGAAAAGAATTTGCTGAAAAATTCGGCATCGGTAAAATTTATACACGCTATGAGGATCTGGCCGATGACCCGGACATCGATATCATTTACGTCGCCACACCTCATCCGTTTCATCATGCCCAATCACTATTATGCCTGAATAAGAAAAAGGCCGTTTTGTGCGAGAAACCTTTGACGATGAGTTATCAGAGCGCCAGGGAGATGGTGTCAACAGCACGCGTTCAAAATGCATTTCTCATGGAAGGCATGTGGTCCCGGTTCTTTCCGTCCATGATCAAAACCGAAGCGTTGGTCCGGGAAGGAACCATCGGAGAGATCCGATTCATCAGGGCAGATTTCGGGTTCGCATCAGTTTATGATCCGGCCGGGAGAGTATTTGATCTCCGTCTGGGGGGCGGTGCCCAACTGGATGTGGGTGTCTATCCTCTGTTTCTGGTCCTGCTGTTGTTGGGTAAACCCGATAAAATTCAAGCCATCACCCACCGGCTCCCCACCGGGGCAGATGAGACTACGGCGGTTCAGTTTCATTTTAACAACGGCAGCTTGGCGCACATCCTTTCGTCAGTCGCGATAGACACCCCCAAACAGGCCGAAATCATCGGGACAAGCGGGACCATTACCCTTCACGCGCCCTGGCACAAATCACAGGCGCTCACCCTAGCCCGAAACTCTGGAAAACCGAAGAAATTTGATTTTCCCTATTCCGGCTTCGGTTTTGAGTTTGAACTACGGGAGGTAACGAATCAACTGATTCAAGGCAACAAAGAATGCGAAGGGATGTCCCTGAATTTCAGTTTGATGATGGCGGACGCGGCCGATGAGATTTTACGGCAATGCGGAGTTGTTTATCCCATGGGCCAGGTAAGGTAAAATCCATTCGCTTTATTCTACTCGCTAACCCCCAACGTCGACACTTTTAAGCTTACCTTTGCACCCAGTCCATGTCCATGAAATTTTTTGCTTGTATTCTTATCCTTTTCAGTCTTCATCAGGCTAAAGTCGTTTCCCAGGACAAACCCGAAAAATTTGAACTGGTGAAAGAAGACGGATTGATTGCCATTTATGAACGCTGGATTATTTTTCCGGGTTCAAATCCGCCCCAAGAGGCAAGAGAAGTAAAAGGAGAGTTCCTTGTCAAGGCCTCGATGTACAAAATACTATCCCTCATCAAAGACGAAAAAAAAATCAAAATCTGGCAGACGCACGTTGCTGATTTCAAAATCTATCCCCAGCCCGATACTTCATTCTGGCTCGAATATTCCTATCATGATATTCCGTGGCCGGTAAGTGATCAGGATCATTTTCTGGAATATCATCTCTCCGAAAAAAGTGCCGGCAAAGAACTGTTTCTGAGTTTCAAGTCCCGTCTCGACCTGGTTCTGGCACCGCGGCAAAAAAGTGTCACCCGGATGATATTGTCGGGAAGTTGGCGGTTGGAGCAGCTGGCCCCGAACAAAGTAAAAGTAACGTATCGTATTCTGTCGATGCCGGTTGGGATTCCCCGTCTGTTTACCGACCCGGTGATACGAAGCAATCTGATGTCGACGATTAAAGCTCTTACAAAATTGGCGGAGGAACCTTATGCTCCGGCTACCGCTTTGAGACCTCATTGAATGTTGAATGGTTAATGCTTAATGCATAATGTTGAATTAAGGAATCATTAAACATTCAACATTATGCATTCAACATTTTGCTACTCGGCCATAACAGGCCTACCTACAATTGATTTCGCCGTGGCTTCGAGAATTTCAAAGGCGCTTTCGGCCATCCGGTTTTCAGTATCTAGGGTGGGGTTCACTTCGGCAATCTCCCAGGCACACACCTTCGGACTCCTAGCTAATTCCACATTGAGCGATTTCGAATCTTCGACAGTTAAGCCGTTGGGTACAGGTGTTCCTGTGCCGGTCGAGAAACGTGAATCAATAGCATCAACATCAAATGATACATAGATCAAATCACAGTGGTCCAACATCTTCAAGGCTTCCTCAGCGGCTTTCGCCGTTCCTTTCTTCTTGATTTCCTCGATGGTGATAAAACCCATTCCGTATTTGTTCACCAGATAATTTTCGGGTTTCTCCAGGTCGCGCACGGCGATGTACACAATATCTTCCGGGTAAATTTTGGCTCCGGGGACGCCCACATTCATAATCTGCTCCCAATATTCAATCGTTTCTCCTTTGGGGTTGTTGACTTTGCATTCCAGGTTATCAATATCACACGCCATGGAAAGTCCCATACCATGCATATTTCCGGAGGGTGTGGTGTAGGGTGTGTGGAGGTCTGCATGAGCGTCTATCCAGACAACCCCCAAACGTGCTTTCGGATTTGCCTTCTTGATTCCGCAAATCGTACCGTACGAGGTGCTATGATCGCCCGCCATTACCAGCGGAAAAAAGTCATCAAAAATAGTTTCGTACACTTCCAGGCACACGCGCTCTTCCATGATCAACACGCCATCGATAAACTTCGCATAGGCGTGCTGAGCTCCGTCAAAGAGCAATTCATTGACATTTTCTACTTCTACCGATTCGTACTGCCGGAATAAATCCGATTTCAAATCAAGGCTGGCGATCTTCATCGCCTCCACACCCAGGCTTGCTCCCCGGGTACCGGCACCGATTTCGGATTTTACTTCGATGATCTTTATCTCTTTCACAGGAACACAATTAAGAAGAATTTGCTGACAAACGGTTAAAACCAGGACACGCCCGGACAAGGTAGTTTAGGGTGCCCGTCAATAGTCGGGTAAGGGGTGAAATTTCGCTGATTCTATGGCCATAACACGCTTAACCATTTGTATTGCAAAGATGGCAAATTTATCCCAATATTGCACCCTTTTGAGGCTAATCGTTACCCTGTCCAACATCATTCGCCGGGTGGCTTTACACGGAGCAATTCGCCTTATTTTTATCACTCACCTTTAAAAAGGATTAACGTATAGATGAAAAGTTATCGTGAACTGATTGAACAAACCTTTGAATTTCCTCAGGAGGAATTTAAAGTGTGGGAACATGAATTACTTTTCAACGATGTTCCTCTGATGGACATCATCAAGCAGTATGGAACGCCGTTAAAGCTCACATACTTACCCCGGATCAGCGAAAATATCCGGTTTGTGCAGGCCACCTTTAACAAAGCCATTGAGAAATTTAAGTACAATGGCAGCTATACCTATTGCTATTGCTCAAAGTCATCCCACTTCTCCTTTGTGATGGAAGAGGCGTTGAAGAACGATGTCCACATTGAAACTTCGTCTTCCTTTGACATTCCGATTGTGCGCAGTTTGTACGACCGTGGAAAAATCACGAAAGAACATTATATTTTGTGCAACGGCTTTAAGATGCCTCTGTACACACAATACATTTCCGACCTTCTCAACGAAGGATTTAATTGCATCCCTATATTAGATACCCTGAACGAAATCGATGTCTATGAACAAAACGTAGAAAAGTCGTTTCAGGTGGGCATCCGGGTAGCGTCGGATGAAGAACCGAATTTTGAGTTTTACACCTCGCGCCTGGGCATCCGGTACAGCGATATTGTACCTCTTTATAAAGACAAGATTGAAACCAGCAAGAAGGCTTCGCTCAAAATGCTGCACTTCTTCATTAACACGGGGATTAAGGACACGGCTTACTATTGGAGTGAGCTTAGCCGATTTATCTTCAAGTATTGTGAGTTGAAGAAAATCTGCCCGACCCTCGACTCCATCGATATCGGTGGCGGTTTTCCCATTAAAACGTCACTCACCTTTCAGTTCGATTATAAATACATGATCGAACAGATTGTTGAAAATATCAAATGGATCTGCGACAAAAGCAATGTCGCCGTCCCCAATATCTTCACGGAGTTTGGAAGCTATACGGTAGGTGAAAGCGGTGCCGTTTTGTATTCCGTGGTAAACCAAAAACTCCAAAACGATAAAGAACTCTGGTACATGATTGACGGTTCTTTCATTACCCAGATGCCGGACGCCTGGGGGTTGAACCAAAAATATATTTTGCTGGCCGTCAACAAGTGGGATGATCCTTATCACAAAGTAAACATCGGAGGATTGACGTGCGACAGCATGGACTATTACAATTCGGAGTCCCACACGGGCGAAGTGTTTATGCCCATGATCACGGACGAGGAAAAATTGTACATCGGATTCTTCCATACGGGGGCGTATCAGGAGTCGCTCGGCGGATACGGAGGAATTCAGCATTGTTTAGTTCCCGCACCTAAACACGTCTTAATCGATCGCAACGAAGACGGGGAAATTACAACACGCCTCTTTGCCACCGAACAAACCAGCGACAGTATGCTGAAGGTGCTTGGGTATATTTAGTTGTTCGTTGTTAGTTTGATCGCCTGCACACTAAGAACTATCAACTATCAACAAAATAAATCCCTACCTTTGCCCCTCATGAGTTTTGTCTTCCCACAATTTTTCTGGGCTCTTACTGCACTCTCGATTCCTGTAATTATTCATCTTTTTAATTTTCGGAGGACCCTTCGCGTTTTTTTCTCTCATACGCGCTTCCTCAAACAGATTAAGCAGGAAACCACTCAGAAACGGAAGCTCAAACGCTATCTGATACTCGCTTCCCGACTGTTATTTCTCTTCTTTCTGGTCGTCGCCTTTGCGCAACCCTTTCTTCCGGCCAAGGAACACATGACATCAGGCAAAACCACGATTATCTACCTGGATAATTCCTTTAGCATGTCGGGGCTAGTAGCCGAAAAGACCAGGGCCCTGGACGAGGGTTCGGGTTTTGTAAGGGAAATGGTTGAGCTTTTTCCGCCGGATACCCGATACAAATTGTTAACCAATGATTTTGCGCCTTTTTCGAATTCCTTTAAAACGAAAACCGAAATACTGGACCTCCTGACGCAGCTGCGACTTTCCCCGATCAGCAGAACATTCGACGATATAAAAAAGCGCATCGGAACGGGCTTGAACCAAGCCAACATTTTCTGGATCTCCGATTTCCAGAAGTCGACCTGGGGAAAGGATTCAAAGCTAAACGATTCGTCAAATCAGTGGCATCTTATTCCCGTGTCGCTCGGAAAATCCTCCAACGTATTCGTCGATTCGCTCTATCTCGAAAACCCTTATCTGATCGGGGGGGAAAGAAACAAAATTAAAGCGCGTTTGCACAACGCCGGGACACACAAAGTGGATGGACTGATCATCAAACTCACCCTCAATGGTGTCCAATCGGCAACGGCCTCGGTCGTTCTGGAACCGAATAGCTCCGGAGAAGTGGACTTTGAAGTACATGCAGGTCTTAAAAAACTGAATGAAGCAAAGCTTAGTTTCAACGACTTCCCGATCAACTTTGATAATGAGTTTTATTTTGCGTTGAATTTAAATGAGAAAATCAATATCGTCGAAATCAAAGCAGTCCCACGAACAACCTTCATTGAAAAAGTCTATGGCAATCCTCAATTTTTCAAAATCAAGAGTTTACGCGTCGGCAACGTGAATTTCAGTCTTCTGAGCGAGGCCGATCTGGTGGTCATCAATGGGATTAACCGGATTGATGAGGTCTTGTCCTCAGCACTCAACGAGTACCAAAAGAAATATGGCACATTGCTTTTTATTCCGGGTGATCAACCGGATATGAAGTCGTATTCGGCGTTTTTGCAATTTGCGTCACTGAAAATAGATACGGATTCGGAACTCAGCGATCTTGAAAAGCCGGACTTTCGAAACCCTTTTTTCGAAAATGTATTTGAAGATCGCAATGTGTCGTTGACGATGCCTCAGGCAAAAAAAATGCTGGACTGGGGTGCGGACCGATCGGCTATTCTGAAGTTTAAAAACGGCCAACCCTTTCTTTCTCAATATGGAAAAACATTTTTGCTCGCTTGTCCCCTCGAGAAAGAATTTACCGACTTCTTCAATCAGGCTATTTTTGTTCCGGTGATGTACAGGATTGCTTCTTCGGGAAAGAAAAATGAAAGCAAACCTTACTTTACATTAGGAGAAACCCTAATTACCATACCGGCCGATAGTTTGCCAGGCGAGCAACCCGTACAACTTGTAGGAAATCAGGAGATCATCCCGCCTCAACGCAGAATAGGCGACAAAATCCATCTGGAAATCCCCCGGTTTGCCATCAGTCCGGGGTGGTACTACGTCATGCACGCCCGAGATACGCTAGACCTGATCGCGTTCAACCTGGATAAAAGGGAGTCGATGCTGGACCAATACACCGGCGAAGAAATTAAGGAGATGTTAGGCGGAGGTAAAAATATTTCGTTCTTTAAGGCTTCTTCGACAGCCGCTTTCGGCAACGAAATAAAAGAGAGATATTTGGGAACCCCCTGGTGGAAGCAGGCGCTGGCGCTGGCCTTATTCTTCCTTTTGGGGGAGGTTCTTTTAATCCGATTTTTGAAATAAAGCGTTAATGAAAATACTCATCCAGTCTGCCGAAATCCACGCCCAGGAGTCGCCTTTTCACCGGAAGAAAAAAAACGTATTACTCAACAACGGCCGCATCTCGGAAATCGGGGATAAAAACTATTCGGCCGATAAAGTGATCAAGGCGGATGGCATGTTTCTTTCGCCGGGTTGGTTCGACCTGGGGGCTTTTGTAGGCGATCCCGGTCTTGAACACAAGGAAGATTTGAATTCCCTTGCGAAAGCAGCTGCGGCAGGAGGTTTTACCGAAGTAGCGGTCTTACCGAATACTCATCCCGCTGTTCAGGGCAAAAACGAAGTACATTACATTACCCGGAATAATGATTCGCGATTAGTGCAGATTCATGCACTTGCTTCGGTGACGAAAAATAACAAAGGGGAAGAACTCACCGAAATGATCGATTTGAACGAAGCGGGAGCTATCGGGTTTACTGACGGACTCAAACCAGTATGGCATACGGATATTTTTCTGAAGGCGCTGCAGTACTTGCAGAAGTTTGACGGTATTCTGATTGACCATTCCGAAGACATTTGGCTGAATTTGTACGGTCAAATGAATGAAGGTATCAACAGCACTATGTTGGGATTAAAAGGACTGCCACATATCGCGGAAGAAATAGCGGTAAGCAAAAACCTGGAGTTGCTGAGCTATGGAGGAGGGCGCTTGCATTTTTCAAAAATATCGACTGCTAAAACGGTAGACCTGATCCGCCAGGCAAAGAAGAAAGGCCTTCGGGTGACCAGTGATATGACAGGCTATCAATCGTTGCTGGATGATAGCATGATACATGATTTTGAGACATACTATAAAGTGAATCCGCCCTTGCGGGAGAAAGCCGATTCGGAAGCCCTGATCAAGGGATTGAAAGACGGTACGGTGGATATCCTTTGCTCCGGGCATTTGCCTCAGGATGACGAAAGCAAAAATCTGGAATTCGATCACGCTGATTTTGGAATGATCAATTTGCAGACCTTCGGCTCGCAGCTCGCCGCACTTTCCAAATGGGTTGAGTGGGAAGACCTGATAGGGAAGATAACTGTTAATCCCCGTTTGCTGTTAAAACTTCCTATTCCCAAAATTGAGGTCGAGGAAAAGGCTAACCTGACGTTGTTTTCGCCAACACGGGAATGGACTTTCACAACTCAGGAAAACTTCTCCAAGGGAAAGAATTCGCCCTGGCTAGGCAAAAAAATGACCGGCAAGGTGGTGGCCATATTCAATAATTCCAGGCATTGGTTTGATGATTAAAAGGTATCCGCTGGTTACGATTCCCCTCAGGAACGGCTTGCTGGCGGGCGTATTGGGAGTTATTTTTCCGACCACGTTGTATTACCTGGGACGTCATCCTTTTTTGATTCCCGTTTATTTTGATTTCCGGATTATTCTCTTTTCCGTCATGATCGTGGTTACGCTGAAAGAGTTCCGCGATTATTACCGGCAGGGGATATTATTTTTTTGGCAGGGGATGGTCATGAGTCTGTTGTTTACTGTGATTTTTTCACTGATTGCTTCATCCTTGCTGTGGGCATTTGGTCATTGGAAGCCCGAGTTTGTCACTCAATTTGTTACATTGTATAAAGAGCAAGTTAGGGCGTCTCCCCCACCCCAAATCATTGATCAGATTGGAAAAAAAGCATTTGAACAGAATTTGAAGGCCCTTGACGCAACCACAGCGGGTGATGTTGCCTGGCTTTATGCGAAGCAGAGCTTTATGATCAGCTTTTTTGTAAGCATAATAATATCTGTAATTTTAAGACGACAACCTAACCCTAAATAATATGGAACCACAAAATGAATCGACCCTGGAACCAGTCACTACTCGTTCTGTTGGAATGAGGTATGGTTTATTCCTTGCCGCGATTGGCATTGTTTCTTTTCTGGTGACTACCCTTTCCGGAATAAACGTGACGGACGGCATGAACGCCTGGGTGTACCGCGCTGTTTCCGCCATTCTCAGTTTTTTTATTCTTTATCTGGCGCATCAATATTTTAAGGAGAACGGAGACGGTTTCATGACGTACGGCCAAGGCTTGGGAATCGGATTTTGGGCGACCTTAACATCAAGCATACTTTCCAGCCTCTTTGTCTATATCTATGTGAAATTTTTTGATTCCGGTTTCATTGACATGATTAAAGACAAACAGTTGGAAGAAATGCAGAAACGAGGTATGTCCGACGAACAAATAGCACAGGCTATGAAATTCGCATCCATGTTTACGACTCCCGAAGCCATTTTGATTTTTGGAATCATTGGTGGTTTAATTGTAGGCATCCTGATTGCATTGATCATTACTATATTCACCCAAAAGACAAACCCTGACGCTGCTCCTATCTAACGAATGCCGAAGACCCTTGATATTTCAATTATTATCCCTGCAAAAGACGAAGAGGAATCTATTCCTGAACTAAGTCAGTGGATCAGCCGTGTGTTGGACGCCTACGGCTTTTCCTATGAAGTAATTTTTATTGACGACGGAAGTACCGACAAAACCTGGGAGAAAATAAGGGAAACCAGCGTTATTTATCCCTCCTTCAAGGGCATAAAATTCAATCGCAATTTCGGAAAGTCAGCGGCGCTTCAGACAGGCTTCAAAGCAGCTATGGGCGAAGTAGTCATTACCATGGACGCCGATTTGCAAGACAGCCCGGATGAGTTGCCGGAATTATACAGGTTGATCAAGGATCAAGGGTATCATCTCGTTTCCGGATGGAAGAAGAAGCGCCAC
>Ga0302324_100004405_pt1 | contig 31188 bp, 31 predicted proteins | sample Palsa_T0_1_FD_201949 | JGI IMG/M metagenome (GOLD analysis project Ga0302324, IMG submission 201949) | Peat permafrost microbial communities from Stordalen Mire near Abisko, Sweden - Palsa_T0_1 | ecosystem: Environmental > Terrestrial > Soil > Palsa > Peat permafrost | place: Sweden: Abisko... | reverse complement strand
AAAGGCTACCGGGAACTGGAACTTCTGCATCGCCGGATGAATCCGTCGTTGACTCAGCAGGTGCAGGTCGCGTAACGTGCGGAAAGTCGAGAGCCGCCGCTTTCAACTAAACCCGGGACAATTTCGGGTTCAACTTGGGCGGTACCACACGACGCAGGCATCGCTAAGACGGAGAACGCCAGCAAGAGGATCGAGGTCAGTTTCATGACTAACTCCTCCGGAAGTCCCTTTTCGCGGGATTATATAACAAAAGGTAAAGCAACGACTCACCTGAAAGAGCCGAACGCACCAGGCCAAGTCCCGGTAAGTCGGCTTATCGTCATGTGGGAAATACCAACTTCCCGGTTTCTGAGAACCCAGTTAATCAGGGCTTGCCGGGTTAGGCAATGAGAGAAACGCGCCAAATCACTAGGTAGATTTCGTAATGTCCTCTAGTGGGATCGGTCTATTGCGTCACGAGCATCTTGTAATGCATGTTCCTTGGCAAGATCCTCCGTCGCATACTCTTCGTCCCCGTGATGAATCGTTTGGGTGCCCGCTGGATGTTTTATCAAGGTGTAGTCACACTTCCAATTCCCGTGTGGGAATTGATGAACTTCCATTTCGATTTCTATGCCTTTGTGGATAGCTTGAATGGACATATCGGCCCTCCATCGAGATTTCAATTGAGGCCTCAGACGAGGCGCATCTTACGCTTGTCCCACCCTGGCGACAACAACTTTGTCACGTCTTGGGACACGCCCAGTTGATAGCATCAAGGATGGAACGCAAACATTGCGCTCCCAAAACGGCTATAGCGCCATGTCTGACTTGCGGGATTCCCGCCGCTAGTTCCTGAATTCGAGGCCGAGTCCTGTGAAGACGGGTCCTAAGAAAGTGGCCGCTAGGTTATTCATTCTTCAAGGAGGCGAGTGCCACTCTTTTCCGCCCCCGCCTGGGCGGAGCCCAGTCAATTGCTTCTCGGAATGTGGGATTTGCCAGATTCCCAGTTATTGCTTATCGTAGACCAGTGCGGCATTGATCGGCTGTCCGCTTTCGGTTTTTCCTTTATTTGTGATTGTCATAACTTTTCCATCATTCGAAACCACGACTTTCGATGTGTAAAGGAGCTTGCCGCCCTTTTTTTCCGTCGCGTCAATGTGGTTGGCATCGACGAGTTTGACAGCAAGGGTATTGGCACCGTAGGCGTCCCCCGTGAAAGGGTTGTCTTTGCCATCATATTTCACGGTGAATGATTCTGGGTGAGTGCTGCCATCTGCATCCACACGCTGTCCGCTGAATTTGTAGCCATCACCAGTCGGCTCGTAGGTTCGTGTTTCACTTTTCAATGTCTGGCCGGGGGCAAACTTGGATTTTGCGACGTTCAATTTCCAAGTTCCCATGTGCGCGTCCGTTTGAGCAAACACCAATCCCGAGCCAGCTAGAGCCAGAACGACAACGCTGACAACCGCCAAGAGTGTCTTCATCAAACTCTCTCCTTAAATTTCAACTGAGATAATTCAGTTTGAACCGTGGACTATTGGGGGGCCTTGGGCCGGGTGAAGATGTCGGAATCTTAAGCCGAACCCCAGTCAATGTCCATCCAAATGTGGGAGGCAGAGCGATGTGATTGCGGGCCAAGTCCCGTGAAGTTGGCTTATCGTCATGTGGGAGCCGGCTAACGAGAACGCCGTTAATCAGGCACGACTCGGATTCAGGGAATGGGTCATCGTTTGCGAGTACGGCGTGAGAAGCTGCTCCTTCGCAAGCAGAGGAGCCAACCTCTATGGAGATTCAAAACTGGCGTTCACAAAGGCAGCGCATAGGAGAACGGCCGGTCTTCGCGGCTTTGCCAAAAATAGTAGAGAATGATCACACTTGCGACCGCTGCGTACGCGCACCACAGCGAGGTGAACGCGTACCGCTTAAACGCCATTACGATCAAGAGAATCGCCAGGTTCGCCGCGCCAAAGACCACCATGGACCTGATCTTCGAAAAAAACAGCGAACCGCACGTGGCGATCACATACAGCACCGCGACCGTTGTGTTGTTTGTCGCTTGATTCATATAAACAATACTGTTTCCCCTGACGTACACTCCCGTCGGGTACGCAGTTAAGGCCCACAAGATATAGAGCGTTGTTCCCGCGCCGAGCACGAGGAACGGCTGCATGCGCCTTTGGCTCTTCCTATCAGGTTCAAACAACAACACGCTGAGCGGTAACAGGAAAGGAAGTAGCCCCTGCGCGTAAAGCATGAATGCCGCGCCCATGTCATGCGTCACCGTAGGCGATAGAATCCCATCCAAACCCAGCCAGACGAATCCCTCGATGAACTGATGAATCGCGAAGAGTATGGGCAGCGCCGCGAAAAGCAACTCGCGCCTGTGCCTCACCTTCGTCAATGTGACCACGCCGACGGCGCCCAGAACTCCGCTGCCGACAAAGTTCGCCGTTGCTGAAAAGCACATCGCTCGTCTCCTCTTTTGCGAGGATTACACCGGTTGTCCCAGAACGCAAAATATTTCTTATAATGCAGGTCGGATTGACCGGGAATGTGACCTCAGAGCCGCCCCCAGGTGCCGGTACTGACTGGGCCAAATCCTCTGAAGTCGGCTCCCCGGAAGCCGGCGCCGTTTTTCAGGAGTTGCGCCGGCGAGCGCGATGCAGAGAAACGACGCACAGCCATATCGGCGATATGGGAGACTTATATTCTATGAAGAAAATTGGATTCCTCTCCTTCGGTCATTGGACACCTTTACCGCAGTCACGAACGCAATCGGGGAGCGACGCGCTCCTGCAGTCCATTGACCTCGCCGTGGAGGCCGAGCGCCTGGGAATGGACGGAGCCTACTTTCGTGTTCATCACTTCGCGCAGCAACTCGCATCGCCTTTTCCACTACTCGCGGCGGTGGGTGCTAAGACCCGAAAGATTGAGATTGGCACCGCGGTGATCGATATGAGGTATGAAAATCCTCATTACATGGCGGAGGACGCTGGGGCTGCGGATCTAATCTCTGGCGGCCGGCTGCAGCTGGGAATCAGCCGCGGTTCCCCCGAGCAAGTCATCGATGGTTGGCGCTATTTTGGCTACCGCCCGGTGAAAGGCGAGGACGAAGAAGGTATGGGCCGAAGACATGCCGAAGAATTTCTTGAGTTGCTACGCGGAAAGGGCTTCGCTCAGCCTAACCCGCGTCCCATGTTTCCCAATCCTCCGGGACTTCTACGCCTTGAGCCATACTCTGCGTCATTGCGTGATCGAATTTGGTGGGGGTCTGCCACCAACGCGACAGCAGCATGGGCCGCGAAGCTAGGAATGAACCTGCAAACGTCAACCCTCAAATTCGACGAGACCGGCGAGCCGCTCCACATCCAACAGGCCGCACAGATTCGCGCCTTTCGCGCAGCCTGGAAGGATGCTGGTCACAAGCGTACTCCGCGCATTTCCGTAAGCCGGAGTATTTTTGCGTTGGTTAATGACGAGGATCGCCGCTATTTCGGACGAGGCTCTGACGAAGAGGACAAAATCGGGTTCCTGGACGAAAATACACGGGCGATCTTCGGTCGCAGCTACGCTGCCAAGCCGGATATTCTCATCAAGCAGCTTCGGAAAGACGAGGCGATCGAGGAGGCTGACACGCTGTTGCTAACCGTTCCGAATCAACTCGGTGTTGCCTACAATGCGCATGTCATGGAGGCAATTCTGACTACCGTCGCTCCGGCCCTCGGTTGGCGCTGAATCGCAGCCATAATTACTGGGCTATGTGATGACTGCCGAGTAGCGGAATTGCGAGTAATCGTCCGCCTTCACTTTGCTACAGCTGCCTTCCCACGGACAATTGCTCTATGTCCAGCTGCTCCGGATTTGAACGCGCCACCCCTTCAAGTTCTGAGAAGAATAAATCGGCTTCCCGGACACTGGGAATCGCCGGGATTTCCACTTGGCATTAAGCCCTTTTCCGGCTACCTATCGGCTTACTGCATCGAAGGACAGAAAGAGGATGAAAACGGTGCGGCTTCTCCCTTCCTTTTGCTAAAATTCCTCAGCGACGATGTAGACTGGCCGCATAACGATAATCGACTGCATGGCAGACGTTTTATGAGGATGAATGGCAGACAGTAAGACCATTATTAAGCAGGCGTACTCGGCATTCAACAAGCGGGACATCGACGGTGCGTTATCACTAATGACGCAAGACGTGAGCTGGCCCAGGGCTTCGGAGGGCGGCAAAGTTGTCGGAAAGGAAGAGATCCGCGCCTATTGGACTCGACAATGGGGTGAGTTCGATCCCCATGTCGAACCGCTCGCAATGACCGAGGAAGACCGAGGCACGACCCGCGTCAGGGTGCACCAACTCGTCAAGAGCCTTCAAGGGGATGTTCTTTCGGACAGCGAGGTTCTCCACGTATTCACTGTGAACGGCGGTCTTATCGCAGCCATGGACCTCGGGGATGAGGCTGATCCAACCGCTGGTCCGTCTGCCGCATTCGCACATCGATCCTAACTGGCTATCCACCGTGGAGCGCGCGAGCAGGACCCGCCCTCGAGAATTCTATGAATGGGCAGCAGACCTCATTCTCAGCGTAACCGGATCGCTCCCGGGAAGTCGGCTTGTCGTCAACTGGGATTTGCGGGATTCCCACACGACGAGAACCCCGTTTCACAGGGACTGGCCAGATTGTTTCCCGAGGCAGACTCTCGATAAGCTTAAAGCCACCGGGACCGACTTTACCGGCAACTATTTGGACTGTCGAACTGACTCCAATGAACGGCGTGTGGATGCGCCGCGTTGGGCGTCTTCAACGACTATGCGTGGGCCGCGTATTCCGTCCTACCCTCGCAGATCGAATGGGGGCACTTGCAATCCACGTCCGGGGTTTCTTCCATCGCCTCGCACTGCGGGCTGCAATATTTTTCCGAAGTGACCCGACACGTACAAACCGGATGTGCGCATTTCTTCGTTTCGTTGGCTGCCATAGGCTCCTCCCCTTTCGGTGTTGAAAGCGCCAGTGTACCAGTTTCCTTAGCCTAAACAGACTCCCATCCAAGAAAAATGCCGCCAAGTCCTGCGAGTCGGAATGTGGCTCTTTGCCTCTCGCTGGGCCTAGGCCATATTCCGACAGGACCGATTCTCAGGTCGAGTTCTGTCAAGTGCGTGTCGAGAGTGTCAGGGGATCGGAAGGGGGCAGGTTTCGCGCACGGACTGTGCCGATTAGAAGAATGAGATTGCTGAGCAGAACGACCCCGAAGGCCAGAGACGGCAGAAAATCGAAATTCTTGCCGCGAGCGGTGAGCACTTCGATGCCGAGGACCGCGGTGATCAGGCCGCGGGGAACGAACCAAAGCATCAACTCGCGCTCCAGCGACGTGAACGAGCGCCAGGCGAGACGTCCTGTTTGCACGACCACGGCTCGAGCCGCCAAAATTGCGGCGAAACACAGAGAGGCCAGCACGATCACTTTCCGCAGATCGTCAAAATCGACGAGCATGCCAAGAAGCACAAAGAAAAATGTGCGCAGCAGGAACGCCAGCTCTCCGTGAAAGGTGAGCATCTGGTCGTGCTGATGATCGGGGGGACGGCCATTGTGTTCCTGGACGGGCATTTCGGTAAACCAATCCGACCCGGCGGTTTCGTCGAAACGCAAACGCTTGCGAACCGCCGGAAAATTCGTCAGCGTGAGGCCGAAGACCAGGACGGAAATGAGGTCATTGCCCTTGATCGAGTGGACGCCGGAATAAACCAGGAGCACCGCGGCAAACGTCAGAACGTGCCAGAAGCGTTCCTCGGAAAGAATGGGGAGCAGATAAGACCACAGCATGCCGGCGAGAATCCCCGACGCCACGGCCAGAATCAGGCTGGAGCCGAGAGTCCATGCCACGGCTTTCGGAGCGGCGTTTCCGCCCGAGGCAATATCCAGAAGCGTTGTAACCGCCAAGACGGCAAACGCATCGCCCAGAGAAGATTCCACGAGCAGCGTTACCTTCACTTCGCGCCGCAGATCCACCTGCTGCAACACCGGCAAGAGGATCGAGCTGCTAATGCAGCCAAGTACGGCGCCGACCAGCAGCGCATTCAACCAGGAAAAATGCAGCATCAAACGAGAAACTTCCGCGACGGCCGCCATCGTAAGCAGAAAGCTGAAGAGCGACAGGAAAAGACCCGCCCCGAAATGTTTGACGATTTCACGCAACTTTAGATCGAGCCCGCCCTCAAAAAGGATGAGGATCAGCGCCAACGAGCCAAACCCCCGCGAGGCGCCGCGAAATATATCCGGGTTGACCCAGTGCAGCGCGGGGCCGATCACAACGCCGGCGGCCATCAGAATGATGACGTCAGGAACGCGCGTAAAGCGCACGAGCCGGTTGGCGACGAAGGCGAGGACTAGCAGGCCCCCGAGAAGAGCGAAGAAAAATGTCAGATCCATGAAAATGTCCGGGTCCGGCCAACCGAGCAAGGATGATCAAGGAAATACGGAAATCGTGCAACGAATAATCGGAGCGAATGCGGCGGCGCCGCGTCCGGCTGGTTTGCTTTGAAAATTGCTCCCGCTGGCCTGGACTCGAGGCTCGCAATATTGCTGCAAGCGTGGCAATATCTGACATTCAGCGGAACGCGGCGTCAGCGAACGCCCTGCAACTTCCATGGATAACATTCGCGACAGAATCGTTCTCATCGAAGCCGACGAAGCGAGCCGCACCTCGCTTGCCGCCATCATGGAAAACGGCGGATATGAAGTTTCCGCATTTTCCACTCCCCGCGAGGGCCTCGATACGCTCCAGCATGCCGGCGCGGACTTGCTGTTGCTGGATATCGATGTATGTGCCTCGGACATGCTGAACGTTCAGGAAATGCTGGCGACCCTTCGCGGCTCCGGCCTCACCGCCGCGGTCCGCGTCATCGTCCTGGTTTGCCCCGGCGCCGCAAATCGTGCTCTGGGTCTTGACCTCGGCGCCGACGACGCCGTCTCGCGCCCGTGGGAGGCGCACGAGCTTCTGGCCCGCACCCGCGTGCAATTGCGCGCCCTGCGAGCCGACAAACAGCTCTCGGAACAAATGCGCATCGCCGTCGAGGGCCAGCAGATCGCGCACACGGCATTTGACGCGGTGGCCGTCACCGAGCGAATGGCGAACAACGCGGAATCGCTCGATAAGCGCCTTAAAATCGGCCTCGCCGCGATCTTCGCCGCGGTGGTGGCGATGGCGGGGATTTATTTCCTGTTCGCCCGCACCGCTCAGAAAGATCTCAGAAATACCACCAGCACAATTGTCCGGCTCGAAGGCGGAATTCTGCACCAGCAAAGCTTGATGGCCAACGCGCGAAAGCTGCACGAGGAACAAAGCTCCGATGAATCCGCCCTCGGCCCCCCGGGGAAAAACGAGCTACAAAAACAGGCGCAAGACCTGAAGGCGCAGATGGCCAACGCCGCTTCCGGCCAGGCAGCCGCGCTGCAAAAACAATTGGACGAAACCAATGCCCGCCTGCGTCGCATCGAGCAGGAAGGCGAGTCCGCGCAAAACCTGATTCGCGAAGACGTGCAGAGCGTTTGCCTGCTTCATATTTCCGTCGCATTCCGCGATCAAAAAAGCGGCCAGCGCCTGCGCTATGCCGGCCTAAACTCGCAAGGTGAGCCTCTGCAGGATAGCAGCGGCAATCCCACGCTCATGGTCGGCGGCACCGGCCCCGAAGTGAAGGTGGACATTTTCGGCACGGGTTTCCCGGCGGGCAATTCCGGGCGGATCGTCACCAACCGGCACGTTGCCGAACCTTGGTGGAATAATGACGAGCTAAGCCAGATGGCGGGCCAGGGTTTTCTGGCTGAAATTTCCTCGATTCATGCTTATTTTCCGGGCGATCCCCGCGCCTTCACCGCCGAGATTCAGGAAATTTCCAAGGATGCGGACTTGGCCACCATGCGCGTCGACATGCAAGACTTGAAGCGCCCGCTCCTTTCGATCGATTCAGGCAAGGGAGCGGCGGTGACCGGCGAGCCGATCGTCTTGATGGGCTACGCCACCGGGCTTGACGCCATCCTGGCGCGCACCGACGAAGCCACGGCTCAGCAGATATTGAAAAACAGCGGCGGCAACGTCTCGCAAATCCTGGCGGAGTTGGCGCGCCGCGATCTGATTCATCCGATCATTACGCAGGGCCACATCGGAGATATCCTCTCCGACAAAATCGTCTTCGACGCGCAAACCACCTCGGGAGGCTCCGGCGGTCCCCTCTTCAATCGTCAAGGAAAAGTTATCGGCGTGACGTATGCGATCCTGAAAGGTTTCGGTGGCTCGAATTTCGGAATCCCGATTCGATTTTCGGAGCCGTTGCTGGCGACCTCGATTGCGTTGCCGCCGGCTCGCCCGCCAAACTAACGCGCCGCTCCCTCCTCGACAGCCAACACCTGAGGAGGTCTCGGCTCGCAAACGGGCTGTCATTTTCCGTTCAAGAGAACGTCAATCTCATCCTCGGCCCTGCGGAACATGCTGCCAAGCGCACCCACGACCGAGCGCACCAGAACGACGATCACCAGCACACCAGCGAGGGCGATCCCCGCGGCCCAATAAGGATGCTTGGTCGCAAACCACGTAAGGAACACGGCGAGCGTGTCCTCACCCAAGCTCAAACCGATATTGGAAAAAGGTTCCGGAGAGGGAGTCACCGCCGCGCGAATGGCGGTCTTGCCGCCGTGCGCCGCCAGCGCTACCGCGCCTCCGAGCAGCATGGCCAGCAGCTGCATTCCAGGAGAGAGCTGGGCTGCGGCGCCATAGGCGACGAGCGCCGCCACGGGAATTCGCACGAAGGTCTGCAGAGCATTCCACAGCAGATCAAACACAGGAAATTTGTCGGCGAAAAACTCCATCAGGAAAAGGGCGCCGCAGCACCCAATCACATACCAATTAGAAATTAAGTGCAAAGCCGGCGGCAGCGGAATCACACCACTATGTGCCAAGAGGCCGAGCGTGGCCACCGTTGCGTACACGTTCAGCCCGGCAGCAAAACTGATTGCCGTCAGCACAGCGAAGAGTTCGTTAGAAGGAATTCTCACAGCTTCAAATATCTTATGCCAGATGGGGAATGGGCTCCACTCTGGCCAATCAAAAGTCCCAACGAACCTAGGGGCGCTCCGTTGCAGCGGAAGCGCCCGTCGTCACCCGTTTGTCGTGATCTCTAGCGCTCACCCGGCGTCAGGCTGGATAAAGGCGTGTCGAAAACCAACTCTCTGCGCATTTTAGGAACGATTTTGCTTTTTCGTAAGAACTCGGGTGCCATCCGCAGAACACTATGCGATGAGGCACAAAAGGAAATTAAAGGAAGGTGAATTCTCAGCAGGTTCACTTTGAAAACCGCACGAGCCTGCCAGGATTCGAGGCTCGCAAAATTAGCATAAGCATGGCAATATCTAGCAATTCAGTGGAAAGCTTGGTTGGGTGTACTCTGGTCCATGGAGCTCCTTTGGCGATGCATCCGTCATCGCGCATGCGGGAAAGGTCGTTGCAGATGAAGCGGGCAATCAACGTTAATCAGTGGCTGAACGAGGGCAAGGTCAACCTCTTTCACGTCATGACGGGGATTCTCAGCCTGGGCGTGATCACCTTCGACGGCTACAACCTGTTTGTGTACGCGGGAGTTCTCCCGCTGGTGATGAAGGAATTGCACATGACCGCCACGCAGGCCGGCGCGATTGCCAGCTACACGCTCCTTGGGGCGGCCCTCGGCTCCCTCGTGCTCGGCTCCTTGGGAGACAAGATCGGCCGGAAGAACGCTCTTCTGTGGTACATCGTCCTGTTTAGCGTATCGATGTTTTTCAGTGGCTTGGCCCGGAACGCCATCCTGTTAGGCGTGTGGCGTTTTGCCACGGGTCTCGGCGTCGGCGGGACGCTGGTCAACGTGACCGCGCTGGTCACGGAGTACATCCCCGCGCGCAGCCGCGCCACAACGGTATCGGTCATTTACTCGGGCACGTCGATTGGCGGCATCGTGGGCGCCCTGTTGGGAATATGGATGTTCCCCCACTACGGCTGGCGTTCCGTGCTCCTCCTGGGCGCCGTTCCCATTCTCGCGTTGCCGCTGTATGTCAAGTTCCTGCCCGAATCGCCCGACTACCTGGTCAAGCGCGGTCGGCTGGATGAGCTGCGATCGTATCTGCGGAAGGCTCGTCCCGCGGACCCGCTTCCCGACGATGTGGAACTGGAAGTCAGCAAACGCACCGGGAAAAGCCCGCTCCGCGCCATCTTCGAAGAGGGCCGCGCATTCAGCACCGTGCTGTTCTGGATCGTGTGGTTCATGAATGTTTCGGTGCTCTTTGGTTTTACGATTTGGTTGCCGAAATTGATTATGAGCCGAGGGTATTCCCTGGCGACAGGTTTGTCCTTCCTGCTGACGCTGTCGACGGCCGCGATCGCCGGCACATTCCTCGCTGGATTCCTGGCCGACCGGATTGGCACGAAGCCCACGTTGTCGGCATACTTCTTGATCTCGTTTTGTTCCGTCGCGCTTGTCGGCTTCACCAGCAATTATCTCTACTTGATGATTCTGGTCAGTCTGGCGGGCGCCTGCATCAACGGCGCGCAAAATTGCATGAACAGCTATATGCCGACTTACTATCCGCCGGCCATGCGTTCCACCGGCACAGGAGTTTGCTACGCGGTGAGCCGCCTGGGCGCGGTCATGGGCCCCACGGTGGTAGGCATAATGATTACCAATAATTTCCCCTACCGCGCCACCTTGATCGGCCTGGCTTTGCCCAGCGTCGTCAGCACGGTCGGAATTCTGGCCATCCAGGAGAAATACAGCTTTGCGCGAAGGATCGAACAGGAACCCGCCGCTCGCCAGCCGTCGGTCGAGGTTGCCTAGCATTGGCCAAAACTCCCCACATGGGAGCGGCGGTTCGATTGACCCAAAATCAGGTGACGACCACAATGAAAACGACGAATGACCTATCCTTGAAGGACGCCCCGACTCCATCCTTAAAAGAAGGAGCGGGGAACGACAGCCCCGCCGCGGCAAGCACCGCCATTACGCCATCGCCGGTAAAAGGACCGGCGGTCTGGGCCAGCGACGGCATCGCGGAACTGCTGCGGGACTTTGAATTTCCGTACGTCTGCATCAACCCCGGCTCGAGCTTCCGTGGATTACACGATAGTTTAGTTAATTATAATGGAAACACAAGGCCCCAGCTCGCCGTCTGCCTCCACGAAGAGCACGCCGTGGCCATGGCCCACGGCTACGCGAAAGTCACTGGCAAGCCGCTCGGCGTGATCGTGCACAGCAACGTGGGCTTGATGCACGCCACCATGGCCATTTTCGACGCCTGGTGCGATCGCGTCCCCATGCTCATCCTGGGCGCGACCGGCCCCGTCGACGCCGCCAAGCGCCGCCCTTGGATTGACTGGCTGCACACCGCCAAGGATCAGGGCGCTCTGATCCGCAACTATATCAAGTGGGATGACCAGCCCACTTCGATCCTGGCCGCTTACGAATCCTTGCTGCGCGCCAAGCAAATTGCCGAGACCGCTCCCAGAGGCCCTGTTTACGTTTGCTTCGATGCCGAGCTGCAGGAGACGAAGCTCGATAGTCTTCCCCCGATCCCGTCAGTCGAGCGTTTCCGCCCGCCGACTCCGTCTGTCCCTGATGCGCTGGCAATTGGGGAAGCAGCCGAGTGGCTTTCAAATGCAAAGACCCCCGTGATCCTGATGGGCCGCGTTTCGCGCGACGAAGCGGCGTGGCAACTGCGCGTCGAGCTAGCCGAAAAACTCGGCGCCACTGTCTTTACGGATTTGAAGGTTGGCGCTTCCTTTCCGACCGATCACAAACTGCACGCGGCGCCCCCGAGCCACTTCCTTTCGGCCGATGCAGCGGCGATCCTGAAGGAAGCCGATGTAATCCTCAGTCTGGATTGGCTGGATCTGGCGGGGATGCTGAAGCAGGCGTGGGGAACCGCCGAAGTCAACGCAAAAGTAATCCAAGTGTCCGTCGACCAATATGTCCACAACGGTTGGTCCATGGATTACATGGGCCTTCCGCCGGCCGATCTGTATCTGGCATGCGAGCCGGAGCCATTCCTTACAGCCCTTCTTCCCGCCGTGCGCCCGCGTGCGAGAACCTCGGCTCAGCGCACCGCCCCGCCCGCGCGCAAAAACGCGGAAACTCCCAGCACGATCGATATCGCTTTCCTCGCGCGCGAATTGAAACGCGCGATTGGCGGCACTGCCGCGTGCTTGATCCGTCTTCCGCTCAGTTGGAGCGGCGACTTCTGGGATTTTCGTCACCCACTGGATTATCTGGGGACGGAAGGCGGCGCCGGAGTCGGCTCCGGCCCTGGAATGGCGGTGGGCGCCGCCCTGGCCCTGCGCGGTACGGACCGCTTGCCCGTCGCCATCCTCGGCGACGGCGATTTCCTCATGGGCGCGACCGCCTTCTGGACGGCCGCGAATTTGCGCATCCCACTTCTGACCGTGGTTGCGAACAACCGTTCGTTTTTCAACGACGAGCTGCATCAAGAACGCGTCGCAAAGCAGCGCGGACGCCCCGTGGAAAATCGCTGGATCGGCCAGCGCATTGACGATCCCGATCCCGACCTGGCCATGCTCGCGCGCGGACAAGGACTGAAGGGCTTTGGTCCCGTAAACGCGCCCGAATCCCTGTTCGAGACTTTTGTGGAAGCAGTGGAATGCGTGAAGCAGGGCCACGCATGCGTCGTGGACGTGCGCATCACGCCCGGTTACAGCCCGGCGATGACCGCAGGATTGCTGCGTTCGTCCGGCGGATGAAAATTTTCTACGTTCGCTGGAGTGAAGCTTTTCAGGTTGCGGAAAAAGTAGCTTATTTTGTCATTCCGAGCGAGGCGAGGAATCTCTCCTTCTGCCCGTGAGCGAAAACCGCGGAGAGATTCCTCGCTTCGCTCGGAATGACAATAGGGCAGGGAAGAGCGAGCGATCCGTTTTCCAACGCCATTCGAGCGGCCGCCGACGGGCAATCCACGAATGTTCTCTGCCATTAATCGAACACAAGCCGCCCGGGCGCCGAAACCAGACTTGCGATGTGGATGATCAATCGCCTCTTCGATACCGGGGAGAGGCTCGTGAATTGGATTCCCATACCCACATCCACCACGGAGTGCCGCACGATCCCCTCCAGCGCTATGTCCGTGTGCCCGGCTCGCAAGATAAAGCTGATTTCCGATCCGGCCGGGAGAGGATCTGGGTCCAGCACAAAAACGCCATCCAAACTTAAGTCTCGCACGGCCGCGGATCGGTCGCCATAAATGATGCGATTTTCAGGCTTGGCTTGAAATCGCGGAGCTGTGCGCCTGTCTTTTAGGGGCATGGTCCTACGCCGGCCTTCGATTCAAGAGATTCAAGATCGATCTTCCTGGTGCCGCGCCACTCAGCCTTGCCGCGCGACTCGCACTTCCGTCCGGGATCCTGGCGCCCGTCGAGTTCTATTTATGATCTCAGATTTTTCGATGCGGGCCTCACAATTCATCGCCCCTGTTGCCGAGAATTAGACTATCCTCGTTGGGCACGTGGATCAGAGGGGTTGGTCCTTTGCCGGGCGCGCCTCAGAAGCTGCGGAAAAAGTTCCCCCGCCATTTTGTTGTTCCCCCGGCCATTTTGTCATTCCGAGCGGAGCGAGGAATCCCTCTTTCTTTTCCTTCGATTAAACCGCGGAGAGATTCCTCGCTTCGCTCGGAATGACAAAATCAATCCGATTTTCCACAACTGGCTTAGGGGTTGGCAGGATTGTGGGCGCGGGCATTCGGCGTCAATTTCCGAATCACGAATTCCTGAAGAAGATTGGCGGCGGCAGTGGTCCCGATTCCGATGGCCGTGTTTTCAAACGTCAAGCCAACCCCATCTCGATCTGCCGCCGGATAGTAAAGGTTGGAAAGCCCCCCCGCAGCCAGGCTTCCGAGGATGCCGGAGTAATTGGTCTGCCAGTGCCTATTATCGCCCTTGCAAACAACGGCCATCTCAAAGGCATACAAAATCCGCGATCCCACGCTTCCGCTTCCCTTATAGAAATATCGCGGATCTTGTTTCAAAAGCGACGGCAGAAGGGCGCTTCCAATGAACGTGCTCGTGATCGAATCGGCTAAGTCCGCGCCGTACCGTTTCCCGTAGCCTTGCGCACCTTGCCCGTATCCCTTAAAAACATTGCCCGCTTGCTGAGCTCCTGCAACGGCCCCATTCAACACCAGGGTGACTGGATCAAAAGTCGACTTCCAGGCAAGATTGAACTTCTGCTTCGAGCTGAGCGAAACCGCGTCCGGCTCATAGCTGACGTAGAAATTCGGCAGAAAGCCCAGAACGCGCTGCTTCTCTTGCTCCTTGATCTGCTCTTCCGCCACTTCCACACGCGGGACGACGACCTCCACGTCGGTATTCTCCGTGGCCAGCGCCAACGCGATCCCCGCCGCGCTGTAGTTCTCCCCGGGATGCAGGATTCCAGACACCGCTTGCGGCGCGAATCCTTCCGCCGCAAGCGTCAGTTGAAATGCCCCGGGAGCGATGTTGCCAAACGAGAATTGCCCATCCTCGCCAGATACCGCCTCTAGATTTGTCGATGCGCCTTCGCGCGTGAGTTTCACTCGCGCTCCGGCGATGGCGGCTCCGCTCGGATCAAGAACGGTTCCGCTGATGCTCCCGGGCAATTGCGGACTGGAAGCCTGCGGCCCAGCGGATGCTCCTGCGCCCGGCGCCGCCTGCTGAGCCTGCGCCAGAGCCAAGCCTTGGCAACCCCAAATCAGCACACAGAGGCTCAACCAAAAAAAGCTCCCGCTCCCAACGATCGAGGTCCGCATTTTCCCCCCAAAAGTCTGCTTGCTTGAGCTTATTTTGTGAGATCCACCGCTACGCCCGTATCGCCTGCTCTCGTTCTTCCCACCAAGTTTGACTACGCCGAGCTGCTTGAGGTTGTCCAGAATGTTTGGCCAATCCGTGGGAATTTCCATGGCCCAAAGGCACCTCCCAGATTTAAGCTAACACCCTAAAGGCAGACTCATGGATGCCTGGATATATTTGAAACAAAAACAGTTAGGATGGGAGATTCCCTGGACCCAACCGAAGCTATAGCAACCGGTGGTAAAAATGGCAACGCATGCTAGCCGAGGTCGACTCCCCTGGGCGCTAACATCGAATGGGGGGGCCAATTGGCCTGTCCACCAACGAGGAGAGGGTCCGTGGAAACCCGTCGCAGACCCCGGTTGGCGGATTGTCTGCAGGCCAGGAGGCTCGCCTTCGCGCTCAATTTCGTGTGGCTGACAATCCGCGAACTCCTCCATTTGATACACACGATGACGTCATTCGGTGTTTGGTTTGTTCCTGTCGTGCCAATGGGATCAGCTCTGGTAGGTAATTTTTTGCGTCGAGGGCAGGGGAAACGTACGACGTGCGAGGCAGGCTTTTAAATCAGAATTCCGGCTGGGCAGTTCGCGCATGTCAAAACCATGCGTCGAACCCGAACGTGCGGACATCGAATTGCGAAGGGAGGAAGACCTTATGCAGGCCGCAGTTGTACCCGCTGTGAGCAGTTCGTGGCAGATCAAAGACGTGCCCCAGCCTCAACCCGGGCCGAATCAAGTGCTAGTGAAGATGCACGCGAGCGGCATCTGTTATACCGACGTGCATGAAACTCTCGGGCACATTCCAGGACAATTTCCCCGAATTCTAGGCCACGAGCCGGTCGGCGAGATCGTCGCCGTTGCTCCTGACGTCAAAGCGCGAAAGATAGGCGACCGTGTGGGCAGCGCATGGATTCAATCCACGTGCGGGCGCTGCGAATGGTGCCTGCGTGGCCGCAGGATGTTCTGTCCCTACCTGAACGGCGCGGGGCTCGATGTACAGGGCGGTCACGCCGAGTACATGCTGATGAATGCCGACGCTACCTACCTCATTCCGGACAAAGTTTCCTATGAGCAAGCGGCCCCGATTTTCTGCGCCGGTTACACCGTTTATGGCGGGCTCCGCTGGGCCGATCCCCAGCCGCATGAGCGCGTGGCCGTGCTCGGGATTGGGGGGCTCGGGCATCTGGCGGTGCAATACGCGAAGGCTGCAGGCTTCGAGACCATTGCGATTTCACACTCCCCCGATAAAGACAAGATGATTCGCGATCTCGGCGCGGATGAAATTGTCCGTGACGGAAAGAGCCTTGCCGCAGCTGGTGGCGCAGACGTGATCCTCAGTACTTCCAATTCGACCAAATCGATGGTGGATAGTATCCAGGGGCTGCGGCCTGACGGCCGGCTTGTCGCCATGGGAGCCGACGCGGAGCCGCTTTCGATCTCGCTGATGGACCTTATCTTGAAGCGCATTCGGATCATTGGCAGCCAGCAAAACGGCCCCGAATATCTCTACGAAGCTCTTGATTTCGTAGCGCAAGGAAAAGTGAAAGCAATAGTCGAGACTTACCCATTGGCGGAGGCCGCTAAGGCCTACGAACGCGTTGCGGAGGGCAAGGCCCGGTTCCGCGCCGTCCTCACAATGTAAATCGGCGGCATGCCAAAGGCGCAGTCATAAACAGCCCTCCAGGCCGCCGCGCTAAATTCTGGTTGATTCGCCTTTGTGCATGTTAAATTGTGGGGCGCATCGCGTTCGGCCCGGATCAAACCGAGTCCGCCAAATGGAAAGGAGATCCATCTCCGTTCGGAACGAACATTTACCGCCCACTGGGGGAACGAAGGGGAAAGGACCGCGCTCCGGCACGGCTTGAGCGCGCGAACCGACATGCCCCAATCCTCTCAGCCTTCCCCATCCTCTCCCGCGCTGAATCCAGTTGACCGCCTGCTGCCCTGGCGCGAGCTTTTCCTTTACGGCTGGCAGCATGTGCTTGTTATGTATGCCGGCACGGTAACGGTTCCGTTAATTTTTGGCGCCGCGCTGGGCCTCGCCCCGCGCCAACTCGTCGCTCTGATCAATGCCGATCTCTTCACCTGCGGACTGGCCACGCTCCTGCAGTCGGTCGGCATCTGGCGATTCGGCGCGCGGCTCCCTCTGGTCCAGGGCTGTTCCTTCATTTGCCTGCCGGCCATGATTCTCATCGGAAAGCAATCCGGTTTGCCCACCGTCTATGGAGCGGTCATCGGTTGCGGATTTTTGACTATCCTGATCGCGCCCGTCTTCAGCCGCCTCTTGCGCTATTTTCCTCCCGCCGTCATCGGCTCTGTCATCGTCGCCATCGGACTCTCGCTGATGCCCACGGCAGCGATGTGGCTCGGCGGAGGGAATCCCCAGAGCGCCGATTTCGGCGCCATGATCAATCTTGGGCTGGGCTTGGGAACGATTCTGATTATTCTCGCGCTCTACGTTTGGGGCGGCAGTTTTATCTCGAATTTGAGCGCCCTGCTGGGCATGCTGATCGGCACGGTTGCGGCCATTCTGCTGGGCCGCGCCCATTTTGACGAAGTCGCCGGTTCCAGTTGGGTCGCGCTCACGAGGCCCCTCATCTTCGGCACGCCCAAATTCTCGATCGTACCCATTCTGGTCATGGAGATGGCCATGCTCGCCGTCATGACCGAAACGACCGGCAATTGCCTGGCCATCGGACGCATGGTTGGCAGGCCCGTAAGCCCGCGTATCCTGGCGAATGCCTTCCGCGCCGACGGCCTGGCCACCATGCTGGGCGGAGTCTTCAACAGTTTCCCCTACAACGCCTACAGCCAGAACACCGGCCTGATCGCTTTGTCCGGCGTGAAAAGCCGCTACGTCCTCTCAGCCGCGGGCATCATCATGTTTTTCATGGGACTTTTTCCCAAGCTGGGTGCGGTCATCGCCGGCGTTCCGAAGCCGGTCCTCGGCGGCGTGGGCCTGGTGATTTTTGGAATGACGGTTGTGGCCGGAATCGAGGAACTGGGCCGCGTTCCGTTCGCCGGCACGCGCAACGCCCTTTTAGTTGCGGTCTCCATCGGCATGGGCATGCTCCCGACGGTTTTCCCGACTCTCTTCGACCGCATTCCCGACGTCCTGCGCCTCCTCCTGGGGAGCAGCGCCGTCCTTTGCGGTTTCACCGCCGTCACACTCAATATTTTTCTCAACCATTTCAACACTCCCCCCGCCGCTGCTTCCTCGGACGAGACCTTACCCTTGACCAGCCTTTCTCCTCTGGCGATGCCGACCGAAACCGATTTGCTCCATTTGCGCCGCTGCATCGCCCTGGCCAGCCAGGCTCGCGAAGGCGGCCAGCATCCGTTTGCCGCTTTGGTGGTGGATGAAAATGGACACGTCTTGATGGAAGCGCAAAACCAATCGCGGCCGCCCGAAGGCGATCCCACGCAGCATGCCGAGCTGGTGGCTGCGAGCAAAGTGTCAAAGCTCGTCCCGCCCGAGCGGCTCGCCAAAGCAACTCTATATACCAGCGCGGAACCCTGCAGTATGTGCGCAGGCGCGATTTATTGGGCCAACATCGGACGCGTCGTCTACGCGCTTTCCGAACAAAAGCTGCTTGTGCTGACCGGCGCAAACGAGGAAAACCCAACGTTTTCCCTGCCTTGCCGCGAAATCTTCGCCCGCGGCCAAAGACGCGTCGAAGTGATCGGCCCCTTATTGGAAGAAGAAGCCGCCAAGCCTCATGACGGCTTTTGGGATTGATCGTTCGCCCGCCAGCCAGTGGATGCTCAATCGTGGAAGCACTCCGCGCGCATACCGATACCTGCGACAGCGAATTTCCGGGTGCCGCACCCTCGCGCCTTTCGAGGGTTCGGGTTTTCCGTAGTCGAGCCGAATCTGCTGTCCGATATACTAGGCTAGAATTTATTTAGTCGGTACAAACCTCTGCACCCGCTCGCCCCCAAATACTTCCCCCGTATAAATGTTCCCCTTCGAATCCGTGGCGATCATGTGCAGCCCATAGAACTGCCCCGCGTTCTGCCCCATGCTCCCAATCTGTCCAACCACCTTGCCATCCTCGCGGTTCAGGAACCAGATATGGTTGTTGGTGAGATCGGAAATGTACAGAAACAACTGCCCCTTGTCGGGCGAGAACATCACGCCCCCCGTTGAGCCGCCCACGCCCGTCCAAGGGGCCAGAACGAATTCCTTCAGGAATTTTCCATCTCGAGTGGTCACGTCGATGCGGTTGGCCATCCGGTCGGCGGCGTACACCAGCCCGTCGTGGGATACATTCAGCGTGAGGTGGCCTCGGAACACTTTCGGCTCTGGCCCGTTGGGAACATAGGCGCGATCCTTGTCATCGGTCGTGATTTCAGAAAGCTTGTGCCCGTACGCGCCCCAGCCCCGCTTAAACTGGAACGTGTCCAGGTCAAAAACCATCACGCGCCCGCCCAGGTAATTGTCCGCCGCGTACAGCTCGCGCGCCTGTTCGTCCAGCCTCACTTCCTCGATTCCTCCCACGATCATGGGCGTCGTCGGGGGATACTTGCCGCGAAAGGCTGCCACCGCCGCGTCCCGGGCTGCCTTAGCCGCGGGATCCAGCTGCGGCCGTCCTCCGGGCGGCGTCAGAAATCCCGCAACCGGCCCGCGGCTACCTTGTCCCGGGACGTGGGGATTCGCAGGAGCGGCATCGCCTCCTCCTCCGCCCGGCGGCATCTCCGGCGCACGCGGCAATTCGGCGATCATTGCGCCGGTCTTTGGATCGTACTTGCGCACATTGCCCATCCCGTTGACCACGTTCCCTAAATAGAGAAATCCCTTGCTGTCCACCGCCATGCCATGTCCTTGCGGCGGATCGACGGAGCCGATAACCAAGCCCGCTTTGTCGATATGAATCATCGACGGCGGCCGCACGCAGCAATCGGCAATCGGAGGAGTCAGCTCCGCCTCAAGCTCGATCTCGGTCAGGTCGTTCGGCCGGTCGTAGACCCAAACGTTGTCATCCTTATCCACAGCCAGGCCGGTAACACCGCCCATCTTCCACTTGTCCGGCAGCGGTTTCGGCCATTCCGCATCGACTTTGTACTTCGGCGCGTTCTGCGTTCGCGCTCCTCGCGCGCCGAACAAAATGAACACGATCAGACTCGCCGCCAGGCCCAACGCCATTACGCTCCTGTCCCTGCTCATGGAGCCTCCCCTCACAATCCATTGAAGATTCAGTTGTGACCAACCCGGTTGGCACCCTTATACACCCGAACCATTCAGGAAGCCAGTGCTGGCGAGGGTTGCACCTGGCGCTCAATCTCAGAGACTTTTCCGGAGCGCTTCGATACTTCCAAATCGTAGAAGTTCTGCAGATTCAGCCAGAATTCGGCGTTGGTATGAAAATACCGCGCCGGTCGCAGAGCAGTTTCCGCCGTAATCCGGCGACGCTGGTTCACGATTTCGCCGATCCGGGTGGCTGGTACATGCAATTCCAGCGCGAGCTTGTTAACACTCAAGCCCAGCGGCTTCATGAAATCCTCCCAGAGGATTTCCCCCGGATGGACGGGATGTATTGATGCGTCCGCGTTGCTCATATTTCCGCCTTTTCCCTCGTTAAGACCGTCGCCCTTGTTGTTTCCTTCGGTCGGCATCCTGCTCTAGCATGCTCGCCATAAGGCGATGCGGTGACCGAAAAGTGGTCTCGAGGAGCCGGTCGAACATCGTCCGTAGGTCAATCAATCCGCGGAGTGCGGCAAGGTCTAACGAAGCGAGTGTGCCCACCACCTTTAATCCACGTCGGCGGGCCAGGCTCACTCCGTCGCGTTCGTCCATCAGCAAGAGGCCGGTTTCGAGTTCGGACGCAAGAGATATTGCTTCGCGCTCGCCAGCGTCGAGATGCTGTAGAGCCGAGTCCACAGGATGCTTCAGACTCGCTACTTCCAACCATTGGGGACGCTGCGAAATCCACGCTCGCACGGCTTCCGGCGTGTGAGCATGGGCTAGTTCGGCCCTCACAGCGGGAGGCATCAGAACCATTCCATAAAGGTTCGGAAGAATTTCGGCTGCCTGGATGAGCACGAGGTAATTCAGAGGAGTCGTATCAGCCACGATCGCTCGCATCTAGATGCCAAGTTGACGGTGCGTCTCGCGATCCCGCTCAATATCTTCCAGTGTGTATTCGAGTTCGACGCCGTGGCTCTTTAGAAAGGCATCCACTTCCATGCGGGTTTCGTAACCCAGCAATTGGCGCAGTTGGGCGGCCGAAATCTTGCGTTCGCGGTAGGCTCCTAAAGCCAGCGTCTCGAACGCTGCGCGGGACAAATCTTGACCGGGCGCAGCCAGCGCTGCTGAGAGTTCGTCAGGAATGGCAAGCGTGACGTGTTGCATTATGGCAAGATTATAGCATCACCGACGGAGAGAAATACCCGGGAGAAGCAGGCCGGTCACGGCGTGATTTTCAAGGATGGAAAGGCCTTGATTTATATCATCGAGAGGGAATGACGCGGACGGCAAGAAGGGGAGTAACAATCAGTTTGACGAAAAGCAATGACCGCTGAAAAGCAAGTGCGGCCCGCCCCCCCGGTGCGGGCCGCACCCCGGTTCCTACAGGTGGGCGGCTGCGTTCGCTGAAGCCTGGGCTTCAAGCTTCTGCGCTTCGGCTTTCCGGCCTTCCTGGCGGAGCAACGCGGCGTAAAATTGCTTGGTCTGCTGCACGGTCGAGTCGTCCGCTCCCAGATTCCTCTCGCGGATCTCCAGCGCCTTCCTATACAGCGGTTCGGCCGCGTCGTACTTGGATTCACAGTAGTAGAGAAGCGCCAGGTGGCTCATGTTGGTGGCGGTCTCGAGAGTATCCGCTCCCAGCCTCAGTTCCGTGGCTTTCAAGGATTGGGCCAGCAGAGGCTCCGCTTCCGTATACTTTCCTTCCGCGCGGTAAATTTCTCCGAGCGTGGCTTGCGCCGTAATCGCTTCCGGGCTATTGGCCTGCGCGGTGTTTCCCCAGATCGCCAGGGCGCCGGCGTACATCGGCGCCGCGTCCGTATTGTTGCTGCGGGAGTGGTACATTTCTCCCAAGTGGAACAGCGCATCGGCCGCTTCCATGCTGTCCGACTTGCCTTGCTCGTTCCACAGCGTCAGGGCCCGCAGATACATCGGCTCCGCTTTGGTATCTTCGTTCCGTGAGTGATAAATGTCGGCCAAGCCAATGACGGAGACGGTTTCGTTGGCAGTGCTCTTGTTTTCGGGCTTCTCCCAGATTCCGAGCGCGCGCTTGTAGAGCGGTTCCGCCTTAGTATCCGCTCCTTCTTCATAGTAAAGCGCCGCGAGATTATTCAAGGTCAGAGCGGTCAAAGGTTCCTGGGTGGTATTCTTCTCCAGAATCGACACGGCTTGCAAGTAAGCCTGTTCCGCCTGGGGATACAGGGATTGATCTTGGTAGGAGACAGCCAGGTTATTCAGGCTGGTGGCGACTGCCGGGTCGTCCGCGCCCAGCGTCTGCTTCTGCATCTCGATGGCTTGCTTATAAAGTGTCTGCGCCACGGCGTATTCGCCACGCTGGCTCGCTGCCATGGCTGAGGAGGTAGTGGCATTCCAGCCTTGCGACTGTGCAGGTGTGTACCGTCCTCCCATCAGGACAAAAAAGGTGAATAGAGCGGCTAGGGTCATTTTGTTCCAATTCATTGAGTGCCTCCTCGGCTTCGGTTCACGTCTACCGCCTTGACAACCCTAGTTTGCTGGATACAAACGGTGACACCAATGAGGCATAAGTGCCATTTTTTCATGACATTAGTCATGAGAGTTCCAGTACAGGGTACCAAACTGAGCCGGGCGCACTCGCTGAGGGAGGGAATTAGAGTCGAAGTCTATTGTTTTTAATAGGTTATGGAATGTTTCGCTGGGGGCGACCTGGGGAGAAGGCCTAGATGAATGAGCCACTTGCGGCAGGGTACGACCGTTCTGGTCGTTCGATCAAACTCACCTGAGATTCGTTGCGGAATAATAGAATGGTGGGATGCTGTCCCTCCAGGCCTGCGGATTTGGTCCATGCGAGGATGAAAACCCGCAGGCTGAAGCCTGCGCCACGTTTACTGTTCCACCTTGAATTTCACGGGCTTAATGAAGAGCTTGTCGCCCACTTGAATGGAGATGTTGTAATCGCCGGGCTTCACCTGGGGCACCTTCACCGTAATTTTTTCGTCGCCCTGGTCGACGATGGTGGCCTTGTAATCGTTCTTGTCGTCCGATAGGAACACGGAAGAAACGGACTCCTTCCCTAAATTGCTTCCGGACACGGTCACGGTGTCGTTCGCTTTGCCCGATTCCGGATCGACACCCGTCACTTGTGGCAGGCTCTGCGCGAAAGCGAGAGGCGAAAGAAGAATCGCGGCGACGAGCAACGCCCATTTTCTCCGTGCGCGTTGCAGGCGATAAATAGCTATCCCATCCCGCGCCTGCACGGAAGAAACGAATCTCTTGGAGGGGTCCAGTTTAGCGGCTGGGGCTTTTTCCACGGATGCACCTCACGGTCAGGATCTCATATGTTGGAATTACCACCCAATTCTTGGATGGACCTTACTAAAGCTGTGCTGCCATGTCAATCTCGCAGGCGACAAGGCGGGGACGAAGTGGGAATATCCTTGTCCGTCGAGTGGTTGCATTTTCTTTTGACGGGAAATCGAGCCTGGCAATCATCCTTGGAGAGTTTCGCTTTCGAGCGGTGCAACGCAAAGCGTTTCCCCCGCCGTCCAATACACTGTGGGTTAAGATAAAGTGGCCCGGACGTACATCCGCGCAGCGTTAACAGGTTGCGGAAAAAGTAGTAATTTTGTCATTCCGAGCGAAGCGAGGAATCTCTCCGAGGATTAAGCCGATGTAAAGAAAGAGAGATTCCTCGCTTCGCTCGGAATGACAAAATCGCGGGGGGCTTTTTCCGCAGCCTATTAAGGCAGATGCGGGGATGGGAATAGAAAAGAAATATGGGAACGTTCCCGTGAATGCACTTCTCCAATCTGTTCTTCCCGTGCTCCTGGCATTCGCAGGATTGCTTCCGATTGACGCCGGAGCCGCTCAGCAGGCCATCGCGCGCGAGAGCCAAAAGGACTCGGCGGCGCAGGAAAAGGAAATGACGCAGGGCGTTCAAAGCATCCTGGCCACGGTAATCCACTCGCGCTCCACCAATTCCCGTGGCTATAAACTTGTCATATTCGATGACGGCAGCGCCACGGCGGAGATTGGCGGCGCCGGCATGGCCCCTCCTGCTGCCGCAGCGCCAGCGCTGCAATTTCCTTCTGGGGCGATCGATACAAAGACGCTGCGGCGCCTGCTCACGGCGATCGGAGACGTCACCAGGATCCCGACCGGCGGCTGCATCAAATCGGTTTCCTTCGGAACGCGCACCCAGATTACCTATGCCAATAAGACCAGCGGAGATCTGCAGTGCATCCAACAGCGGGGACCGGACGGCGATCAAGCCCTCCTGCAAGCATCGGAAGAATTGGGCGAATTTGTGCAGACCGCACTGAGCCATTTAAAAATTAACGACAGGCGCATCGGCTCGCCCCGGTAAGACCGAATTTCGGTGTCCCATAAAAGAGAGTAGGTCCCCGCCATCGCCTCTTTTTCGGGAACGATGGCGGGGATCTTTATGCCTGGTGGTGCCGGGCGGTCAGTTGCTTTTATGGCTTCCCGCGGTGGTCAATTTCGACGCCGGATTTCCGGATAGCGATTCCTCAATCGCAGTCCCATCCGGACTGCCTAAGCCGGTGCAAGAGTTCCATCCGGGTCCGGCCGAGTAAGCGCCGTTGTTCCCGCTGGTGATCTCATGAAAACCTCCCTCACTCTCCACCTGTGTGTACAGCGTCGGATTTAGGAAACCGACAGGCTTTCCCAGCATTTGGTTGATTCGCGCGATCAAGCCGGCCCACAGCGGCGCCACCGCGCTGGTTCCCCCGATCACCGTCGCCTGCCCGTCCACATAAACGTCGTACCCGGACACCGGATCGGCATCGCCCGCTACGTCCGGCACGCCCCGGCCAACGAAGTGTCCCGGATTCACCGAAGGTGGGACGTTTGCATTGGCCTGATAATCGGGTATTGGAAAGACGGCGCTAACCCCGCCCCCCGTCGCTCCCTCGCCGTTGGCCGTTTCGTTCCACACTACCTCGCTCGAAATGCTGCCGCCCGACGCCACCAGCTTGGTCCCGCCGCAAGCCAGCGCATACGGACTGGATGCGGGAAAGTCTACGTGCTGCAAACCATCGGTCACTCCATCGGTCGATCCGTTGTCGCCTGCCGCAATACAAACGCTGACGCCCAGCGTGGCTGCGTCTTCCAGGAGTGTGTTGAACTCGGTAAGCGACTGCGTGGTCCAGGACGACTCCGGCCCTCCCCAACTGATGGAGATGACCGAAGGGTTGTTGGTCGTGTCGTGTAGCGCTTGGGAGATCGCGTCATAAAATCCCTGGTCGGTATTTGGCGTGAAGTAGACGGCAATGCTTGCCTGCTGGGCCACTCCTCCCGCCATCTCAATATCCAGCATCACTTCCCCATCCGGTCCGTCGATGCTGCCCGTCGGGGTGTTCTGTCCGCCGTCCACGGAGATCGCGGTCACAGTGGGTGGCGTGACCTTCAAAACGCTCTTGAAGTAGTGCTGAATATCCTTCTCCCGGTAACCCCCTCCCAGCTCGATCAGCGCGATACACTCTCCCTTGCCGGTCCCGCCTGACGGGTATTCGTAGAGCGATGCAACCTGTGGCGGCGTAAACGTGCCGGCAGGCTGCGCAGTGTGTTTGGGCGACTTGCCGGGCTGCTTCTTTATTCTGAAATGGGGAGTCGCCTGGGGCCGATTGTCCAATCCCAGCACCGCCGTAATCACTCCGCTCAGTTCCTTCGGAATCTGAATCGCTCCCGTCCGCCCGCGATAGATACCTGTCGGGTGTTCGAACCTTTGCAGCTTGACTTGAAACGCCCGGCCGAAGATGGACACAGTTCCCGCGAGCACCACCGACCGTCGCGCCGCATCCGTGCGGACAACACTCAGTCCGTACTCGTGGGCAAACTCCACTACTTTCTCGATGTCCGCCGGCACCGCCCCGCGCGCGGCCGCAAACTGCTCGCGGGTCAAGTGCTTGCGTTTGTCCGGGGTTTGGCTTACCAGGGTCCTGATCTCGCTTTGCCTGGCCTCCCTCGACGCCTTGGATTTCACCAGTACGGTGATTTGCAGTTTCTCGTCTGGATTGGCCGCACCGATGGATTTAGCCCCTGCCATTGGCACTCGTTCGCTTCCACTGAGAGGTACGTGTTCCGTGTATTTCGCCATGGAATTCTCCTTTTGGGCCGGGGCGGGTCTTCGTTTAAGGATACTCGAAGCGAGGACAGGGTTGCGGAGAATCGGCCGGACGTGTGCGTAATCTTTGGCCGGGCGGCTGGTCCTTCCGCAGCCCCGTAGGTTAAGCCCCGGATTCAGCACGTGAGGCTAGCAAGTCCCAAGAATTCTGTCAAAGTACATTTACTATATAACGAACATTTTACACAAGATTTCCACAGCGGCTTGGCACGAAACGTGCCATTCAGCGCGCTCCATTCCAGGTTGGCTAGAACGGACAGGACCCCAGCCCATCTTTATATATCGGTGGCTTCAGTTATTTATGTTGACATTACGTAACGGAAGGATTTATCTTGCGCGTTCAACGCCACGGCGCCAACGCGCGGGATCCTGCCCCGCCCGCGTCCGGTAACCGGCCGCTTCGACCCCAACATGCAGCGTTCCCCGGAGGTTAACATGCCGCCCAAACCAAGCTTGAAATTGAGCCGAGCCGGCCTCGAAGACCTCAGACTGAACTACAATCCCGAAGCCCCGCAGAAGCGCTTTAAGGCCGCAGGCGTCGAGGCCGCTCTGCTGAGCGAAAGCGAGCGGCTCCCGAGCATGGTTCCCTGGCCGAAAGCAACAGCGCCCACGCCCGTGCCACTCAAGCCGGCGCCCAAGGAAAGCGCTGACTTGTCCCAGTTCAAAGGCTATGACGCCGTGGTTGTGACCTGGACGTCCGCCGAAGCCGCTGCGCTCGCGGCATTGTTTACTCCGGGATACCCAACCTTGGCGTGGTACGAGTACCGGCACAACGTGCAGAACTACATTCCGCTGGTCACCGGTTCGCAAGCCCCATTCAATGACAAGCAGGCGGACATGGCGCGCTACTACCACAGCCTGGGCCTCTATTTCCCTTGCACCATCGGCAACGCGCGCGTGCTGTTGATCAAGTCAGGCTTGCACCTCGACTATGACGGCCCTCAGTTCCCCGTGCGGAAACTGATCTCGGAAATCGTGCAGACGGTCCAGCCGAAGCTTTTCATTACCACCGGCACCGGCGGCGCGATCGGCACGCAGGTGAAGCTGGGCGACTTGATTTTGGCGGGCCACACGCGCTTCGATTGCACGCAGCAATTCAAGAGTCAGCCGTGGGCGCAGACCTCTTACCCCACGTCCCCGCTTCCGGCGGGCGCGCTGAAAGCCATCGTCCCGGCGCTCATCAAGGTGAATGCGGCACGCGTCGTGGGCGGAAATCCCACGCCGAAAATGTGGTCGGCGCCCCAAGACACGATTGTCACCACCGATTTCTTCGGCTTCGACGATTCCACCGATTACTACAAATTGCAGGGATTAGGCCAGTGCTGCGACATGGGCGACGCCATGGTCGGCAACGCCCTGCAGCAATTCCCAAAGCTAACGTGGCATGCCATCCGCAACGCCTCCGATCCGCAAATCCCTAATCCCGAAAATAACATTGAAAAGGCGGCCGCGGATTCGACCGAGATTTATTCCAAGGACGGAGTGTTCACCACAGCCGCAAGCGTCATCGCCACATGGGCGGTAATTCAAGCCAGTTTCCAATCGTAATCCTGTAGCCCCCGCTTTCATGCGTGCATTTTGGAGGCGTGTAAATGCCCGCCTAAAGGCGGGCGCTACAATGACTCTGAAGCGCCATGAGATGGGCCATTCATTTGACTTGCGATTGACACGCCGCGGCAGCAAGGCTACGCTTTCCAGCGAAACAAAAAGAACAGAGGCCCTTCCCGGGCGACCAAGGGGATTCACGGATGAACGAAACGGTCTCGCAATACTGGAAGTCTTGCCTGTCCCGGCGCGATTTCGGCAAGGTGAGCATCGCCGCCGGTGCGTTGGCCCTGCCTATACTGGGGCGAAGCGCCAGCCTTTCCGTCGTCTCGGGCGAAAAGATCGTGAAAAATGTGAGCTTCCTCTATCGCAAGCCCGAGTTCTCCCACGAAAAATTCATCAAGTATTGGGTGGAAGTCCATGCCCCCATGGCCAACCATATCCCCAACATTCGCCGCTACGTAATCTGCCCGGTAGACTCCTACCCAGAAAAAGCGAATGATCCGGGGCCCGACGGCGTCGCCGAGGTTTGGTTCGATAATTTGGAAATTTCGCGGAATTTCGGATCCACCCCGGAAGCCAAAAAGTGGGCTGAAAATTCGCGCACCTTTATCGCGCGCAACATGACCGTTACGGTCGAGGAGATCGTCGTGATTGCTGGATTAGACGCCTCGCTGCGATGACGGGATGTAACGCCTCTTAAAATGTTTCAAGGGATCCCCCCCGCAGCCAAAACACGTTGCCGAAGATGCCTTTCATAAAGGGTTTTATTTTGTCATTCCGAGCGAAGCGAGGAATCTCTCTCTGTTTGCGCGGGCTGAAGTGAAACCCAGGAGAGATTCCTCGCTTCGCTCGGAATGACAAAAATGGATTGGAACGGCAATAACGGAGTCGATCACACGATGGTGTGCGACAAAAAAACGAGTGGAGCGGCAGAAGAATAAACTTTTGCCGCGGTCTCGCTGCCCGCTGAAGTTGAGTTTGGCTGCGGCTCCGCCGCGCTATTTGAATTCCGTTTCCGGTCGCGCTATTACTGCGCCCGCGCTTGTTCCTGCTGCTGCACCTGTTGCTTCAGCGCTTGGATGTCTTCCTTGCTACGGAACGTCATACGCGCTACTCTTCGCGCCCGGAAATACGGCACGATGACCTCCAACTTCCCGTCGTGTTCCAGCAGGGAAACATAGCGCGGTTCCGCCCCAAGCGTCGGGAACGGATATTCGGTCCATTTGGATGTCTTCGGGTCATATTTAATGACCGAATCCGAGTTCGTCAGGTTGACCCAGACGTTGTGGTCCTTGTCCACCTGGACCTGATAGGGCTCCTGAACCTCAGGCCTGGGGAGGGGAACGAGGGTCACTTTCAAAGTCTGCGTGTCGATCCTGGCGAGATTTCCTCCCCAGTAGTCGCCGACCCACACGACATGGCCCTGTTTGTCCGCGCCCATCCGGCGCGGGCCTTCGGCCCACGGCATGGTCGTGTCCCAAGTATTTCCAGCGGCTTCGTACATCTTCAGTTCTTCTCCGGTAAACAAAGGCTTGATTCCCGCGACTGGAGGGATTTTGATTTCCGAAACTTTTCCTGTCTCGATGTCGGTCTTGGCAACGAGGTCGATACTCATTTCAGCCCACCAGCCGTTGCCGTCTCCGTCCGCAGTCAGGCCATACGTATTTCCTAATCCCACCGCGTTTTTAAACGTGGGGGATTTAAATTCCGTAAACTGCTTGGTCACGGGATCGAAACGCGACGCGCCATGGAACGTCGAAGCCCAGATCTTTCCCTTGCCATCCACGTCCACGGTTCCAGCAATGGGCGTTGGCCCTTCCATCGTGCTCGGCGGAGTGTAAACCTGCAGCGCCTGCGCAACCGGATCGACTTCAATCATGCGTCCCGGGCCATTCTCTTGGCCCGGAGAAATGTTGAACCAAATGTGGCCTTGCGCGTCCCTTGTGGCACCATGTCCGTTTGCCGCCAGGCCGTGCTCGCCGTCCACGCGGAACAATTTCACTTCGCCTGTTTTCCCGTCGATTCGTCCGAGGCTGGCATACGGATTCGGCACGTTGACGGAAAACCAAAGATTGCCTTCAAAGTCCGCTTGGGCGTCGTGCACACCGATCCCGCCAAACATAGTGGAAGGCGTGCCCTGCGACCAATCGCTGCCGTTGTTAAGCACGTACTTTTTAGGGGCATCGTTCGGACCGAAAAAGGGAATGTCATATTCCGCGAAGACCACGCGCGCCGCATCTCCGGCCGGGCGCGGACGGATCTTGTACTTCATGGCGCTCGGTTCCGGGCCTCGCGCTTTGGCCAAGTAGGCGGCCAGTTCTTTTTCGTGGAAGTCGATGACTGGATTGGGCTTTCGATCGGGGCCGATGTAGCCGCCGAACACATTGAAGCGCTTCATGGCTTCCAGAATCGCAGTCCAGCCCTGTTCATCGAATTTGTTCTGCAAAATGTAATTCGGCTGGTGGCAGCCCGTGCAGGTGTTGCGGAACACGCGTTTCAGCCGGCGATCGTCCGGCGTCTCGTCGGGCAGCGAGGCGAGCATTTGGTCGCCCGTCAACTGTTTTCCGAGATCCTTCGCCGGCTTCAAAATAAAATCCTGGTGCTTGGTGGCGTTCAAGTCCACTGCGCCGCGAGAGATGTCAAATCCGTCCGCCTGCGCCCAGACTTTGTAGTGCCCGGGGCTCATGGGCGGAAAATAATAGGCGCCCTCTTCGTCCGTGAAGACGGACGTGGTAATGGTGGCCCCGTCGCCTTCGGCGGAAACGGTCACCCCCCCGAGCTTCAAGCCCGGCGCGGATTTCACCGTCCCGGTCAGCAAAGCCCCATCGGGAGCCGCATGAGCCATCCTTGGGAGAATGGCCGCCAGCAAAAAGGCCGCAGCGGCGAGGGTCGCGTATTTCAACAAAGCGGAAGTTCGAATATGAGTCATTGGCGATTCTCCTTTTTACTGATCCATCGGGCCCAGGGGGCCATTGCGCGGCGCGTTGCTCTTCGGGGGTTTAGACAGTGTTTTCAGATACTCGACAATGGCATCGATTTCCGCGGGCTGCAATCCGAGTTTGAATCCCGGCATCTTGCCCGAGCCGGTGCGGATCATTTCCTTGATGGCCTCTTCATTTCCATTCACGAGGTCTTTGTACAGAGCCGGCCCGTACATCGGGAAGACGGGCGCCGGGGCGGTGTGGCAAACGCCGCATCGCTGCTGGAAGACGCGCTGCCCTAATTTCTGCACGTCGTTCAACGGCACCCCAGTGTCCGCCTGCTGCGCTCGTGCGGCGAGCGGGAAAATGCCGAGGATAATCAAAGTAGCCCATTGCAGGTGTTTCATGGAGGATTCTCCTCGCCAAACTTTAGCACGAAGCGCGGCAAATGGAACAGACTCTTTAAGCAAAGGCTTAAACTCGCGTTGCTGCTTTCGCCGTACCGTTGCACGTATGAAGAGGGTCCTGAGTGGCGCGGGCTTCAGCCTGCGGGGTTTCAGGATTGCTAGGATTAAACCCCGCAGGCTGAAG
>Ga0302324_100004401_pt1 | contig 31191 bp, 24 predicted proteins | sample Palsa_T0_1_FD_201949 | JGI IMG/M metagenome (GOLD analysis project Ga0302324, IMG submission 201949) | Peat permafrost microbial communities from Stordalen Mire near Abisko, Sweden - Palsa_T0_1 | ecosystem: Environmental > Terrestrial > Soil > Palsa > Peat permafrost | place: Sweden: Abisko... | reverse complement strand
CGACAGCTGGTACGCGCTCCGGCGACCTCAACGGCGTGCTGTGGGGCGTGGACCGCCTCGGTGGTGACGACAACCCCTCACAGAATCTGATCGACCAGTGGCCCGAGGTCAGCGAGGACCAGTGCGGCACCAACAAGGTTGTGTCCAACCTCAACGACATTGTGACCTGCGGCGGCACCACCGTCGAGGCCAGCGACGACAACGGCGGCCAGAGCATCCTGTCCATGTACCCCCGCCAGCCCTTCAACTTCGCCACCGGCACCCAGGACGTCGAGTTCAACGTGAGCGACAACACCGGCGGCTCCCACTCCTCTTGGCCCGACTTCGCCATCTCCAACGTGCCCGTGCCCAACCCGGACGGCTCCAACATCTCCGATGGCAACCTCGACGCCCCCTTCAGTGTGGGTGTGGACCTGACCGGCTCACCCACCCCGGGCTGCGTGCAGGCCCAGATATGGGAGACCACCGACTACGCCAGGAGCGTGCCTGCCCAGTCCAACCCGGGCTGCGCCATCGAGGCCAGCTCGTCGGCTCCGCTCTATCACGCCATGTCGGGCGTCACCAACCTCAACCACGTCGAGATACTGGTGTCGGCGGGCTCGATGAAGGTCTATATGTCAGACGCCGGAACCACCACCATGCACCTCATCGACTCGGCCACCTTCACCCTGCCTTTGACCGAGGGCGTGGTCTGGCTGGAGGACCAGCACTACAACGGCTCCAAGTTCCCGCCCGCGGCCCAGCAGCAGAACACCTACGCCTGGAGCGACCTGGCCTTCTCGGGACCGCTCGAGCCCCGAGACCTGGGCTTCGACGTCAACGACAACACCGCGGCGGGGCCGGCTTCCACCATGGGCGACGCCCCCTCAGGCCTACCCTCCACCAACCTGGGCTACGCGGCCGACCCGGTCACGGTATCCACCAACGCCGACAACAGCCCCACCGCGGCCGACCTGACCGCCGCCCTCGGCGCCCTCCTGACGTTCTGCACCGAGGCCGAGGACACGGCCACCGTCGACTTCTCGGTCAACGGCCACCTCAACACCTTCAATACGGCCCTGACCGAGCAGCCCACAGCCGAGGGCCCCGACACCGCGGCCACCTGCCTGGCCCTGCCCGTGCCCTTCGCCCAGGTGGTGGCCGGGGTCAACACCTTCACGTTCTCCGAGCCCGAGACCCCGTGGCTCAACTTCTCCAACATCAGCCTGGTGCTCCAGGGTGCCGGAGGTATCGTCCAGCCATGACCGACATCGCAGTGACCGGGCTCACGCCCACCCCCGGCGACGGACAAGTGACACTCAAATGGACGGCACCAGCAGCCCCCGTCCTCGGCTACAGCGTGGGCTGCTCCGACGCCGCCACCGGCGACCTGGCGGGCAACCCACCCCAAACCAGCGGCACCACCAGCGTGATTAGCGGGCTGACCAACGGCGTCGACTACGACTTCGAGGTGACCCCCATCGTCGGCGTGGCCGCCTCGACGGTGAGCGCCACCCCGGAGGCCACCCCGCCACCGCCCGCCACCGTCAACAGCCTGGCCGCCATCCTGAGCGGCAGCGACTTCAAGGACCCCGACCTGGAGGACCCGGCCGTCCCGGCCGACTGGTCTTGGGCCACGAAAGGCCAGCTGGCCAACCCGACACCACCGGCCGGGTGCGGCTACATGACGGCCTGGGGTCAGTTCTACTGGCCCGCCGGAGGCCCGCAACCGGCCGGTGTGTGGGTGAACTACCGCTGGCAGGAAGGCTGGGCCCTGACCGCCAGCGGCTGGCACAAGACCCAGGACCTGGAGGGCGGCTTCACGGCCGCCGACGGCCAGCACTTCACCGACCCGACCTTCAGCGACGACAGCGGCCACCCGCCCCAGTTCCGCAAAGAGGCCGACGGCACCACCAGCGTGCTCATGGTCCCCGGCGACAACTACCATTTCTGGCCCGGAGCCCGAGGCCCGCTGCCCGCCGGAGTCCAAGGGGCCTACAGCACCTACCAGGCCCGCATCACCCCCGACAGCCCCTCTGCCCTCCTGGCCTGCAACGCCGGTATCGACTGGTGGACCTCCCCGTCCGGCGGCACCAACCCGCTCTGCGCCATCGGCCGCTTCCTGCCATTGGGAGGCGGCGGCATCACCTACCCGTGGACGGCGTTCTCGTGCTGCTCGGTGCCCGGCCTGCTGACGGCGACCAACTGCCCGACCCTGCGGTGAAGGTAAGCGCCGAGCTAGCCGCCCAGATACCGGCCAACGCCCTACCGGCCTTCCGGTTCTACCAGGCCAAAGGGCTGACGGCGGCGCAGGCCAGCGGGGCGCCCGGCAACTACTGGGCCGAGTCTGGCATCGAGCCCGACCGCAACCAGGACGGCGGCGGACCGGGGCGAGGCATAGCCCAATGGAGCGACCCGGGCCGCTGGTCCACGTTCCTGGCCATGTTCGGGGCGCCCACCGGCAACAACACCATCGACCTGGCCCGGGAACTGGAGTTCTCGTGGTGGGAGCTCACCCACGGCTACGCCGAGACCCTGGCCAAGCTCAAGGCCACGAGCACGCCCGAGGACGCCGCCGCCGTGATATGCGAGTTCTACGAGGCGCCGCTGGTGCAGCCGCAGCCGCAGCGCGGTGTGTTCGCCCGCATCATCTACGACGCCTACGCTGACGAGCCCCCGCCACCGCCACCCATCACACCGAGCCACGAGGAGAACGACATGGTGTTCCTACGACAAAGCCAGCCAGGCCAACCCGACTACGGCGGTGTCGTGCTCAAGAACTGCACGCAGGTCACGGCCATGAGCCCGGCCGACTGGGCCTCGGGCAAGGTGGCGCCGCCCAACGGCCCCGGCATCCCGACGTGGGAGATGACCTCGGCGGGCTGGCACGCTCAGGTGGACGAGGCCACCGTCACCGAGGTCCAAGCCATCCTGGTGGAGCACAGCCCCGACCCGGCCTGACGTGACGGTCACCATCAGCCCGGCCGAAGCCATGGAACTAGGCCGGGCCCTGCAGGCGCTCACCACCGAGCAGCGGGCCGCCTACATCGCCGGGCTCAACCCGGACGAGGCCCGAGTTGTAGCCACCGCCATCACCGCCCTGGAATACGAGGGCGCCGACTGGCGGGCCACCCCGACCACCATGGCCCACCACCTGACCAACGGCCGGGTCAAGCTATGGCGCTACAGCCGCCTGCTGGGCGAGAAGTTCGTCGACGCCGTAGAAGGCCGCAGCACCCGGCAGATATGGAACCTGCCCCGCCGGTACGGCAAGAGCTTCTTCGCCAGCCAATGGGGCCCGGCCTGGGCGCTCGACCACTACCCCCACCTCAAGCTCCTCCTGGTCAGCTACGGCGACGAGCTAGCCCTAGAGAACGCCGTCGCCGTACGGGACATACTCCGCCAGCACGGCGACCAGCTGAGAGCCCAGCTACGCCCCGACCGCCAGCAGGCCGGACGCTTCGTGACCACCGAAGGCGGCAGCGTCCTAGCCCGAGGCATCCACTCCGGCATCGTCGGGTTCGGCGCCGACGGGGCCATCTTCGATGACCCCCACAAGGGCTGGCCCGAAGCCCACTCAGCGGCCCAGCGCGACGCCATCGACAATCAATTCCGGTCGGTAGTGGCGGGAACCCTGGAGACCGAGACCAGCTGGATGATCGTGCCCATGACCCGCTGGCACGAGGAAGATTTGAGCGGACGGCTCCTGGCCCGCATGGAGCAGGAGAGCGGCGTCGAGTGGGAACTGGTCCGCATTCCCGAGCTAGCCGAACCACCCCAGATGGACAGCGCCCACCCCTGGCTGCGCCTCCCCGACCCCCTCGGCCGGGCCCCGGGCCAGCCCATAGAGCCCGAGCGGTTCCGCATCGAGAGCATCCGCCTCAAGCATCGCATCGCCGGGAGCTACCTAACGGCCAGCATGTACCAGCAGCGGCCCAGCCCCGAGGAGGGCGGCGACATAAAGCGGGCCTGGTTCCGGATAGAGGACGCCCTGCCCCCCCGCTTCGATACCGCCATCTCAAGCTGGGACATGAAACTGAAGGACAAGGAGACCGGCGACTACGTGGTCGGCCAGTACTGGGGCCGCACCGGCAAAGATTTTTGGCTCGGAGACCAGCTACGGGGCCAGTGGAACCAGGCCACCACCGAGGCCGCCATCGCCCTCATGGCCGTACGTCACCCCGACATACGAGCCCACCACATCGAAAATACCGGGAATGGTCCAGAGGTGATGGAGGCACTGCGTTCCAGCCACCCCGGCTACACCGTCAGCGACGACGTTGCCGGGCAGCTAGGCATGGGCCCCGGCGAGGCCGACGCCGTCAATAACCTGCGCCGCCGGGGCATGGGAGCCCTCCTGCCGGTGATCGTCAAGGGCAGCAAGGGCGTCCGGCTGCGGGCCGTGAGCGGCTACATGGAGGCGGGCGACGTCCACCTCCTGAAGCGGGACTACATCGGCGCCTACCTGGAGGAGATGGCCAGCTTCCCGCAGGGCGCCCACGACGACCAGTGCGACGCCACCAGTCAAGCCCTCAGCAAACTGGCCCGAGGGAGCGCCACCGTCACCAGGGCGGCAGGCTCGATCCCGAAAGCGCCCATCAACACCCGCCAGGGCACCACCGCTGCCCGCACCGGCCGGGTCGTGACCCCCAGGACCGGAGGCTACTGATGGACCGCGACGAGAAAGCCGACCGCCTGGCCGAGGTGCAACGCCAGATAGCCCCCGACACGAAAGACAGACCCGAGTTCGTGAGCAGCCTGCCCCCGGCCGCACCCCCACCCAGCCGCCGGGCGGCCCGAGCCCGATGGTGGAAATGGGTGCAGGGCCACCCCAACTACAGCGGAGGCAGCGGCAGCGACCTGCCGAAGGTAGGACCCCGCCAGTCGCCCAGCGAGCGCCAACCACGCCGGAGGTAAACCGGGGGCTAGAGTAGAGCCAGCCGGACCCCAGCCTCGCATCGCTACCCATGGGCCCGGCGGGTTCGGCCTCAAATCGACAAGGAGGGACCCTTGACAGACAACCTCGACCCCGACCAGCCCGCACCCGAGACCCACCGGAGCAACGCCGGGGTCGACCCTACTGACCCCGGCCAGATCGTCCCCGATCCCCAATGTGCTCCCGCCGGGGTCAGCACCACTGCCCACACGCCCACTATTGCCACGACACCAATAGAGATCCCGGCGAACGGGCAAACCCCCCTCGGCCAACCCCGGGCCGAAACCCAACCGACAGGCGCCGGGGGGACCATCTACGACCGGATAGCAGCCGAGGCCGACGCCCACCCGGATCTAGATGACGACGAGGTGGCCGTCCGAGTCCTGAAGGGCATCCCCCGTCTGCAGTGGCGAACGATCCTCCTGCCGCTGGTCTCGCGTGCCGTACAACACCACCGGCGCCGCAACGTACGCAGCGAGGAGGGCCGCATTCTCCGGTTGATCCGCAAGCGCCGGGATCGCCAGGTGACCGTGGTGGCCGGAGGCTACGAGCCGGACGTGGTTGAGCTACGGGCCCTCCTGAAACTGGAGTTCAACGCCGCAGGCGAAATGGTCCGCTGGGGCAAGGCCACCGTCGAGCAGCACCAGACCCGAGTTACCGAGCAGACGCGGCTGCGCAACGGCGTCCAGGCCGACATAGACCGCCACCTGCTCGCCATCACCGTCATCACCGAAGCCGGAGCATCCTGCCTCGACGACGTACTGGAGGCGGCATGATCCCCCGACGGGCCCAGAGAGTTTCCGGAACCCATACGGCTTCCGGCCCTTCGGGGACCACGTACGCCCGAGGCCATAGGAGTGGCGCAACCCAGGCATCCGCCGCCTCGGGCGTACGACCTGTGAACTACGACCTGACCGAGTACCGCATTCTCAAGGTCTGGGCCGAGATGTTTCATGACGCCCAGGTGGCCCGGATTCGCTTAGCCAACCGGATCGAGCGGGCCCCGGTGTTCCCCGACATTTTCGCGGCCGAGCTAGCCGAGGCCGAGGCCGCCGAGCATCGCATCCGGTTGGGCCTGCGCCGCCAGTACCGGCGGGCCGCACCGCCAGGAGTGAAACAATGGCAGGCCGATTCGACGGGCATCGGTATCGACCTGCTGGCCCGGCTCCTAGGTCACCTGGGTCACCCCCGCATCGCCACCCCGTCCCACTGGGAGGGCAGCGGCGACGAGCGCAAGCTGGTGCCCGACCCGCCATTCGAGCGCACCGTGGGTGAGCTATGGCAGTACTGCGGCCACGGACGGCCCGGGCGGGCGACGAAAGGGATGACCGCCGACGAGCTATTCGCCCTCGGGAACCCGACGCTCAAAATGCTCGCCCATCTCCTGGCCGAGAGCGCCATCAAGGAACCCGGCCGCACGACCCCTCGGCAGGCCAGACACCGTCCGGACCCCTCTCGCCCAGCCAGTGTCAGCTCGCAACCCAGAGAACAGCCGCTGAGCGAGACCCCTCCTGGTCCCAGCGCCCACCCGCAACCCAAGCAATCCCCGGACCAGGACCCCTCTCGCCCAGCCAGCGGGCGCACGGAACCCAAAACCCCCCCGCTGGGCTCGACCTCTTCCCACCAGCCCAGCGTCGATCCGGAACCCATGGGAAAACCGGCTGATGGGAATCTTTCGGCCACGCAGCCCATCGCAGGGCCGGAACCCACGGTGGCGGCGGCTGCGTGGCCGTATCGACAGGTGTACGAGGAACGCCGAGCCATCACAGCCGAGCGTGTTCACGCCGGGCCCTGTGTCCGGTGCGGCCCCAGCGGCCACCCGGCCCAGCCGGGATCGCCCTGGGCGGCAGGCCACCAGCACGCCGACGCCCTGCGCATTGTAGGCAAGGCCATCCTCAAAGACCTGTGGCTGGCAGCAGCCGACTGAGCACCAATCCCCGGGAGGCCAGGCGCTCTAGCGTACGCTGACGCCATGTGCAAGGCCATCGTGGCACTGACTGGCACCGGAGCGGCCTACTGCCAGAGCGCACCGGGCCCCGACGGGTTCTGCAGCGCCCATCAGCCAGCCAAGAGCGCCCCGGCACAACCCAAGGCCGACGGCACCGATCCCCAAGAGGACCAGCCCGCTAGCGTACGCTGACGCCGTGGTCGACCAGTTCCCAGCCGATATCGGCGTTCCCGACGACACTGGCATCTACACCATCTACCGCACCACCCGCCTGCTCGTCCTGGGCGGCCGGGCCTACGCCATCGGACTAACGGACAACCAGCCGACCGTGCTGGCCAGCGCCAACGTGACCGGCCCGCTTGAGGTTATGCATGGCCGCCAGGTCCGCCACGTCGACACCGAGCAGGGCCGCTGGACCATCGACAGGAGCACGAACTGCGGCTGCCGGAGCCCGCTCAAGCGGATGAGCCACACGGCCGTACTGAAGGCCATCGGAGTGGCGGCGTGAGCACCGCCCTGGACCTGGCGACGGACTGCGCCAGTGCGTGGCGCATAACCCATCTCGTGACGGCCGACGCCTTCCCTCCGGTAGCAGCCCTGCGCGACAAAGTGATGGACTTCTTCGGCCCGGACAGCAGCATCACCTACCTGGTGACCTGCTCGTACTGCGTCGGCATTTGGACCGGGGCGGCCGTCACCGCGGCCCGGCTCCTGACCCCCCGAGCCTGGCGCCCGATAGCCTTGGCCCTCACCGCTGCCGCCGCCGCCCCCATAATCGAAGCGACGCTCACCAGGATCGAGGGCTAGGTGCCAGCCGGACCGGAAACCCCCAAAGAACGCCGGGCCCGCGAGGCAGCCGGGAACGCCGCCCCCCCCGACGACGAGGGCGACCTGCTGCTGGCCGAACCGGGCACCAACGGACACCACCCCTACGGCCGGGCCGACGGCGTACCCAACGCCTTCGTGGCCAGCGCCGCCCGCATCAACATGCACGACCGGCGGGCCATAGAGAACACCCGGCGCCGCCGTCAGGCCTGGCAGACCGAAGCCTGGGACTACTGGGACGAGTGCCTCAGCGACGACACCGAGATACTGACCGAACGCGGCTGGGAGCGCCACGACACGCTACGGCCAGGCGACATCGTCCTTACGTTGAACACCGACACGGCCCGCAGCGAATGGCAGCCGGTCCAGCGGGTCACCCGGATCGCCGTCGAAAACAGACCGATGATGGCGATGGAAAACCAGTCCCACTCCTCGCTCTCGACGCTCGACCACCGCTGGTACGTCGAGCGCCGCACCAGCAACTATCTCTATACCGAGATGTGGGCCACCTCGGCCGACCTGGCCCCACACGACCGGTTCCGCACGGCCGCCCCGTGTGCCGACCTGCCCACCGAAGCGAAATATTCGGATGCGCTAGTGGAGGTGATGGCCTGGTTCTGGACCGAAGGCACCATCCCTCGAGGACGAGTGACCATCTACCAGTCATGGGCTCACAACCCAGGCCACACGGCCCGTATCCGAGCCGTGCTCACAGACGTCTTCGGACACGAATCGGCCTCGCTGGGAGCCGGACGCAGACCGAACCCGAACCCGGCCTGGCGGGAACACCGTCCGGCCGGGAGCCGCATCTCACATTTCAAGCTCAACAAGACAGCTTCCGACACGATCCTGGCGCTAGCCCCCAACAAGCACGTACGCCCCGAGTTCGTGATGGCGCTGACAGCCGCCCAGCTAGAACTGTTCATCAACGTATCGATCGACGCCGACGGGCACCGCGGGGCCAGCGGCGCCACCGTAATAGGCCAAGCCGAACGCGACCGCCTAGCCGCCCTCGAAATGGCCGTCATCCTTTCGGGCCGAACCCCGAGACTCCACAAAGACGCCACCGAGGACCGCTGGCTATTGACTATCGGCCAGCGGACAACGGCATGGGTCGGGAAATGCCGCCGGGAACAGACCGCCTACACCGGCACCGTTTGGTGCCCGACCACCGCCAACCACACCTGGCTGGCCCGCCGCAACGGGACCGTCTTCTACACCGGCAACTGCGGTGAGGTCGCATACACGACCACCTTCATAGCCAACCTGATGAGCAAGCTGCGCCTCTACCCGGCCGTCCGGCCCGACACCAAAGAGGCACCCGTCGCCGTGGACGACGAGAAAGCCCAGATCAGCCCGGAGATAGCCAAGATCGCCACCGACACCCTGGCCCGGCTGAGAAGCATCCAGGGCGGCCAGAGCGCCATCGTCCGCGAGTTGAGCCTCAACCTGGAGGTGTGCGGCGAACTGTATCTGCACGGCCACCTGGAGAACCCGGAGCTACCCGACCCCGACGAGGACTACGACCCGAACGACCCCGACACCTTCCCGGCGCCCAGCCCGAATGACGTGGAGGACTGGCAGGTCCGCAGCGTGGACGAACTGGTCATCCACGGCGACAGCTTCGCCCTCCGGCGGGGACCCGGAGTCAAGGTCCTCGACCCGATCCCCGACACCGACCTGGTTATACGGATCTGGGAGCGCCACCCGAGGTTCTCGGAGCTCGCCACTTGCGCCATGCGCAAGGTGCTGGCCGAGATAGAAGCCCTGCTGCTGTTGAGCCGAGAGATACGGGCTTCGAGCAAGAGCCGACTCAGCAACGGCATCCTGCTGATGCCCAGCGAACTGAGTTTCGGGAGCGTCGACCCGACCCGCGACGGCGGCGACGGCGAGGAGACCGACGACCCGTTCGACGCCGAACTGGCCGAAGCCATGATCACCCCCATCCAGGAGGAGGGCTCAGCCAGCGCCGTCGTCCCTCTCGTGGTGCGCGGCCCGGCCGAAGTGTTGAAGGCCGTCGCCCACATCAGCCTGGACCGGGGCATGGACCCGACGCTCGACGCCCGCATAGAGCAGAGAATCCTGCGTATCGGCCGGGGGCTGAACATGCCGGTGGAGACCACGACCGGCTCGCTTAATACCACCTTCAACAACCAGCTGCAGATACGGCGCAGCATCTTCGATGACCACATCGAACCTCGGGCCGTGCTGGTGTGCGACGCCATCACCGGCGGCTACTTCCAGTGGGCCCTGGAGGAAGCCGGAGTCGACCCCGAGATAGCCCGCACCATCTTCGTGTGGTTCGACGCCGCCGACGTCATCCTGCAGCCTGACGTGGCCGAGCAGGCCCCGACCGCCCACAAGGACATGCTCATCAGCGACCAGGCCTACCGCCGGTACCTGGGCTACAGCGAGGAGGACGCCCCCGACGACATTGAGCGGCTCCTGCGCCTGGTGCTGAACGCCCCCCGCATGGACCCCACCATCCTCGGGCAGATACTCCGGGCCACCATCTTCCCCGACATCGAGATACCGGGCCCGGCGGCCGGAGTGCTCGACGACACCAGCCCGGTGAGCGCCCTGCCCGTCCAGGCCCCGGCCGGAGCGCCAGCGACACCGCCGCCGCCGTTGCCGACCCAGGCCACCCGGGCCCTAGGCCCCGGCCCGCTCACCGCCGCGGCCCGGCCCGGCCCGGACGCCTGGCGTAAACTCGGTATCTTCCTGGCTGGGGTGGACCGGGACCTGCGGTCCCGTATAACCGCCCGGCTGGACAACGCCATGGCCACCGGGTTAGAGCGGGCCGGGAACCGCATAAAGGGCCGACTGAAGCGGGTCGAGGTGGCCCGCAAGGGCGTGTACGGCGACCCCGGCGAAGGCCAGAACCTGATGCACACGGCCATCATCAACGCCCACCCGACCGCCATCGCGGCCACCCTGGGCCGGGCGGTGGTAGCCCAAACCGGGATGAGCGACGAAGCCCTGCTGGACGGGGCCTTCGGCCCGGCGGTAGAGACCATCGCCATGTGGATGGACGGCGGCTACGAGCGGGCCCTGACCGCGGTCGAGAAAGTAGTCGGGCCGATAGCCCCGGCCACCCGGGAGCAGATGGACACCGACCACGCCGCCCACGTCGACCGGGCCAAGGACTGGCTGACCGAGAACCTGCAGGCCCTGGCGGCCCAACGCCTGTACGAGCCCGCCCCCGGAGCCGAGCCCGGCGAGCAGGACGGCACCGTCCTCATCCCGGCCAACCTGGTCCGGGCCGCCCTGGCCGTAGCCGGAGGGGTAATACCCAAGGGCGGCACCATGGTCAGCCAAGGGCTGAGCGCCAGCGCCTGGGCCGAGATAAGCGGCGGCCCCGTGACCGACGGCGACGGCGACCCCGTCGGCGGGATAGCCACCGGCCCGCAGGTGATGGGCGTGCTAGAGGACGCCGGGGGCAGCACCGAGGGCTACCAGTGGGAGTACGGCGCCGGGGTCCGCAGCGAGTTCCAACCCCACCTCGACCTCGACGGCGAGATACGGGCCGAGCCCAGCGAGTTCGAGTGGGGGGCCAGCTACGACGGCTTCCCTGACACCGACACCCCGTTCCCCGGAGACCACCCGGGCTGCTCGTGTGATCTGATCCCGATCCTGGTCGGGCCGGAAGGCGAAAGCCAGGGCACCGAAACCCCTGACATGGAGCAGGCTCTGGCCCAGATGCAGGCCCAGGCGCCGGGCGAAGCCGAGATGGGGACGCCCGCCAGCGCCGAGGGCACGGTGCTGCCGGTGGAGCCGCCCGAGCCGACCCCGGACCCGGCCACGACCTGGAAGCAACTGGCGCACGTCGGCTACCACGACGACGAGGCCGCCGTCAGCATCGTCAACAGCGACGTGTGGGAACAGTGGGCCTACCGGGAACCGGACTTCCGCTCTGCGCTCGACGGCACCATGCCGGAAAAGATGCGCAACTACGACAACGGGCACGTCCTGACCGCAGACGAGAAGGACGAACTGACCCAGTGGGCCAACCTCATCCAGACCGAGGCCAAAGGGCAGGCGCTGCCGTGGAAGGCGGTGTTCCGGGGCGAGAGCTACGCCAGCGAGGACGACCTGCGGGCCGCCTGGAAGCCGGGGCGCACCGAGTTGAACCGGCTCACCTCCACCACCGGCTCCAAGGACGTGGCCATCCAGTACGCCGAGAGCGACCTCGAAGGCGAAGGCGCCCGCCAGGTGCAGGCCATAGTCGTCATCGAGGACGGCAACGGCATCATCGGTGCCATCGCCAACCCGCTGGGCTACACGGAACGCTCCGAGTTACAGGAGACCGTGCTCCCGAAAGGCGCCAAGTACACCGTCCAGAAGCTCATACCGCCCGGAGCGCCCCGCCCGTTCGGCCTGCCGAAGGACAAGTGGATCGTGCGGCTGTACTCGGCGGCCAAACCCGACCCGGCCGACGTGCAGGCCCTAGAGGACCTAAAGACCCTGGCCGCCACCCCGGAGGACGCCCTGGCGCAGAGCATCGAGGTCAAAGCCGAGGCCGAAGGCGTGAGCGTGGGCCCGGCCGAAGCGGAGGCCGAAGCGGAGGCCGAAGCGGAAGCGTACGCGGCCAGCACCGAGACCCCGGCCGAGTTCGCCACCCGCATGGGCTGGGTAGACGCCACCGGCGACGTCACCGACGAGGACCTGAAAGCGGCCAAGGCGGCCTACAACAAGATACGGGCCGACATTCAGGCCCGAGCCAAACAGCTGGCCTACGACACCCGAGGCTGGCTGCAGAACAACGAAATGGACCGCATCGGGTTCATCGCCCGGGACGCCCAGCAGGACTGGTACTGGAGCGACATGAGCAAGGCGGAACGCAGCCGCCTGCGCACCAACGGCTGGGTCGAGCGGGAGAACGTCGCCAAATCTCGCAGCGCCGAGGAACACGCCCTCATGCAGCCCTCCGAGGTCGAGGACAAACTCAAGCGGCTGCTACCCGACCTTGAGGACGCCATCGGCCGGGGCACCGAACCCATGTCGGCCTGGGTGGAGTACACCCGCATGGTCGACCTGGCCGACGCCCTGGCCAACGGCAAACAGATCAACCTGGCCCGCTACGGCGGCTGGAGCTACAACAAAATACTGGAGAGCCCCTACGACCTGGACGCCATGTTCGGGGCCGGAGACAAATCGCTAGGCGTGGGCATGGTGGCCCAGGTCAACGCCGAGCAGGGTGCTGACGACGCCATACAGATATTCGGGTACGCCAGCGGCCCCGGTGTCGGCACCCCGCCATACGAGATGACCGAGGCCGACTACATAGCCGAGCTAACCGCCCTCGAGCCCGAAGCCGCCGCCGTCCAGCCGATAGGCTCAGACGAGTGGACCGGGCCGTACTACAGCGAGGCCGACCAGGCCATAATCAACCGGGTCAACCAGCTGATACCGGCCGGGCTCGATGACGGCCAGATGAGCTACGCCCAGCTGTACCAGGCCATCATTCAGACGGCCCGGGAAGGCGGCCTCATATGACCAAGCCGACCCCGCCCCGGGCCGACAACCGCTGGACCGCCGACGTCATCGCCCGGGCCAAGGGCAAGCGCCCGGCCAGCGGAGCCAGACCGGAAAACCCGATCAAGATGGCCCGGGTCCGCACCCAGATGGTGGCGGCGGCCATAGTCGCCCAGATGAAGCCCGCCCTCCCGCTGCCGGGCTGGCCGCCACCCATCGACACTGCACCGAAGGCCACCCCGAAGGGACCGCCCGAACCCTGAAAACGGGTGGGGGTCACCACCCCGAGCCCCTGCTAGGGCATACCCTCTAGGCCCATGGACGATGACCAGCCTTGCACCGACTGCGGCGACGAGTTCGGAGCGGACCATTTCGGTCCCACCTCGGCGGGCACCACCGACAAACCTTGGGATGGGAGCGCCAGCCGGTTCAGTGACGCCCAGTACAAGATGGCGACGGCGGCCTGCGACCCGGGCGACTCGCCGCCCAAAACGGCCTGCTTCCTACCCCACCACGAACCCGGAGGCCAGGTCAACGTGAACGGCGTCCACGCCGCCGCCCAGCGGGCCAGCAGCCTGAAAGGCCACGACGCCGGGGCTGTAAGCAAGGCCAAGGCCCACCTGCGCAGCCACTACGCCGCCTTGAAGGAGGACCCGCCCGACAGTATCGCCGCCAGCGCAATGGCCGAGTTGGCCGCCCTGATAGAGGCATGGGACCGGGACGACACCCCCGACGACCTGGCCGCCCAGTTCGCGGCCCTGCACGAGAGCTACACCGGCAGCCACAGCCACCCCCACAGCGCCTACGGGCAGCAGGGCGACGACGACACCCACGACCACGCCCACGCCCACCAGGGCGACAACCTGCACCGCCACGACCACGCCGCCGCCAGCACCAGCCCGGTGGCGGCCAGCGGACGGCGGCCGACCATCTCCGGCAGCTTCCGCCTGGAGACCCCGCCCGGGGCCGAGGGCAACTGGGAGAACGTGCTGGCCGGGATGGTGTTCATGGCCAGCGGGAACGCCAACCCGGACCCGATGCTCGGGAGCAGCTGGGGCGTGAAGCAGGACGGCGACAACTGGCACGTCCTCACCGCCGGAGGCGTCCCGTGGACCAACGCGCCCAGCTACGCCGCCGCCCTCGAGGTGATCGCCCGCCAACTGGCGGACAGCGGCGACACCCGGCCCGTCCTCGCTGACGGCTGGAAAAGCGAGATGGCCTTCGAGGGAGTATCGACCGGCGACGGCCGCTTCATAGAGCCGGGCGCCATCGGCTACCGGGACTGTCCGCTGCCGCTCATGCTGCAGACCGAGACCGAACCGGGCCACATGGGCGCCGTCCTCGCCGGGGCCATCATGAACACCGGCAAGATCGGCCAGATCGCCATCGGCGCCGGGGACTTCGACGCCACCGACGCCGGACGCCAGTTCGTGCAGATCATCCAGGCCCGAGGCAAGTTCGGGGTCAGCATCGACGTGGCCGAGGCCGAAGGCGCCCCCCAGTGCGAGACCCACGGCACCGACCTCGAAGCGTGCGACATGGACTGCAACTGGGAGACCCATTTCAGCCTCATCACCGTCATGGGCCTGACCGGCACCCCGTTCCCTGCGTTCCAGGACGCCTACATCGAAATGACCGCGGCCGCCCAGCCCGCACCAGCCCCCACCGCTGCCAGCGGTATCACCGTCCACCAGACATTCCTCCCGGCCGGAGCCGTAGACGGCCTGCACCTCGGCGTGATAACCGAGGGCGGGTACAGGCCCGGAGGGATCGGCGGCAACGGCCCCACCGAGCCACTACGAACCGCCGCCCCAGTCACCAGGATTGACGCCGGGACCTTCCTCGACAACCCATTCGAGCCGGACGGCCGCATCGAGTTCACCACCATCCCGAGCCTGACCGCGGCGGCCGAGCCCGGCGCCCTCCCGCCCCGGGACTGGTTCACGATGCCCGACATGGAGCCCGGCGACCCCCGCCTGGTCCGCCAGCCCAACGGCGACTACGCCGTACCGCTCACCGTCGAGGAGCCCGACCCGGCCAACGGCGGCCTGCGCCGCGTGTACGGCCACGTCGCCCCCAAGAACACCTGCCACACCGGGATCACCGACCGCTGCGTGACGGCCCCGCTCAGCAAGACCGGGTACGCCGCCTTCAACCTGCGCCCGGTGATGACAGCCGAGGGCGACGCCATCCACATCGGCCACCTGACCATGGGCGTCGGCCACGCCGACACCGACCCCCGCCTACCACTCGGCGACGTCCGGGCCCACTACGACGGCGGCCCCGGAGCCATCCGCATGGCCCACGTGGCAGCCGGGCACGACCCCCACGGCCCATGGGTAGCCGGGTACATCGAGCCCGCCGCCACCGACGAACAGGTCGACGCCTTCCTCGCTTGCAGCCTGAGCGGCGACTGGCGCGAGGTCTGGAAAGGCAAGGGCCTCGAGCTATTCGCCGTCCTCGCCGGAGTGACCGTCCCCGGCTTCCCCATCGCCAGCCTCGCCGCGGCCGGGTTCACCGTGCCCGCCGGAGCCGTCGCCATCGGCCCCCAGCGCATCGGATGGCGCAACGACGTCCCCGTGGCCCTGGTCGCCGCCGGGGTAGTCCGCCAGCCCCTCCCATGGGAACGGCACATCGCCGCCCTGGAGCGGGACAACAGCGACCTGGCCGACCGGCTCGAGCGCCTGGAGCGGGCCGTCGCCCCGCTACGGCCCCTGGCGGCCGAACGGCTGCAGGCCCAGATGAGCGGGACGTTCGCCACCCCGACCAAGCAGGACGCCGTCGTGAGCGCAGCCCTCAACAAGCTGCTCAGCGACGCCCACGCCGCCATGACCGCCCAGGACGCCGACCCCGACGCCGCCACCGACCCCGACGACGCCCAGGTCCGCAGCCACCTCAAGGACATGCTCAGCGCCCTCAACGAGGCCATCATCGCCCAGAGCCGCGACGGCCAAGAGGACCAGGAGCCCGCACCGGCCGCCGCCGGAGCCAAGTGAAGGGCACTCCCGGCTACGTCCCGAAGGGCCAACGGGAGCTCGTGCGCATCATCGATGAGCAGCGCCGCCAGCTGCGGCTACAGGGCCGGGGCGCCAAGGTCCTGCGGGGCGCCAACCGCCGGGCCGGATGGCCCAGAAAGAAAACCTGACCAGGGGACTATCGAAAGAGTAAACCGGGGCGTAGACTTAGCCCCATGGAAGCCACCACCACCGCCCGCAGCAACTTCGACGCCGCCCTAGCGGCCCTAACGCTCATCACCGCCCAGCCCGGCCTGCAAGGCGGCACCTACACCGAGGCGCACGCCGACCCGGCCTGCAAGCACGCCGCGACCGGGACTCCGGTGGCCGTGAACGCCGACGGCACCTGGCTCAGCCCCGAGGGCGAGACCAGCGCCGACGCCGACTGGCTCTGCCCGGACTGCGTGCCGGTGGATGCCATGCCCTACGGCATCAGCGAGACCCCCGCTCCGCAGCCGGTCAACCACGGCGGCACCGCCCGCCCGGCCGCCCACGTCACGGCGACCCCGGTAGCCGAGGTCGAGGCCTGGCTGAGCAGCCTGGGCCGCAAATGCGAACTGGGCGAGGTCACCGAGGGCCTGCGCCTAGCCGCCACCGAGTGGGCCAAGGCCTACACCGGGGACTTCGAGTTCATGGTCGAGATGCGCACCGCCGCCCGTCGCCGCAGCCTGAGCACCGGGCAGGCCAAGGGCACCCTGAACTGCTGGAGGGCCGACATCAACCGCCGCCCAGCCGCCACCGCCGCCCACGTCCCGGCAGAAGCCCCCCAGGTCGCCCAGGAGCCCGCCGCCCAGGTCCCCGAGGGCCGCTACGCCTTCACGGCCGACGAGGGCCACACGGCCTTCTGCAAGGTCGAGCACGGCAAGGGCAACTGGGAAGGCCGGACCTTCGTGGTGCTGCTGGTCGGCGCCCCCGGCCACTTCCGTGAACTCAAGACCTACCGGGCCCAGGCCGCCACCATCCTGGCCAAGATCGCCGCCGACGGCCCCGAGGCCGCCTGCATCCGGTTCGGCCACGAGGTCGGCTCCTGCGGCCGGTGCGGCAGCCCCCTGACCGACCCGGAAAGCATCGCCCGAGGCATTGGGCCCACCTGCGCCAGCAAGGGCTGGTGAGCGAGATGACCGACACCGCACCTATCGTCCCCGAGGAGGAGACCATGACCACCAACCCAACCATCGCAGCGCAGTCCGGGCTCAGGCTCACGGCCCGCATCCAGGCCGGGCTGGCCCGCTCAGCGGCCATCCAGGCCACCGCCGCACCCGAACCGGACGACAACGAGACCGACGAAGAACCCGTCCTCTGGCCCTTCCCGAGCCTGCTGGACTACGACAACTGGATGGACGACCGGGCCGCCCGCGGCCTGGCCGACCCAGACTGGGACCGGGACCTGTGAGCACGCAGAACGCCGATTCTGTGCCAATCAAGGTTGAGCGGCGTGTGATTGTCAAGGGCTGGAAAGTGGATGGCCTGCATGACTATGGACGGCATGGACCCGAAACCTTCTCGTCCGTACACCACCACGCCGACCAGCGGGTTTACGACTCCGAACGTGCCCGCATCGGTGCTGACGTGCCCGAGGATTGGCAGCCACACATAACCGAGGTCGTCATGGAGGAACGCTTCGTGACGCCGTGGCGAATCACGCAGATCGACAGTTCGGGCGCATGACCACTATCGAGCCGACCGTTGGCGACACGAAGCCGGGGCGCCTCCCGGCCCGCCCGCTCGCCAGGACGCCGCTGAGCATCGTGGCCTGGGCAGACCCGCGCACCGAGCAGATCGGATGGCCGATGCACTCCAAGGCCGTCGAACGGTTCTGGTTGCCGACGATAGGCCCGACGAGCTACCTGCTGGCCCGCCACCTGGTGGAGACCATCGGGACCAGCATCGACCCGGAGGAGCTAGCCGGACGCATGGGCGTCGGGTGGAGCACCAGCCAGTACTGCCCGCTGACCCGGACGATAACCCGGCTGCAGCAGTTCAGCGTGGCGCAACGAACCGGCGACACCATCGCCGTCCGCACCCACCTGGCACCCCTAGCCGGATGGCAGCGGGCCAAACTGCCGCCCGGGCTCGCCGCCGCCTACCGCCGGTTCCTGGAGCACCCAGAGTTTCAGGCCGCCATGGGGGCCCCAAGCCTCGCCCTAGGTTCGCCCCGAGGGCAAGGGCACGAGCGGGCCCGAGCGGGGCCGGAGTGGCTTCCATCCCCGCCGGGCTCCTCGGCGCGCCCCCTGTTTAGACCACCGCCCACCGGGGTATACACCACCTCCCTGCCCGGGTGTGCCTACGATGCCCTTCCACAACACCGAGGCAGGCCAGCACCTAGTCCTGGTTCTCCGAGACCGCACGAGACCTAGTCCGGGCGGATCAAGTTCTCCGGTACCCCATCGAGCAACACCCGCTGGTACGGAGGAGAGGACCCCAAGATGGACCAGGAACTGCTTGACCTGCTGGCACGAGTGGGCGACACCACCAACCCGCTCACCGACGACGAATTGGGGCGCCTGCGCACTGCGCTGCGAGAGACCGCCGCCACCGTCGACCCCGCTGCGGCCACGGCCGAGGACATCGAACTGCTGAGCGAAGCAGCCGACAACCTCAACCGGGTGCAGGAGGAAATCGACCTGCGGGAGACCGCCGCCGCCGAGCGGGCCGCCGAAGCTCAGGCCCTGCTTGAGCAGATCAACCCGCCCGCCCCGGCCGCCGACCCGGAGCCCGTCGTAGCCGAGGCCGACCCGGCCGCCGAGCCCGTAGCGGTCGACGCCCCGGCCGAACCCGAACCGGTAGTCGAGCCGGAACCGGTGGCCGCCAGCGGCGCCACCTTCACCCCCGAACCGGTGGCGACCCCGGCCCGGCGCCAGCTACCCAGCATGGCCCACCTGGCCCGCAGCCGCCCCCACCGGGCCGCTCCCATCCCCACCGCCACCGACGGGGCCCGCAGCGGCCGGGCCGTACTGGTGGCAGCCGCCGACATCCCCGGGCTGGCCGCCGGGGCCAGCGTCGACCCCGACGACCTGCGCTCCTGGGCTGACAGCTGCATGCGCCGCCAGGCCGCCCTCCGGGTCCAGCCCATGCCCGCCGGGCAGGCCGAGAAGGTCTACTTCGGTTCCATCAACGTCGACTTCCCCGAGGACCGCCTGCTCGACAAAAACGAGCTAGGCAACATGGAGAAAATCAGTGCCGTGGTGGGCGAGCAGGCCCTGGTGGCCTCCGGTGGCGTGTGTGCCCCGGTAGCCGTCGACTACAGCCTGACCGCCATCGCCGTGGCCGACCGGCCCGTACAAGGGGCCATGGCCAACTTCGGGGCCACCCGGGGCGGCCTCCGGTACGTGCTCCCCCACACCCTGGCCGCCGTCACCGCCGACGGGCCGTGCAGCATCTGGACCGAGGCCACCGACGCCGCCCCCGGCGCCAGCGTCAAGCCCCACGCCACCTTCGTGTGCCAGGGCGTGCTGGAGAACTACGTCGACGCCATCACGTCGATTGTCCAGTTCGGCAACTTCCAGGCCCGGTATTTCCCCGAGCAGATCACCGAGTACATGGACACCGTCGACGCCGTGCACGCCCGGGTGGCCGAGAGCAACCTGCTGGCCCAGGTGAGCGCCGGGTCGACAGCCACCATCGCCGACACCTACGAGCTAGGCGCAGCCCGAGACTTCGTGGCCACCATCGACCGGGCCGCGGCCGCCTACCGCTACCGGAACCGGATGCGCCGCACCACCCCACTGCGGCTCATCTGCCCCGAGTGGATACAGGACATGGTCAAGGCCGACCTGGCCCGCCAGCTTCCCGGCGACAGCAACAGCGCCTGGGACCGGCTGAGCACCAGCGAAGCCCAGATCGGCGAGTACCTGAGCAGCCGGAACGTGAACGTCACCTGGTCCATGGAGGCCCAGACCAACGCCGCCACCACCGGCGCCGCCGCTCTCACCTGGATACCGATTCAGGGCGCCGGGCAGCTGGCCCCGTGGCCGGTCGAGACCCAGATGTGGCTCTACCACGAGGGCGCCTGGATGTTCCTCGACGGCGGGGAGCTCAACCTCGGCATGGTCCGGGACTCGACGTTGAATCGCACGAATGACTTCCAAATGTTTTCCGAGTCCTTCGAGAAGGCCATCTTCCGGGGGCACGAGAGCGTGCAGCTGACACTCAAGATCGCCCCGACCGGCGCCTCGGCTGGCACTGTCAGCCCGCCGGAGAACATCGGGTCGTAAGGATACCCACCAGAGGGGCCGCCGGGCTCACCCTCGGGCCCGGCGGCCCACCCCTCTCACCTAGGACCGAAAGGAGGCACCGATGAGCACAGCAACCGAGATGGGTCTGGCGGCGGTAAACGCCCCCCCGGCCAAACCGCCCATTGTCGGGCTGGTGGCCTCCTGCGGGATGCTAGGACCGGACTACCTGCGGGACGGCGAGACCGAAGCCGTGGACGGCACCGACGTCCCCCAGAGATGGGTTACGGGCTACCGGTACGCCCCCGAGCAGACCTGCCTGACCGGCGGCAGCACCGACCCCTGCTCCCCGGCCAGCATGGTCCCGCCGCCCAACCCGACCGAGGTCGTCGGGATACCCCGCCTGATATGGGCCGGGGACACCTGCAGCACCTTCGGTTTCGGGGCCCGGGACTACAAGGGCCGGGCCAGCCGGGCCCTGGAGGCCAGCGAAAGCTACCTGATCGCCCGGGAGCTATGGCTGGGCACCCAGGCCCAGGCCAGCGACTGGGAGGCCGACGGCGTCGGCTGGCTGGCTTCCACCGCCGCCCAAGTGGTGACGACCATGCCGGTGGACGTCGGCACCGCCCTGGACATGCTGGAGCAGGCCATCGCCGACACCAGCAACGGCCAGCAAGGGTTCATCCACTGCACCCGCCAGATGGGCAGCGCCCTCAGCCAACTGGGCAACACCTTCCGCAACGTCAACGGCCAGATACTCACATACGCCGGGACCGTTATCTGCCCCGACGCCGGATACCCGGGCACCGGCCCGGCCGGGCAGGCCGTCACCGACGGCAGCCAGTGGGCCTACGCCACCCTGCTGCCCACCGTAAGGCGCAGCCCGATAGAGGTCATCCCCGACACCTTCGAGGAGGCCATCTACCGGTTCACGCCCACCCCCAACGAACTGAGCTTCCTGGCCTACAGGTACGCGGACGCCACCTATCCGCCCTGCACGCTCATCGCAGTAGAAGTCGACCTGCCGAACCTAAACGGGCTGTCATGAGGCACCCGAGCACCCAAGGAGGAGTTACCCATGGCTGAGCCAGCTTGTGGAGGTTCTGTACAGTGCTGCGCCATCCGCGTGGCCCTGTTAGAGCTCGACGGCGTGCCCCTGCCCGGAGCCAGCAACCTTTACATCGCTGATGCGGTGGCCAAGGTGGAGTTCCAGGCCCAGGTGGTCAAGGGCGTCGACATGGAGTCGATCAGCGCCTGCGGCTTCCCGGCCATCCTGTACAAGGACATGGACCGCTTCAAGCGGTACGACGTCACCCTGAACCTGCAGTACCTCGACCCCGAACTGGAGAACCTGCTCCTGGGGACCGAGCTATTCAACCAGGGCGGCCTCAACATCGGCGGCGGCTCCCCTTACGTGGCCGCCTACGCCGGGTACTTCCCGGGCGTCAGCCTCGAACTGTGGAGCAAGCACATCGTCAACGGCGACCAGGACCCGGTCTACCCTTACATCCAGTGGGTATGCCCCCGGGTCAAGTTCAGCCTGGCCACCCCGGTCACGTTCGAGAACAACCCCATGGTCCGCATGTTCAGCGGGTTCACCAGCAGCAACCCGAACTGGTACCACGGACCCGAGGACGACTGGCCCTTCGCCAGCGACACCCAGCTGGCGTGGCGTATGTGCGCCACCATCCCGACGCCGGAGTGCGGCGCCCAGCCCCTCGTCGCCACCTGACCAGGGATGAGCGAATGGACGGCCAGCCTGGTGGTCGAAAGGTTCCATCAGGCTGACATCGAAGAAGCGGTGCGAGCCGGACTGGTCCGGCCGCACCTGGGCCCCCGAGCCCTGCTGCTCCCCCGGGAGAAGCGCCTGGCGGTTCGCTGCCAGCGGGTCCAGAAGGCCCAGATGGTCGCGGCCGGGCTGCGCCCGTACAGCGTCACCGAGGCCGAACACAACCTGGAGGTGTACACCGGCCTCAACGCCATGCTGCGGCTGCTGATAGGCACCACCGTCAGCGCCGGAGGCACCAACTACGCCAACGGCAGCGCCCGCCTGTGCGTCGGCGACGGCGGCGGCAGCGTTCCCACTGCTGCAGTGGGCGACACCGACCTGGCCGCCGCCACCGGGGCCAGCCACCGCTACTGCAACGCCTGCGACAACACCTACCCCAGCGTCCCCAGCGGCGGCAACAACAGCGCCAGCGCCGTCCTGACGGCGGTCGCCACCGTGGCCAGCGGGAACGCCAACTTTGTGTGGAACGAATGGGCCATGGACAAAGGGGGCGCCTCCAGCACGGCCGCCATCGCCAGCGGCGACATGTTCAACCACAAAGGCGTCAACCTGGGCACCAAGACCTCAGCGAGCGCATGGGCCTTCACCGTGACCATCACACAATCCTGACAGGAGGCCACGCATGAGCGACCAGACCCCGACGACAACCGGGCCCCCCGAGGGCACCGCCCACAGCCACGCCGACCCGTACGACCCGGCCAAGCACAGCGTCGCCACCGTCACCCACCCGGCCACCGGCCAGACCGCCAGCTTCACTTACCCGGCCGACAACACCGACCAGACCATCCGCTTCGAGTTCCCGGACGGCACCAAAGGCGAGCACCCCAACCCGAATGCGGCCCCGGCGGTGGACGCCGACAGCGACGACGTCATCTGGGACGGGGCCACTGGCACCTACATGCGCCGGGTGCTGTCCGCTGAGACCGGGACCTCCGCAGAGACCGCCTCCGAGTCCGGCTCTGCCGATGAGGCTGCGGCTGCGGGTGCTCCCGACGTAGCCACGACGTAGGCTCCCGCCGATGCTGACGCTCGGCACCAGCCAAGCCATCGAGGGGTCGGCGACCAACGCAGCGACCGTCAACTACACGATCAGCGGCCTGCTGGTCACCACCGGGACTCCCCCTATCGCCAACGCCTATGAGGTTCTCGCTCAGGGCCAGCTTGGGTCGTCGGCCGGGTCGATGTACTCGCCGACGTCTGGTCTGTCGGCTCAGCTGTCGTCGATTCTGCTGTTCAACACGAACGGCTCGACGCCGCAGACCGTTGCCGTCTACATCGACGGCACGGCCGCCTCGAATCAGGTGGCGTTGTTCATCATCCCCGCTGGCGGGTGGGCGTCCTACGAGGCTGCCGGTGGATGGACGGTGTACTCGTCGTCCGGCTTGGCGCTGTCGACGATCGGCGGTGTGGCAGGCGGCGACCTGTCGGGCGCATACCCGAACCCGACTGTCTCGAAGATCAACGGGACGGCCCTCGGGACGCTAAGCGGAGCGGCGACCAACCAGGTGCTCGGCTGGAACGGCTCGGCGTGGGTGCCCGAGACGGTCCTCATCCCGGCCAACAACCTGTCGGACCTGTCGGACGCTGGCTCGTCGCGCTTCAACCTGTCGATCGCGACGCTGTCGGCCGTCGCAGCTGTGGCGGTGGCGAACGTGAACATCGCAGCGCCCGGAGCGACCCTCGACGGCTACACCCTTCAGACCAACGACGAGGTCCTGCTGACCAACCAGTCCACCAACACGCAGAACGGCGTGTGGACTTGGAACGGCGCAGCCGCCGCGCTCACCCGGCCACACGAGTACCCGACCGCTGGCGTGGTCAAGCGCGGCCGCACCGTCCTGGTCGGCAACGGCACGGTCTACGCCAGCACCGTCTGGATGCTGACCGCTCCGGCTGCCGGGCTGACGATCGACTCGACCGCTCAGACGTGGACCCACTCGACGGTCGCAGCTGGAGACGCCTCAATCACTGTCGGCGGTGCGGCAGCGAACCCGACGATCGAGACCGGAACGCTGGACCAGATAGCGACTCTCCACGCCCCATTGGCGGCCTGGTCTAACGCAGGCTTCAAGATCACGGGCGGGGCGACGCCGACAGCAGCGACGGACTTCGCCATCAAGAGCTACGTCGACGCGGTCTCGACCGGGCTGTCGGTCAAGCCCTCGGTGCAGTGGGCCACGACCGGCGCCGAGACCTACACCATCGCGGCCGGGTCGGTCACGGTCATCTCGGGCACGACTCTCGACGGCAGCAGCCCCGCCAACGGCGACCGCATCCTGATCAAGAACGCTCCCGCAGCGAGCGGGGCCGGGAGTTCGCCGAACACGACGCAGCCAGCCAACGGCATCTACACCGTGGTCTCGAACGTCACGAACCTGACGGTCACCCGGGCGACGGACATGAGCACCGGCTCGCAAGTCCCGGGAGCCTTCACGTTCTGCGAGGGCGGGACGTCCAATACCGGGGCTGGCTTCGTCGTCGCTGGCGAAGGCCCGTACACGGTCGGGACCACGGCGATCCTCTGGACGCAGTTCTCGGGCGCCGGCGAGATCACCGTCGACGCCACGATCACGAAGACGGGCAACCAGCTGAGCCGGCCCGCCATCACCGCCGACGTCACGATCGCCACCGGGTCGAACGCTGCCACCGTCGTCGCTCTACAGGGCCACGCCGTGTCGGCGACCGCTCCGGCCACGAACAACCAGCCGCTCGTCTGGAGCACCGGCTCCTCAGCTTGGGTGCCGTCATCGGGGACTATCAGCGGCAACAACACCGGGGATCAGACCATCACCCTCACCGGCCCCGTCACCGGCTCCGGCACGGGCACCTTCGCCACGACGATCACCGCCACAGGCGTCGGGGCCGGAGGACCCACCGGCTCGGCGTCGGTCGTGCCCGTCATCACCTACAACGCGGCGGGCCAGCTGACAGCGGTGTCGACGGCGACCATCACCGGGACCGTTCCGGCCGGGACAGTCGGCGGCCAGATCCTCGACTGGAACGGCAGCGCGTGGGTGGCGGTGGCGCTGAGCCAAGACGCCACGATGGCCTCCGGTGGTGCTGTCACCGTCACCGGGCTTCAGGACTATCCGATCGTTTCGACGACGCCGGTCCTCGGCCAGCAGCACGACTACCGCTCTGCGGGCTGGACACCGACCTTCAACCGCTACAACATCATCGACTTCGGAGCCGACCCGACGAGGACGAACGACTCGACGTTGGCGATCTACAACGCGATGGCAATGAGCTACTTCGGCGCCGGGGTCACCGCGGCGCAGATCGTGACGACGACCGCCAACGTCACTGCCACCGGCACGTTCTCCATCTCTGTCACCGCTAACTCTCTCGCCGCGTCGGGCACGCTCATCGGCCAGACGACCACGGGCCCGATCCTTATCGCCTACGGAGCGGGCGGCGGTTCGACGACACTCACGTCCTGCACTGTCTCGGCGACGGCGGGCTACAGCGGAGGCATCATCCTCTCCGGTAGCCTCCTCGGCCCGCAGGCGACCTACCCGGGCGGCGCCGTCTACGGCCCGGCTGGGAGTTACCTGCTGACCTACCCGATCTGGATCTCGACGGGTGGCTTCAGCTTGCAGGGCGACGCGGCTTCTTCGCAGACTGACACCGGCAGCTACGCTCAGGGCGGAGGGACGTGCTTCGCTGCGTCGACGTCGGTCAACGCTTCGACGGGGGCGTCGGCCTGGTGTCTCACGCCGGGCACGAACGGAAGCGACTGCGGCGTGATTCGAGCCATGCCGTGGACGAACGCGTCGACGGGTACGGCGCTGGTCGGACTGCGTCTCCACGACTTCTGGGTCGACTGCCGAGGCAACACAAGCTCGGGGGTGGGTATCGCCAACGGCGTCGACCTCATCTCCTGCCACGAGCCCGACATCGAGAACCTTTTCGTGATGGACCCGATCCGCTTCAACTACGCCTTCAACGTCTTGAAGAACGGATCGCTCGGCGAGGCGCACGACTGCACCCGAGGCCACATCAAGAACGTACGCGGTCGCGGAGCAGAGTCGGCGATCGTGTTGACGAACTCGATTGCGGCCGGATCGAACGGCGTGGCGCTCAGCTCCTTCGTTGGGGCGGGCACGGTCAACCTCAACACGAACAACGCCGGCACGTGCGGCGGCTACGCCCTGGTCGCCACGTCGGCAGGGAACGCCACCCTCGTCTACACCGGGGCGACGGGCACGACCCTCACGGGCGTGACGACCATCGGCAACCCCTTCGGCGCTCTGGCAACGAACGGCGCCATCTTCCTCTACCCGCACACCACGACGACGGCCACCACGAACGTGAGCGCCTTGTCCGCCTCGTCGCTGGCGATGGCGATCGCTACGACGAACTGGCCCGCTACCGGCTACCTGACGGTGCAGGCCATAGACCAGGTGACGGGCACGGTCATGGACTACCTGTGCTGCTACACGGGCGGCGCCAACACCACGACCCTGACCGGAGTCACGTGCCTCGCGACGTACCCGAACACTTCGAGCGGCCCGGGGTCGGGCTCGGCGATCCCCTCTGCGCTCATGTTCTCCGGCGCGCTCGTGCGCCACGCCGACTCGAACCACGCCCGCTTCATGGTCCACCACGGCTCGGCCACCGCCAACTCCTGCCTCCACACGATGGAGAACCTCGTCGCCGAGATGGCCAACGGTGGTGGCATCTACGCAGGCAACAGCGACTCGTGCTCGGTGTTCGGGTTGGTCGTCAACTCCTCCGGCGCCGGATACGGCGTCGACATCCAGGGAGCGACATCGCTTCTCGGAGCGGCGGGATCGGGCCGCAACTGGCAGTTCTACGGCGGTTCGCCTGGCACGAACGGCGCACGACTGCGCGGCACGAACGACTACTCCTACGCCTTCGCTGCCAGCCAGAGCTACTGGGACCACCAGCAGATCGCCAACGGCGAGCCAGCCGTGGTGGTCGGGACCGGCTGCTTCGTCGGCGCAGGAGCGTGGACCTACAACGGCGAGCCGACCGCCCCGACGCCGACCGTCGCCGCAGGCACGCCCTTCACGACGACCGAGACCATCATCACCCAACTCGTCATGCCAGCCGGGACGCTCCGGGCCGGTGCGACCTACGAGTGCGTCGCCTGGTGCACATACGCGGCTGCGGCCGGGACGACAGCCAACGTGGTCAGGCTGAGATGCGGCTCGGCCGGGACCGTCGCGGGCGACGCGGTACTCCAGACCTACTCGGCCACGCCGACCGCTGTCCCCTCGGCCTTCATGATCGAGGCCGCCTTCACCGTCCGAACGATCAACGCTACGACCGGGACCATCGTCGGCACGTTCGCCATGATCAACACTTCCGCGACGGGTACCGGCGTAGGGTTCGCTAACAGCCAGAGCGCCGTCGCTCCGGGCACGGCCTTCGCTGCCGGGACCGGCACGCTCGCGACCCTCAACACGCTGACCGGCGCTCTGTTCATCGAGCTAACTATCATCACCGGCTCGACTTCGCAGACCGTCACCCCACAGATGGTGTACTGGCGGCAGGTCGCGTGACCCACGTCATGCTGCCCTACACGAGCAGAGCCCGCGACGCGACGTTCGCTGAGGCCGCCGCCTCATTCGGTCTGGTGCATAGCGGCATTGACGTGTCGGGTGACGACTACGCCTACTGGAAAGCGTTCCGGTCGCTCTGGCAGGCGCAACGCGACTTCGTCATCATCGAGCACGACGTCGTGGTCCCTCCCGACGCCAGCGCCTCCTTCGAGGAGTGCCCCAAGCCGTGGTGCTGCTACGAGTACCAGTGCCACAACGAGACGTCGACCTGGCTGGCCTTCGGCCTCGGCCTGGTCCGGTTCCGTCAGTCGTTGATCGAGAGGCACCCGACCGTCGCTCTCCATCCGACGCCGTGGACAGGCTTGGACGAGGCGGTCTGTGGGGGCCTGGCCCAGCGAGGCGAGACCCCGCACGTCCACGGCCGCACCGGCCACGACCACCACTACCTCGAAGTGGCACAGTGGTCGCTCACGCCGGATGGCCGACCAGAGAGGATCTCCACATGACCACCCCCGAGGAGGCAGCAGCGCTGGCCCCGCCAGTCCCCAACCCCGACACGGAGTTCCTGATCCTCACGGGATGGACCGTCATCCCGATAGCGCAGGTCATCAACATCGAGACCGGCAAGAAGGTCGGCGACGTCGGCCTCGGCGGCACCCCGGTCCCGGTCGGCGATCTGGGCCGCTTCGAGGAGGACCGATGGCCGGTGATGTTCGAGGCGCTGCGAGCGCAGTTCAAGCAGAATCAGGTCGACACGGCGGCCGCTGTCACTCCGCCGCGTGCCGTCCGTCGAGCGAAGGCGGCGGCCCCGAAGAAGGCGGCGGCGCTCACCAGGAAGGCGAAGCCCGAGGGCTGACCTAAATGACCGGGATCGACGCCTCGTGGTTCGGCGGCGGTCCGGACGCATACGACTTTTTCATCTACCCGCAGCAGTTCACCGGCCTGTCCGGGAACCTGGCGGTCACCGACACCGAGACCGGGACCGGCGTCGATGCGGTCACGCTCATCTACGTCTACGCATCCGAAACTGGGTCCGGCTCGGACGCGGCCGTCTCCGTGACCATCCCTGTCGCCGAGGTCGGCTCCGGGATCGAGGCTGTTTCGGTTGCCGCCTCAGTCAGAGACATCGAGACTGGGTCCGGCTCGGACGCGGCCGTCTCCGTGACCATCCCTGTCGCCGAGGTCGGCTCCGGGATCGAGGCTGTTTCGGTTGCCGCCTCAGTCAGAGACATCGAGACTGGAGTCGGCCTTGACATCACCAGCACGGTCGGCCTGACGGGCCCAGTCGAGACCGGCTCTGGCTCCGACATCATCTCCTCTTCGGCTTCGGCGATCTCGACCCCGGCTATCGCTGCGGCTGTTGTGACCGAGACCGGGGGCACCACCTATGTCTCGGCCAGCTTCACGCCCGTAGCCGGAGCGGTTCTGATCGTCTCGGTCGGCCAGTCAGCCTCCGCGTCCGGGTGGTCGCTGAGCATCGCCTCCCCTGGCGGGTGGGGCCTTACGTGGAGTAGGTACGCGTCGACGCCCGGCCTCGGCCTGACGGGCTTCTACAACGGGAGCGTCCTGTTCATCTCGTCGGTCTGTCCGGCCGGGCTCAGTGCCGGGACCGTCACCGTGACGAGCACCGCGACGATCAGCGACGGGATCGCCCGGTTCCTCTATGCGACCAACGTGGCCGGGCCCGGAGCGTCGGTCGCTGTCGGCCCAGCTACGGCGAGCCCCGTGACCGTCGATCTCTCGGCCGCCCCCTTGGCATCGAGCTTGGTCATAGCGACAGCGATGGAACGCGTCGGCAGCGTCCCTACCATCACACCGCCAGCGGGCTTCACCGCTCTCGCTCTCCAAGCGGCCGGGGCGACCTATGAGCAGACCAGCTACATCAACACCGGAGGGGCGCAGAACAACTCCTGGTCCTTCTCTCCTTCGAACACCATGTGCGTTGTTGCGGTCGAGCTTCAAGCGGTCCTCTCGATCGTCTACGCCGACGTCACGGTCAGCCAGGTAGCCGAGACCGGCTCGGGCGTCGATGCCGCTTCAGCGGGTGCCTCGGTCGGCTCCGCCGACACGGGCTCCGGGGCCGACTCGGCGATCGAGGCGCTCATCGGGGTAGCCGACACCGGCACCGGCACCGAAGCGGCCTCCTACGCCTCCACAGTGGCCGCCACCGACACCGGGGCGGGCGCCGACACGGGAACCATCGCAGCCACCCTGACCGCCACCGACACCGGCACCGGCACCGACGCTGTCACCCTCGTGGGGGTGACCGGGGCCGAGACCGGCACCGGGACCGAAACGGCCAGCTTCACCGCCGACGTCACCGGCAGCGAAACCGGGGCGGGCTCAGACGCCAACCCCGCCATCGCAGCCAGCTACCCGGAGACCGGGCAGGGGGCCGACAGCGGCGGTGTGGCCGCCGCTGTGACCGGGGCCGAGACCGGCACCGGGGCCGACAGCGACCCGTCCCTCGGCCTGAACACCACCGACACCGGCAGCGGCAGCGACACATCCACCCTCACGGCCCAGGTCACCGACAGCGACACCGGCCAGGGCGCCGACACCGCCGCCAGTATCGCCCTCACCGGCAGCGACACCGGACAAGGAACCGACACCGGCGCCATCACCGCAGCGGTAGCTTCCTCCGAGACCGGCTCAGGAGCCGACACCAGCCCCGCAATCGCCCTAGCTGACACCGACACCGGCACCGGCACCGAAGCGGCCTCCTACGCCTCCACAGTGGCCGACAGCGAAACCGGCAGCGGGACCGACACCCCTACCGTCATCGGGGTCACCGACACCGAAACCGGCAGCGCCGCCGAGACCACCGCAGTAGCGGTCAGCGTCCCCGGCAGCGAGACCGGCACCGGCAGCGACAGTGCCACCGGGATTGCCCTCAACAGCAGCGACATCGGCACCGGGGCTGACAGCGCCAGCCTCGCGGCCAACATCGCCGACACAGAGACCGGGTCCGGGGCCGAAGCCCAGAGCGTCGGCCAGCTAGTGACCGCCGCCGAGACCGGGACCGGCACGGACACCTCCACCGGCATATCCCTGACCGCGGCCGACACCGGAGCGGGGACCGAAGCCCAGACCATAACCGCCGCCCTCATCGGCAGCGAGACCGGGCAGGGTGCCGACAGCGGCGGTGTGGCCGCCGCCGTGACCGGCACCGACACCGGCGGCGGCACCGACACCCAGGCCCTGGCGGCGGCCGTGACCGGCACCGACACCGGCAGCGGCACCGAGTTCACCCTGGTAGCCGTCGACATCGTGGCCGCCGAAACCGGTTCCGGGGCCGACAGCGGCTACGTGGCTTTCACTGTGGTCGGCACCGACACCGGCAGCGGCACCGAAACCGGGTACGTGGTGATACTGCCGGTCAGCAGCGACCGCAGCCGGGACCCCTACGACGGGCCCACCTACGACCGCACCGCCAGCTACGCCGGGAGCAGCGTCGCCCGCACCGCCAGCTACAGCGGGTCCAGCCCGGACCGCAGCCGAGACCCCTACGACGGCAGCAGCCCG